>Ga0209058_1001141_pt1 | contig 22664 bp, 23 predicted proteins | sample GraSoiAngelo_147_FD_185904 | JGI IMG/M metagenome (GOLD analysis project Ga0209058, IMG submission 185904) | Grasslands soil microbial communities from the Angelo Coastal Reserve, California, USA - 14_1009_05_40cm (SPAdes) (version 2) | ecosystem: Environmental > Terrestrial > Soil > Grasslands ... | reverse complement strand
AGCGCCTTTAATCCTGCGTAAAGCGGCCAGTACATTGCCACCATTCTCTGAAGGCTGCGCGAGCAGATGCAAAATGATTTCGCTATCAGCGGTCGTTTGGAAGATGGAACCGTTCCGTTCGAGCTCGTCTCGCAAAAGGTCGGCATTAATCAAATTGCCGTTATGCGCGATCGCCATCTGGCCGCGCACGCAGTCCACCACAAACGGTTGCGCGTTCTTGATCGTGCTCGTGCCTGTCGTGGAGTAGCGCGTATGTCCGAGCGCGCGTGTGCCCTTGAGCTTCGCCAGTTCTTCCTGGCCAAAGACTTGGGAGACGAGTCCCATATCTTTGTGCATCAAAAAGGTCGTGCCCGGGCCATTGCTCGTCACGATGCCTGCGCTCTCCTGGCCGCGATGCTGCAGCGCAAACAGACCGTAGTAAGTCAGCACCGCTGCATTCGAATGACCGAATACACCGAAGAGGCCGCACTCGTGTTGTGGAATCGCCGTCGAGTCCGGCGCCTCATCGATATCGCTGTTTTGGCGGGGGAAGATCACACCAGATAGTCTACCAAATAACGCAGGTGTTCAATCTCGTGTTCCAGAGACGCTTCACAAGCTTGGAATTCTTTCCGGTTTCGTCTTCAACGGCGCGGCGGATAGCGTTGAACCAACCATCGTAGAGATCAGCAATCGGCCAGCGGAAAGTTTTCTCGTTTACGCGGATCCGCAGTTCATTGCCTTCGACTTGTCCGAGCCGTTGAAAAGGAACGCCGCTCTGTTGCAAGATTGCCGTCATCTTTTGTGCGTCTTTCGAATCGACCGAAATCACGATACGTGATTGCGACTCGTTGAACAACGCTGCAGTGACAGGCGCTTCGCCTGCTTTCAAATCGATTTCCGCACCGAGCAGTTTTCGTGGATTGAAACAGCATTCGGTAAGGGCAACAGCGAGCCCCCCTTCGCTGCAATCGTGCGCGCTTTTCACCAGACCTGCACGGATTAATTCACGCGTCGTATTTTGGATCTTAATTTCGTGTTCGAGATCAATATTTGGCGGCGGCCCGATCTTTCTTCCGTAGCAAGCTTTTAGAAACTGCGATCCGCCAAGTTCAGTCCCGGTTTCGCCAACTAAGATGATCGTGTCGCTCTCTTCTTTGAACCATTGCGTAGTAATGTGCTTTTCATCCTCGATCAAACCAACCATTCCGATTGTGGGCGTCGGATCGACGGTGCCCGCAGGACTCTCGTTATATAAAGAGACGTTGCCGCCGGTGACGGGCGTGCCAAATGCGCGGCAAGCTTCGGCGATGCCTTCAACAGCTTCGCGCAGCTGCCAAAAGTTTTCCGGCTTATAAGGATTGCCGAAATTCAGATTGTCGGTGACAGCAAGCGGTCTCGCGCCGGAGCAAGTAAGATTGCGTGCAGCCTCAGCGACGGCGATTTTGCCGCCTGTGCGCGGATGGAGCGAGCAATAGAGCGAATTACAATCCGTCGTCGCGGCCAGGATTTTGTCAGCGTAACGAACGAAAAACACGGCGGCGTCTGAACCCGGCTTTACGATTGTCCCAGTGCGCACCGTGTGGTCGTACTGCCGGTACACCCAATTCTTTGACGCGATTGTCGGCTCACGCAGCAACCGACGCAGCGCTTCGTGACTGTCGATCGTTGCTGAATCCGCGCCCCCGCGATGGTCGATCGCAGCTACAACAGGTTTTACGTCCGGCGAATAAATGGGTGCTTCCTCTGCGAGCGCTTTAGCCGGGATCTCAGCTGCGATGGCGCTGTTGTTGCGCACTCGCATCATGCCGTCGTCGGTGACATGACCGATTTCCGCGCACGGCACATCCCATTTCTCGAATACTTTACGGACAAGATTTTCTTTCCCGCGCTTCGCGATGATCAGCATTCGCTCCTGTGATTCGCTCAAGAGAATTTCATACGGTGTCATGTCGGGTTCGCGCTTTGGCACCTTCGCGAGATCGATCTCGATGCCGCTTCCGCCGCGGCTGGCTGTCTCGCAGGTGGAACAAGTTAGGCCGGCTGCTCCCATATCTTGAATTCCGGCGACAGCATCGCGAGCGAGCAATTCCAGACACGCTTCGAGCAACAATTTTTCCTTGAACGGGTCGCCTACCTGCACGGCCGGGCGATCTTCACGCGATTGTTGTGTCAATTCACGCGATGCGAAGGCCGCACCCGCAAGACCATCGCGACCCGTCTCGGCGCCGACGTAAAAAACAGGATTGCCGCCGCCTTTTGCTGTGCCGCGCGCGACCTGTTCGTGGCGCAATACGCCGAGGCAAAACACGTTTACCAGGGGATTGCCTTCGAAGCTTTCGTCGAAATAAATTTCGCCCCCGATGGTCGGTATGCCGACACAGTTGCCATAGTGCGCGATCCCGGAGACGACGCCGGTGAAGAGCCGCTTGTTAGCGGCGATGTTTGGTGTTTGACGGTTGATGTTTGATTGATCTGTGATCGGCCCAAAGCGCAGCGAGTTCAGGCAAAACTCGGGGCGCGCGCCCATCGTGAAGATATCGCGAATGATTCCACCGACGCCGGTGGCCGCGCCTTGGAACGGCTCGATCGCGCTCGGATGGTTATGGCTCTCCATCTTAAACGCGATCGCCCAGCCGTCGCCGATGTCGACCACGCCGGCATTCTCTTCGCCCGCTTTGACAAGAATGTTTGGCCCGGTCGTCGGAAATTTTTTAAGTTCTTTTTTCGAATTCTTGTACGAGCAATGCTCGCTCCACATGACGGAGAAAATGCCGAGTTCGGTAAAGTTCGGTTCGCGACCGAGGATTTTTTTAATGCGCTCGAATTCCTCCAGTGTAAGGCCGTGTTGCGCTACAACCTCCGGTGTGACAACCGGATCAACAGTCGGCGCTCCGCTGCTCATTATTACGCCACGTTAACGAATCTACGGACCGGCTCAATCACACAAATAAGAATCTGGATTAAATAGCGACGCCTTGGCGCATCCAGTAAGCCCTCGAACGGCGAAGTTTAAGTAAATCATAAACAACAGGGAGGCATCATGGTGAAGAAAACAATTGTCGCTCTCGCTTGCGTGCTCACTGTGCCGCTGGCGTTTGCGCAGACGAGTACGACGACCACAAGGCAAACGACAACAACTACTATAGAACCAATAACGGTAACGGGAACATTCATCGCGATTGAGGAAGGCACGGCCGCCAGTTATCAGCCTGCCAAAACCCTCGTCGTCCGTACGAACGACTCGAATAATCCCGAGCGTTATGTTCTCTACGGGACGGGCCTCGTTTACAATAAGTTGGGCCAAGTCGTCAAAACCACGATCAAGCCCGGGACGCGGGTGCGTGTTTATTACACAAACATGGGCGAGACGCGTGTGGTCGATCACGTGGAAGTAGAGGAGTAAACAGAAATAACATTGCTTTGAATAGAAGCGTCACGCGGTCGGTCAAACATGAGACGGACGCGCAAAACCTTGGGAGCGTCCGTTCGGTCCTCGAGCTACGAAGTTTGAGGTAAGACATCAACAAGAAACAGGGAGGCATAATAGTGAAGAAAATAATTGTCACTCTTGCTTGCGCGCTGATCGCGCCGCTGGCGTTTGCGCAGACGAGCAGGACGACCACAGAACAAACAACGACAGCTACACAACCGACAACAACAACCGAAACAACCACAACCTACACTGCGGGTACGGTAACTACCTATGAACCTAGCAAGACGATTGTGGTTAAGAGCGGCGAGGGGCCAGTCAGCTTCGCTCTGGGCACGGCCGCGCGAATCGTGAACGGCGCCGGGAATGTCGTCACATCAGCGCTCAGACCCGGGCAACATGTGCGCGTTTATTACACAGGCACGGGTGAGACGCGTGTAGTCGATCACGTGGTTGTGGAAGATTAAGCAAAAATAGTTCGGAAAATCAAAGCCGCAGGGTTCCGCGCGAATCCTGCGGTTTATTTTCCCGCAGCGAATTTCGGTTTCGCTCTGCGCAGGAAAGTTCTGATAAACTCGCCGCGTGGACCTCTCGACTCTGGCAAATGTGGCCACGGCACTAACGGTTTTGACTGCGGTCGCATTCGGCTTGCTTGAAACGCGTCGCGCGCGTCACGAACGCGCGGAGCGGGCGGCGTTCGCTGCCGTTCAAGCGATTCTCACTCCGGAATGGATGAAGTCGATGATCGTCGTGCACAGTATTCCGGATGGATCAACCGCGTCGGCGATTGAAGCGGACGCGCGCGTGCTCGCTGCGGTGCAGGTGATTGGCGTGATTCTCGAAGGGCTCGGATATTCTGTTTATGCGCGCATCGTTCCTTTGCAGGTGGTCGGAGACTTGATGGGTGGCACCGTACGTCTTGCCTGGCGTAAGGTGCGCCCCTACGTCGAGGAAGAACGCCGTCGCAGCGGTTCGCAGAAAACTTTTGAATGGTTCCAATGGCTCGCTACGCAATTGGAACGCTATTCGCCAGGAAAGACCAACCTGGAGAAGGGTGCTCACCAAGCTTATCAGGATTGGAAGCCCTAGCATTTGCGTTCCGTACGGACATCGCAGAACGTTTCACAATGGCTTTTGATCTAAAGGAAATCGTAGCGGCACGGCTGGGTGAGAATTATCAGCTGCATGAGCGGCACGTGAACCGCACGCTGGTGGCAGCGCAACGGGTGATCGGCTTCGACAAAGTCTATGCGCGGGCCGAGGGCGCTTACCTCTACGATATGGATAACGAGCCGTATCTGGATTTTTTGAGCGGTTACAGCGTTTTTAACATCGGACGGAATCATCCCGTCGTAAAACAAGCGATTCGTGATGTCCTCGATCTCGATCTGCCCAACATGGTGCAGATGGATTGCTCGCTTTTGAGCGGATTGCTCGCTGAAGCGCTCGTGAAACGCACGCCGGCGTATCTCGACGCAGTTTTCTTTTGCAACTCCGGCACCGAGGCGATGGAAGGCGCGCTGAAATTTGCGCGTGCCGCGACGGGACGAAATCGCGCGGTCTCGCTCGGTAGCGCGTTTCACGGACTCAGTCTCGGTTCGCTGTCACTGATGGGGTGCGAAAGTTTCACGGAAGGATTTGGGCCGCTAATGGAAGGATTCGATGCGCGTGTGCCGGTTGACGATATCGAAGAGTTGGATCGACAATTATCCCCGCGCGACGTTGCAGCTTTTGTAATTGAGACGGTCCAAGGAAAGGGCTGCAAATCACCCAACACCGATTTCTTTGTCCGCGCACAAGAGCTTTGCCGTAAATATGGGACGTTGTTGATTTCCGATGAAGTGCAGACCGGACTGGGCCGCACCGGCAAAATGTTTGGCTTCCAGCATTGGAATCTTGAGCCGGACATCATCACGCTTGCAAAGACGTTGAGCGGCGGTTACGTGCCGTGCGGCGCGATTGTGACGCGGCGCGATATCTATCAGAAAACATTCAGCCGAATGGACCGTTGCGTCGTGCATTCGACCACGTTCGGACGCAATAATCTGGCGATGGCTTGCGGACTCGCCGCGTTGGAAATCATCGATCAGGAAAATTTAGTCGAGAACGCGGCAAGAATGGGCGCGTTGCTCATAGAAAGGATCGACACGTTGCGTGCAAAACATTCCTTCATCAAGGAAGTCCGCGGCAAAGGACTAATGATCGCAATTGAATTCCATGAGCCGCAGGAATTCAAACTTAGGATGGCGTGGAAGTTGTTGCACAGGATCGACAAGGTGCTCTTTGCGCAAATGATCGTGACCCAAATGTTGAGCAAGCATCGTATTCTCACGCAAGTGGCCGGGCATGCCATGGATGTGATGAAAATCCTGCCCCCGTTGATCATTGGCGAGCGGGAGATCGACATGTTCGTAAACGCGCTGGACGACGTCCTGACCGAGTGCCGCAAATTTCCGGGGCCGATGTGGGAGCTTGGGAATAATTTTGTGAAGGCTGCGATCGGTTCGCGCCGCTCAGTCGAAACGCGGCCTACTGTTTCCGCCTAAATCCAGGCCCATTTTCAATTGTCGATCTTCTGCGGCAGGCTTACGGTGAAGCGACCAATTGAGCGCGCCTGCGCGTAAACTAAAAAGGGAAAAATTATGAGCACCATTGTCGCTGAACCGAAGAAAACAAAGCTGAATCAACTCGAGCAACTCAAGAAGTTCACAAAAATCGTGGCAGACACGGCGGATTTTGAATCGATCAAGGAATTCAAACCGCAGGATGCGACGACGAATCCAAGTTTAGTTTATGCCGCGACGCAAAAGCCGGAATACGCGCATTTGCTCGACGAAGTGCTTGCTGATCGAAAGAAGTCTGGCTTAAGCGGTGCGACGGAGATTGAAGACATTTGCGATCATCTGCTTGTGCAGTTTGGATGCGACATTTTGGAGATCGTGCCCGGACGCGTCTCTACTGAAACCGACGCACGTTTATCGTTTGATGTGGAGGGTTCGATCAGAAAGGCGCGCCAGTTGGTCAAACTTTACGAAGAGCGCAAAATTCCGCGCGAGCGGGTGCTGATTAAAGTCGCGTCAACATGGGAGGGTATAAATGCGGCCGAGCAACTGCAAAGAGAAGGGATCCGATGCAATTTGACGCTCATGTTCTCGTTGCCACAGGCTGTGCGCTGCGCTGAGGCGAAGGTGCAACTGATCTCACCATTTGTCGGCCGGATTTACGACTGGTACAAAAAAGAAATGAAACGTGATTACATCGGTCCGGAAGATCCGGGAGTGCAATCGGTCACCGAAATCTTCACCTTTTACAAAAAATTCGGCATCCCGACTGAGGTGATGGGCGCGAGCTTCCGTAACACCGGACAGATTCGCGAGCTGGCCGGCTGCGACTGCCTAACGATCAGTCCCGAATTGATGAAGGAACTTTCCGAATCGACCGAGCCGCTCGAGCGCAAACTTGATCCGGAAAAAGCGAAGTCGGCGAAGATCGAGAAGCTGGAGCTGGACGAGAAGAAGTTCCGCTGGATGCTGAACGACAACGCGATGGCGTACGAAAAAACGGGTGAAGGGATCCGCAAATTCGCCGCCGACGTGGTGAAGCTGGAAAAATTCGTGGCGAGCAAATTAGTCAAATAATCGAATCAGGAATCCAAGAATCCAGGAAAAGAATTTTTGGGACTTCATGGTTTCTGGTTTCCAGATTCAATTCCTTTTTTCTGCTTTCCTGATTCGGAATCAGATCTCGAGGAAACAGTTAGAGATTCCTCGACTTCGCCTGGATGACAGAGAGGGATGTTTAACGTTGTTCTGATTGAACCGGTGATTCCACCAAACACAGGGAACGTGGCACGGCTTTGTCTGGCCACGGAATCGACACTGCATCTCGTAAAGCCGCTCGGTTTTTCACTTGACGATCGGCAATTGAGACGCGCCGGCCTGGATTATTGGGATGAAGTGAGCGTGCGATTGTGGAATTCCTTCAGTGACTTGCAACGCGCGCAGTCGTCGGGCACCCGGTATTTTTTCCTGACTACGAAAACAGAATGCGCTTATTACGATGTGAAGTTTCATGAGGGTGATTTCCTCGTTTTCGGAAGGGAAACGAAGGGGTTGCCGGAGAATTTGTTGGCGAAAAACATCGACAATTGCGTCACCATCCCGATGCACGGGACACGCAGCCTGAACCTCGCGACCGCAGTCGCAATTGTGCTGTTCGAAGCAGTGCGACAACAGGCCTGACGAGTGGAGATTGCAAGCCAAACCTCTGCGTTTTTGCGCCAGCGAAGGCATCCAAAAGGCGACGCTCCAACGTTGAATAAATGAAGACCACTAAAGGTCTAAACAAGCCAGAAGGAAAAAACCTATGAGAATATTTCTTGTTTTAATTTGTAGTCTTGCGCTCGCGTGCGTCGCCGGTGCGCAGCAGCAAGAGGAAAAGGGGAAAAAGAAGGAACAGAAGAAGGGTGCGCAAGCTGGACAGGTTTCGCCGCAACCGGGTGGAAAACCGACGGGAGCGGGCAAACCCACAGGAGCAGGCAAACCGGCGGGTGTTGGTAAGCCGGCAGAAGTCGGTAAGGCCAAAGGAGCAGGCAAGCCGACCGAAACAGCCAAACCGACAGGTGTCGGGAAGTCCGAAGAAGCCGGTAAACCAACCGAGGTAGGCAAACCGACGGGAAAAGAAAAACATAAGCCAGCGGAAGCGGGCAAGCCAGCTGAAACCGGTAAAGCGGCAGCAACAGGCAAACCGACGCCAGCGGGCAAGCCAGCGGAAGTTGGCAAAGCAGCAGGAGCGGGCAAAGCAACAGCAACGGGCAAGCCGTTCAAGCCGCAGCGTTTCAATCTGCCAACCAAGACGACTCCGACAAAAGTCGCACCTGTAACCTTCCAGCAAAACAAACACATCGAAGGGAGCCAAAACTGGCAAGGCCCGCAATATACGGCATTCCGCAACTATAACTCCGAATGGCACGACCAGGGTTGGTGGCACAGCCATTCCAATAATGTCGTATTCGTATTCGGTGGGTGGTATGCTTTTAACGCGGGCTACTGGTATCCGGCGTGGGGCTATGCTCCCAATTCGTATTACGCTTATGATGGGCCAATCTACGCCTATAACAACTTGCCGCCCGATCAGGTGATCGCCAATGTCCAGACCGCACTGCAAGAGCAGGGCTATTATCAGGGGGAAGTGGATGGTCTGCTCGGACCGCAAACGCGAGAGGCAATCGCGGGTTACCAACGCGCCAATGGGCTGACAGAAACAGCTGCCATCGATCAGCCAACACTACAATCATTGGGAATGGCGTAACAGGAATCCGATTACCGAGAAGCCGCCGCGGGATGATCTTGACGGCGGCTTTTTGCGTACTGAAAAGATGTCGGCGCGCGGATCGCGTTCGATGTTCCGCTGGCTCCGCCGGAGATCCCGCCCAAAAAACGCTGGAACATTGAATGACTTTGTCTCGCGACGCGTGCGAGATTGCATTTGGTCACTTGAGGTTTGCGTCAGGCTACGCAACTAAGGGCTCGCTTTGACGTTGAATAAATGAAGAGAGCAAAACATCTAACCCTTCAGAAGGAAAAAGCGTATGAGAACATTTCTTGTTTTAATTTGCAGCTTTGCGCTCGCCTGCGTCGCAGGCGGTGCGCAGGAAAAAAACAAATCTAAGAAGCAAGGCCAGAAGAAAAATCACACCCAATCGTCGCAGCACGCAGTCGCTCCGGGCGGAGGACCCCAGAAGAACAAAGGCTCACAACGTGGGGCTACGGTTGGGGGTCATCCAGCCGGTGTTGAAACACAAAAGACCAAGGGCAAAACGAAAGGGTCCCAATATGTCACTACGGCTGGGGGATATCCGGCGGGTGCTGGAGGATACAAGACGAAAGGAAAGACGAAGGGATCACAACAGATCGCAACCGCCGGCGGTGGACCAGAAAAGACAAGGGGGTTGTCACAGCAGAGGGTCACGGCTGGGACATATACAGGGCATGCAACGTATTCTAAAAAGACAAAACAATCGAAAGGCAGCACGACTTCTGCCGCCGCGTTTCAGTCAAGCTCTAAGACATATAAGGCGCATCAGTTCAATCTCCAGACCAAGACACGTCCGGCAACGGTCGCAGGCGTAACGTTTCAGCAAAACAGACGAATTGTGGGAAGCCAAAACTGGCAAGGTAACAATTATTGGGCCTTCCGAAATTACAAACCTGTGTGGCACGACAGGATTTGGTGGGGGAATCATTACAACCGTGTCGTTTTCGTATTCGGTGGATGGTATTATTGGAACGCGGGCTGGTGGTATCCGGCGTGGGGCTACGCTCCCAATGCATATTACGCCTATGATGGCCCGATCTACGCCTATAATGGTTTGCCACCCGATCAGGTGATCGCGAATGCGCAGGCGGCACTGCAACAGCAAGGCTACTATCAAGGCGAAGTCGACGGTCTGCTCGGGCCGATTACGCGTGCGGCGATTGCGGATTACCAGCGAGACCATGGGCTGTACGAAACAGCCGCAATTGATCAGCCGACTCTGGAATCGTTGGGAATGACATAGCGAGAAATCTAGCCACTGAGAAGCCGCCGCCGGAATGATTTCGACGGCGGCTTTTTGCGTACGGGACAAATGGGGACAGTCCGCCATCGTCAGAGACAGGCTCTTGTGTTCGCGCTGTGTTTACGGCAGATAAAAGGCTGGAAACATTGCTGATGGAAACTGCAACTCCCCAATTGGTCGCACGCGACCTTTTCCAGTCATTCCGAATCGGCGCTCGGCGGATTGAAGTCTTGCGCGGCATCTCGATGGAGATCGCGCGCAACGAAGCGGTCTTTCTTTCGGGCGCCTCCGGCGCGGGCAAGACGACGCTCCTCTATACGCTGGCCGGGCTGGAGCGCCCTCAAGCGGGGACGGTCGAGTTCGAGGGACGCCGGCTCTATAACGGCAGCTCGGCCACTAAAGCGCGTCTGCGGAATGAAAAGATGGGCTTTGTTTTCCAAGGTTACTTTCTACTGCCCGAGCTCACTGCGTTGGAAAACGTGCTGTTGCCAGCAATGATCGGGCGGAGGGCGACGCGAGACGTCGCTGGAGAGAGTTTGGCCGCCGTCGGTTTGGGTGATCGTCTGCATCATTTGCCAGCAGAGCTTTCGGGTGGCGAACAACAGCGCGTCGCCATCGCGCGCGCGTTGACGAATAATCCGCAAATTATTTTCGCTGACGAGCCAACCGGAAACCTTGATTCGAGAACCGGTGACGCAATTATCGATCTTCTATTGAATCTATCGCGCGAGCGAAACAAAACGTTGCTCGTCGTGACGCACGATGCTCGCCTGGCCGCGCGGGGCGACCGGCAACTGCACATCAAAGACGGCGTGTTGCAATGAGCGAAATGTTAAATCGTTGAAAGAGTTAAATCGCTACAAATGTCTGGCGGCATTAGCCGATTTAACTACTAACATTTTTACCATTGTAACGCTTTTCATTTTTGCAGCTTGAATTACACGTCTAAACACAGGAGATATTTGTTGCGATTATGAAAACTACTGATGCAACCGTGTTAGATGAATCGAAGATTCACGAGCCTACTGCCGTTGCAGTAGTTGAACCTGCGATCGAAAGTCGTCCTCGCCCGACGACTGGCGTTAAGGAAGCGAAGATCTACATCGACGGGAAATTTTATTCGGAAGCAAATGCCAAGGTCTCTGTCTTGGATCACGGTTTGCTTTACGGCGACGGAATTTTCGAGGGCATTCGCTTTTACAACGGGCGCGTCTTTCGGCTTGAAGAGCATCTTAACCGGCTGTGGGATTCGGCGCGCTCGATCTGCCTTGAAATTCCAATGACGATGCGGGACATGACGGAGGCGGTCCTCGATACGATCCGCCAAAATCGCCTGCGTGACGGCTACATTCGGCTGCTGGTCACGCGCGGAGTTGGCAATCTGGGACTAAATCCGGCGGAATGTAAATATCCGAGCGTGATTATCATTGCGGCGACGATCGCTCTCTATCATGAGAGCTTTTATCGAAAGGGATTGACGATCGTGACCTGCGCAACGCGGCGCAGCAATCCGGCCGCGCTTAATCCGGCGGTCAAATCGCTCAATTACCTGAACAATGTAATGGCGCGGATTGAAGCGAACCTAGCTGGGGCGGATGAAGCGCTCATGTTGAACGATGCAGGAAACGTCGCCGAATGCACTGCTGATAACGTTTTTATCATCAAGCGCGGTCAAATTTTTACGCCACCTATCACAGCCGGCGCGCTGCGCGGCATTACCCGCGGGATTGTCTTTGAGATCGCCGGCGAACTCGGCATCAAGATTTCGGAGATAGATATCACGCGCCACGATGTTTTCGTAGCCGACGAATGTTTCCTCACAGGGACTGCCGCGGAGATCGTTCCAGTTGTCAAAGCGGACGGGCGCTTGATCGGAAATGGAAAACCGGGACCAATTACCACGCGCACAATCGCACGATTTCGGGAGATGACGCGTGAAACAGGCACACCGATTTTTGCGGAAAGTTGAGCAGTGCAGGTTCTGAAGCACAAGGTGCTCAGGAAATATTCAGGGTTGAATGTTTCCAAAGTATCGAGGTCTAATTAAGAGAAATGTTGTGCGACGTTTGCAAATGCAATGATGCGACGGTTTTCCTGACGCAGATTCTGGAAGGCAAAATGCAGAAGGTGAATCTCTGCGACGCCTGCTCGAAAGAAAAAGGCGTGCAGGATCCAACCGGTTTCGCACTCGCGGATCTGCTCCTCGGTATCGGCGCAGCGGAGGAAATCGAAAAAGGAGCATCGACCCAGAAATGTCCAGTGTGCGGCTTTGGCCAGAGCGACTTCAAGAAAACTGGCCGTCTGGGCTGCAGCGCATGCTACGTCACGTTTGCGGAGGGTTTGAACGCGCTTTTAAAAGCGATGCACAAAGGCACCGAGCATGTAGGCAAACTGCCGGAACGCGCGCATCGTGCCATCCAGCTGAATCACCGGATGCGTTCCTTAACCGAGAACCTGCAGAAAGCAGTCGCGGAAGAAAACTACGAAACAGCGGCTTCGTTGCGCGATCAAATCAAACAACTGCAGAGCGAGCTCCCGAATTCGTCATGAAATTTTCCAATGTGCTGGCCACCGCCGGAGAATGGCTGCGCGGTGAAGGGCCTCATCACCAAGTTGTAATCAGCAGCCGGGTCCGACTCGCTCGAAATTTGCGCAGCCGCCCTTTTCCGGGTTGGGCCAAGAAAGCGGAACGCACTTCGATTCTCGAATTGGTAAGACCGCGTGTGGAAGAACTGTCTGAAATGCAGGATTCGTTCTCCGAAAGCCTGCAGGATCTTTCGGCGCTTGACAGGCAGGTGCTTGTGGAACGCCATCTAATCAGTCGCGAGCACGCCGCCAAGGGCGTCGGCAGCGCGGTCGTGATTAATCGCCGGCAAACCCTTAGCATCATGATCAACGAAGAAGATCATCTGCGCATGCAATCGATTCGCTCCGGCCTGCAGTTGAAACAGGCATTCAAACTCGTCGATAAGATCGACAGCGCGCTAGAGAGCAAACTGGAATTTGCCTACGACCGGCGCCTGGGATACCTGACCGCGTGCCCCACAAATGTGGGCACCGGCATGCGCGCCTCCGCGATGTTGCACTTGCCGGGGCTTGTCTTGAGCGAGCTGATTAACCAGGTCATTCAGGCCGTAAGCAAAATCGGTCTGGCAGTACGTGGTCTTTACGGCGAAGGGACAGAGGCGATGGGCAATCTTTTCCAGATTTCAAATCAGACGACGCTCGGGGAAAGGGAAGACGACATTATTAATCGTCTGAGCAAAGTGATTGAAACAATTATCGAGAAGGAACATGACGCGCGACAGGTTCTGCTCCAGAAAAAGCCAAATACGCTTTCCGATCAGATTGGTCGTGCGTACGGCGTTTTGACTTACGCGCACGCCATGGCTTCGAAGGAAGCGCTCAATTTATTGTCGATCATCAAGCTCGGCGTCGACCTTGGTGCATTTCCCGAAGAGCGGCGCTTCTCTATCGATGAATTGTTCATCGAGACGCAGCCCGCGCATTTACAAAAAACTTCTGAACAGAAGTTAAATGCCGAAGAGCGCGATCATCTGCGCGCCCAGATTATTCGCGAGCGTTTGAAACTCTTTCCCAGACCTGATATTAGTAAGCTGGCGAGGGAGCCGGGCAATGGCTCGGCTAAGGGGCCATCGAATAATGAATAATTTCACACCGCGCGCTCAACAGGTTCTGGCGCTTGCTCGCAAGGAAGCCGACCGCTTTAATCACAACTACGTCGGCACCGAACATCTGCTTTTGGGACTCATCAAATTGGGGCAAGGGGTGGCCGTGAACGTCTTGCAGAAGATGGGTCTCGACCTTGAGACCGTGCGCATGGAAGTGGAGAAGCAGGTGGGCTCGGGACCGGAAACGAAGATGGTCGGCAATGTCCCGTACACGCCGCGCGTTAAGAAAGTGCTGGCACTCGCCGGGAAGGAAGCCAAGGCACTCAATCACTCGTACGTCGGCACGGAACACATTTTGCTCGGCCTTTTGCGTGAAGGCGAGGGGGTCGCCGCGCGAGTGCTCAAGAGTCTTGAAGTCGATATCGAACGCACGCGCAACGAGATTCTTAAAGAGCTCGATCCAAATTTCACCCCGCCCGAATCGGACCAGGAAAGCGGCGAACCGACGAAAAGAGACGTCAAGACTCCGGCGCTCCGCGCGTTTGGCCGTGATCTGACCGATTTGGCGAGAAAGGGCGAACTTGATCCGGTGATTGGGCGGCGCAATGAAATAGAGCGCGTCATTCAAATCCTTTGTCGAAGGACGAAGAACAATCCGGTCCTGATCGGTGAAGCAGGCGTTGGCAAAACGGCCATTGCCGAGGGACTGGCGCAGGAGATTGCAAGTGGCAACGTGCCCGAATTGTTGCGCGACAAACGCGTGATCACGCTCGATCTGGCGTTGATGGTAGCGGGAACAAAATACCGGGGCCAATTCGAAGAGCGCATCAAAGCGGTGATGGATGAAATTCGCCGTTCCAAGAACGTGATCCTTTTCATTGACGAGCTGCATACGATTGTGGGTGCGGGTTCGGCCGAGGGCGCCATGGATGCGTCAAACATCATCAAGCCCGCGCTGAGCCGGGGTGAATTGCAATGCGTCGGCGCGACGACGATGAACGAGTACCGCAAGTACATCGAGAAAGACGCGGCGCTCGAACGCCGTTTCCAAACTATAAAGGTCGATGCACCGACCGTCGATGAAGCGATTCAAATCCTGAAGGGTTTGCGTCCGAAATACGAGGCCCATCACAAAGCAAGACTTACCGACGAGGCGCTCGAAACCGCAGTCAGATTTTCAGACCGTTATATCACTGGACGTTTTCTTCCAGATAAAGCGATCGATGTCATGGATGAGGCCGGCGCACGCGCGCGTATCAATGCCATGACACGCCCGCCTGATGTCAAGGAGATCGAGAAGGAAATCGAAGAGATTCGTCTTGAAAAGGAGGCGGCGATCAAAGCGCAGGATTTCGAGAAAGCTGCCGCGCTTCGCGACAAGGAGAAGCAAACCAAAGAGAAGCTCGATGCAATTCTGAACAAATGGCGAGAGGAACGCGAGGAGAAAGAAGTGGTCGTAACGGCAGACGACATGATGCACATCATTTCCAAAGTCACCGGGGTTCCTCTGCAACGCATCGAACAGGAGGAGACGCAAAAGCTGCTTATGATGGAAGCCGACTTGAAGGAGCGGGTCGTCGGACAGGACGAAGCGGTCACCGCCATCAGCAAAGCGTTGCGCCGCTCGCGCGCCGATTTGAAAGATCCGAAGCGACCGATTGGTTCGTTTGTTTTTCTTGGTCCGACCGGTGTCGGCAAAACCTATCTCGCGCGCACACTGGCCGAGTTCATGTTCGGCGATGCTGACGCATTAATTCAGATCGACATGTCGGAGTACATGGAAAAGTTCACCGCTTCGCGTCTGATCGGTTCGCCGCCAGGTTACGTCGGATACGAAGAGGGCGGACAACTCTCCGAAGCAGTGCGCCGCCGGCCATATTCGGTTGTGCTTTTCGACGAAATAGAAAAGGCGCATCCGGACGTGATGCACCTGCTCTTGCAAATTCTCGAGGACGGAAAAATCACCGACTCGTTAGGTCGCAAGATCGATTTTCGGAATACAATCATCATCATGACATCGAACGTCGGCGCCGAGCTGCTAAAGAAACAAACAGTGATGGGCTTTGGCGCGCCGCGGGAAGGACACGATTACGCTTCGATGCGCGATAAAATTCTCGATGAAACCAAGCGCGTCTTTAAACCCGAGTTTCTCAACCGGCTCGACGAGATCATTGTCTTCCATTCACTGGAAAAATCGCACTTGATGCGCATCGTCGATCTTGAAGTGGGGAAGGTAAAGGCGCGAATCAAGGCGAAAGAGATCGAGATCATGCTGGATACGACCGCGCACGAGTTCGTGATCGAGAAAGGGTACGACCCCAATTACGGTGCGCGACCGATGCGGCGCGCGGTGGAACGCTACCTCGAGGACCCGCTTGCGGAAGAATTACTCAGAGGCAATGTCAAGGCTGGTGACCGCGTCGAGGTTACTGCCGCTGATGGGAAATTGACGTTCCACGTCGCTGAGCCGCAGAGCAGCGCCGCGGCAAGCGCGAGCTAGCGTTTGCGGCACACGGCGATCGGGTCCCTTCCAATCACGCTCGCGGGTGCGCCTCTGCGTAGGCTTTTTTTAGGCGTTCGACGGTTACATGCGTATAGATTTGCGTCGTGGAGAGGCTGGCGTGTCCAAGTAACGCTTGTACACTGCGGAGATCTGCGCCGCGATCGAGCATGTGCGTTGCGAAGCTGTGCCGCAGTTTATGCGGACTGATCGAAATTGGAATCGATGTGTGCCGCAAATAGCGTTTAAGAATAAGCCAGATGGAGCGCGTGGACATACGCCTGCGCCCTTTGTTTATGAAGAGCGGTCCCGAATGCACGTTGGCCGCTGCGCGATAACGCGAGATCGCCTCCAGGGCGGGCAAACCCACAGGACAAATTCGTTCCTTTCGGCCTTTACCGAATACGCGCACCGATTCGGTGTAAAGATCGACATCGGCAACATCAAGGGCGGCCAGCTCGCTTAACCGCAAGCCGCTGCTGTAGAAGAGTTCCATGATCGCCACATCGCGTAGCGGCATCCAACTAGGCGCAGCGCGATTTTTTGCCACGCGGGTTGGCGCCGCGAGAAGCTCTTCAATCTGTTGGCGCGTGAGTACGAGGGGAAGTTTCTTATCGATCTTCGGCAATTGCACTTCGCGCAGGGGATTGCGTCCCAAACCTTTTCGCGCCGCGAGAAACTGATAGAACGTGCGCAGCGCGGAGAATTGCAATCGCACGTAGGAACGTGCCTGCCCACGCTTCGTAATGGCGAATAGGTAATCGCGAAAATCGTTTGCCGTGCATGTTTTCCACGGTGTTTTGTTCTCCGCTCGGAAAGCAGTCAACGCCTGGCGATATGCTTTGAGAGTACGCGGCGAAGCATTTCGCTCGATCGCGAGATAGCGAAGGAATTCCTCGACACGAGGATCCTTTTTATTCAAGCGAGGTGCAGCCTTTGTCATGTTTATAAAATGTAGTTGGTTTAAAAGGATTGCATCGTTACAGCGGATTCACGCTTTAACGATTTAACGCTTCAACGTGTGTTATTCAGGCTTTTCGACCACGTAACGCAGTTGCTCCGCTGTGGCGCTGCCGCGGAATTGGCTTTTGAAAATTGGCGGCGGGTTCATCGAGATCAACTCGTAACCCTTTAAAACAAACTCGGGATAAATTGTGTTACTTGCCGGCTCGTAAACTTTGTCGCCGCTAAAGTAACCGTAGAGTTTGTATTCGTAGTTATTGTCGCTTCCGATGTCGACGCGTTCTCGGTCCGGCGCGAGTTTCTGTTTCTCGTTCAGCATCACCAATTGCGCCGTGCTCCAAGGCTGGCCAGGACTACGGACGTAACCCCAGAATTTGAAATCAGGTTTGTAATAACGCCGACCGATGTAATAATCGCCCGGCGGTTCGGTCGCGATGCGCTGCGTCATCTCAATTCTTGCCTGTTGGATTCCTTGCGGCAAGGTTTCACAACTGCCGAGAAGCAGCGCGCCAAGCAAAAAATTGGTCGCAAGGAGAAAGTGAAGGGGTCGCCTCATTGCTTGGGTCGACATCTTTTATCGCAGCTTTGCGCCGCGCGCAAACCGTCGAATCGCGAAACGCTTAAAGCATTGCATCGCCAGATCGGCTGGCTAGATTCGCGGCTAATATGATCGAGCCGGAAGTTTGTGCGTCGCGCATCCGAGTATTCACCAGTCACTGATCATCCGTTCATCAGTGCCAATGACCGTTCGATTTTTTAATGTGCTGGGCGCGCCGCTGCTCGCGTTTTTTCAATATTTGGGCGAGGTCGTGTTGCTCGCGGCCGACACGTTTCGTTCTATTTTCACGCACAAGCTTCGCTGGAAGCTGTTTCTCAATCAAATCGTCGAGATTGGATTGCTTTCGCAGCTCGTTGTCGTAATCACCGGTGCATTCACTGGTGCGGTCTTCTCGGCACAAACATTTTTCCAATTCAACAAGCTGGGGATGGGCTCCGCCGTAGGTGCGGTAGTTTCAGTAGCGCTTTGCCGCGAGCTCGCCCCGGTCCTGACTTCTCTGATGGTGGCCGGGCGCGTCGGCGCGGCGATGTCGGCTGAGATCGGCACGATGAAAGTGACCGAGCAAATCGATGCGTTGCGCGCGCTGGCGGTTTACCCGGTTGATTATTTGGTCGTGCCGCGCACCCTTGCCATGATGGTGTCGATGCCCCTGCTGGTGGCAGAGTGCATCGCCGTCGGCATCGCCGCCGGCTATTTGGTTGCGATTTTCATGCTCGACATTAACGGCACTTACTACATGGCGAACATGGTGCGCTGGACGCGCAATCGCGACATCATCATGGGTTTGTCAAAAGCGTTCTGTTTCGGAATCCTCATCGTGTTCATCAGTTGCCACAAAGGATTGACCGCTCACGAAGGTGCGGTCGGCGTCGGTCGCGCAACGACTGAGGCGGTGGTGAACGCGTCGCTCGCGGTTCTGATTTGCAATTTTTTCCTCACCATGTTGTTCAACATCATTTACCCGGCAGGATATCAGTAATGCGCGGCAGTTGAGAGTTGAGAGGTGAGAGGTGAGAGTTTATGCGTTGCGATGATCGAAATGCCGCTATCTCCTACTTTTGCTATCAAGCCTCAACCGTCAGCAATCAACTCTTCGTCAATGATCGCGGTACGGGCGTTGGCGAAGAAAATTGGGCAGCAGGAAATTTTGCGTGGCGTCGATCTTGAGGTTCGGACCGGCGAGACCCTTGCAATCATCGGCCGCAGTGGCGGCGGCAAAAGCGTTTTGCTTAAACACCTCGTGGGCTTGATGGAGCCCGACGCAGGGGAAATTTGGATCGAAGGTCAAAACATCATTGGTATGAACGAGCGCCAGCTCGGGACGATCCGTAAGAAGGTCGGCATTCTTTTTCAAGGCGGCGCACTCTTTGATTCGATGACAGTGGAAGAAAATATCGCATTTCCATTGCACGAGGCCGGTGAGCGCGATCCGAACGTCTTGCGCGCGAAGGTAACTGAGATGCTTGACGTGATGGAGATGGAAGGCGAGCAAGCGAAGATGCCCGTCAGCTTAAGTGGCGGGATGAAGAAACGCGTCGGCCTCGCGCGCTCCATCATTCGGCGGCCTTCCTGCGTGTTGTACGACGAACCGACATCTGGACTTGATCCCGTGGTCGCGGACAGCATTAATCGGTTGATTCGCCGGCTACAGCAGCGTTTTGGAATAACCAGCATTGTCGTGACCCACGATATGAAGAGCGCGTTTGACGTAGCCGACCGAATCGCATACTTGCACGAGGGCCGAATTTATTTTCATGGAACTTCGGTCGATCTCCAGCAATCCAGCGATCCGCTCATTCAAGATTTCCTGCTCGGACGCTCCGATGGTCAGCGTGGGCACCGAGTTGAGAGTTAAGGGTTGAGAGGTGAGAGTTGGAGACTGATGAATCGACACGAGCGAGGTTTGGAACTTAAAGTAGGCGTTTTCGTTTTTGTGGGATTGGCGATGTTAGGTGCGCTGGTCGTGCAATTCGGCAGGCTAGGGGAGGGTTTCAAAACTTATTACACCCTCACCGTTCGCTTCAACGATGCGAGCGGACTCTTGAAAGGCACCGATGTCTTGCTCGCCGGCGCGAGAATTGGAAAGGTCGCGGACCCTCCACGGCTGGTTCGGGAAGGCACTGGCGTGGCTGTGCCGCTGAAAATTTATGATTACATTAAGATCCCTGAAGGCACCAAATTCACAGTCGGAAGTTCTGGTTTGCTTGGCGATCGGTTCGTAAATGTAACGATGCCGCCGGGGCAGCCGAAGGCGTATCTGCCACCGAACGCGTATGTCAGCGGTGCGCGCGAGACCGGCATCGACGATCTAACGCGCGAAGGCGGCGCTCTCGTGAACGATCTCCGCGGGACGGTCCAAAAGATCGACACGACTGTGAACCGCTTGAATCAAGACACACTATCCTCTGCGAACATGGAGAATCTGAAGTCGAGCATGGAGCATTTGAACCAGGCTACTGGTTCGCTTGCGGAATCCTCTAAGAAATTGGATGGCGTGATTGAGCAGGCGGATTCAACAATGGCTTCGGCAAAAGAAGCAGCCGACAATTTGCAGAATACGATCACTGATGCGCGGAGAGTGGTGCGCAGCGCAACACAGGGGAAAGGTTTGGTAGCCGCCCTTTTAAATGATCAGCAGTTGGCGAACGATCTGCATGCGCTGATCACTAATTTGCGCGCGCACGGCATTCTATTTTACCGCGATAGCGCTGCAAAGACCGAAGCGAAGGCGCCCGAGCAAACTAAGCCGACGCGTCAAACCAAAGGCCGCTAAGGTTGCGCGACATGGGTTGCCCGATGCAGTCCGTTTCTGATTCAATCGGATCGTATGATACGACGATCATTTCTTAAGCAACTTGTGGCTCTTCCGTTTCTCGCCACTGCGGCACCCGCCGCTAGCGCTTCAAATACGACAAAGCTGAAAATTCTCATGAAAAGCGCTTGGGGATCCGACGACCCATACAAAGGCTGCGTTCCCTTTCCTTCACGGCGATGCGCTTTCTGAAGCAGGTCACGACGTTCAGATCTTTCTTCTCGGTGAAGCGGTATCTCTGATGCGGAAATCGGTGGCTAACGCAGCGGTCCCAGTCGGCTGGCTGCCTCTTTCGGAGGTTCTTAGCAAAATCGTCGCTAAGAAGACACCAATCTACGCATGCGGCGCGTGCTCGCGGGCCCGAGGAATAACAGAAGCAGATCTTGTCGAATACGGCGCAAAATTCCGCAATCCTAAAATCTTCGTCTCACTGGTGGAATGGACGGATAAAATCATTACCAAAAAGCTGTCGATTTCTTTTCAGGTGTCCCGAGTAAACTGCGACGCGCCTCTTCTTCGCTCAAACCTTCGATCCGAATTAGCTTGTCGCGCGATTTGCGACCACGGATTAGCACGATCGCGCGCTGCGCGATCTTTAATTCTTCGGCCAGAAAACTGCACAGGGCGGCGTTAGCCTTTCCCTCGACTGCGGGAGTGCGCAGCTTGATCTTAATCGCCCCACCGTGCTCGCCCATGATCTTGTTTGCTCTTGCGTTTGGAACGATGTGAAAGCGAAAAGTCGGCATTCGATTAACTGTAGCCCCGAAGGCTTTCGGCGCACCTGCGCTCGACAAACTTAATCGCGTAGTGAGAAATGGAGGCCATGAAACTTCGACATCGTTATCTTGTTTTGGCTACGCTCGGTATTCTTCTGCCTTATTGGCAATTCGTGCCCTGGTTATTCGAGCACGGTCTGGATCTCTCCTTATTTTTCGGCGAACTCTTTGCAAACCGCGTTGCGGGCTTTTTCGCTATGGACGTTCTCGTTTCAGCCATCGTGCTCATCATCTTTGTCCAAGTCGAAGGCCGCCGTCTCGGAATCCGCGGCCTGTGGCTTCCTGTGGTTGGGACGTTGCTAGTCGGCGTCTCTTTCGGACTGCCGCTGTTTCTGTATTTGCGACAAATCCAGCTCGATCGAAGTAGCGCCTAACGGAGATTTGATTAGCGCAAACCAACTGCATTGCGGACGCGCTGCATCACTTGATTGGCAATTTTATCTGCGCGCCGGGCGCCACGCGCAAGCACGTTATCGATGTACGATTTATCAGCCAGGATTTCTTCCCGTCGTTTACGCATCGGTGCGAAATATCCCCAGAGTTTTTCAAAGAGCTGCTTTTTGAAATCGCCATAGCCGGTGCCGCCTTTTTGAAATCGTTCCCGCATTTCGGCAATTTCGTTTTTCGATGCGAAGAGTGAATAGAGTTGAAAGATTGTCGATCTTGACGGGTCCTTCGGCGCTTCCACGGGTATTGAATCGGTCACGATGCTCGTGACCCGTTTCCGCATCTCTCTTTCATCGCCGAAGATGTCGATGTTATTACCGTAGCTTTTGCTCATCTTCTGCCCGTCGATTCCAGGAACGACTTCGGTTGCCGTATGAATCCGCGGCTCGGGCAATTTGAAGATTTGCCCGAAAGTTTCGTTCATCTTCACGGCCAGATCGCGCGTGATTTCGATGTGCTGTTTTTGATCTTTACCGACCGGCACGATGTCGCTGTCGTAAATCAAAATGTCCGCCGCCATGAGCACCGGATAATTAAACAATCCAACGGAGGGCAGCATTCCGCGGGCAAGCTTATCTTTGTAAGAATGCGATCGCTCGAGCAAGCCCATCGGCGTGACCGTGGATAAAATCCAGGCCAGCTCGGTCACCTGCGCGACGTCCGATTGTCGGAAAAGCGCTGCGCGTTCGGGATCGAGACCGCACGCCAGAAAATCAAGCGCGACACGGTGGATATTCTCACGCAGCGTTGTCGGATCGCGCACACTGGTAAGGGCGTGATAATCAGCGATAAAATAAAATGCTTCTCCTTCGGATTGCAGCGCGATAGCCGGGCGCATCATCCCGAAATAATTGCCGATGTGCAGCACGCCGCTCGGTTGAATGCCAGATAAAATGCGCATGGGATGTTTATCTGTCATTCTGAGCGCAGTCGAAGAATCCCAATTTGTTATTCTTCATTACCCGAATTGCTCAGTAAGAGATTTCTCGACTTCGCTGGCAATG
>Ga0209058_1001130_pt1 | contig 22798 bp, 20 predicted proteins | sample GraSoiAngelo_147_FD_185904 | JGI IMG/M metagenome (GOLD analysis project Ga0209058, IMG submission 185904) | Grasslands soil microbial communities from the Angelo Coastal Reserve, California, USA - 14_1009_05_40cm (SPAdes) (version 2) | ecosystem: Environmental > Terrestrial > Soil > Grasslands ... | reverse complement strand
CTCGCTCTCCGCACCAGGCGCGCCGGTGAGGTCGAGCAAGGTCTCGATCGAGCTCGTGACCTGCATCTGGATCTTTCTGCTTGTGGCCGGCCAGCTCGATCAAGGCGTCAGCCATCCGCTGCGGTCGCAGGCGGTGGTCGTCTTTGCCCAGGGTTCGCGCCAGCGGCTCCAGCGCGCTGCGCACCACCGCCCCGCCGACGGGGTCGAGGAAGCCGGTAAGAAAGAACGAGCCGTCGTCTCGCCTGTTCATGTGCAGGATGTTGGTCTCGGCCAGCTCCGCCTGCTCCTTGGCGTACTGCTTGGAGTTGACCGAGTGCCGGTAGTGGAGGCACTTGTAGTGGAACTTGCCCGGCGAGTTCTCGCGGGCGAGCGCAAGCAGCTTGGCTTCGTCGAAAGCCTCGCCGACCGCGTTCGCCGTCCGAGCCATCACCGTCAGGTGAGCGAATCCGATCTCCCCTGCCTGCATGGCCTGGAGGCTCGCCGGCATCTCCGCAGCTCGTTCGCCGACCGCGACTCGATCGGCGGCGGCGTTGGAGGTCATGTGGCAGTGGAAGCGCATCCAGTCGATCGCGCTGTTGGAGCCCTGGTGCTCCCAGTGCTTGCTCTTCTCGAAGTCAGCCGCCAGCCGCGAGTACTCGAGCTCGAGCGAGTCGATGAACTGGCGCAGCTCGAGCAGCCGGTAGGCGATTTCAGCGTCCGCCGGGAGCATCGCGAGCATGCAAGAATCGTACGAACGTTCGTGCCAATGTCAAGTTAATTTACGCGCAAAATAATTCAGACTAGCAAACTTCTGGGCCACCCAGGCCCACTCCCGCCCCTCTTCCTAGTCCTTCCCCGTCCGTCTCCAGCGCGCCCCGAATCCATGACAAGATTCCCTCAGTGGAGTTGCCCGACCGCTACAACGTCGGCGCCGACCTGATCGAGCGCAACCTCGCCGCCGGCCGCGCCGCCAAGATCGCCATCCACTCCGTCTCGGCCGACCTCACCTACGGCGACCTGCACAAGCTCACCTGCGGCGCCGCCCGCGCCCTTCTCGACATCGGTGTCCGGCGCGAGGAGCGCGTCCTGATCGCCGGCTACGACAGCCCAGGCTGGGTCGCCGCCTTCCTCGGCGCGATCCGCATCGGCGCCGTACCCGTCCCGGTCAACCCTCTCCTGCAGCGAAGCGAGGACTACGACCACTACCTCGACGACTCGCTGGCCCGGGTCGTGGTGGTAGACAACAACACCGAGGAAAAGCTGAGGCCCGCCGCGGATCGTGCAGCCACCAAACCGAGGGTCCTCCGCGCCGACTTGTTGACGCCCGGCGACGAGGTCGCGGCCGCCCCCACACGCAGGGACGACATGGCCTTCTGGCTCTACAGCTCAGGCTCGACCGGCAAGCCGAAAGCCGTCGTCCACCTCCAGCACGACATCCCCTACACGTGCCTCACCTACGCGGAGCAGGTGCTCGGCATCACCGAGCGCGATACCACGTTCTCCACCACAGGCCTCTTCCATGCCTACGGCTTCGGCAACAACCTCACCTTTCCGTACTGGGTAGGTGCGTCGACCGTCCTCCACGCCGGAAGGCACACCCCCGCCACCGTCCTGGACACGATCGAGAAACGACGCCCGACCCTCTTCTTCAGCGCGCCGACGCTCTACAACGCGATCCTCAACTCCGAGGGCGCGAAGAGCCGTGACCTGTCTTCGATCCGGCACTGCGTCGCCGCCGCGGAGGCGCTGCCGGCCGAAGTCTGGCGGCGCTGGAAGGACGTCTTCGGGCTGACCATCCTGGATGGCGTCGGTTCGACCGAGATGCTGCACATCTACTGCTCGAACCGGCTCAACGAGGTCAAGCCTGGCTCGAGCGGCAAGCCTGTGCCGGGATACGAATTGAAGATCCTCGACGACGAGGGCAAGCCGGTCGCGACGGGCGATGCCGGCGACCTGTACGTCAAAGGCGACAGCGCCCTCGCGCTTTACTGGGCCCAGCACGAGAAGACCAAGCGCTCCATCCTCGGCGAGTGGTTCTTCACCGGCGACCGCTACCGCGCCGACAGCGACGGCTTCTACTGGTACGAGGGCCGTTCCGACGACATGATCAAAGTCAGCGGCCTGTGGGTCTCGCCGATCGAGATCGAGTCCGTGCTGCTCGAGCATCCAGCGGTCACGGAGAGCGCCGTGGTCGGCATCAGCGTTGATGGCTTCACGAAGATCAAGGCGTTCGTGATCGCGAAGCAAGATGCGGTCAGGGGCGACGCACTGGTCGGCGAGCTGCAGGAACACTGCAAGTCGCGGCTCCAGCGCTTCCAGTACCCCCACATCATCGAGTTCGTGCCCGAGCTGCCCAAAACGGTCACCGGCAAGATCCAGCGCTACAAGCTGCGTGAGAAGGAAGCCGCACCTGCGTAACCACATCGCAGTCCTCCCTTGCGACGGGGCGGGCAAGGAGGTTGTACCGGAAGCGATCAAGGTCCTCAGCGCAGCCGGCGCAGAACTTGAATTCCAGGACTACGACGTCAACGCCGATCAGTACCTGCGCTCCGGACAGCCCATCCCGGCCGCGGTGTGGAGCGACCTCCAAAAGGCTGACGCGATCCTCTTCGGCGCGGTCGGCGACCCTCGCGTCGACGACGCGGCGTACCTGGCCGGCGTGCTTTTGAGGCTGCGTTTCGAGCTCGACCTCTACGTCAACCTCCGCCCGGCGAAGCTCTACGACGACCGCCTCTCACCGCTGCGCCGGGAGGACAGGCGAAAGATCGACCTGCTCATCGTGCGCGAGAACACCGAAGGCCTCTACGTCGGCATGGGCGGGCGGTTCAAGAAAGGCACCGAGCAAGAGGTGGCGGTCCAGGAGGACCTGAACACCTACCTCGGCGTCACCCGGATCCTCGATTACGCGTTCCAAGCGGCGAAAGGCGAGGTCGTCATGGTCGACAAGGCCAACGCCATGACGTACGCGGGCGCTCTGTGGCAGCAGCAGTGGAAGGCCGTGGCGAAAAAGCACCCGAAGATCAAGACGCGTCATCTATATGTGGACGCCGCCGCCATGCAGCTGGTCCGCGACCCGACGCAGTTCGAGGTCATCGTCACCGGCAACCTCTTCGGCGACATCCTGTCCGACCTGACCGCGGAGCTCATCGGGGGTATGGGCATCGCGCCGTCGGGAAACATCAACCCGGAGTCGAAACGGGGGCTGTTCGAGCCTGTCCACGGCACCGCGCCCGACATCGCAGGTCGGGGCGTCGTCAATCCGATCGGGGCCATTCTGAGCGCATCTATGATGGTTAGACACCTGGGTCACAACGAAATGGCTAACGCGATCGAGGGTGCGGTCGAATCGGCCATCCGCGCCGGCGAATGCACGCGCGACCTCGGTGGCAGCCTGTCGACCCATGAAGTCGGCGACGCGGTGGCGAAGAGGCTCAAGGACTAGATGACCGTGGCCATGACGATGACGGAGAAGATCCTGGCTCGCGGAGCCGGACGCGAAAGCGTGCGTCCCGGCGACCTCGTGCTGGCGAATGTCGACTTTGCGATGGGGCACGACCTGACGATTCCGCCTGCCGGGAAGATCATGCGCGAGCAGATGGGTGCGGAAAAGATCTGGGACCCGGACCGGGTCGCCGTCACCCAGGACCACTTCCAGCCGGCCAAAGACGCGGCGAGCGCCACCCTCGGCCGCCTCACCCGTGAGTTCTCGCATGACATGGGCATCAAGTGGTACTTCGAGGTGGGGCAGGGGGGCATCTGCCACACGGTCCTGCCGGAGAACGGCCTTGTCCTGCCCGGCGAGCTCGTCGTGGGCGCAGACTCGCACTCCTGCACCTACGGGGCCCTCAACAACTTCGCCACCGGCATCGGCTCGACCGACCTCGCCTGTGTCTTCGCGCTGGGCGAGTTGTGGTTCCGCGTCCCCGAGACGCTCAAGTTCGTCTATCACAACCGCCTGCGCGAGTGGGTGGAGGCAAAGGACCTGATCCTGTACGTGATCGGGCAGATCGGGGTTGACGGCGCCAGGTCGAAGGCGATGGAGCACACCGGCGAGGCGCTCCGCCACATCGACATGGAAGCGCGGCTGACGATGACCAACATGGCGATCGAGGCCGGCGCGAAGAACGGCATCATGGAGTTCGACGACGTCACCAAGCAATATCTCGACGGCCGCGCGAAGCGTCCGTACCAGCCGGTCTCCTCGGACCCCGACGCGGAGTACGAGAAGGTCTTCGAGTTCGACGCCGAGAAGGTCGAGCTCGGCGTGGCCAAGCCGATGTCGCCCGACAATTACGCGCCCCTTTCCGAGGTCGCCGGCACGAAGCTCGACCAGGTTTTCATCGGCTCCTGCACCAACTCCCGCATCACCGACCTGCGGCGCGCCGCAGCCGTGCTTGCAAACCGCAAGGTCGCGTCCGGCGTGCGGCTGATCATCACTCCTTCGTCGCACCAGGTGGCGATCCAGGCCGAGAAGGAGGGCCTGATCGGCATCTTCCTGGCCGCGGGCGCCGCGTGGACGACGGCCACGTGCGGCGCCTGTCTCGGCGGCCACATGGGCGTGCTCGGTGAGGGAGAGGTGTGTCTCAGCACGACCAATCGCAACTTCCCCGGGCGCATGGGTCACCCCAAGGCGCAGGTTTACCTCTCCAACCCCGCGGTGGCGGCGGCGAGCGCGGTGACGGGCGTGATTTCGCACCCCAGCGAGGTGCTGGAGAAGATGCCGGCAGAGATCCGTTGACGCTCCCCAAGGTCGTCCGCGGACGGGCGTGGAAATTCGGCGACAACATCGACACCGACCAGATCATCCCGGCCAAGTACGCGATCTACTCGCTGGACGAGAAAGAGCTCGGCAAGCACGCCATGGAAGGAGTGCCGGCCCGGGATACGTGGGCCTCGCAGGTCACGCAGGGGGACATCCTGGTCGGCGGCTCGAACTTCGGATGCGGCTCCTCGCGAGAGATCGCGCCCGTCGCCATCCGAGGCGCCGGCGTCTCGCTCGTCATCGCCGACTCCTTTGCACGCATCTTCTTCCGCAACGCGATCAACATGGGCTATCCGATCTTGCAGTCGCCGCAAGCCGCCGAGGCGATAGAGGAAGGCGACGAGCTCGAGGTCGACCTCGAGCAGGGCGTGATCCGCAACATGAGCAAGGGCGACGAGTATCGCGCCGAGGCTTTTCCAAAGTTCATGAACGACCTGCTGCGGATGGGCGGGCTCGTGCCGTGGGTGCGCAAGCAGCTGGAGGAGCGGCGGCGGCGCGGCGCAGCCGTCCCGCGCTGATGGCAAGCGAACCCCCCCACCCGGCGCTTCGCACCGACCTCCCCGGCAAGCGGGGAGGTGAAGGCGACCTTCCCACAGGGTGGGGAGGTGAGATCACACCCGTAGAGCTGCAGGAGCCGCTCGCTGAGCTGGCTCGCGACCCGAAGCGTTTCTCGCACGACCTGAGGTTTCCCCCGGCGGAAAAGATCCGCATCTACGACGACACGCTTCGCGACGGCGAGCAGATGCCCGGTGTCGCGATCACGCCGCGGGACAAGTACGAGCTTGCCCGCATGCTCTCCGACATCGGCGTCCACATCATGGACGTCGGCTTTCCGTCGGTGTCGGAGGGGGAGAGGGAGACGCTGCGCCTCGTGCTCGAAGGCCGCAAGCGAGGCGAGCTGCGGGCCGACCTCGAGGTCGTCTGCATGATGCGTTCGACCAAGGGCGACATCGACGCGACCATGCGGGTCATCGACAAGCTCGGCCACAAGCGCGAGGACGTTACGTACTTCATCTTCACGTCGGCGTCCGACCTGCACGTCAAATACAAGCTGGGCAAGACGCTGCTCCATCGCGACGGCATCCCCGAGTCCGAGTGGCTAGAGCTGCCCGTCTCGTACTACCGCGAGGCAAACCTGCGCATGATGTGCGAGGCGATCAGCTACGCGCGCGAGCAGGGCGCGACGTCGATCGAGTTCGGCGGCGAGGACGGGAGCCGCGCCGACGTCGACTACATCGCCGAGATCCATCGCGAAGGCCTCAAGGCGGGCGGCACGCGCCCGTCGACGCCGGACACCGTGGGCTGCTACTCGCCATTCGCCGTGCGCGAGTACATTCCGGCGATCAAAGCGGCGGCGCCTGATGCGCCGCTGGTCGTTCACTTTCACAACGACCTCGGTCTCGGCGCGTGGAACACCGTGATGGCGCTGGGTTCCGGCGCGGAGGTCTTCACCACCAGCGTGAACGGCATCGGAGAGCGGACCGGGAACGCGCCGATGCATCAGGTCCTGCTCCAGCTGCGCTACCTGTTCGGCATCGACCTCCCTGGCTTCAAGTACGACAAGCTGCGCACCCTCGCGCGAAGCCTGGAGCGGATGAGCGGAATCCCCGTGCAGCCGACCGAGCCGGGAATCGGCCTCGACGTCTTCAGCCATGAGTCAGGAATCCATACCGCGGGCTTGCTCATCCACCCCGCGATCTACCAGTTCATCCCGCCTTCCGACCTCGGCGCCGAGATCACGTACGTGTATGGCAAGCATTCCGGCGCGCTGGTCATCGAGCACGCGCTGCGCCGCGCGGGCATCGCGCCGGAGCCTGAGCTGGTGGCGAAGGTGCTCGCCGAGGTGAAGCGCATCCGCGAAGAACGCGCCGAGCGCAGCGACTTCTCGGATTTCCACCGCCGCTACTACGATCACCTCAACCGCATGGGACTGACCGCCGAAGAAGTGGTCGACATTGCGAGGGCATTGACCGCAAACTAGCGGGCCATGAATCTGGCCCCTCCGCCCCAGCTGCCGGCGCGCTCAGCCGGGTCTTTCCTCGCATCGGCCGCGCTGCTGCTCATGACCGGCGCGCTTGCATTCTTCGCCGTCAGCGATTTCCATGACCCGGCCCTCCCGACCTTCGTCGACCTGGAGATCTATGCCATCCCGATCGGGGCTTACGCCGCGGTCGTCGTCCTGGTCCGCGATCAACGCCGGCGGGTGGCTCTCGTCGCCGCCGCTGCGGGCGCGCTGGGCGGCATCGGTTTCCTCGGCGTCAGCGACGCAATGGGATTCCTTCGCGACTTCGCCTTCGTTCGCGCCGACGCTCTTTTCTGGGGCTTGATGTTCTTGCTGCTCGCGGCGGTGGCCATGGCCTGGTGGGAGTCACGGCTGACCGTCAGGCAGGGTGTCGGGCCGGCCGTCGCCGGTGGCGCGCTGGGCGTCGCGCTCACCTATGGCGCGATCCTCGCCCTCGCGGTCATCGCGCTGTCGCGGTGCGGAACCTGAACGCAACAAGGGGATAGGTAAACTCCCTTCAATGGCGACCACGACGCGGTCGGACCAGCGAACGAAGGAGGAGTACCTGCAGCTGCATCGCTGGATGTGCATCGCCAAGGCACTCGACGACCGCATGCACATCCTGGTCAAGCAAGGCCGCGCGCCGTTCGTCGGCTCGAGTCGCGGCCACGAGGGCATCCAGGTCGCTTCCACAGCTGCGTTGACGGCCGAGGATTGGCTCGTCCCTCATTACCGCGGTCTCGCGAACGCGATCGTGCGCGGGTTGACGATGAAGGAGTGGATGCTGGCCGTCTTCGCGAAGGCAAACGACCCGCTGTCCGCCGGCCGCAACATCCCTGGCGGCTGCTACAGCTACCGCAAGCTTCTGATCGCCCCCGTGTCCCAAGTCGTGGCGAGCTGGATCCCGAAGGCGGCTGGGATCGCATACGCGGCCAAGCTCAAGGGCGAGAATGCGGTGACCCTATGCACATTTGGCGACGGCGCGACGAGCCAGGGCGAGTTCCACGAGGGCGTCAACTTCGCCGCCGTGCACAAGCTGCCGATCGTGTTCGTCTGCGAGAACAACAGCTATGCGATCTCGGTACCCATCCGGCTGCAGATGGCCAACCCCAACGTGGCCGACCGGGCGGCGGGCTATGGGATCGCCGGCATTACCGTCGACGGAACTGACGTGCCGGCGTGCTTCGACGTGTGCCTAGAGGCCGTCGCGCGGGCCCGCCGCGGCGAGGGTCCGACGCTGATCGACGCCAAGATCTGGCGCATCAACTCACATACGTCCGAGGACAACCAGCTGAAGTACAGGACCAAAGAGGAGCTCGAAGAGGCGTCCCGGCATGATCCCATCGCCCGTTATACGGAATGGCTGGTCGAGCGAAGGAGGATCACCCCGGACGCGGCGGCCGAGGTCCAGGCGGGGTGCGACAGGCAGGCTTCCGAGGCTGCGGACTGGGCCGAGCAACAACCCGATCCGCTGCCTGAAGACGCCCTCAAAAACGTCTTCGCGTGATCTCGGCCTGTGACCGGCGCAAACTGCGCAACGCAAAGCTAGACTGACGGCGATTTGGAGACAGGACCATCCGCCTCTAACGATTCGACGCCGCCGGAAACGGCCGACGAGGAGCCGGCGACCGCTGTGCCGACCAGCGAGACGACCCCCGTCTGGGCGAACACGGTTCCCGTGGCGCCTGCTGAGGACAGCGACGAGGCGGCTGCGATGACCGACGAGGAAGAGGCCCTGCCTGCGCTGCCCATGCAGAAGGGTGACCCGGACTGGTCCAAGCCGGAGACATCGGCCAACGGCGATGCAGCCGAGACGGGCCCCCAGTGGGCGCAGACGTTGCCGACCTCGCCAGGTGCGGAGGCGCCCGAAGCTGGCGCCGCCGAAGAGGTAGAGGTAGCGGAACCACCTGTCGAGGAACCAACTCTTCAAGGCACGGCCGACTCGACCCCGCCGCTCAAGGCCGAGGTGACCGTCGAACCTCAGGTTGCCCCCGCGTCCGAGTCGGAAACTGAGGCGGGCGCAGGCTCGGAGAACGAGCCCCCCGCAGAAGCGCCTGTGACCGCACCTCCGCGGGCCGTCGCCGCCGATGCCCTGAAGTCGACATGGCCACCCGCGGCCGAATCCGCGCCCGCTCCGCCTGAAGAGACAGACATCTGGCCGCCCGAGCCACCGACTGAAAAGGCGATGCTCGCCTGGCCGCCGCCCTCTGAGCTCGAGGAGCCGGCGACTCCAGCCCAGGCGATCCCGAGCTGGCCGGAATCGATGCATCGCGCATCGACCCAGCCCTCCGCGCCCGTGCCGGCTGCGGCGGCGCCAACCCCGCCGACCATCACCCCCCCGCCGCAGCCGGAGGCAGTCGCGCCGACCGCGGCCGCGCCACCGCCTGGCCCGCCGGCCCAACCTGCTTCTCGCCCTCCAGCACCGGCCCCCGCTCCTGCTCCGACGCCGCCGTCGCAGGCCGTGCAACCCAGCCAGCCGGGGCCGGTTTCGCCCGCCCAGTCGGGCCCGCCTCCACGACCGATGTGGGCGCCGACTGCTGCCGCGGAGCCGGCGACACATGCGCCCAATGCCGGCTCGGCGCCCCCCGTGCAGGTCCCGGCCTGGGCGCCGAGGGTGCCGCTGGCGGCGGAGCCTGGCACGCCGACGTGGTTCTCGCCCAGGGAGGCGATTCCGCACACCACCGCCCAGCCGGTCCCCCAACCCGCGCCGGCTCCAAAACCCACGCCACAAGCGCCGATTGTTGGTGGCCAGCTGCCCGTCGCCCCGGTCCCGGCCACGCTGCCGACGACACCCGCCCAGCCTGCGCCAGCGAGGTCCACATGGGAGGTCGTGGAGCAGAAGTCCAAGTCCGGGCCGCATCCGAAAGTGGATCCAGGCCCGACCGCCGAGGACCGGTCCTACGCCGAGTGGTTCGCGTGGGCCAAACGGGGTGGTGCTCCGGCAAGCGCTTGCCACGCTGCCGCGCAGGGGGCCTTCAAGGCCCTCTCTTCGGGCAAGGACGTGTCCACCGCTGTGCAGTGGGCGACGGCCGCCATGAGCCGCCCGCCTGAGAACGTCTCCTTTACGCGCCAGACCTACTGCGCCTGGTTCTCACTGGCCAACATCGACCTCAACCTCGACCAGCATCGGGCCCATGCGTTCGCGACGGCGGCGGTGCACGTGCTCGACGCCGGGCAGGACGCGGCGGCGGCTCACGCCGCCGGATTGGTCGCGGCAGGGATCCGGTAACCGACAAGGCCGGGTCCGGTCATCAGGTGGGGAGGTGACCACTGTGATCGGCGTAGTCGCGGACACGCACTGCCCGGAGTTCATCGATCGTCTTCCCGAACGCGTCTTTGTGATCCTTAAAGACGTGCGGCTCATCCTCCACGCCGGCGACGTCACGGCGGCCGCAACGCTGGAGGCGCTGGCGCGGATCGCCCCGGTCGAGGCGGTGCGGGGAGACCACGACCGCGGGCTGGAATCGCTGCCGCCAACCCGCGAACTCTTCGTCGAGGGCAAGCGGATCATGCTCGTTCACGGCCACAGGTCGCCTTGGCTCGAAGAGCCGCTGACGCTGCTGTGGACGCTGAGCCTCGGTTACTTTCACCCGCACGGCGGGCTGCCACGAAGCCTGCGGCGCCGGTTTCCGGATGCGGACGTGATCGTCTACGGCCACACGCATCGGCCTCACATGCGGCGAGTCGATGGCGCCCTGCTGTTCAACCCGGGCGGGGTCCATCAATGGAATCCAGCCACCGCGAAACGGCGGCTGGCGGAAAAACCGGGATGGTTCGAGTGGTGCTGGCTGCAGGTCGCCCGACACCTGCGCCGAACCGAGGCGCCGTCGATCGGCATCCTCGAGCTCGACCCGGACGGGATTCAGCCGAGGATCATCGAGCTTTAGAGTCTCTGGGTGCCCGCGGCCCTGGGGTACGAGCGGCGCCCGGGATTCGTCGAGCACCACAAGCGGGTAACAAATAAGGGTGCCTAAAACCAAGGACTTCTACGAGGTGCTCGGCGTGCCGCGGACGGCCACGCAGAAGGAGATCTCGTCCGCCTTCCGCAAGCTCGCCCGCAAGTACCATCCCGACCTGAACGCGGGCGACAGGCAGGCCGAGGCGCGCTTCAAGGAGCTCTCCGAAGCCCACGAGGTGCTCTCGGACACCAAGAAGAGAAGGCTTTACGACGAGTTCGGGCAGAACTGGGCGGCGGCTCAGGCGGCCGGGGCCGAACCTGGCGCCTCGCGTGGGCCCGGCGGCCGCCCGGATGCGGGGCAGAGGGTCGAGTACCGGACAGTCACGCCCGAGGATATGGAGGATCTCTTTGGCGAGGGCGGCGGATTCGGCGACATCTTCGGCTCGATCTTCGGCAACGCCCGCGGGCGCCCGCGCCAGCAGCCGCCCCAACGGCCGATTGATGTGGAGGCTCCCATCACCGTCAGCCTCGCCGAGGTCTATGGCGGCACGAGCCGCACTGTGGAGCTGCCAGGCGGGCGCCGGGTCGAGGTCAAAGTCCCCGCCGGGGTCAAAGAGGGGACGGTTCTCCGCGTGCCCGGGCTGAGGGCAACGGTGCAGGTGGCGCCGGATCCGATCTTCACGCGCGAGGGCAAGGATGTCCGCGTCGTGGTCCCCGTCCCGCTTCATGTCGCGCTGAGCGGCGGCGAGGTGGCGGCGCCGACGCTCAAAGGCGGCCAGGTCAAGTTCAAGGTGCCGCCGGAGACGCAGAACGGGACCAAGATCCGCCTCCGTGGCCTGGGCATGCCCGACCCGAAGGGCGGCCCGCCGGGCGATATGTACGCGGAGGTGCGCGTCCAGCTGCCGGTCCCGATGGACGAGCGGACGCGCAAGTGGGCGGCAGAGCAACCGATCTGATCGCGTCGCTGCGCACGCGCCGCTGGCTGCTGCCGCTGGTCTTCATCTCCGGCATGGCTTCGTTGGGGGTCGAGTTCGGCGCGGCGCGGCTGCTGGCGCCGTACTTCGGTACGAGCCTTTATGTATGGGGCGTCCTGATCGGCCTCATCCTCATCTATCTCTCGGCCGGCTACGTCATCGGCGGCCGTCTTGCCGATCGGCACCCGCGCGACGAGGTCCTGTACCAGATCACGGCGTGGGCGGGACTGTGGATCGGGATCATCCCGCTGGTCAGCTATCCGATCCTGCTGATGTCGCAGCAGGGTTTCAAAGAGCTGAGCGTCGGCCTGGTCGCGGGGACGCTGCTCGCTGTCGTGCTGCTTTTCGCCGCCCCTGTGATCCTGCTCGGCTGCGTCAGCCCCTTCGCGATCCGCCTGCTGCTGCGCGACGTCGAGACCGGGGGCAACACTGCGGGACGCGTCTATGCGCTGTCGACCGCGGGCAGCATTCTCGGCACCTTTCTGCCTGTCTTCTGGTTCATCCCGAGCTACGGCACGCGGCCGACGCTCGAGGGATTCGGTCTCGCGCTGGTCGGGATCTCGATCGCCGGCCTGTGGCCGCGCCGCCGGCTCTATGCCTCCTTCGCAGCTGCCGTGATCATCGCCTGGATCTTTCTGCCGTCAGGGATCAAGCCACCCCAGGTCGGTCAGCTTCTGTACGAGAAGGAGTCCGCGTATCACTACATCCAGGTGGTGCAGGACGGATCGAAGACCGAGCTGATCCTGAATGAGGGAGAGGCCATCCACTCCATCTACGACTCCCAGAGCCTGCAGACAGGAGGCCCGTGGGACTACATGGTGGTCGCGGATTCGTTTCGTCCGACCCAAGGTGCCGAGGTCACCCCCAGGGACGTCGCGATCCTCGGCCTGGCGGGCGGCACCGCGGCTCGACAGTACACCGCTGCGTTCGGCACGGGCGTGCAGATCACCGGAGTCGAGATCGACCCTGACATCCTCGACGTCGCGCGTCGGTATTTCCACCTGGACGAGCCCAATGTTCACCCGGTGGTCGGAGATGCGCGTTACTGGCTCAACACGCAGGCGCGCCAGTACGACGTGGTCGTGATGGATGCCTACCGCCAACCCTACATTCCGTTCCATCTCACGACGCGCGAGTTCTTCAGCGAGGTCCGCGATCATCTGCGACCGGGGGGCGTGGCGGTCGTCAACGCCGGGCGCACCGCGACCGACTACCGGCTCGTCGACGCCATCGCGAGCACGATGGCGGCGGTGTATCCAAGCGTTTTTCTCGTCGATGTGCCGGCGTTCAACAACACGCTGGTCTACGGAACCACGAACCTGGTCACGCTCGACGACGTGCGCCACAACCTTGGCCTTGTCTCGGAGCCGTTCGCGGGGAGTGTTGCGCAGAGCGTTCTCAACGAAGGCGACCTGCGCGTGTCGCCGTATCACGACCAGGTCTTCACTGACGACCTGGCGCCGGTCGAGCGCCTGATCGACGAGATCATCTTCGGCTACGTAACGGGTCGGTGAAGCGGTTAGCGCTGCTCGGGGTGCAGAGCTCCCTTGACTTGCTCGCCGGCGAGCGACTGGTCCCCCTCCAGGCAGAGCAGCCGGACGCGGCCGGTGGCAACGATGCGGTCTTCCTCGTCGATCACCCTGGCTTCCCACACCTGGGTGCGCTGTCCACGCGTGATCGGGGTGGAGATCGCGCGCAGCTTGATGCCGGTTCTCACGGCGCGGATGAAGCTGGTGTTGTTCTCGAGCCCGACCACGTGCTGCCCCCGCGGCAGCGCGAACAGCGCCGCGCCGATCGAGGCAAGGGATTCGATCAAGCCGCAGTGGACACCGCCGTGCACGATGCCGTAACCCTGAAGGTGCTCGGTCCCGGTCACGAGCTCGGCGCGGACCTCGTCTTTGGTCGCCAGCGTGATCGTGACCCCCATCGCCTGCAGCCAGCCCTCAGGCATCTCGTTCAGGCGAGCGGAATAGTCTTCGGCCACGACTGTGAATCGTAGTCGTGGACAAAAACTAAGGGCCGGACGGCCCGGCCCTTAGCGTCTACGTTCGCAGTGCTACCGCCTCCGACTCCAGGAGCCGGATCCGGATTGGAAGCTCTAGAGGCTAGAAGCTGCCTTCCTCCCGAGCTCCCGGCTGGCAAACGAGGCGGCTGGCACCACGACTCGGTTTATCCAAGCTTCGCCTCACCTCCTTGCCCCACGGGCGTTGAACTTCGGAGCAAATACTACCGAATAGACTTGTCGGTCGATGCCCCGCAGATATGTCGCGGTGTGCGGAGCCTCGGAGGCGACCCCATCGCAGCTGGATGCGGCGCGTGAGGTGGGCAGGCTCCTGGCCCGACACGGCGCGGTCGTGATCAACGGAGGATTTGGCGGCGTGATGGGTGCGGCGAGCGAAGGCGCGGCGATCGAGGGCGGGGTGGTCGTCGGCATCCTGCCGGAAACGGACCGCGGCGGGGCCAACCCCCATCTCACGGTTGCGCTCGCGACGGGGCTGGGCCAGGCGCGCAACACCGTCATCGTCACCGCGGCTGACAGCATCATCGCGATCGGACATGGATGGGGCACGCTGAGCGAGATCGCGATCGCGCGCCGCCTGGGGCGCTCAGTGTTCGGGCTCGACACGTGGGATGTGAAAGGACTGGAGGCGGTCGACACACCAGCTGAAGCGGTGAAGCGTGCCCTCGAAGACTAAGGGCGTCACAAGGCGAGTGGTCAAGAAGCCAGACGGCCGCTATCTCGTCTATTACGAGAAAACCAAGAAGTGAGCGAGCTGCGTTGGAATCCGCTGCTCGAGGAGTGGGTCACCGTCGCGCCCTGGCGGCAGGACCGCACCTATCACCCGCCGGCAGAGCACTGCCCGCTGTGTCCCACCAGACCGGGCGAGCCCGAGACGGAGATCCCCGAGCCGGACTACCACATCGTCGTTTTCGAGAACCGCTTCCCTTCCTACACCGGGGATCAGGGTCGGGCAGAGGTCGTCTGCTACACGCCGGACCACGACTCATCGCTGGGTGAGCAAAGCGTCGATCACATCCGCGACCTGATCGAGGTGTGGCGTGACCGCACCAGCGAGCTGGGCCGGTTGCCGAACGTGCGCTACGTCTACGTCTTCGAGAATCGCGGCGAGGAGATCGGGGTGACGCTCAGCCATCCACACGGCCAGATCTACGCCTACCCGTTCATCCCGCCCGTGATCCAGCGGGAGCTCGCGGCGGAGGCAAGACACACGCGCAAGACGGGACGGTGTCTCTACTGCGACGTCATCGAGGGCGAGGACAGCAATGTCCGCACCGTGCTTCGCGACGAGCGTTGGATCGCCTTCGTACCGCCCTTTGCGCGCTGGCCGTATGAGGTCCACCTCGCCCCGATCCAACACCGAGGCGGTCTCGCCGACCTCGATGAAAAGGACGATGAGTCGTTCGCAAGCAACCTGAAGGGACTGCTCCAGAAATACGACCGGCTCTTCGACAAGCCGCTCCCATACGTGATGGCGATGCATCAGAGGCCGCCAGGACGCGGAGGCCGGCATCACCACTTCCACGTCGAGTTCTATCCGCCCAACCGGACGCGAGACAAGCTGAAGTACCTGGCCGGCTCGGAGCTTGGCGCCGGGGCGTTCATCCTCGACGCGCGCGCCGAGGACACCGCCGCGGAGCTTCGTGCGATCTGAATGGAAGGGCCGCGCGCCCGGCCGGGTGAACCTGATCGGCGAGCACGTCGACTACCTCGGCGGGGTCGTCCTCCCGGCGGCTGTCGACCGCTTCACCGAAGTCTCAGGACATCCAGCGCCGGACTGGGCGATCGCGAGCGACGTCGCCGGCGGCATCGCCTATGTGCGGGCGATCGGCGAAGAGCTCGGCGTCGAGCCGCAGGCGGTGCGCGTCACCTCCCAGGTCCCGCCGAGCGCGGGGATCAGCTCCTCAGCGGCGCTCCTGGTCGCGCTCGCCGCGGGGTTGAACCCGGACATGGACGGCAAGGAGGCGGCGCTCGCGTGCCAGCGCGCGGAACAGAAGGCGACCGGCGTGCGGGTCGGCGTCATGGACCAGTTCGCCTCGGCGCTGGGCAGGCGGGGCTGCGCGCTGTTGCTCGATTGCGCGACGCTGGAGTACGAGGTGGTTCCATTTCCGGAAGAGGTGGCGGTCGCGGTGATCGACTCGGGCGAGCATCGCTCGCTCGCCTCGACGCCCTACAACCAGCGGCGGCGCGAGGCCGAGGCGGGCGATCCGAAACGGCGGCGCCACGTCGATTCCGAGGTCGCGCGTGTCCACGCTTTCGTTGAGGCGCTGCACGGCCGTGATTTCAATCGCATGGGTGAGCTGCTGAAGCAGTCGCACCGGAGCCTGCGCGACGATTTCGAGGTGTCCACCCCCAACGTGGACGCGCTGGTGGAGCGGGCATGGTCCGCGCACGGCTGCTATGGCGCGCGCATCATGGGTGCGGGCTTTGGCGGCAGCATCCTCGCCCTGGTCGACGGACGCCAGACCGAATCCTTCGCCCGCTCCATGGCGCGTCCGATACTTTTCTGCTCCACTGCGGATGGCGCCTTTGTGAAAACGCAATGAGCGACTCGCTGTTCATGCCGCTGACGCAGCGCGCCGCGGGGCGGCGTGAGCTCACCGGATGGGAAGCGGTCTGGATGCCGCTCGGCGAAGGCGAGGCGGAGCGCCTGACCATCGGCCGCGGCACCGGCTGGAAACCCATCGAGGTGCCCCGCCAGCTCGCGGCCACGGAGGGCCGCGAGTCGGTCTGGTATCGCACCGAGTTTCCGCGCCCAGACCATGCCGGCCGTGTCGTGCTGCGGATCGGCGGCGCTTTTCTCGCCACCAACGTGTGGCTGAACGGTCGGTTGCTCGGCTCGCATTACGGCTACTTCGCTCCGTTTGGCTTCGACCTCACGCCATACCTCAAGCCCGAGAACCTCCTCGTCATCTGCTGCGAGTCATCGGTCGAAACGCAGCCTGAAAAGAAGCGCCACATCATGGGCCTCTTCAACGACGGCGACCTCAAGCCGTACCCCGCGTCGGCCTACTCGAGCCTGTCCGAGCCCTACCGGTCCGAGGTTCCGCTCGGCCTGTGGCAGCCGGTCGGGCTCGAGTATGTGGGACCCATCGCGATCGATTGGCTCCGGCTCAAACCAGGCTTCGAAGGTGGCGACGGCAGACTCGAGGTCGAGGCCCGTCTGCGCAACCTCGATGGCCGCCAGATGGACGGTGAGGTCGAGCTGGTCGTGGCCGGGTCCGGCCGCGATGGGCTTCGCCTTCGGCGCGAGGTGCGGCTGGGCGGCGGCATGGAGCAGACCGTGACCATGCGGCTTGCGTTTCCGGATGCCAGGCGTTGGGAACCCTGGCGCCTCGGGCAGCAGCACGTTTATCACGCCGATCTCGTGGCCCGGGGTGCGGACGGGAGCGAGTCGTCGCGCATCGACGACGTGTTCGCATTTCGCGAGCTGTCATGGGATATCGGCCCGCGCCGCTGGAGCTTTGCGGTCAATGGGCGACCCATGTTTCTGCGCGGCGCGTGCTACGCGCCCGCATACCGGCTCGACGAGCTCAGGCCTGATGTCTTCGCGGCGGACCTCGCGACCGCAAAGAAGGCCAACATCGACGCTCTTCGCGTGGTCGCCAACGTGCTGCCGAGGGACTTCTATCGGCAGGCTGACGAAGCAGGCATGCTCGTCTTCCAGGACCTGCCGTTGACCGGCACGTACGTCTATCACGGCCGCAACGACGAGGCGCGATTCTTCGAGAACGCCGCTCGCGAACAGCAGGTGGAGATGGTCACGATGCTCCACAACCATCCGTCGATCGTGCTCTGGGTCGCGCATGACGAACCGCCCTGGCTGGCCACGAACTTCGAACTGGGCGACGTCCACGCCGTGCGCCAAAACCATTCAGTCGACCAGGACCTGAAGTCTTCTTTCGAACATCTCGACCCAAGCCGGCCCGCGATCGCGGCGTCGGGCGACGTCGACCTCCACCTCATGCTCGGCTGGTCCGACGGGTCGTGGCGCGATATAGGACGTGTCGAGCCGTTGATGGTGACGGCGTTCGGCGCCCAGTCCCTGCCGGACGTCGACTCGCCAGTTTGGGACGCGATCGGCAAGCGATGGCCAGTCGCCGACGATGAGCCGGCCTGGCGCCATGCGGGTTTTCAACCTGTCAACTGGGCCGAGCGTGGAGTGGGGCTGCCATCGGCGCACCAGGGTCTCGAGAGTTACGTCAAGGCGTCGCAGCTGTACCAGGCGCGGTTGGTCCGCTACGCGGCGGAACACCTGCGCACGCGGAAATTCGAATCGTGCTGGGGCGCCTTCGCGTATCACCTGGTGGACCCGTTCCCCGGGATCGGCTTCGGATTGCTGGATGGCGCACGCCGGCCGAAGCTTGCGCTGGCGGAGCTGGCGGCTGCCTTCAAGGCGACGCGCCTCATCATCGAACCACTGGATTTCGAGACGGCTCGGCCATTCGGCATCGCCCAGACACCGCACGCTCCTTTCGCGGCGCGTCTCGTGGTCGTGAACGACGACCCCGAGGTCACCGGCCGCGGCGTGGTGCGCTGGTCGGTGGTCAGGGAAAAGGCGTCCGGCCCACGCGGACTGGACCGCGTGCGAGATGCGGTGCAGAAGAAGTCCTACTCCGGCTCCATCGAGGTCGAGGTGCCGACTGCATTCGAACCCGCGGTCAGCGCCACCACACTCAGCCTGCCGCTGGCCGCGGAGGGCGAATACCGGCTCGAGGCATCGCTGACGCTCTCGGGCGAGGTGATCGACCGCACCGAGCTCAGGTTCGCCGTGACGTCGGCGCCGGCACCCGGCCGGCCTCGCCCGGAGATTCCACGCTACCTGGCCGAGCGGCTGGCGGATCTCGACAGCCTGCGGGCAGAGGGGCAGGGCTTCAGCTTTGCATTCGAGAACCGGACACGCCCCGCGGTGCTGTCCGGCATCACGGGCCTGCGGCTCGACGGAGTCGTGGTGACGGGCCACCAGCTACAGATCGAAACCAACGCCGGCCTGGGCCCGCTGCCCAAACGGCTCGACCTGCCGCTGGGCAGGCGGCTGGTCGTACACATCCTCAGCGGGGAACCCCTCGGAGCCGGCGCCCACTCCGTCGAGGCGGACATCACCGTGCCAGGCATCGCGTCCGGGCGCCTCGTGATCGAGAACGGCGCCAACCAGCATGGCGGAGCGTGAACGCGGTGGCATACTTCAGCACTGCAAAGTTTTGGGACCTGATTCATTGATCAACCGCCGCCATAGGCGAAAGGGAGGCTCCCCGCCGCATGCCAACTGAATACGAAGTGATCATCCTGGCGGTGGCGGCCTTGCTGACCGGCGGGCTCTATCTGATGACTCGCCGGCGACACAAGAAGAAGAAGTCGGCGCCGCCCGTCCGGCCCGCCGCGCCGACCAACCAGACCGCAGGCGTGGCCGCCACCTGGGCGCCCCCGACCCCCGCCCGTCCCGTGGCGCCGACCATGGTCGCGCCGCCGCCCGCGCCGGGCGGTTGGGGATCGCCGGCCTCGCCTGCCGTGACCTCGCCTTCGAGCCCCCCGTCCGCGTCTCCGAACTGGGGAGCACCGCCGGCGCCATCGCCCGCATGGGGCGCGGCTGCGGCCGGCATCGTCGCCCGCGCCTTCATGGGGCACGCCGCCGGCCTCGCCGCCCACGAGTGGCGCCCCGACGTGGGGCTCGCCCGCCCCCGCGGGCCCGCCCGCCTCCGCGCCCGCGCCGCCCGCTCCTTCGTGGGGGGCACCGCCCGCCGCGCCTGCCGCGCCAGCCGCGCCTGGGTGGAGCGCGCCGCCGCCCGCCGCGCCGGCTCCATCGTGGGGCGCGCCGGCCGGCGAACCCGCACGGCCCGCGGTTCCGACCGCCCCGTCGTGGAATCCACCCGCGGCTCCTGCCTGGGATCCGACCGCCGCGGCGGCTCCCGCCGCCCCGGCCCCCGCGGCAAACGAATGGGGGCCGCCGCCCGCGGCCGCGCCGCCCTCGCCGCCGACCGTCGCCCCGTCGTGGGAGGGTCCCGCCGCTGCGCAGCCGGCGGCGCCTTCGTGGACAGAGTCGGCCGCGCAGGCCTGGGACATTCCCAAGAGCGACGCGCCGGCCGCTCCGGCGCCGCCGCCGTGGAACCCGCCGGCGGCCCCCGCATGGTCGGCCCCGGCCGATGCCTCGGCCGTCCCGCCATCGACCGATGCGGACCTGGCGGCGGGCGCGCAATCCGCCCCGGAGCCACCGGGCGAGGCACCTATTCCCGAAGCCGAAGCCCCCGCTCCACCACCGTGGCAGCCGCCGTCGTCTGACGGCCGCGCCGACGTGGCCGCGACCATGGTCGCCCCGCCCCCGTCCGACACGACGGGCCGACTGCCGGGAGATGACCGCGAGCCGACAACGCTGATGCCGGCGTGGCAGCCGCCGCCTTCGGCAGCTCCACCCGTGGCCGAGACGATGGCCATGCCCGCGCGGACGCAACCCCCGGCGCCAGGTGTGGCGGCCGGACCGCAGGCGGAGCTGGCGATCGAGTCGGGTCCCGACGCCGGGCACACCCACCGTGCGGGTGACCAAGCGCTGCGCCTGGGCCGGTCACCCGACAACGACGTGATCGTGCGCGACCCGGCGACGAGCGGGCACCACGCGCGACTGGAGCGTCGCGGCGATGAGTTCTGGGTGGTCGACCTCGGCAGCACGAACGGGACTTTCGTCAACGGCGAGTCGATCCAGGAGAAGCAGCTGAACGACGGCGATCGACTGACCATCGGTCAGAACTCAGTCCACTTCGCGGTTCTCGGGGCGTAGTGATAACGCGGTTCGCCAGGTAAACCAATGCGATTACGTATCGCGTGGGCGACCGATCCCGGGCTGGAGCGTGAGGAGAACGAGGACTCGGTTTCCGTGTGGCGCAACAAGGCCGGGCTGGACACGCTCATCGTGGTCTGCGACGGGATGGGCGGCCACGCGGCCGGTCAGCAGGCGAGCTCGCTGGCGGTCAAGACCGTCACCAAGGCGCTCGCCGAGGATGGGGAGGAGGGCCCGGACGTCGAGCGCTTGAAGCGCGCGTGCAAAGAGGCGAACAAGGCCGTGTTCAACGCGGCGAACAACAATCCCGAATGGCTGGGCATGGGCAGCACGATGGTGATCGCCGCGATCCGCTCCGGCGAGGTCGCCCTCCTCAACGTCGGCGACAGCCCGGCCTACCTGTTTCGCAACGGGTTCGCGAAGCTCATCTCGCAGGACCACTCATGGCCGGCCGAGCAGGTCCGCCTGGGCCTGATCAAGCCCGAGGAAGCAGCCAACCATCCTCAGAAGCACAAGCTGACGCGCGCGGTCGGCGTGTGGGATCAGGTGCAGCCGTTCACGGACAAGATGAAGCTCGAGGAAGGCGACGCGGTGGTGCTGTGCAGCGACGGGGTGGAGACCGCAGGCGTGAGCGTCGAGGAGATGGGGCGTCTGCTGCTCAAGGACGGCAACCTCGACCGCGGGGCCGAGCGCGTCATCGAGCGGTGCCGAGAGCTGGGCGCCCCCGACAACGTCACACTCGCCGTCGCCCGAGTCGAGGTCGACGTGACCAAGACCGCGGTGCTGCCGAAGTTGAAGATCTAGTACCCCCGGAGGAGGACCTCCGAGACGTGTTCGACTTTCATGGCTGAGCCATGAGCGCGCAGGCCCACCTCCAGCTGCATCTGGCAACCCGGATTCGCCACCGCGATGACGTCGGCGTGCGTGGCGAGAACGTCTTCAAGCTTCTGCTGCAGGATGCGGTTCGACATGTCGGGCTCGAGGGTGCTGTACAGGCCCGCGGCTCCGCAGCAGATGTCGGCGTGCCGCATCTCGATCCACTCCACGCCGGGAAGAGCGCGGATGAGGTCCCGCGGCTGATTCTTGATGCGCTGCGCGTGCACGAGATGGCACGCGTCCTGGTACGTGACACGAATCCTGGCCTCGCGTTTCGGCTCGGGCAGGCCGACCTCGGCCAGCCATTCGGTGAGGTCCTTCACCCGGCCTTTGAGCCCGGGGTAGAAGTCCTTCAAGTGCGCGCCGCAACCGGCTGAGTCGACGATCAGCGCGTCAAACGTGCCGGCCTCGTATACGCGCATGTTTGCCTCGCGCAGCCTTTCCGCGCCTTCGAGGTCACCGTTGTGCGCGAACAGCGCGCCGCAGCATCGCTCCCCTGGCGGGAACCAAACCTCGCATCCCGCGAGCTGGAGCAGCTTCACGGCCGCGTCGTGTGACTGGGGATACATGATCGGCATCACACAGCCCACGAGAAAAGCCACGCGATGTTTGCGCTGACCGATAGCGGGGGCGATGTTGCCCGCCGGGGCGCGGAAACGCGCGCGCAAGCGCGGCAGCATGCGGCCTGAGCGCGCGACCGATGTGAGGTGCAGCTTCTGCGCCACGCGCGCCGCCGCCCCGGCGGCGCGCAGACGGCCAGGGTGGCCGACGAGCTGTCGCAAAGCGACGCGGCTGGTGGCCCGCTTCAAGGACGGGCGTCTCTGGTCCTCCACGTCTGCGCGCCCTGCCTCGATGATGCGTCCATAAGGCACGCCCGAGGGACAGACGCCCTCACACGTCCGGCAGCCGAGGCACAGATCGATGTGCTTGACCTGTTCCTCGTCGAAGGGAAGCGTTCCGCGCTTCCACTGCGTCATCAGGTAGATGCGGCCGCGGGGCGACTCGGTTTCGAGGCCGGTGATGCGAAAGGTCGGGCAGGCGTCGAGGCAGAGACCGCAGTGAACGCAGGTGGCGAGATCGTCGTCCGACAGTCTTGCAAATGCGTCCGCCCCCACCCTGGCCCTCCCCGGCGAGCGGGGAGGGAAGCCGTCCACGCTCAAATCACGAACCTGCCTGGATTCAAGACATGGTCCGGATCAAAGGCATTCTTCAGCCGCCGCTGGATCTCGAGCGTCGACGGCGGCGCGCCCCAGGCGCCGACCTCGCGCATGAATTCGTCCGGCGCCGCAAGCATGACCAGCGTCCCGCCCCTCGCCTCGACAGCGGAGCGCACCACGCGGATCGAGCCCGCATCGTTCGTGTTCGCCCAGTGCGCGATACCGGCCCCGGGCGACGCCCACCACTGCGCGCCGGGCGGCAGCGCCTCCATGACCTTCGGCAGCTCGGCGCGCGCCACCGTGATCCGCGCCCAGCGCTCGGGGCCGCGCCGCGCATGCTCGTCCCATACTTCGCCGCCAA
>Ga0209058_1001127_pt1 | contig 22838 bp, 25 predicted proteins | sample GraSoiAngelo_147_FD_185904 | JGI IMG/M metagenome (GOLD analysis project Ga0209058, IMG submission 185904) | Grasslands soil microbial communities from the Angelo Coastal Reserve, California, USA - 14_1009_05_40cm (SPAdes) (version 2) | ecosystem: Environmental > Terrestrial > Soil > Grasslands ... | reverse complement strand
GAGCCGAACTTGAGCGGGTCGATGCCGCATGGTCCGCAGCGGCCTCAACTTCACGCGATGTGGAACAAATTGTGTCGTTTTGGGCGGACGACGCGATCGTTATTCCGCCAGGACAGGCGCCCATTATTGGCAAGAATGCAATTCGGAACTACGTGACAGCCAGCTTGAAGACCCCTGGGTTCAGCATCCAATGGAAAACGACTCAGTTTACGATCGCCCGAGATTGTGACCTAGCCTACGGTGTCGGGACAAACCAAGTCTCGTTCAACGACGAGAATGGCAATCGCCTCACATTGCGAGGCAAAGCCGTGACGATCTGGCGAATGGAGAACGATGCATGGAAGTGCATCGTCGACATCTGGAACGATGACCCCACCCCGAAGTGACCTCTATTTTCTATTAGCGGTTGGTCAGCAACTAACGTTTGTGTCCCCTTGCTGCTTATATCCCGGGCTAACCTGGTTTCACTAGATAACATTGAGTAAGCTTGCGTCTAACTGCCAACCCGACATCTCAAGCATTACTTCTGGAAAAAGCGAGCTTTGCAGAAGAGACATATGCGCGGTGATCAAAGCGGTAAGGAAGCTGGGCTCAGAATGGAGAATCTTGATTTCATATTATCTCCTCGACAATCCCCTCCGATTCAACGACCTACTCAGAAAGGGCAAACCCGACGATCTCAACGCGCGAACTCTCTCTAGAACTCTGAGGTATTTGCAGAATATGGGAATCGTTGAGAGAAGAGTAACCGGCACAGAACCCTTCTCAGTTGTCTACAGCCTCACAGAGAAGGGACGAGACCTCGGCGATATCCTGTCGGCGTACCGACGATGGGGGGAGAAATGGACCCCAAGCATCGTCCATCCTCTACCATATGCCAGAGCAAAGCCCTCACTGACTGCAAGAACAGATTCATGAGCGACGCTTTTCCAGAGAGCGAAGACAAGAGGATCCTCAAAGAAGAAGTCATAGGAGTCCTCCCCGCAGTAGCACTATCGGAGAAAGGACCACTCCAGTGCGGACTGGTCTTCGCGACAAATCTGATCATAGTAGCTTTCCTCGGCAAGTATAGCCAGATTGCCGGGGCAATCAGGACCCCGGACTATCACATAATGAAAAGAGGCTGGGCACGCTACGAACACAAGCCTACTGCACTAATACTTGACAAATACAAGAGCTACATCATACCATACTCCGACATCACCCGCTTTGGCGCAGCAGGGACCGGAAGAATATTCAGGAAAAGTAGACTGTACATTCACACGACCAAGCACCTGTACACTTTCAACTTTCGTACGAGCCTCGAAACACTCGAAAGAGACGTTAGTCAACTTCTCCAAGGAACTGGTGCAAACTTTTCCAAAGAAATGGGTGGCCTACAACCAAACAGCAATTCGGCGCTGAGTTCGTAAATAGGAAAATCTGAAATCCTGAGAAAGCACGCTCTCTACAGTCTTGCAACATACACGGCAGACCCGGATAACCGCGAATCTTGTAGGAATGATGATATTCGTTCAGGTTATTCTTGGAGGCGGTTCTTTCGTTTTAGGCTGGGATGTCAGGTATCACCTCGTCTGGGGCACACTAACCTTCATCGTGGTGATAGTCGCGACGATCCTGGCGCGTAGAGATTTCGGTGTCAATTCCACCCTGTTCAAAGTAGCCCTCGCTTCTATCGTCGACTTTGTCATTCAAGGAATACTGGGATTGTTCTCTTTCGAATCAGGCGTCGCAGTTGTTGTCCACCTTACCAACGCCTTCCTACTGGCCGTCATAGTGACCTATCTGATCAGTTTCGCAGACAGCGCCGACAAGGCCTCCACTACCATAGCCATGCAAACTAAGACAGCGCCCTCAGGGAACATGCCCGCGTAAGCTACAAAGACCGAAGTTCCCAGATTTTATCTGGAGAACGCCAGGGTAGGAATGAATCTGCTTGACCGGGACGAAGAACTCAAACTACTCGCATTCCTCGCAAGCCTGGCCGGGCTCAGGAATAGTCGTCTCGGTGAGCAACTTCCAGATCGGCTCCGCCTCCTCAACCACAGTCAGAGCGTACTTCAATGAACCATGAAAGAGGGCAAGACGGCTGCAGATGTCGAGAAGGCTCTCCAACACTGGACGAGCTCGGTGATCGACCCTCAGCTGAAGCCTGTTCAAGCTAAAACAAGACAATTAGCCGAGGCCGCGCTTTCCCTAGCTTCATCTCTGGAAAGTCGCTGCCGAGAATTCATTCGAAACACCAAATATGACATGTCTGGCTTAGGCGATTCCCGCCGGCTCCGAGCAGCCATGGCACTTAACCGCGTCTCCGGAGAGATCGTCACCGCATCTGGTGACTTTCTGAAATCGAGTCCAAACGAATCGATATCGAAACTGGAGACGAGCATTACGAGGCTGTTACGAGCGGCTGGTTCAAGCTACAACGAATCGGTAAAAGCGATGGCTTCACATTACGCTTCGGAGAGAGGTTGGCTCAGAGCTGAGATAGAAGGGCTGCAACGCATCAGTCACCAGACGTCCCAGTTCCGGACAAGAACCCGAGACATCACGTCGATCCGGGACCAAATACAAGAACGCTCCAAGACGCTTGTTGAGAATCTCACGACGCTACAGAATCTTGAGAATTCCCACGTTCAACTGGAAAAAGAGGTTCACCAGCTTGCCTACAGCGAAGGCTCTCTTCTAGAAGCTATCGAACGGATTGAATCTGATTCTGAGATTCGAGCTCTCAATGCCAAAGAGTCGGAACTCAAAGCGCTGAGAAAGAGGCTCCTAAACGAAGAAATGTCAAGACTGGGCGGACTATTCACGAAGGTTCTGTCGCTGCATCAGAGAGGAGAGGTACATGTCCATCTACAGGCAATAGAAGTATTGACGCGATATGTGAAAGCCCCACTTACGACCTTGGCCAAGGAATCCGACGGCTATCCGGAACTCACCGACTCGCTCGAGGGAGTATGCGAGTCCATCGAAACAAACAGGCTACCTCTCGGCGAGAAAAAGGCGAGAAAAACACTCGAACGAGCCAAACGGATCATAAACGGGTCACTCAGACCAATTCAGAAAGAGGCTAGAGAAGCCTTTGCGGCGAGGAGTCAGACTCTACGCTCCCCCCACGTGAGGCAACTCAGATCCCAACGATCCGAACTACGAGCAGAATACACTAGATCCCGAACTTCGAAGCAATCGCTGGAATCGAGGATCAAGAGCATAGCCGAGGAAGCTTCATTGCTGAAAGCCCAAGCGAAAACCAATCTGGACACAATAGATGAACTCGCCACCAAGAACTTCAACAAAGGCGTCCCGCGGGAACTACGTGAAGAGGTCCTATCCCTAACCCACTAGACTCTTCTTCAAACCGACCAGACCTCTTCGGCGCTCCGGCCGGGGGTCCCGCCCAGATGTAACTCGGTTCAAAAATAGTTGTAATGGGACTGTCTATTGGGATTCGCGGGCCTTCATTCGTTTCTCTAGCTCTTCCTGAGGCACGTCTTCCACGTGTGTGGCGATCCACCACTGGTTCCCGTACTGGTCCTTGACGCCTCCTGTCCGGTCTCCGTAGAACTGGTCAGACGGCTCCCTCAGCGAAGTTGCACCTTCCCCGAGCGCTCGTTTGTAGGCCACATCAACATCCTCCGTGTACACATTGATCATTGCAGGAACCGCTGGGAATTCAGGGGTTGCGTCGTTTATCATAATGATAGAGTCACCGATCCTCACTTCGGCGTGACGTATTCGACCATCGGACCCGGTGAACCTCTCTTCTTCCTCCGCGTCAAACACCTGCCTGAGGAAGTCTATCAAGCTCGATGCTCCCTCGACACTCACAATAGGAGTGAGGGAATGATAGCCCTCAGGAATAGGTTTCACCTTGCTAGTGACAGATTGCAATGTCGATCATGGTTAGTCGTGGCTTGATAAAAGGGTGACTGGGCAGAAACTGCTAGATCACTCGTGTCACGATGATGCCCCAGCAAGGCGATACGGCTTCATAGCGTCTCTAATTCTGACTGGTGCTCTTTAGAACGGTTTCTATCTTATTGAGAAATGACTCAATAGATGACCGGGGATTCAACATCGACCTTCATAGCAAGAAATCAATCGTGAGCAATATCCTGATAGCCATTTTTCCCAAGGGTTAATATTATCAGGGGTGAAGCGCAAACCGAAAACAATGTTGTCAACTATAGCGAACAGGCAAAGAAAGCTTGTTAGAACGATGATTCTTCCACTCCTCATTCTCGCCATCGTTGTCTTGACGCCAGTTGCCCCCATGGTCCATGCTCAAACGGTCGTCACCACAATCTCAGCGGACTTCAAACCGTTGGGAGTCGGGGTCAATGTTCTAACCAACGAGATCTACGTGGCGACCACGCGAAACTTTGAAGGCAACCTCGATGTGATAAACGGCACCACCAACACCATCACTGCCACAATTTCAACAGGAACCGGAACATCCGCCTTCAAAGTCGCCGTCAACCCAGTAACCAACCGAGTATACGTGACAAACTCGCTAGGCAGCACCGTCCAGGTAATCGACGGCAGCTCCCACACTCTTTCAACAAGCATACCCGTCTGCGGCTCCGGCAGCCCGAATAACGTGGCCGTCAACTGGTGGACGAACACCGTATACGTGGGCTGTTCAGACCCCGCCGCCCTAGCAGTAATCAACGGACAGACAGACACGGTCACTACCACGATACCTCTATCAGCGTACATAGGATCCGCCCGGCCCGTCGCCGTGAACATCAGAACTGACAGAATCTATGTTGGTGACGGCTCCGGCAGCAACGTTGTGGCAGTAGACGGCAAGTCCAACACGGTCATCGCCAACATTCCTGTAACTGGCGCTAGTTACCACTTGGGAATTGACGTCAACCCTTGGACAAACATGGTCTACGTCTCAAATGGCGGATCTAACTCAGTCTCAGTCATAGGCGGCTCAAGCAATACCGTGATAGCCAATATTCCCGTTGGGCCTCAACCATACGGAGTAGGCGTTGACCTGAGATCCAACATGGTCTACGTAGCGAACAGCGTTGGTACAAGCAACAGCAGCAGTGTTTCCGTAATTGATGGCAGGACCAACACTGTCACCGCCACGATCAAAGCTCCCGCCTGGGCCATTGATGTAGGAGTGAATCCTCGAACCGAGCTAATCTATGTGGCTGAATACTACATTTGCAAATCCAGCAGCTGTGCTAACGATCTGAATCAGAATTCAGTCCTTGTAATCTCCGGTGCGTCCTCAAACCAGCCAGACTAGCTCCGCAACCGCGCTACTGATACCCAAAAAACCCCTCGTTTTTTCCTAAATCCAACTTCCATCGTTTGTTGGGATATTAGACACTCTATTATTCCAGACCTGCTAGGACTAGGCAGTGTTTCCGATGCCTCGAAATGTCGCCCCCTACGGCTCCTGGAAATCGCCCATTACTGCGGATCTCCTCGCCTCGACCTATGTCGGTCTTGACGAGCTTAGAATTGATGGCAAGGATCTTTACTGGAATGAACTTCGTCCCGCGAACAAGGGCCGGAACGTAATTGTCCAGAGAAAACCAGATGGCACGCTGACGGATATTACCCCTACTGGCTTCAGTGCACGAACGAGAGTTCACGAGTACGGGGGCGGATGCTACCTCGTCCAGAACGGAACAGTCTACTTTTCCAACTATACCGACCAGCGTTTCTACCGCCAAGACCCGGCGAGTGACCCTCGGCCTCTAACACCCCTAGTAGACATGAGATACGCGGATAGCGTATTCGACCAAAAGAGAAACCGCATAATCTCGATACGCGAAGACCATACTCTCAAGACCCCACAAGCCGTCAACACCATCGTCAGCCTTGATCCAGAGAATGAGAGCGAGGGCAAGATCCTCTTCTCCGGAAACGACTTCTACTCAACCCCACGGCTCAGCCCCGACGGGACCAAGCTAGCATGGCTCACCTGGAATCATCCCAACATGCCCTGGGACGGAACAGAGCTCTGGATTGCTGATGTCAAACCAGACGGCTCACTAGGACAAGCGGAAAAGATTGCGGGAGGATTGGACGAGTCCATCTATCAGCCAGAATGGTCACCCGACGGCGAGCTATACTTCAGCTCCGACAGGACGGGATGGTGGAACCTCCACCGCTGGCACAACAGTGAGGTCGAACCGCTGTACCCGATGGAGGCTGAATTCGGCCTCCCCCAGTGGGGGTTCGGATCACACACCTTCGTCTTCGAGTCCCAAGATCGAATCGTCTGTGCTTACACGAAGAATGGACTATGGAATTTAGCCAGCCTGAACCTTAGGAAGAAGAAACTCGAACCGATAGAGACGTCGATCAGTCAGATCGACCGGGGCAACCTAGCCACGAAAAACGGACATGTCTTTCTGATCGGAGGATCAGCCACGGAACCCTCGTCCATAGTACGGATAGACCTCTCATCCAGAGAGACGGAGATACTACACCGATCCCGAGAGATCACCGTCGGCAAAGAGTACATCTCGATTCCAAACGCGATCGAGTTTCCCACGGAGAATGGACGAACAGCCTTCGCGTTCTTCTATCCTCCAAAGAATCCTGAATACGAAGCACCCCAGGGCGAGAAGCCTCCTCTCCTAGTCGTAAGCCACGGCGGGCCCACTAGCGCCAGCCCATCCACCCTACGATACGAGATACAATACTGGACAAGCCGGGGAATCGGGGTTGTAGACGTCAACTATGGCGGCAGCACCGGATACGGTAGAGAGTATCGGAAGAGACTCAACGATCAGTGGGGAATCGTTGACGTTCAAGACTGCGTTAACGCCACCCGATACCTGGCCAGTCGTGGACAAGCTGATGCAGAGAGACTTGGTATCCGCGGAGGAAGCGCTGGAGGCTACACAACCCTCTGCGCCCTAGCCTTCACGAACACATTCAAGGTTGGTGCAAGCTACTTCGGCGTCAGCGACCTAGAACTCCTAGCGAAGGACACCCACAAGTTCGAATCCCGATACCTCGACAAGCTAGTTGGACCCTATCCCGAACGCCGCGACATCTATCGCGCGAGATCACCGATAGACCATGTTGACGGCATATCCTCAGCTCTAATCTTGTTCCAAGGACTTGAAGACAAGGTCGTGCCTCCAGACCAGTCCGAGAAGATCTTTGAAGCGGTTAAGGCGAAGGGCCTCCCCGTAGCCTACATCGCCTACGACTGGGAGCAGCACGGTTTTCGGCGAGCAGAAAACATCAAAAGATCCTACGAGGCTGAGTTGTACTTCTACTCGAAAATATTCCGGTTCAACCTTTCCGACCCGATCGAACCAGTCATAATAGAAAACCTCGTAAGCGAGACGAAACCTGCTGTCTCGCCCATAGAAATAACAGAAACACTATAGGAATCAGAAGAAGACAGAATTACGATTCGAAAATCTACGTCAGGTTCTGCGATGAACACACACAACAACACTCTGACCACGACACCGATGATCAGGTATTCCGGAACTGTTAAATCCGAAACCGAATACGGCACGGTTTTCATGAAAAATAGTCGCGTACTATTGATCCTTTTCGCCAGCATTCTCCTTCTAATTCCAACCGCATCACCCCGAGCGGCAGCCGTTTCTATCACGCTGACGCCGGGAACTACCAGTCTGATCGGCACTGTCGATGTGAGTACTCTCCCGCAGACAGACCAATCGAGCGTCAACATGAACCAGGCTCCCCTGCACTCGCAGGGCCTCCAAGCCTTCGATCAGGCCAAAGCGCAAGCCGCACAAACCGGTTATGTCCCAGCAGACGAGGCTGCAAAAACCGTTGCAACTCCACCAAGCACTCCCTCACCACTGACCACCACCGTGGGTCTCATCCTCGAGGGAGCCCCAGGTGGATCACCGAATCCCTGTGGCTGTTCGCCTCCAGACGTAATTGTCGGTGCTGGGCCAAACCATGTCTTCGAGATGGTCAACCTTGCCGGCATAATCTACACGAAAGCTGGAGCAGTTGCCAAGGCCACGTTCGGTCTCGACACTTTCTTCAACCTACCCGCCTCGTCAATGTCAGACCCGCAAGTCTCCTATGACTCCAGCAGTGGGCGATGGTTCGCGTCGATCATTGACATTCCCAACAGCCGAGTAGTGTTCGCTGTCTCGACAAGCAACGATCCCACAGGCACTTTCAACCTTTACTCCGTCTCGGACAGTGGGCGTCTTCCTGACCAGCCTGTCACCGGAACCAACGATGACAAGTACGTAATTTCCGTGAACGATTTCAACACCGCCGGCACTTCCTTCATCGGCGTCCACTACTGGGTCCTCAACAAGTCAGAGCTTGTTGCCGGAGCCTCAACGATCCACTTTGCTACAAACACGCCGGACTCGAACATGTTCTCACTGCATCCCGCAGAACATCTCTCCTCGTCCACGACCTTCTACATGGTAACCGACTGTACAGGAACATGCATCCCAAGTCCGACAAGCCAGACCAATACCGAGACAGTAGTCTCTCTAACCGGTGTTCCACCTGCGACTGTAACAGTCAGCTCCAGCAGCTTCTCGATTGCGACGAGCGTCATCGGGCCGAATGCGGCGCAACCCGGCACCGGCACGACATTGGCCACGAACGATAACCGTGTCGAGAGCGTTGTCTGGGAATCAAACAGCCTATGGGCCTCATGGAACGATGCATGCATCCCCAGCGGTGACTCTGCAACTCGAACATGTCTACGCCTAGTCCAGGCCACAACCTCAGGCGCAACGGCAACGAAGGCGCAGGACTTCGATTTCTCCGCCAGTGGCCAGTACTACTTCTACCCAGCAGTCTCAAGCTATCAGGGACAACTTGTCGTCTCCTTCGGCAGGTCATCCAGCAGCATCTTTCCATCAGCCATGGCCACGGGACGAGCCTCTAGCGATCCACTGAACACGTTACAATCAGCCGCCGTGATCAGAGCAGGCACAACCGCCGACACTAGCGGCCGTTACGGTGACTATTTCGGCGCCGCCACAGACCCGACCCCGACCTCGTCCTCAACATTCTGGGTCGCAGGCGAATACCGCAAGTCCACCACATTCCAGAACTGGAACACGGTCATCGGACAAATCGCGTCATTCAGCGCGCCAGGAACCTTCGACTATAGCGTAAGCCTCAATCCAACAAGCGGCTCCGTCGCCCAGGGATCAGGCACAACCTCGACCGTAACAGTCAGCCTCGTCAGCGGAACCACCCAATCAGTCTCGCTTAGCACAAGCATCAGTCCATCAGCCGCAGGCCTCACAGCCACCGTGAACCCGACAAGCGGAACACCCACCTACACGAGCACATTGACGATCTCAACCACCACTAGCACTCCGACAGGAACCTACTCCATAACAGTCACCGGCACAAGCGGAACCCTGTCCCATAGCGCCATTTACACTCTAGCGGTTACCGCTCCCGTAACAGGAGACTTCAGCATCAGCGCATCACCCTCCAGCCTGACGATGAATAGGTTCGGATCAGCGTCAACAACAATCACAATAACATCGCTAGGCGGTTTCTCTGGTACTGTCACATTGTCGACTGGTGCGCTACCAGCAGGACTTACTGCAAGCCTCAACCCAACCAGTGTAACGGTAACCTCAGGCGGAAGCGGAACGTCCACGTTAACTTTCAACGGCCACGGTGGGATGACGGTAACGGGAACGTTTACCGTCACGGTAACCGGGACAAGCGGCAGCCTCACCCACTCAACCACAATAACACTAACGATAACGAAGCACTAGACCATTCGATCCAATCTTCCCATTTTTCTTTTTTCTTTCCTTCAGAACTGAAGTTCATCTAGTTCGAGCGATAGACTTCTACAGAGGTGGAAGGACGGAACTGCGAGAACCGTCTTTCCGTCGCTGGGAGTCTTCACTCCTCCAATCAGGACCTCAAGCGGAAGCATCGATATGAACGCATAACCGACTCCAACATATGGCGCCAGAAGCGCGATGATGATTAGGGGAGCTCCAACAAGGCCTCCGAGGAAGATCTCCCAGAATACTCCAAAGATGCTGAAGTAGAGGGTAACACGTGAGACATTCTTGGCGTGCCGCCACAATACTATTCCTCCAAGCACCAACATTTCAACGAGGATAAACGGAAGAGTAGGTGGTATCGCGACCGTGCCGCACCATGCGGGCATGCAGTCAATTTGTTCCTCGAAAATTATCAATGGAACAGACAGCATCAGATAGAGTGCTAGAGGGGGAAGCTTCACTCGCAATATGTCAAGCGCAAGCTTCTTCCTGAAACGGAACATAAGGAGGAACCCTCCCACGATCAGCGGAACATCGATGAGAATACCGAATGCCAAGAACGCTCAGCCCGATCGACAAGAAAATCGGAAAGTGATCTTAAGGGCGTTCTGTATCTCGTGCCTCCCGTCCCCGCAGAATCATATGCTAGATCATTGCCACGACATAAGACACGGCAACAGCGAGTATGCCAGCGCCGGGCAGAGTCACTAGCCATGGCAAGAGCATTGATCTAAGCGAAGATTTGATGACACTCTGGCGTCCACCGATCCCAGCGTTGGATCCTTCGTGAACCTGGGTCGTCGACATGGGTGCCCCAAAGATTGCCCCCGCTGACACCACTAGAGCCGTGGCCGCCCCAGCCTTCGACCTCTGAACCTGATCTAGCGCCGCATGCCTGCCAATCGCAGTCACCACCACCCGATGACCGAGTACCAGTGAGCCGAGCAAGACCGCTACTGCAACAATCGAGTATGGAACCCAGGCTGCCTCAGAGGGATTTGCGAGGAGAAAGAACGCTCCCAGAGCCGCCATCTTTGGAGCATCGTTAATCCCTCTCGCGTAGGAAACAGCGGCCCCGGACGCCCAGTGCTCAATGCTGGCAAGTCGCGGCCGTGGTTTACCTGGCAACCCGGTTCGACGTGTCAGCCTATCGATGATGTATATTCCCACAAGCGCAGCTATGGGTCCCCCGGCCAAGGGCAATACCACCCTGTACAGCAGGAACTCCCATTGTATCACTGATACTCCAAACAGGTAGACCGCTAACAACACCAGAGCGCCTATGATCGCGTGCGTCGAGGAAACTGGCAACCTGAGAAGAGTCGCCGCAAGAATCCATAACGTCGCGCCAGCAAGCGCTGCCAAAACGAAAGACGATTCAGGCGCAGTGTGTAGAAGGCTCTGGGGCGTGAAAACAGTGAAGAGTCTACCTGAGATCAAAATTGCAGAGACGCTTCCAATGCCAGTGAAGAAGCCTCCCCAGATGAGTGGCTTACGCTTTCTCGGGGGCGAGCCTGAGGGTCCTGGCATCATCAACGATGCCACGCTCTTTCCTACATCGTTGGCTCCGTTGGCGAAAGCAAGGGCGAACAGAGCCGCGAGTCCTAATTCCTCAATCGACACGATCACGGGGTTCTCTCTCTGAAGACGCCCTAACTTCCGGGTGTTTCTGGCCGGCCAACTTTTCCAAGTTCTTTAAGCCGGTTCAGCCTGTCTTGCTCATTTGCGAGCCGTGGATCCTTTGAGAGTTCCTCGTAGGCAGCCGCAAACCATCCCAGAGCATCTTGCTCTTGACCCATAACCGTAAGGCATTCGGCGATCTCCTCGTAGACGTATCCGCTCTTCTTGCCAGCCGCCTGATACTGCTCAAACAAGCTTCGCTGCATCTCCAGAGCTTCTTCCGTGTGATCCATCATCCGAAGAGACTTGGCAACGCACCATTTTGCGATCATGATCTTGTTCGGATCGCCCTCCTTTTCCCGGAACTCCACGGCTTTCTCGAACATGAGCAGGGATTCTTCATACTGTTTTTGCTCGAAATAGGTCCAGCCTAGGTTGTTGTAGAGACTGCCCTTCCATTTCCGCGCCTTTTCATCCGCGGAATTCTCGGCAATGTCCAACGCCTTCAGGTTCCATTCCGACTGTTTCTCGGTTGGTTCGACAATCGCCATCATGTGAGCGGCGTCTACGGCGTTGAAGTCGTCTTCGGACTTGACAGCGAGATCTAATGCCTGAAGAAACAAGGGCCTGGCCTCGTCCCGCTTTCCGGACGAGTTGAAGACCCTTCCACGCTCGAGCAGATACCGGACCCTCGTCTTATCGTCCGCCTCTGCCTTGAGCATGGCCTTTTCGACGCGATCCAGCGTCTTATGAGCGTCCTGGAATTTTCGCTGCAAGCCTTCCGCCCTTGCTATCTGGGTAAGAAGCTGTGTCAGATACGGAAAGTCTCTCGAGTCCAATGCCGCGGGGAGAAGTTCGCGGAACCTCCTCTCAGTCGCGCCTGGATGGTCGTAATCCCAGAGGCTGTCAAAGTCTGGAAGCTGGCTCTTCGGCGCGTTTCCATCGGCTACTTCGATCTCAAACCACCCTTGCGATGACCTTGGTTCTACTACTGTAAAGTATTGCTCTTGAGTAAAGTATTCAGTTGCAAAGAAGTGGGACTCGTGTCATTTGAGCGAATTGCTACGCAGTGTCATCTGAGAGAGACAACACTTGACCTTTTAGTCCGAACGATCATGATTTTCAATTATTGAAATTCCTGGTAAAACACGTCTTAGCAATAGTGATTCTGATCCCGCTCTCCGCCTTTGCTTTGCCCGCATGGCTGATAGGCAGAGACCCAAGAGCAAAAGTGTTCACGCTTTTCCCGATTCTGCTAGTATCGCTTCTCTTCGTCAAGCCGTTGAACCGGCCGAGAGTCTTGCGGTTTCGAGGCCTGGCGAACCTGTTGGGTAGCTCCCTACCAATAGCGTCTTTGTTTCTACCATATTCGTTCCTAGGCAGCTATCCATGGTATCCGCTCGATCCTGGTTCAATATCTCGGGGAGTGCCTCAGCTGGTTGTAGTTAGATGCATCCTGACTCTCTTCTCTAGGTTCGGCGCATTAGCCATCGTGGCCGGGGTTGTCCTACAACAAGGGCCCGACGAAGCTGATTGAAACGCAAGGGATGAACTCGTGAAAAGTAATTAATCTCTGAAGACGAACAGAATTTCATGAAACCTGCGCAGAAGGGCACGCAGAAGTCCGCCAAGAGCACCACTGCGACCAGCAAGAAGTTCAAGGGATTCACGGACGAGGAACACGGCGCGATGAAGGATCGCATCCAAGAGCTGAGGGCGGACAAGGCGGACGGGGAAGGCGCCGTGCTCGCGAAGATCGCCGAGATGCCGGAACCGGATCGCACCATGGCCAAGCGGCTCCATGCTATCATCAAGGAAACCGCGCCAGCCCTCTCGCCTAGACTCTGGTACGGGATGCCCGCATATGCCACTGCCGGCAAGGACGGCAAGGTCGTTTGCTTCTTCCAAGCAGCGCAGAAGTTCAAAACCAGGTACGCAACGCTCGGCTTCAGCGACAAGGCGAACCTCGACGAAGACGCCATGTGGCCCACCGCCTTCGCGCTGAAGGGGTTAACCGCCGCCGAAGAAGAAAGGATCGCCGCGCTCGTGAAGAAAGCGGTCGGCTAAGGACCGGGCTCGCGACCGGGCCCCCGCCCTGTAGTCTAGCTTGGGGGGAAATATCCACTAAGCTCAATCCCTTTGAGCGATTCTTGCTCCTTGGAATAATAACCGACCCTGATCTCTGGTTTCGTGGAAGAGGGCATAAGTTCAACGTCCAGCAGAACAAAAGGAGGGACAAAGTCCATGTCCGTAAATCCCAATCACCCTTCCCACCAGAAAGGTTCGGAATCGTGTTCCAGGGAAAGCGATCGATCCGAATAGATAGCCCAAGCCTATCAAGGCGTCTCCATCTTTCTGAACGTGGATAACCGGTTCACCAGGGTCAATTATCTCCTCAAAGATTATCGGCAATCCACAGTCGAGCAGAATTTCGCGCCTTTCCTTGTCTCTTTGCCATGTTGGGTCGAAGTACTCTCTCGACAGAACTCGTCTTGCGATTCCTGCGAAGTGGTACAGATTGGTTTCTTGTATAAGCTGAATGAGTTTCAACCCTGGATTGATTCCCGAAACGTCGATTCCTAGTTGCTGACGTTCTTTGCTTGAGCTATTGCTGCCCCACTGGTTCAGAAGCTGATTAGCTCCCATCCAAAGTTGGATTTCTATTACACTGTTCAACTGGACCTTCGGAGCAAGATCAAGCCATTCACTATTATCCACTGCAATCGTGAGCGTCCTTCCACCTATGCTCGTCCGAGGCACTTTGCTCGTTCGACCGCGCTTCTCCTCGGGCATCAACGCGATAACTCCGGAGCAGATTTCTAGAATGTCATTATGAATGTCGAGAATATCTGAGCAGGGAAGGCAATCGTCTGGTTTCACGTAGAGTACAACGTCAACTCTTTCGGAATGAGCTGATCCTTCAAGGAAATTCTCTAAGGCTCCGCTTTTGGAGCGAGCAAAAATCCAACGTCGGCGGAGTCTAGGTTTCCCGACCACAGGCTCGTCTTTCAGTGTGAACGGTGTTGCACCGTCGAGTTGAAGGACGTGGAATACCGTTTCCGACCCACTATCATTCCCCGCGTAGGAACTGATTATTGTTGCTGGAGGCAAGAAATAGCGTCGTTTCTGCAGTTCTTCTTTGCTGAACTGAACGGAGACCCTGAGTCCTTTCAGCTTGGGGTTCGTTCGTTCCGACAATTGAGTCATTTTGGTCAAACTGCATGAAACCGGCTTCCCAGGTCTTACATCTTTGGGATTCTCAAGCGCATTATGCTTTGATCCGATGGCAAAGTGCAATGTCTATTCCAGCCGCTCGACCCTCCGGAGATTGTCACGAACAAAATGTCGCGAGTTTGTATCGTAAATCGCCCGTTTTCAGCCCTGATCCATGATCTGGGACCCGGGATCCAGACTTGCCCGGGAATCGTTCGGGAACTGACCTAGATTACACGTTAACTTGCACTGTGGTCAAAGCCCAGACCCTGCCCTGAATCACGAGACTCGCCCATTATCAATGCCAGACAGCAAATCTTCTCAAGAAAAACGAGGGGGGTATTGCACAGCGCATCTCGTGACGCAGGACTGGTTGAAGGGAAACTGTCTCTAGGCAGGAATTATTTGGAGCGATGATCGGGTTTTTGGTTTGTCCAGTTGAAATCATTGTACGAGAACCCTTAATTCCACTGGAAGCCGGCTCGCAGAAAACCGGACTGTTTCAGGCTTGTCACAGCAAGGATTGGATCTCATCTTCGAGAGGGTTCTGGCGGGAGGTGAGGTCTTTCGTGACCGAAACCTCCTCAGACATGACTACATGCCCGCAACGCTTCCTCACCGGGAAGAGCAGATCCGCCGGCTCGGATCCGTGCTCGCCCCAGCTTTGACAAAAGATCGAGTGTCGAACCTTTTCGCCTACGGCAAAACTGGAACAGGAAAGACAATCGTGACCAAATTCGTTCTAGATCGGTTACAGCGGAAGGCTCGCGAACACGGACGAGCCCTCGATACGAGCTACGTCAACTGCCGTCTCGCAGGAACAAACTACAGAGTCATTGCCGACCTGTGCAGATCTCTCGGTCGAGAAGTCCCATTTACCGGACTCGCAGTAGGCGAGCTCCTAGACCGGTTCCGAAGCGCTCTCCAATCACGCGGTTCCGCATTCCTCGTCGTCCTGGATGAGATAGACGCGTTGGTGAAGAGAAGCGAAGACGATAGTCTACTATACGAGCTAACCAGGATAAACGAGAAGCTGACAGAAGGCTGGATCGGGCTCATAGGAATATCAAACGACCTCCACTTCAAAGACTTCCTGGACCCGAGAGTCCTAAGCTCGCTAGGAGAGGAGGAAGTCGTGTTCAAACCCTACACCTCAGACGAACTACATGACATTCTGAAGGAACGGGCACAACTCGCCTTCCGATCCGGAGTTCTAGATGAAGGCGCTCTCCACCTTTGCGCGGCCCTGGCTGCAGGAGAACACGGTGACGCACGACGCGCACTCGATCTCCTCAGAGTAGCCGCTGAGATTGCCGAAAGATCACGCGAGCTACGTGTCGGCGAAAACCATGTCCGCGAAGCACAACAGAAAGTCGAACATGACCGTGTGACAGAAGCCCTGTCATCCCTCCCACTCCACTCCCGAATCCTACTAATCTCCGTAATGCAGCTGGAGAATACTAGGAAAGAGAGCTCGGTAACAGGCGACGTATACGAGGTATACCGCGAGCTGTGCAGCGCCGGTTCAGTCGAACCCCTCACCCAGCGAAGAGTCAGCGGACTGCTCAACGAGCTGGACATCATGGGCGTCCTAAACGCGCGAGTAGTAAGTTTCGGCCGGTACGGCCGCACAAAGAAGATACGGCTCGGCGTCGAAGCTCGGTCAGTGACCGCCTCATTCAACGTTGACGAGATGGTTCGTGGGCTGCTTACCTTTGTTCCACGGAGCGTCCTCAAACATCAAACAAGTCTCTAGATGTATTGGAATAGATGATGGCCCGTTTCCGCCGAAAACCGATGACAAGGTCCGACACGCTCCTCTCCTAGCCGTCTGGATGAAAGGCCCTCACCTGCATCAATTCAGAGCTGACTGGATTACCGTTGACGGGCTCGACGCAACTAAGATGGCCGAGTTTTTGGTGAGAGGGTCCTTCCACATTCCAGTATTGTTGTCCGGCGTAACCTTCGGAGGATTCAATCTCATCGACCCTTGGAAGATCCAGAAATCATGCAAGGCGCCGGTGATTGTGGTTGTAGGTTCCCGGCCGGATAACAGGGCTGTGAAGCGTGCCCTGGTCAAACATTTTCCTGATTGGGAGAAGAGATGGGAACTGATCAGATCACTGGGTCGAGTACACAAACTTCGGACAATGGCTAGTGAAGGTCCCGTGTTCTTTGAACAGTTCGGATGCTCAATTCGTGAAGCCAGGTTAATCCTGAAAGCTTCGGCATTCGTCTCGCGAGTGCCTGAACCTTTGCGGGTTGCAGGTATACTTGCTAGAGGCCTGTTCTCTGCAGAACCTCTTGGCTAGGTTTCCAGTTACAGGAGGCTTTAGTCGTCCCGTTGAGGCTGCTGTGGACAGTCAACGTAAGAGTTCATGGGTCTTGTGTTGGTGAGCCTGGCATGACTGGAAAAAAGGCCAATCGAGAGAATCAGTTGAACGATTACTTCCGCAGGCGATGTTGCAATTACGAGAATTTCACCTGTGACCGGGTCTGGGAGTGCGCGGTGTGCGCCCGACAGTCCGTGAAGGTTGAGCCAATAATGGACGAAATTGGGTCGACTACTGTGACTTCTCGGAGGAGGTGAGTTGAATGGAGACATTGCGGGAGGAAGAGGTTCTACGACTTGAAGAGGTGCTTCTGAAAAAGATGGAAGAGAGGCTTACTCCTTTGATGGAACAGGCTGCACGAGACGCCGCGCGATCAGCGATGCAAAGGCTGCGGTTGGACATGATGGCTCACATCAGCAGACATGAGGAGACTATACAGCGACTCGCCAAGGCTGCACTGGCTGAAAACCATATTCCTAGATAGGCATCTGTTTCCTATCCACAACCGATGAAGGTAGCGCTTGCTCAGTGGTTACTAGGCAAGATTGAGCGATTCCCTGCTGGGCAGTAGGAGAGATCCATTTTTCTCTAGGCATTCTTGCACGTCGGGCAAAGCGGAATCTTGTTTACGATCCCCTTGGTCACAACGCAATCCGTGCAAAGGTGCTTGCGGCAGGAGCTGCAAGTTCTCTCATGCTCAGTACAAACCGTCCCACCACAGACTTCGCATATCGCCCTGGACTTTTGATCACAGAAAGAACACATCTGAGTATCGTCCCAGATCATCTTTCCCGTAGCCGCCTGAAGGATCTTTCGATAGGACTTGCCCATAGCAAGCATCTCTACGGTTACTATGGGAACATGGAGCAATTGAACCCCCGTTACGGTTGCATTGCCATGACCGCTCACCGCATCCTTGGTTTTAGATCGAACCATGTCCTCAGTTACCGCTGCTGGCGCAACGGTAACAGTGTTCTTCATCTCAAGTTCAGGAGGCAGCTTCGGCATGGAACCTGTTGACGGCTCGATCTCCAGACAATCAACAAAGAACCCAGTTGATGGAAGATCGGCCATGTGTCCCTCGAAGAGACTTGCGTCGCATACTCGACCGTCTACACCGTCAAACACGAGAACTCCCACTGCCAGTTTTTTCTGTTGATTATCGATCTGGAAATTGGAAAAGAAGTACGGTCGAAACTCAAGTCTTGGCATAGAGGATAGCTTGAGGAAAGTGCCGTTGGCTAAGCCATGAGCCAAGAGGCGAGATGCCGCTGCTCTCGCGACCGGTAGCGTTCCCGGAACTCTGTGTCTCTCTGGGGCTTTGATATTTTCTACCCTCTCCTTCAGCTTAGCCAGATCCCAAAGCTCGACGCCAAGCTTGCGAGCCATGAATTCGGCGTTGCCCCCGAACCCTTTTGGAGAAACGTAGATTCCGCTCTGAATTCCCAGGCTTTTCAAGCGGGCCGCGAACTTCTCGACTTCCCCTCCCTCAACTTGAGTGGATCCTTCCCAGCATTCGAAGGCGACTTTCTGTATCTTTTTACCCTTCTTCCGGGACGCGAGAATGTCCACAAAGTGGCTCGGCGAATCCCCTGTCTGTGCGTTCTTCTCAACTTCGAATCCCTCGACCCGGCAAACGTCACAGACCATGTCCACCACGAAATTGCCCGATTCCGTTCTTGTATCTGTGGCCATGTAAGACCCGCGTTTGTCCAATTCGAAGGCGTCAAAGTCGCGGAATAAGCGTGGTGTAACTTGCCAACGTTGCTAAGCGAGGCTGAGCAAGACACAATAGTGACGGATACGAAACCGTATCCATGGAGAATTCTGAGATCCCCAAGGGTTGGCACGAGGGGACACGTGCGGTTATCGAGGAAATACTTCGTGATAGAATACTCTTCGCACTTTTGCAGCGCAGTAATCTGACGAAAGCACAGTTCGAAACGCTTCTGGTAGACCAGCTTGGACATGATATGGCGAATAAACGCCTAACACGCAGCGATATGGCTCGGTTGCGGCGAGATGAGAAGGGGATCAGCCGCGGATCCTTCAATAGAACTCTGAGGCAGGCGCGAGAGAACGTTGTGGAGGCGATTCATACTGTTCTGCTTCTCGGCTACAGCGGCCTAACAGAATCTCCGAGTATCGCCCCTTTCTTAGAAGCTTCGGAGCGCCTCAAAAGTCAAACCTCTCAGCTACGGGATGCCGCGCAAAATGAGCCCGAGGTCTATCGGAGAACCGTGGATTCTATAATCGACGATCTTGAGCAGGCGTTCAGAGCGATGTTTGGAAGAAACCGTGATATGTGACATCACGTGAGTGATTATGTATCACGCATATCACGCTCATCATGCGTACTCGAACCGCCCGGAGACTATTCACTATGTCGAGCGTGGGTCTGGCGTGTCTTGTCATGTGTTTGACGTCATGATGCAACAGGAAAGTCACGTTTCCGTCACTTGTGATGAGAACACAGCGAGGCTCGCGTCACAGGAGTTAGTGTTAAATGCATTTGAGCCCCTTACCGTGACGTCACACATCCAACTGGCGTGATATCACAGAATTGTTTGGGAGAGGGAGACGGTCAAGCGAAACTGGGACCAAGGGTTTCATTGAAAACCAGGACGTTGCGAAGCTGTTCTTCGACTCATTCTCTACGAGGCTCAGCTCTTTTGAAGGGAGCTTGAAGGACTTGGCTATTGAGTTTGAAAGGCTAAAGATTTCGAGCGATCAGTCCAAGCTCTCCGATCTGGTTTTGCTTGAGCGGCTGCAAAGAACGGAGAAGCTTCTGGGAGAGTCGTTGAACTGGATTAAGGAGGTCGCTGATGCGGTTCTTCGTGCTCCGTCAACAATCTCGACGGCAACGAAGGGAGTCGAGGAGTTATCGGAACCAGTGAGACCAGGTGACCAGTCAACCATGACTCGATCTCCGATCCGGACGGATCCTTCCCTTGTACAGCCGGGTTCATTGAACTCGATAACGACTCCCACTGAGCTTCAGGTGCTTACTCTTTTGGCGGATGAGGGGCCGAAGTCGGCACCAGAAATAGGGAGAATTGTGGAACGATCCAGGGAGCATACGGCTCGTTTGATGAAAAAGCTCTTTGATGAGGGATATGTTCGAAGAGACCAGACTCGGATCCCGTTTCGATACTCAACTGTGGAGCGTGTGAAGCAAAGCCTTACGAAGGCTGAAGAGAAGGAGCAGGAGCGAGAGATTGTTTCTGCTCATCAAGCTTGACCCGGTACGCTAAACCAAGTTTTTCCTGTTGTCTCTCAAGGACCCCTCGATCTGTTAGCCTTGTAAGATAGGTGGACACTGTGCTCAAGGGTATCTTTTCTCTGAAGGTGGTCTCGAACATCTTTCTCGCTTCACGTGACGTGAAGCTTCTTCCTTTCAGCTGTGATATGATTGTGCTGGCTAGCCTGTCGAATTTTCTGGGAGACAGTCCGAGGGCCGTGGCGGACGTTTGAGACGTGCCGGACATTAACTCAACGAGGTCCAATATTCTAGCCACCTTCTCCTTGGTCACAGGGCCGTCGATCGCGATGGAGTGTCGGACTCCTTCTCGGTCGTAGAATTCTACCTTTAATCGTCGTGGTCTCATCTTTGTTCCTCGAGAACTGTGGGTTTCACAGTTCGCAGTTCACATGTAGAAAAGGTTCACTCATCGTTGTTCATGCGATGTGTGAACATGCTTTACTGGTAATCCTGTTGTCTTCCACGGGCTCCAGTGGAAATGAAGGGGTCTATGAACGACTTCACTGGTAGTGAAGCCGTTCTAGGGCAAGATCGCGAAACAGGCCACAGGATAGGCTGTGCTTGGAGTGAGAGTAGTGATTCTACAGGTTGTGAGATCTGCTCAAGGGTTTTTGGAGCTCGGCATGTCGGCGGGTTTGTCGGGTCCTGCTTGCGTAGGCGTGGGTGATGGTGTGTTTTGAGGTTTTTTGGGGGCGTTGACCCAGGGCTCGGGGTTCCTCTTCCGATGTCTGCTGACAAGTTTCAGGGTTTCAATGATTGGTGTGAGTAGAAGAGGGAGAAGGAGGAGGTAGGAGTAGGGTTGGAGGTCGGTGAACGTTCTTGTGAACTGTGTCCAGGGTCCGCTTGATGACGAGATAAGAGGATTGTCGGTGGTAACCGTGTATCGGATCTGCGTTCCGTTCGGTGCTTGCCAGACAAACTCGATGGTTGCCGGCGATAGAACGTAGGTTCCGCTACTTTTTGTTGTTGCTGTATAGCTGAGGAATTGTGTCTGGCCCGGAGGGAAGCTGGCGAACTGGCCGGTTTGTACGCCGCCGGGCGAGATCTGGAGCGTCTTCTGGTATGAGGATGACGCCTCGTCATCGGTGACATTGAGGTTTGTGACGGTGACGTTGTCGAAGTTCTGTATCATAACAACGACATTATGGCTCGTCCCTAGAGGTCCGCTGGAGGGGTTCACCGTTTTCTGTACGGTTATGTTTGGGGCGAATGGATAGGTGAAGTTCGCCGCAAAATCTGATCTCGCTGTAATGGTGGCATTGTAGATGTATGTCGAGGTGAAGTTGTCGTAGACAGGGTTGTAGGGAGGTGTCAGGCCAAGTGGGCTGTAGAGAACTGTTCCTCGTTGGAAGCTGATGGAGACGATGGAGGCGTTTGAGTTGGTGTCTTCGACGATTCCGGTCTGGAATCCGAGTAGTGTTTTCAGGCTGAGATAGTGTTGTCCTGCTTTGTAGAATTGGCGTGGGAATTGGGTGTTGAGGATGAAGCTGAAGGCTTGGGTGGGCGTTTTGTTGAGTGGGGCTGGGAGGCTTATGCTTGCGAGGCCTATTGCCGCGAAGTATTGTAGGGTTTGGAGATTGGCTGGTTTGATGAGGGTGGAGAAGCTTGGGCTGGGTAGAAGGCCGAGGACTCGTGTGAGGGCGTCGTTGTTTGTGAGTTCAGGGTTTGGCGCGTAGATTGTGATTGTCCCTGGCCCGTAAGAAAGGGCGAAGACCTTAGTGAAGATGACACCTAGAGCTTGGGAGAACTGCGCCGCAACGAGGTCGGATTCCGCGTGGGTTGTACCAGGGTCTCCTGTGTAGAATGTGATGAGGGCGGGTTGTGAGAGTAATCCGAAGATGAAACTTGGGATTCCGAAAGTGGGTCCAGTGTCGAGGGATTGCGAGTAATTGTTGTTGATTATGAAGAGGGAGAGATTGTTTTCGGCGTAGTTGTTGTCGAGGACAAGACCTTTGCTTGAGAGGTCGAGGTTTGTCATTCGTAGGCTGGCGTTGGGGGCGCCGAGCATGTCCAGTCCGATTGCCAGGTTTTGCTGGTAGGGTCCGCTTGGTGGTGCTTGGGTGATTGTTGAAAGCTGGGTCGTGTGCGGAGTTGGGATGAGAAGGAGGATTGCGAGTGCGAGTAGGAGGGTTCCTTTTTTCGGAAGGTCGCCGTTCTGGGGCAGAGCTGGTTTCTTTGTCTTGATCATTTTCCAGAATGTCTTGAGGATGAAAACGTCTCCTTGCCAGAAGAGGGAGGCGGCTCGACCGGATATTGTGGCTGCAGCGAAGACGAGGCCAGCGTTTCTTATCATGGTGAGTATGACGTCTTGGATGACCATCTGGCTTGTTGGCGACGAGCTTTGGATGAGGATCGGGATGATGTCGCCTGCTACGGGTCCTGTGGTCGCGCTTATGATCGAGAAGCCTGGTGGTGGTGGCGGAAGGCTGGAGAGTGTTGAGAGGTTGACGTTCTGGTAGATTGCGAGGGCTGCGAGTCCTAGTGCTCCGAGGGTTGAGAGGTATACTGTCATGCCGACGAGGAAGCCTCGTCTGATTTTTCCGCCGGCGATTAGGCCGCCGAGGAATCCTGCGAAGGTCCAGAGGTAGAGTAGTGGTGGGTAGGTTAGTGGGTTGGTGAAGACGAGGAATAGGGCGACGATCATCG
>Ga0209058_1001116_pt1 | contig 22980 bp, 19 predicted proteins | sample GraSoiAngelo_147_FD_185904 | JGI IMG/M metagenome (GOLD analysis project Ga0209058, IMG submission 185904) | Grasslands soil microbial communities from the Angelo Coastal Reserve, California, USA - 14_1009_05_40cm (SPAdes) (version 2) | ecosystem: Environmental > Terrestrial > Soil > Grasslands ... | reverse complement strand
GCTTGAGACGGGCCGGCGGGGAATGTGGCTTCGGATCCTGGCGATGGGCGGGTGCTTGGCTCTCGCCCTGTGGGCCAAGCTGACGACGTCGCTCGCCCTGCCTGCCACTCTCGCCGTCGTGGCCGCCATCACCTACCGGGCCCGAGCGGCAGTGACGCTCTCACTCGGCACCGCCGCGGTCGGATTCGGCCTGTTCCTGGTCACCTGGTGGGTGTATGTCCTGCACCTGGCGCGGAGGGTGGACGCTACTCCCGCATCCCTCTGGGGCGAGCCCTTCCGCTACCTCGCAGACGAGGGGAGCGTTTTCTCTCTCGAGGGCTTCCTTCTCAGTTCCGTGCGGCTCGTGCTCTACTTCGGGCCATTCCTCCTCGCCGCGGCGGCTGCCGCGGTCGTGCGGGGGCTGCAGGAGACCATCCAGGGGCGCCGCGAAAGGCCTGAGGCGCTGGTCCCGGCACTCGTCATCGTGGTCACCGTGGCGTATCTCGTCCTGCCGGGCGGTGTCGGGGCGTTTCCCAAGTACCACCTGGTGATCCTGCCTTTCGTGGCGTGGCTCGTGGCGACCGAACTCGGTCGGGGTGCCGACCACCACCGGCCGCGGCTCGTCGTGCTCGCCGGGCTCGGCGCCGTCTACTTCGCGCTGGTCGTCGGCGATCCCGTGAAAGTGCTCAACTACGACCTCCGGATGGCCCAGCTCGAGGGCGGAGCGGGTGAAGCCGTGGCGCGCCTGGCCATCGCGCTGGGGCTGTCGGTCGCGTTTCTCGGCGTGGCCCGTGCCCTCTGCGGCGGCTGGCGAGCGGCCCTCCTCGTCACCATCGTCGCCTCCCAGCTCGGGCTCGTGGCCGTACAGGCGCGGGGAGGGTACTTCACGACGCACCTCTACGGCACGCCGGTCAGCGAGTTCACCCGGACTATCGACCTCCTCCGGTCGGGCACGCCGGTGGGGTCGGCGATCGTGGCGCTGCCCGAAGTGGGTTACGCAGCCGGGCGGCCGCTCGTCCCCGGTATCGCGCGCCGGCTCTGGCACGAGCCCGCGGAGCTGAGCGCTCTGATCCGTCGTACCGCACCCTCAGCCGTGGTCTGGGGGACGGCGAGCCACACGCTCGTGCAGGTTCGGAGGCTCGAGCAGGACTCGGTGCTCGCCGAGGCGCTCGCGCGTGACTATCGACGCCATGCCGTCGGCGGGTTCACGGTCTGGCTTCGGGCCCCTTGATGTGGCCTGCGGGCCCAGTCGTCCCATTCCGGTCGCGCGGTCCAGTCCAGGCGCACGCCAGCGCGCCGCGTCTGGTCGGGGACAAGCTCGATCACGTAGCGACTCGCGGCGCGCTGGTTGCGTTCGAGCAGGCGCCCCAGCTGGCGCTCCAACCGGCGCACGTCGAGCGGGCTGCGCGCGTGGCGAATGCGCCGGCCCAGGCGGTCGAGCCCGGCTTCAATCCGGCGGGCGAACCGCTCGTGCATCGCGCGCTCTTTCTCGCGGCGCTCGACGGAGCGGATCAGCACGGACGTCTCGAGGCCATCCGGGCCAACACACTGCTTGGCTTCGATGCCGTCGCGCACGGCGTGCTAGTCGCGGGCCTCCGCAATGGCCCGCGCCCATTGCCGCAGCTCACGCTTGGGCGTCCCGACGAGATACACCGCCCCGGAAGTTCTCTCTTTTTGCCCGAACTGGTCATTCTGGAGATCAAGCCGGCTTTCGAATCATTGAGGTGCCAGTAAATTATCGCGGTCGGATCGGCTTGTCCAAGATCACGGGGAACTTGATGGGCGCGATCAAGACAGGTCTCAAAATGATCGGTTTGGTTCTTCAGTACCGATTTTTCGGCAGGCCGATCGTTTGACCGAATCAAGGACGGGTCAGTGTTTTTGGCGAGCGCAAACGTGAAAGGTGGGGAGGGTGAAGAACGAGGGGCCCGCACGAGGGGGCCGTGGGAGTGTGCCGTCTGGGGAGGAATCCGGTCAAGGTCAAAGGCACCCGGCGTCGCGGCAATGGCAGCGCTGGCGGTCTTGTTCTACGGGGCAATCGCCTGGCTGCAGTCGCCGATACCCTTTGGCTTCGACGAGATGGAGTGGGCCCCGCACGCGGAGGCAATTTTACGGCGTGGTGCGCCGGTCTTGGAGGGAGGTGATTGGCGTCTCCTAGCCTCCCCGGACTCGCACGTGTCTCAAATGGGAGGGCGCTCGTATGGCCTGTGGCACCCACCGCTGTATCTGTTGGCGCTTGCGGGTCACATAGCGATCTTCGGTGCGTCGACCGCGTCGGTGCGCCTTTTCGGTGCGCTCTGCTTTCTCGTAACATTGGCGCTGACCGGGCGCTTGGCGCACCGGCTCGCGCCCGGCGCCGGGATGGAACCGGAACGCGCCGGCGCATGCGGCTGGCTGACGGTGGCACTCCTGGCGCTCAACCCTTACTCGGTCCAGGGAAGCGTGTTCGTTGACATCGACAACACGCTGCTGGTCCCCGCCCAGCTTCTCTTTTTCGCCGCGTTCTTTCGTTGGGCAGAGCGCGCGGCCCGCCCCTGGGCCATGGCGGTGGTTGTGACGATCGCGCTCATGCTTTGGACCAAAGTGACGACACCGCTGATCTTAATTGTGCTTGCGGAGGGATACCTGCTGGTCAACCGGCAGAGGCGCCTGGCGCTGGGCTTTGGCGGGCTGGCAGTCGCGGGTATGGGCGTCTTCGCCGGGAGCTGGTGGCTCTATGCGCACGTGACAGGTGTGCCGTTTGAGTATCCCTTCGTGACAACCCACGCTAACAGGGTGGGGGAGCTGTGGGGCGCATCTCTCTACAAGCGGCTGAACTCGCTTCGATACTACGTGACCTGGATGTCCTTTCCCCTGGTCTTGTTGTGGCTGCTGGCGGCAGTCGGCCGGGCCCGCGCCGCATGGGCCGGGAAACGGATGTTGCCGGTCGACCTGCTATTAGGAAGCTCACTGGCGATCGTGTTTTTCTACGGCGGTCTCGTCGGTACAAACGGGAAGTACGTGGTGCCGGCAATGCCACTCATTTCGCTTGTGATTGGTTGGTACATCATCGATGCCGATGTCCTGAAACCCCTGGGCCGGTACGTATGGTGGACCGCCCTTGCGGTCTCGGTGGGGGGAGTGCTGCTATATGCGCTAGCGGTTCCCGATATCCTGACCCGCGAGCCAATCTCGGAGCGCGTGACGCCGAGCGGCTTCGGCGAGGCGCTCGCCGACCCGCGGCTGCCACGCTACGCGCTGTCGCTCGTGCCCCTGGCTGCGACGGCGATTGCGTTGCGCCTGGCGGCGGGGAGGCGACAGACCCTGTGGGCACTCTGTGCCGGTAGCCTGCTCGCACTCGCACCTGCCAACGTGGTTCAGAACGCAGCGCTGCACGGGCTGCGGTTCCCGCTCTATCCCAGCACCGAGACGGGATTCGATGAGGTGACGAGGATTCTGAATCGAGAGGCAAAGCCAGAGTCGATCATCGTCGGAATGAAGGACCTTCTTCCGTTTCTGACAAAAGGTCGACTCATCCCCCTTGACCGGACATTCACATGGCCCTGGAACTACAAGGAGGACCTCGGCGCGGCCAAGGCATTGTCGCTCTTTGCGGGATGCCCTCGAGCAGATTTCCTGGTCGAGAATGTTCCCAGCCTGTTCTGGAGGGACCCGCGGGTGCGCGAGGCTCTTGAGAAGAACTTTGAGCCGCCGGTAAAGATCGGCAACTTCTACCGGCTCTTGCGATCTCGTCCCGGGAGCTGCGCTACGACCTTCCGAAGATACACTCCCCCGATTTAACTTCTCCGTCTGGTCGTGGGCCCGGCGTGATGTTGACCGCTCGTGGAGTTGGCCTCTGCAGGAGATGCAATGCTTGCGTTTGGCGGATGCCCGCCTTGCGGCTCGGGAGGAGAGGTCGGATAGGGGACGAGATGGACAATTATTACGAGCGCGCAAAGGCGATTCGGACAAAGCACCTCAAATATTTCCCCCAGGGTTGCAAAATTTTGGATGTAGGGTGCGCTGAGGGGACACTAATGAAGTATATGGCCGAGAGGGGCTATTCGGTCACCGAGGCGTTTGTTGAATCGTGTTACGACATCCCCCTCGCTGGTGGTGTGGTGACCATCTCGAAAGCAGTTCACCCTTCACGAAACCGGATCAACTCCAGCTAGCTCAGGCGTTCCCCGTTGGGGAGACCCACTCGCGGGCGAAGCCCAGCGCATACGCCATCTCGCAGAAGAACCAGACCGGCTTCCCCGTGAGCAGGGCGCCCAGCAGACGCACCGGGAACCGCAACACACGGAGCGGGAAGGGCACACGGGGCCGAAAGGGCCCGTGTGCCGACGGCGTCTCGATCACCCACTCGGGGTAGTGGCGATTCACGAAGGCTGCCTGTCGTCCGTTGCGGAAAAATTGTCTCAGCAACCCTCCCAAAGAGTCTGGAGGCAAGTGGTGATAGATGACGTTCGGGACGACAACCACACGCCTGCCCGCCTCGCGGAACGCCTGACGTAGGTAGGGGTCGAGGCCGCGCGGCACCAACTCATTCTCGCCCCCCACGGCCTTGAATTCGGCGGTGCGCATCATCACGCAGGGATGCTCGGCAAGGTCTGAATCGGTGATCTCCCGCACTGGCTCCCACGAACGCCGTGGGATTTGCCGCATGGCCCACCGAACCAGGGCGGGGGCCTCGCCGGGAACCACGTTGTTCCCGCCGGCCATGCCGATGTCCGGGTACGACTCCATGATCCCGACTAACTTGCTGAACGTCGCGGGATCAGGCAAGGCAGTATCGTCATCCAGGGTCAGAAGATATTTGCCCCGGGCGAGTTCCGCGCCGACGTTGATGGCCCGCCCCTGGCGCGGATCGCCGCGCACCACGATCACCTCGAAGTCTCGGAAGTCCTGGCGGCCGATCTGCACGACCAGGTCGCGAAAATAGCCGCCGCGGTGAGCATCGGACGTGGGGATGATCACCGACAAGGTCACCTCGCCGCTCGGAGGACCGTCCTGCCAGACCGTTCCTGGCGAAAGCTTCGCATTGGGATAGCGGACAAACGGACGGGCGATCCCTCCTGCGGGCCGCCAGGATGCCAGCCTTAAACGGGCGTCAAGCTCCTCCAACGCTCCTATCCTCGGCGTCGGTCCTCTGCGTTCTTGATCGCCACGACAGCGTAACCCGAGGCGGCATGCCAAGCCATGGGATGCCGTTCCAGCGCCACGTCAAACCACGACAGAGGGACCGCGAGCCAGCCGAAAACCCGCAAGCCCACTCGGTAGAGCAACTCGCTGCCGAAGCTGAACAGCATGGCCATGGTGGCCTGGAACTGCCAGGCGAGCGCCGATGCAGGGCCGGCCACCACGCGGCACTCCAGGATCGTGAAGTCCTTGAGCAACTGACGAAGTCCACTCGGCGTCCAACGGGAATAATCATCCGGCGAGGCGTGGACCGTCTGCATAAACGGCGTCTCCACAAGGACGCGCCCTCCGAATTTCAACACGCGATACATTTCTGCCACGGCCCGATAAGGGTCTGAGACATGCTCGAGTACCCCAGTACACACCAAGGTGTCCACGCTCCCGTGCCTTAGAGGAAGACGCAACAGATCGCCCAACACATCCACTTCTTCCGCGGGGTTCAGATCCAGGTTCAGCATTCTCACGCCAAAGCGCCGGGAGGCCGAGCCGACATTGATCTTGACTCCACCAGGAGCCCTCAGCTCTTCGGCGCCTAAAAACTCCCTCACGCGATTGCGGCTTGCCCTCGATTGCCATGTAGGGTGCGGCGGCGCCAGCCACCGACGCAACTGGCAAGCCAAGCCGGCATTCATACAATCGCCCTTGATTCGGCCAGCACGGCTCGTCCCAGGGCGACTCCGATCCCGCACATGCCGCGATCCCTCAGGATGACCCCGACGAGACCAGCTCCCGATAGAGTTGCAGGACCCGCGACGCCGTCCGTTCCCAGGAAAGCTCCCTCGCCCGGGCCAGTCCTTGCTCAATGAGCTGGGCTCGTCGCTCCGGATCATCCAGCAGGCTTCGGATCGCGTGGACCATCTCATCCACCGATTCCGGATTGACGAGTACCGCAGCCTTGCCCACGACCTCCGGCAAGGAGCTGCAATTGGACGTGATCAAGGGCACCCCGGCCGCCATCGCCTCTACGGCCGGCAGGCCGAATCCCTCGGCGAGACTTGGATAGAGGGCCAACTCAGCCCCGTGCAGCACGAGCGGCAGGTCCTCGTCAGACAAGGATCCGATCAGGATCACTCCCTCGGTATTCCCGCCCAGCAGCGCCCGGATGGGCTCTTGCGGACCGACGATCACCAACGGAAGGTCCGCCGTGGCCCGGCGGGCCGCCTCGACCGTCCGGAGCAGGTTCTTCCTGGGCTCCGGGGTTCCGACCAGGAACACCAGGTACGGTCGGTCCAGCCCCAGGGCCTTAATCGCCCCGAGCCTCGGGTCGACTGCCGACACGAAGAAGTGTGGCTCGACCCCTAAATGGATGACCCGGATCCGATCGTCCGGGACCCCCATCAGCTCGACCAAATCCCGCCTCGTGTGGTCGGAGTCGGCGATCACCGCGTCGGCGCTGGCCAGGGCGACCGGCAATTCCTTCCAATGCCCCCGTTCATTCAACGGCTGATCCAGAAAATGCCGGGGATTCCGCAGGAAGTTCAGATCGTGGACGGTCAAGACGGTTCGGGCCCGGCGGGTCCGAGGAAGAACAAAGTGGCTGCCGTGAAAGACGTCCAGCGAACCGGTGAAGGCTTCGACCGGCGGCCAGTTGAAGCGGTCCCAGAAGGCTTGCAGGAGTCGACGCGGGGTGCGGATGTCCACGTGTCGCACGTTCCTCGCGGCAAGGCGCCACCGGGTCTTCGGAGGTCGGAAAAAATTGCTGACCAGGACGAAGTGGTCAGCCGGAGACGCCTCGGCCATCGCCGTGACCAGAGCCCGGACATAGCGTGCAACGCCTCCGTAGGGGTAGCCCGTCTGGTAGACGTCGAAGCCAATCCTCACGTCCGTCCCCCGGACCTACCGAGCGGCAGGCGCCGCCGTCCGGAAGAAGTTCATCTTCCGATCGGCCGACACGAGCCGGCAGCCCAGCCGCCGGAGGACCTCGAGCACTTCCTCGCACGTCATCGGGTTGTCGTAGCGGGCAAACAAGGCATCCAGCGTGTCCAGCTTGCCCCACTCGATCAACTGGTCCTCCGTCAGGGGATGGAAGCCGCGATAGTCATAGACCGGGAGGACGAAATCCAGCACGCGTTTGGTCCGTCCCGGCAAGAAGGGCCCGAGCTTCCAGCGGAATCTCAAGATAGGCTCCGCGTACCGTTCCAGAAAACGCAAGAACGACTCGTAGGTGAAGACCCGCTGAATGATGGGACGAAGGATATATTTGCTGTCCAGCCTGCCGAGAGTTCCCGGCGCGTAGATGTCGAACGCAACCATGCCGGTCGCCGCCACCCACCGATGCAGGTGCGCGATCGACTGGGCTGGATCGGGGGTGTGTTGGAGCACGCCACGGCAATAGACCAGATCAAACGCCATCTTGAGCGGCGGCATCTCCAGCAGGTTCGCCTGGGCCGGGATCAGATTGTCCGCGCCGAGCGCGGTGTTGACGAAGATTGCCTCCGAGAGGTCGACGGCCACGACGAGCTTGGCGTGCTTGACGAAGTACTCGGTAAACCGGCCGGCCCCCGCCCCGATCTCCAGCACGGTCTTCCCGGCCAGCCGCTCGATCGGGAACCCGATCAATTCTTCGAGATACGCTTTCGAGATCGTCGTGCCGTTGACCGAATCGAGCTGGATGTCCCGGAAACGCGCCCATTGCTTGCCGAAGTTACCCGCGTACTGGTGACCATCCACGAACGACGCGACCTGGCACGGGTACCCAGACACCCGCCCCGTCACCGTCACCACCGTCTTCGGCTCCGCCGCGAAGACGTCGCGAAAGCTCGGGCCGGTCATCCTTCCGCTTCCTGCACCAGGGTCAGGACGTGACGTAGCCGCCGCGCGGCCCGCTCCCACGTGTGTTGGCGGACGTGCCTCAGCCCCTTCTCGGCGAGGTCGGCCCGCCAGGCCTCGTCCTCGGCGATCCGCACCAGTTGGTTCTTCCAGGCCTCGACATTCTGCGGCGGCACCAGCGCTCCCGCTTCCTGCACCACCTCCCTGACCGGCGGAATGTCCGACGCGACCACGGGGGTCCCGCAGGCCATCGCCTCCAGCGGCGTGGCGCACCATCCTTCGTAGAACGAGGGATGCACCAGTGCGAGGGCCGCGTTATACAATCGCGTCAGGGTATCGTCCTCCTGTCCCACAGGGCCGATGAAGTGCACCCGGTCTTCCAGACCACAGCGGGCCACGAACGCCCGGGCTCGATCGATCTCCGGCTCGAACGGACCGGCCAGGACCAGATCCAGGCCGGGGGCCTTCGCCGTTGCGGCCGCCATGGCCTCGAGTAACCCCATGATGTTCTTGTGACGGCCGATCACCCCCACGTAAAGCGCGAACGGACGCGACAACCCGAACCGCTTCTCGACGAAGGCCCGGCAGCGGGCTCTATCCATTGGCCGGAACGCTGGATCGACGCCGTGGGTGACCACGTGAATGCGCTCCGCTGGCACATCGGTGTAGCGGAGCAGGTCCTGGCGCGTGCTCTCGGAAACGGCCAGGAAATGCTGGGCGCGCTGTCGGGCGTAGGTGAATGCCCGAACCAGCCTGGACACCGTGTCGGACTCGCAGAGGTGCGGAATGGCCAGGTAGGCCACGCCGCGGATCGTGCACAGAATCGGCGCGCGCCGGGCCGGTGGAAAATGCAGGTCCGGCGCGTACAGGACATCGATCCTGCCCAGCCAACGCTCGACCGGAGGCCAGCCCAGCATACGCCAAGGAGTCGACAAGAGGCGCATCGGCAGCCGACTGACCCGCTCACGGGCCCCGGTCGCAGGCAGGGGCACTCGTCCTGGCGTTGTGCCTCGCCGGTCAAAGTACAGAAGGGCCCAGTCGTCCTCCGGATGGAGGCGCAGCAACGGGTCCAGCAGGTTGCGTGTGTGCCGCAGTCCGGCCCGCTCACCGTGCAGCATGATGGAGGCGTCGATTCCGATGCGCGCCAAGGCTACCCCGAGGCCGATGCTTCGACCATGGCTCGCAAGCTTTGGGTATGGCTCTGCCCATCCAGCCAGACCCGACACCACGTCTCGAGAACGACCAGACTCCAGATCCGATGGCCCAGGTCGAAGCGTCCCGAACGATGCATCGCCAGAAGTTGTAAGGCCCTGTCCTGACGGACGATGCCCCGCGCGGCAAACGCTTCCGAGGCGAACAACGCTCGGGCGAGGTCTCCCAGTGCACCATGAAGCCAGCGTCCCACCGGCACCGTGAACCCTTGCTTACGCGGCTTCACGATGGAAGCCGGCAGATATCGAGCCGCCACGCGCCGGAGCAGGTGCTTCCCCCGGCCGCGCTGGAAACGCATCGCCCACGGCAAGCGCAGCACCCACTCGAGGAGATGGTGGTCAAGGAGCGGCACGCGCACCTCCAGCGAGTGCGCCATGCTCATGCGGTCCACTTTGAACAGGATGTCCTCCGGCAGAAAGCCGAGGAGGTCCGCGTGCAACAAGGCCTCCCGCCGATCGCGAACCGGTGCCTCTCTGAGCAGGCCTCGTAAACCGTCTTCCGCGTCGCGGCCGATCTGCTCCCGATATCCCGGCGTGTAGAGCCAGCGGCGGAACGCACCGGAGGCGATCATGCGCCGAACGTAACGCTCTTCGGCACGGTGGCTCAGATCGTAATACAGCCGCTGGAGCAGGCCGATGGTGCCCGTCCGGTAGGCCCATTCCCATCCGCCGCCGACGGGCGCCAATGGGAGCGACGGCAGAACCAACGCCCAGCGAGTCCAATCGTAGCCGGCAAAGGGCTCGTCGCCTCCGTCGCCCGAGAGCACGACCTTGACGTGCTCGCGGGCCAGCTGTGACACCAGATGCGTCGGCAGCACGGAGTTGTCGAACAACGGTTGTTCCAAATGCCAGACGAGCCGCGCTAACTCGGCCTCCAGAGCTGGCTCGGCCAGACGCTCGTGGTGGCGAGAGCCGATATGGGCCGACACCTGACGAGCATAGGCACGCTCGTCTCCCCCGTGATCAACCCCGATGGTGAACGTGTGCAGCGGCTCAGCACTGTGCCGCTGGGCGATGGCCGCCACGAGGCTGGAATCAATCCCCCCAGACAGGAACACTCCGACCGGCACGTCCGCCAGGAGGTGACTTCTCACGGCATCGTTCAGACGGGCGTCTAGCTCGTCGACCAGATCGTCCTCGCGGCCACTCAGCACCGGCTCACGAAAGTCGGGCCTCCAGTATCGGCCCGTCTCGAGACCTCCGGCCCGCCAACGGAGCCAGTGGGCCGGGGGCAACGCATGCACGCCCCTGAAAATCGTCCGCGGGCTCGGCACATAGCCCAGGGCGAGATAGTCATCGACTGCCGCCGGGTCCAGCTGGACGGCCAGGGAGGGATGAGCGAACAGCGCTTTGATCTCGGAGGCAAACACCAGACCGTTGGGGACCTGTGCGTAGAAGAGAGGCTTGATACCGAGGCGGTCACGGGCCAGAAACAGCTGGCGACGCGGCTCATCCCAGATCGCGAACGCAAACATGCCGCGCAGGCGCGCCAGGATCGAGTCCTCCCATTCGCGGTAACCGCGGAGCAACACTTCGGTGTCGCTCCGGCTGTGGAACGCGTGTCCATTCGACATCAGCTCGGTACGGAGCGTTTCAAAGTTGTAGATCTCGCCGTTGAACGCCACATACACGCCTGAGCTGGCATCGCCCATGGGCTGATTGCCCGCGGGGGAGAGATCGAGGATCGCCAAGCGCGTCGCCGCGAGCCCAACCCCCAGACCGACCCAGGTGCCCTGCGCATCCGGGCCGCGGTGAGCCAAGAGCTTCGTCATCGCGTCCAGCACGCGCTCCGATCCGCTCCCGACGTAGCCACCCAGCCCGCACATTCAGCGCATCCCCGACGTCATGCTCTTCTCGGCCGCACTTTCCGTCCGACCGCGAAGACCTCCGAGAACCGCCCCGCCGACCCAAAACACACGAACCCCAAGCCCCACCGCACCAGGTCGAGGGGGAAATGGAGCGGATCCTTGCGCACCCTGAACGCCGTGTCCCGATCAAACCCGAGATCCGCCACCTCGAACCCACCGTCGGTCAGGAGCCTCCTGAGGCTGTCCAACGTGTACGCGCGCACGTGGGATGGGTCGTTCCAGAAGTCGGCGGCGCCCGACAGGGTGTGAACGTTAGGCGTAATGATCAAGATCACCCCGTTGCTCATCAGACTTCGGAAGCAGGCCTCGATCAACGCCTCGTTTCTCTCCACCGGGACGTGCTCGATCACGTGGCTCAGCACGATGCCACCGAACTTTGCCTCGTGTTCCAGCAGGAATTGCACCGCATCGCTCTCCACCACGCGAAGATCCCGGCGTGACGCCCGTGCCACCCACTGCGCGTTCCGGTCGACGCCGATCACCGCGTACCCCTGCTCCTGCATCCACTTCATCAGCATCCCGTCGCCGAAGCCGACCTCCACGATCGGTTCCGCCTTGTCGAAATACTTGACGTACTTCTGGCGAATGAGCTTGGTTCGCTCGTACGACGCACTCACGTCGCCCTCGGGGCGCTCGGGGCGGACCAGTTGTAGTTGACCCCGTCCTTGCCGCCGCCGGGAATGGTCCCCGCGGGCATCCCGCCGCCGCACAGGAGGCTCCGGACGTGCCAGGTCCACAAATGCAGCAGCGAGCCTCGGCCGCCTCGCACGAGCGCGCGGTAGGCCACGCCCATGGTGATGACCGCCCAGATGACGAAAAACGCCGCCCACGCATACGAGCGCCCGTAGTGCTTTCTGAAAAAGATGTACTGGCTATTGAGCAGGATGAGATCCGTGGTCCTCGAGCCGGTCGCCGCGCTCCCGGTCCCCGACCGGTGAGCCACAACGGTCCGTGCCGTCACGTAGAGCTCGTACCCGCTCGTTCTGAGCCGCAGCGCCAGATCGTCCTCCTCGAAGTACAGAAACAGACGTGGATCAAAGAGCCCGACCTCGAACAAGGCATCGCGCCTGAACACGCCGAAGCAGCCGTTGAGCCGGCTGACCGAAATCGCGTCTCGCGCCGGGACCGTTGACCAGGGGACAAGCCAGGACCGGTGAGCGAACTTCGTCTGGAGTCCGCTGTAAAAACTCACTCGCGTCAGCACGTCTTCGTAGCCGAAGTGGACCGCCACCTGCCCCCGCGGAAAGAGTCCGTCTCGGACGAACGTCGCGGGATAGTCCCGCACATGCACCACGATGCCGGACGCCCCGGCGGCTCGCGGCCGCTCCTTCATGAAACGCACGAGCTCGCGGTAGCCCCCGGGCTGAATCGCCACGTCCGGATTCATCAGGGCCACGAAGGGCGTGCTCGCTGCGATGATCCCCCGGTTGAGAGCCGCACCGTATCCCGCATTCTCGCGGCTCCCCAAAAATGATATCTCGCCCGATTGGCGCCCGACAAAATCCTCGACGCCATCGTCGGAGCCGTTGTCGCACACCAGGATCCGACATGGCTCTCCCGCGGTGGCGTCCTTCACTCGCTGAAAGAACGAGGGGAGCGCCCCCATCGAGTTGTAGGTGACGACGACGATCGTCAACTGATCAGCGAGCATCGGTACGCACGCGGCGCAGCCACAGTTCCAGGACCAAGAGGGCATAGAGCTCCTGGCGGGCCGCCTCCCCCATGGGGGAGTGCCGCAGCGCGGAGATGGACCGCCCATCCATCCACGTCGCCACTGCGGCGCCAGGGGCAAGACAGTACTCGTCGAGTAGTGGCAGAAAGTGGGACTGGAGCCAGCGATTCAGCGGGACCACGAAGCCCTGTTTCGGGCGATCCAGAATCCGCGGCGGGACGAGCGGTGCCGCCACGCGCCGGAGCAAGCGCTTGCCCTCGACCGGCAGCGCGCTGACGAGCCAGGCGGGTGGGAGGGCGAGCGCAAACTCGACGACATGGTGGTCCAGGAACGGGACCCGCACTTCCAGCCCGTGCGCCATGCTCATGCGATCGACCTTCGTCAGCATGTCGTCTGGCAGCGAGGTCGCGATGTCAATCCAGAGCGCCCGGTGGACCGGGTGCCAGTCGGCCGCTTGCCGAATAGCCATCGACGGAATCTCCCGCAATCGCTGCTCGGCCTCACCCCGCTCGGCCGTCCCAAACAACGCCGAGCGTTCCCGGGCGGTGCTGATCTGACGCTCGGCCACGAAGCGTTCGACGTCCGGCAGTGAGGCAAGCTCCAGCATCGTCGGCAAGGCACTGCGCCGACCCGAACGCCAGGGGGGCACACGCCGCAGCACGCGTGCGAGACGTCCCGGCCAAGGGAGGGTCGCCTGCAGAGCGGCGACACGATAGCGCCCCGTGTAGCCGCCAAAGACCTCGTCTCCCCCGTCCCCCGAGAGCACCACCTTCGCCACCTCCCGCGCAACCCGACAGACCGCGAACGTGGGCAGGGCCGACGAGTCCGCGAACGGCTCGTCCATGAACGCGACCGCCTGGGACAAAAGCTGAACGGGATCGAGATCGAGCTGCACCTCGTGATGCTTCGTGCCGAGATGCGAGGCGACACGCCGGGCAATGGGCGCTTCGTTGAGGCCGGGGTCGGGAAAGGCCACACAGAGCGTTTCCATCTTGGCGTGGCGTTGGGCCAATGCGACGACGGTGGAGGAATCCACGCCGCCCGACAGGAAGGCTGCCACCGGGACGTCCGAGACCAGATGCGCCCGCACGCTGGCCTCCAGCCGCTGCGCCAGGGCTTCGACGGCGTCCGCACGGCGTGACGGCCCATGCACGGGACGGGGGCTCCAGTAGATCTGTCGCCGCAGCTGCCCGTTGGCCCAGACGGCCCGTTCCGCGGGCAGAAGTTTCTGCACCCCGCGAAAAACGCTTAACGGCGCCGGAACATACGACAGCGCCATGTAGGCATAGACGGCCTGAGGATCGATTTCGGCCGCGACGCTCCCACCGCGCCGGATCGCCACGAGCTCCGAGGCGAAATACAGAGCCTCCCCCTGTTGAGCAACGTACAAGGGCTTGATGCCGAATCGATCGCGTGCCAGCAGCAATCTCCGGCGGGGGGCGTCCCATAACGCCAAGGCAAACATGCCCTCGAGCTGTTGCACGCAATCCTCCCCGTACTCTTCGTAGAGATGCAGGATCACCTCGGAGTCCGAGTGACTCTTGAAGGCGTGGCCTCGCGCTTGAAGATCGGCACGAAGGTCGACGTAGTTGTAAATTTCGCCGTTGACGACGAGGTACAGGCTCCCATCCTCGTTGGTCATCGGCTGGCGACCGCTCTCGCTCAAATCGATGATCGCCAACCGCGTGTGACCCAGGGCAACCCCATCAGCCACATAGGTACCCATCCCATCAGGGCCGCGATGTCCAAGAGCTCCACACATGCGCTCCAAGCAGGCAGAAAGGGATGTCGCCGCGCGACCCGGGGAGACGACGCCGGCCAGGCCGCACATCCTAGGGTGTCTCGCTCAGCCGTTTCGCGATGAAGTCCACCGTCTCCTCCGCCGCCTGCCGCCAGGTGCGATGTCGCCGTACATAATGAAGGCCCGCCTCTGCCAACCGCCTGCGCTCATTCGCGTCGCCCAGCAACTTCTCGAACGCCTCCGCCATCGCGTGCGGGTCCTCGGGGGGAACCACGTACGCTTTGTCGGCCAACAGCGAAGCACTGAGAGTGTGAGGAAAGTCCGTCACCACGACGGCCAGGCCCGCCGCCATGTAATCCCAGAGCTTCGCGGTAACGGCACCATTCCGCCGTATGATGTTGCTCGCCGTCAGGGGTGCGACCCCGATATCCGCAGCCTGAAAATACGAGGGGATCTCTTCATACGGGCGAAATCCGCACATGGTCACGCGCCCGCCGATCCCAAATGAGGCGATGGCCTCGCGCGTCGCATCCCACTGGTGACCGTCACCGACCAGGAGGAGCCGCGCTTTTTCAAAGCCCCGGGGTGCCAATTGCGCGAACGCCTTCACGAGCGTGCTCAAATCGTGATGCGGATGGAAACTACCGGCGAACAGGATGATCCCTCCATCCGGGGGCAAGCCGAGATCCACGCGGGCACGCCGTCTGTCACCTTGCGAAAAATGGGCCGTGTTGGTCCCGAGCTCCTGAACATAGACCCGCTCCTTGGGGATGCCGTAGTCCGTCACAACCCTTCCGGCGCTGCCCGCTGTGCTCGCCACGATACCGGCCGAAGCCCTGAACAACCTCCGCTGATTCCGTTCCGCAGCACGCAACTCGCCCGCGGGCGCCCCCAGGAGGCGCAAATCGTCGAGCACCCAACCATTGACTTCAACGAACAAGGGCAGACGCAACCAACTCGCCAGCCACGACAAAAACGGATGCCGCGCCATTTCTCGCACATAGAGCACATCGAATGGCCGGTGGCGATGGAGCCGCCACAGGCGCCACGCACTCTCGACGAAAAAGGCCCACTGCCTCTTCCGATCAAATCCCCACCAGCGCACCCAGGTATGCTCGACTCCGCCCCACGCCTGCCCCCGTAATGGACGCGGCAAGATCAGCGTCACCTGATGGCCGAGCCCGGCCAGTCCTTCGGCGATCTCACGGGTGTGGACGAGACAGGCGTTCGCCACGTCAATTTCAATCAAGGCGAGGTAGGCCAGCCGCATCGGGACAAAGGTCCGAAGGCTATCGCACTGACCGCGCTACTTTTCGGCGACGATCCATGTCACAATCGGCCACCGTTCGTCGTTGAGCATCGCCAGCTTGTGAAGAGGATGCCAGCGCGCCTCCGGGATCCCCTCGTGCCGGAGGCCGAGTGACGTAACCAGCCACACATACGGGTTCCCCCAACCGCCCACATCGACGATTCGTGAAAACCGCCGACAAAGAAACCTTAGAGCATCGGGCGAGAATCTCCAAAAATCGCCGGGCTCGAGATGTAGTGGATTCACAAAACATGTCGTATGTACCGCCAGTCCCCCAGGTTGTATCACGCGCCAGGTTTCATCGATGGCCGTCTGCGGATCGCCTTCAACGTGCTCCAGGACCTGGTCACTCACAACGTGATGAAACTCGTCATCGGGAAACGGAAGATGCAGGATACTGGTGTCAGGATAATTGACCTCCGTGATCTTAGAATCGTGAAGCTCGAAGAGCGTACACAGGCGTAACGAGCCACTAATAGACAGGATTCTCCCAGATGCGTGCTCGCGCCTTACGACTTCCTCGAGGCGGCGATACATGTAATAACGGGTGATATGGGGACCGCGGGGTAACCGCGTCATCGAAAGCAAGATGGCATTTCGGATGGCCGCTCGAATCACACGCCCCACAATCATGGTGACACGGTGGTGAGATTCCCCTGGAGTGCGACCCATATCTCGCGGATGGACGCGGCATGACGGACGCGCACGTACGCCATCCACATCGAAACCCACAGGACGACACAGATGACGGTGGGAACGTCACCGTGTGGACAAAAACGCCAAGCCATGATCGCTAACGACAGCGTGACCGCCACCGGCTCCCATGAACGGCGAAACATCCGCGCTCCCACGGCGGCCACCTGATGGGCCCCATAGATATGCCCGGCCAGGCTCAGGCAGTAGGTCGCCAACACGCAACTCGCGGCCCCCACCAATCCCCATCTGGTTGTCAGAGGAACAATCAAGACCACAAAACACGCGGCCTCCACGAGCTTGATCCGAGGCAGGTATCCGGTCCGCCCCGCCGCCAGGATCAGACTCCCACACGCCGCAGCAAGAGCGCGGAGCGTTTCGGCGACCGCCAATACGGCGAATGCCGCCGCCGCCGGCGTCCATTTGTCACCCAGTAGCAGCCTGACAATCTGACCAGGGAAAACAACCATGAAGGCACAAATCGGAAGCAGCAACAGCAACAGAACGCACCACACCTCGTCGAAGGCCGCCGTGAGCCGACGACCTTCGGCAGCAATCCTGGCGTACGCTGGAAACACCACCTGGGCCAATATGTCGCCAAGGCCGCGAGTAAGCATCTCCGAGATCCCGAACACCGTTTGATACTGGCCTAACTCCTGCACCCCGCGGAACTTGCCAACAGCGATGTCATCTCCCCGCGTCACGACGTACGTCAATAACCCGCTGAGGTAGAGATGACGCCCGAGCCTCACGTACACGGCCAATGCTTCGCGGTCCATCACGAGGCGAGGACGATAACTGTGCAAGAACCACACAAGGATCACGGCGATCACTTGGCCGAACAACAGGCCAAGGAGCAATGCCCAGGCGTTCCCGAGCCAGAGCGCCAACAGGATCGCAAGCACTGTCCCCGAGACATCGCGGCTCGCGTCCAGTAACACTCGACGATGGTAGCGAAGTTCCCGCACCAACAATGCCGCCGTTACCGCGGGCGCACACAGCAGGACGAAGCTCACGGCCCCGACCCGTAACAAGGCTTCAGCGCCGGGACGGCCAAAGCTCGTCGCGATCCAGGGAGCGAGGGCCTCTAATATCAGAAACAAACAGAGGCCGCGCACGAGCATGAGACTCCAGGCCGTGTGAATGAAGCTCGCCGACAGGGCGCCGCGTTGGATAAGGACGGTGTCCAAGCTAAACTCGGTCAGCACGAGACCCGCGAACAACGTCAGGGTCACGAGGCCGACCAGTCCAAAGTCCTCCGGGGTCAACAGACGGGCCAACACCATGGTGCGCACCACGGCAATCCCCTGTTGACCGAGGAAACCGGAGCCCACCCACAGGCTGCCGCGAACGATGGTGGGGTGAAACGGGATGGTCTCGCGGGAGAGGGCTGTCATCCCTTTCCCTCACATCGCAGCACATAGATGCGGTAATACGGGAATCTCCGCAGGACGGGCAGCCTGCCTAGCCAGCGGTTGATCGTCTCTCGGTACAACAGATTCATCGCGCGCTCCATCCACGCCAAACGCCTCTGCCACATGGGAAAGAGAAATCCCACGCCGCCCGCGCGCATGATCGCGAACCCGGTTTTCTCGACACGAGCTTCCAGGCTTTGCCAAGTCTCGAACATGTGCGGAAAGCCTCGGACGGGAACGGCTGTGAACTCCCGAACGTGCTCCTGCGGATCGCAGTACGCGGGCTCGCGCGTGACACGCATCTGCCACCAGCTTCGAACCGTGACGGAGGGGATCGTCATCACCAGGTACCCGTTGTTCCGGAGACAACGGGCGAACTCTCTCAGGGCCAGATCCATACCGACGACGTGCTCTAGGGTCTCCACGCTGACGATTCCGTCGAGACTCCCGCTGGCCAGCGGCAGGCAATCGATGGACCCTTGGATCAGGGCCTGGTAGGGATGGACATGCGCCTCTCGAAGACGTTCCCGATCCAGGTCCAGTCCGAGAAGTCGTTTCTGCCTCCCCAGCAACCTTCCTAACTGGCCGCCACCACACGCCGCATCTAGCCACAGGTCCCCGGGAAGGTCGTTGATCCATCCCGCTACCGCTTCCAAAAGCACGGCGGGCCAAGGCCAAATCCTCCGCATTGCGGGGTCGTAGCGCCCTCGCTGGCCGTGGCGCGCGCACATCAGGCGAACCAGGCATAGCGAAAGATGCACCAGAGGCCTCTGACGCCCTCTTTCCCGGTGACCCTCTTCCCTTCGGCATACGTCCGGCCGTAGTAGGAAGTGCGCACTTCGTACACGCGACACCCGAGCTTCGCCGCTTCCGCGGTGATCTCCTGGTCGAATCCGAACCGGTCCCCCCCCCATCGATCGGAGAAGCAAACGACCCGTGGCCGAAGCGTTCGTCGGCCCAGCACTCTGCCGGCGACGAACGTGGCCGAAGGCCTCGTCGCCCTGCCCAGCCCGAGGAGCAACGCGCCGATCATCGCGACCGCCTGCGTACGGCTCAAGAGCGGCGCGCGCCGGCTAGAGGCGAGCTTCAACGGCCAAAGCTGAAAGTTGTGGTTATCGGGATGCGCCCAAGGTCAGGGTTCGACGTCGGGGCCGGCGCATGGGAGTCATTCGCCACGCTTTCCTTCGAGCAGGTACACTCCCGCTCCCGGCGCCCCTGAAAATTCTCGTAACAACCGCCCGCGCGCCACCTCTTCCCGCACCCATGCTGGCACTACAGTGCCCCACCGCTCCGCCTGGAAGCTGGCTTCGCCAGGGTCCCACACCAGGAGGAAACGCTTGGCCCATGGCCTATCCGTCTGCTTCGACCAGGAGAAGGGACGCTCGACTTCTCCCCGGCCCTTCCACGTCGCGACCTCAGGAGGATTCTCGAACTTATGCAGATACGGCAAAACCTGTGCGGTGAGGGGATCCGTCAGGATGGGCAGCGTCGGATCCCAGGGCACCATCTGAGCCTGTCGCCGCGTCGCTGCATTGAGCGCCCTCTCCCCAGGGTATTCTTGAAAGCGATACAATCCCCACGCGGCCACCAGAAGCACAACCAAGACGGTCGGCAAGAAGAGTTTAGGCATGCGATGCGCCAGCAGCACCGATACGCCCGCGACAACGGTCGCCGCCGCCCCCACCAGGCTCCAACGATTCTCCTGCGCCCAGCCAAGCCACAACAAGCCGACACCCGCAGCCAAGGCAAGCCCGGCCCCTCTCCGGGCGGCGTTGGAGAGTGGAGATCCTCGGAGGCGGACACAGGCTCCCGCAACCAGTATTCCCGCAGGAATCACGACGGGGCTTCCGTAACGCAAGAAGAGATTGACCGGCACCCACTCGCTGAAGCTGGTCGAGAAATGACTCAGAACCATGAGAGGCGAGACAATGGCCACAAGAAGATGGTGACGGACCCCATCCCCGATGTCGCCGGGAGCGCTTTGACGCGCCATCGCCGCCGCCACCACAACAGGCAAGACGGCGAACAAATATCCCTCGATGGCGGCGCGAAGGATCGAGAGCCCTGTCAGCCTGGCCCCCAATTGCAGTCCTTCGAGCGGCCGCAGCCACGGCGCGCCAGCGATGTTATAGCCGCCCTGCGCCGCGTACGCGACGTACCAGGGCGTGCCGGTATGCCACCACAGATAAAGGAGGTAAGGGAAGCCGATCAAACAGCCGCCGAGAAACCATTCCCTGATCGGGAATTCCCGCAACGTGGCCTGACGCCAGCCCACTAACACGAACCCCAGCACCGTGAACAGAATCATTGGGGCAATACTTTCTCGGGTCGCGACCGCCCACGCCGCCGCCATGCCCGCGACGGCGGCCCAGACACGTCGATGGCGAACGCGCCTCGCGACAATCAATACCCATCCCACCACGAAAGCCGCGTAGAAAAAGCCAGCCGGGACATCCACCAGGCCCATCGATCCAGATCGATACACGATCGGGTTAAATCCACAAAAGAGCGCCGCCCACGCACCGGCCGTGTCACCGTACAACCGACCAGCAGCATACGCGGCGAGGAGCACGGTTGACAGACTCGAGAGAAGCGGGAGCGCGATCGTGGCCCAATCGTGAATGCCGAAGGCATGATAGAGCACCGCCAACGGGACGAGGAAGCCTAGGCGATAGGGATGGGTGTTAATCCCAAACATGGGATGCCCGTCCGCCATCTCCGACGCCAATCTTGCGTAGAGCACATCGTCTCCGGCCAGAATGACCCCGTGATAAACAAGGAGAGGAGAAGCCAAGGCCATGGCGACCGCCAGAAAAGGCCAAACTGTTTTTGCGGTCCCTTTGCGCGGCTTCTGCTCGGTACCGTTCATCTTGGGCGTCGTGAGCCTAGCGAGGCTCGGCGGCTCCCCGACGCCTACGACGCAAACACGCGGTCACGTCGGTGAGCCCCAGAGAGCAGGCGGGAAAAACATAGGCGCGTGTCACCGCGCGGGGTATAGGCACGAATCATGCCAGGCTTCGCTTTTGGGCTTCTATTATGAAAGACCTCCGTTTGCCGGGTCGTTGTCGCTCCTTGCTCGACCTTAGATGCCGTCCCGTTCGCGAACGGGGCCCGAGCTCATGAACATGCCAAATCGTCGCTCTGTCATCGAGGTGTGCCACAACGGCTGACATGCAGGCTGACACGAGAGCCGGGAACTCAACGCGTCGAGCCGGTCACACGGCGAAGAAGCGCACTTGAGTCTTGCGAGTGACGCCGTAATCGAGAATCGGTGGTCCTTGAGCGCTTTTCCCGCATACTGAGCCCTATGGGGAGCTCGCCAGGCGGGGCGCCTGGAGGCCCTTCTCTCGCGCTGGGCGCCGAGTGGCGATCACTCACCTCTGGTGCGAGGTCGCGGATGATGCGAGCTCGTGGACACCTGCCTGAACGACGCCCGAGAGCCGTGACGCCCACCGCTCCGATCGCCCTCGGCGGACACCGCTCCCGCAGCCTGGCCCAGAGACTCATCGAGCTCTTCGAGCGCCCGCGAGGCCTGGGTCGCGCAGTCGGCGAAGCGCCGGCCTAGACCCATGTGCGGGATCGCCGGGTACGTCGGGGGAGCGCCACCCGAGCTGCTGGCGGCGATGGTGCGGGCCCTCAAGCACCGGGGACCGGACGACGAGGGCATGCACGTCGAGCCGGGCGTGGGCCTGGGCATGACCCGCCTGGCTATCATCGACCTGGTGACCGGGCGGCAGCCGATGAGCACGGCCGACAGCGCGGCCTGGATCGTCTACAACGGCGAGATCTACAACTTCCGCGACCTCCAGGCCGAGCTCGAGCGCCGCGGCCACGTCTTCCGCACCCGCAGCGACACCGAGGTCCTGCTGGCCGCCTGGGAGGCCTTCGGCGAGGCCTGCGTCGAGCGCCTTCGGGGGATGTTCGCCTTCGCCCTCTGGGATCGCCGCCGACGCCGCCTGCTGCTGGCCCGCGACCGCCTGGGCAAGAAGCCACTCTATTACTGGTACCGCGACGGGCTGTTCCTCTTCGCCTCGGAGCCCAAGGCGCTGCTCTGTCATCCCGCAATCGCGCGCACGCTCGACTGGGAGGCCCTCCGGCACTACCTGGCCTTCGGCTACACTCCGGCCGCGCGCTCGATCTTCGCCGACATCGCCAAGCTGCCGCCGGCTCACACTGCGGTGCTCGCCGATGGCCGATTGGCGCTGTCGCGATACTGGACGCTCCCCGCCGGAAGCACGGCGACGGCCGAGCGCATCGCGCCCGCAGACGCCCCGAGGCTGGTGCGCCACGAGCTGCGCGAGGCGGTGCGCCTGCGACTCGAGAGCGACGTCCCGCTGGGGGTGTTTCTCTCCGGCGGCATCGATTCGAGCGCGGTGGTGGCCAGCATGCGCGAGGTGACCGGCCAGCGGATCAGCACCTTCACCGTCGGGTTTGGTGCGAGCGCGGCCTCGTACGATGAGCTGCCCTATGCGCGGATGGTGGCCCGACGGTTCGAGACCGAGCATCACGAGGAGATCCTCGAGCCCGTCGTCGCCGACCTGTTGCCGACGATCGTCCACCACTTCGACGAGCCCTTCGCCGATTCGTCGGCGATCCCGACCTTCGTCGTCGCCCAGGCGACGGCCCGGCACGTCAAGGTGGTGCTGTCGGGGATCGGGGGGGACGAGACATTCGCCGGCTACCCGCGCTACCTCGGGCTCCGCCTCTCCCAGCTCTATACGGCGCTGCCCCGGCCGCTCCGGATGCTGCCGGCCGCCGCCGCTCGGCGCCTCGTGCGCGAGTCCGAGGCCAGCCCGAGTTGGGGAAGCCGGATCCGGCGGTTTCTCGACGCCAGCGATCAGCCGCTGCCCGACCGCTATCTCGGCTGGACGCGCTTTTTCTCCGACGCCGACCTCGAGCGCCTGGCCACGCCGGCGCTTCGCCAGCGCTGGAGAGGACGTGTCGACGACGCCCAGCGGAGAGCCTTCGCAGGACTCGGTCACGACGATCCGGTCGACGGCGCCTTCCGCATCGACCTGAGCGCCTATCTGCCCGACGACCTGCTCGTCATGGCCGACCGGATGAGCATGGCCCACTCGCTGGAGTTGCGCGCCCCGTTCTGCGACCACCACGTGGTCGAGCTGAGCCATCGCGTCGCACCGG
>Ga0209058_1001105_pt1 | contig 23111 bp, 19 predicted proteins | sample GraSoiAngelo_147_FD_185904 | JGI IMG/M metagenome (GOLD analysis project Ga0209058, IMG submission 185904) | Grasslands soil microbial communities from the Angelo Coastal Reserve, California, USA - 14_1009_05_40cm (SPAdes) (version 2) | ecosystem: Environmental > Terrestrial > Soil > Grasslands ... | reverse complement strand
CAGGTTATCGACCGCAGTTTCTTCTCTGCTTCGACAGTCAAAAATCCGTTGGCCACCAATCCTCCAAAGATCGGAGTTTTTCGCTCGCAGCTGCCAGGACTCGCTTTTGGAAATTCTCGTTGCAGTCACCCGAAAGGCAACCGCATGAACTCATCGAGTTGTTGAAATATGCGCGCGATCAACGGCGCAGTGTAAGCATTCACGCCCAGTTCCTCGCGCTCGCATCCCTGTTCGGTGATTGGTTCCTCTTGCGCCATCACGGGTGTTGCAAGGCCGGTCGCACCCCAATTACGAAGATCGACAATGAACACAACATTCTCGCTCTCTGCGCCATGCCCCGAGGCTTTTTTCGTGCTACAGCTGCCATTTTGACACGCAAACGTACGATTTTTTTGATTTGACGCACATGCTGAAAACGGCATCATGTCGCCCTTGCTGCCTCAACTAGTAGCAGCGGTGGAAACTCCAATGCAAGGAAGCCTCGGACACATTATCTGGACCGTCTGCTATCTGAGTGTGCTCATCGGTCTTTCGGCGTACGGTGTCCATCGCTACTTCATCATTTATCTGTATCTCAAAAACCGGAAGCGCGCACCGGTTCCGGCCCGTTACTTTGAACAACTGCCGACGGTGACGATGCAGTTGCCAATTTTTAACGAGATGTACGTGGCCGAGCGTTTGCTTCGTTCCGTGAGCGAACTGGACTATCCCCGGGAGCTTCTCCAAATCCAGGTGCTGGACGATTCGATTGATGAGACCCGCGAAATCACCGCCTCCTGCGCCGACGAATTGCGGCAGCGCGGTTTTAACGTTCAACGCATTCATCGGGTAGATCGCACCGGTTTCAAGGCTGGCGCGCTGGCCGTAGGGCTGGAGGCCGCGGAGGGCGAATTTGTTTGTATCCTTGACGCCGATTTTGTCCCGGCTCCGGATTTGCTAAAGCGCACGATCCATTTCTTCAGCGATCCGAACGTAGGAATGATCCAGACGAGATGGGGCCATTTGAATCGCGGTTATTCGCTGCTCACCCGCATGCAAGCGATCTTTCTGGATGGCCATCTCTTGCTCGAGCAAACCGCGCGCAGCCGAAGCGGCCGGTTTTTCAATTTCAATGGAACGGCCGGTCTCTGGCGGCGTTCCTGTATCGAGGAAGCTGGCGGCTGGCAGCACGACACGCTCTGCGAAGATCTTGATCTCAGCTATCGCGCCCAGCTTGTCGGTTGGAAATTTATCTTTCTTTCTGACGTTGTAACCCCCGCTGAACTTCCAGTGGATATGAACGGGTTTAAATCTCAACAGCATCGCTGGACAAAGGGATCCATCCAGACCTGCAAGAAACTGTTGCCCACAATTTGGCGCAGCCGGCTTCCATTTCCGATCAAACTTGAGGCCACGGGGCATTTGATGTCGAACTTCGCCTACTTGCTGCTTGCTTTCTTATGCGTCCTCTTGCACCCCTCATCCGGCGCGCCCGGGGGTGGTTGGTTGCGGACGCTGCTAATCGATGTTCCGATTTTCCTGGCGGCCTCAGTCTCGGTAGCGATTTTTTATATTTGCGCGCAGCGGGAGCTGCATCCGCGAACGTGGATGAAAGAGATTCTTTTTCTGCCGTGCTTGCTCGCCCTTGGCATTGGTCTTTCGCTGAACAACGCGCGCGCAGTGCTGGAGGCGCTCTTCAATCACAAGTCGGATTTCACACGCACGCCCAAGTACGGCATCGAACGCAAATCGCAACATTGGCGAACCTGCAAGTACCGGCCGCTGAAATCAGCCCTCCCGCTCGCAGAGCTGGCTTTCGCGATTTATTTCACCTACTTCCTTTGGTTCGCGATTGCGCATGGACAGTTTCTCTCGGTGCCCTTCTTGCTCATGTTCCAAGGTGGTTTCCTTTATGTCTGTGTCTCTTCGTTCGCGAACCGCTGGCCCAAAATCAGCTTGGGCGGCTCACGCGCCGCCACCGCAATTCCCGCGTGACAAAGTTCGAATTATCGGGTAAGAGGTTGCGCATGCTTCGACCCCTAGCTGTAATTCTCAGTCTAATTTCGATCGCTCCCGCGCTCTTCGCCACCCAGATCGACCCTGCCCATCAACTGATAATAAGCGTTCGCGATCAGAAGGTAATGCTTCTGGAGAACGGTGCGATGGTGACAACCTACCCGGTTTCCACGTCCAAATTCGGGCTGGGTGATTTTTTGGGGCGAATGACAACTCCTCTTGGTTATCTCATGGTTGCACAAAAAATCGGTGACAACGCACCAGTCGGCGCCGTGTTCCACAATCGGCGGTTCACCGGCGAAATTCTCACGCCAAACGCGCCGGGCCGCGATCCAGTCGTTACGCGGATCATTTGGCTGCGCGGACTGGAAGCTCAAAACGCTCATGCTTTTTATCGCTGCATTTACATTCATGGCACGCCGCAAGAAAAAACAATCGGCCGACCAGCGAGCTACGGCTGCATCCGGATGAAATCGAGCGACATTGCCGCTCTATACAATCAAGTTCCGCTCGGCGCGATTGTGCAAATTATTCCCGATCGTTTGCCCAAAGTGCCAAAGGCATCGCCAGCGCGATCGAGTAATACGATGACGGTGCAAGTCGAAAAATCGAATGCTCAGGAGCGGCTTGCTTCCCCATCCACTTCCGGTTCGCTCACGGTCGAGCAAATGCGAATGGCGGGAGCGCTCGCTGCAGAGCGACTGAAAAGCCAGGCTCGCAAAGCGCAGCCGGTTCTAAACAAAGGGACGGCAATGGTCCAAAACAATCCGCGTGCTTGAGGGTAATCGGTCCGTGGCATTTGCAGGCCGCGTGAGTGACTCTTGACAATCGTGATTACGCCCGCGAGCGTCCACGCCCACACAGTTTTCGATCAAGCAATGGCCAACACGAGATCAGCCGTCAAGCGCGCCCGCCAGACATTGAAGCGATCGCTTCATAATCGCAGCGTGGTTACGGGTCTGCGAAGCATGCAGAAGCGAGCGCGTTCCTCGGCAACGCCCAGCACAGATCAAATCCGCGCAGTGATCTCGGCAATCGATAAGGCGGCCAAGCGCGGGATCGTCCATAGAAACGCTGCTAATCGCCGCAAAGCGCGGCTCAACAGAGCGCTCGTGGCCGCCTCAAGGAAGTAGTTTCAGATTCGAAGTTGATCTTAGCGCGCGGTTTGTCAGGGTCGGAGCAAATGGCCTTTGCATATCTCCCGGGACGGATAGATTCTTGCGAATGATTCCCGCGATTCTCCTTGTTCTTTCGGCCGCCGCTTATCGCGTTACGACCGGACTCTTGATTCACTCCGGCGCGAGCTGGCTTTCCAATTTCGCGCCGGTCGCATCGATTGCGCTCTGTTGTGCGGCCTACTTTCCAAAAAGATACAAATTCTCAGTGCCTCTCATTACGCTTTTTATTTCCGACGCGGTGATAAATTTTCGTTACGGCGCGCCGCTGCTCGATCCGCAAATTTTCATGCGTTATTTCGCACTCGCTGCGGTCGGCTGCGCCGGGTTTCTTTTGCAGAATCGCGCATCGCTGAAGGCGCTTTTGCCGGCTTCCATTGTTGGGTCGACATTTTTTTACGGGATCACGAACGCGTTTTCCTGGTCGAGCGATCCTGGTTACGCGAAGAATCTGGGAGGACTCATCCAAGCGCTCACGGTGGGATTGCCTCAGTACAGCGCAACGCCGAGCTGGATGTTTTTTCGCAATTCACTCATTAGCGATCTTCTATTCACTATACTCTTTGTTCTCTGCATGAACTTCGGCCGAAGCGCTGAGAGGTCGCGTGCCGGCGCCGCGCGGTTCCGTCCCGCAGCTGCGGGATGACCGCCATGCAGCCGGGGGAGCAGCGCGACGAAGTCGAGATGCTCTCGCTGATGCTGTTAATCCGGCGTTTCGAGGAACGCGCGAGTCAACAGTATCAAGCGCAGAAAGTCGGCGGCTTTTGTCATCTCTACATCGGCCAGGAAGCGGTCGTGGCCGGAGCGGTGGCGGCTGTGCGTGACGATGATTACATCATCACCGCATATCGCGATCATGCGCACGCACTCGCCCGCGGCACGAGCGCAAACGCATGCATGGCCGAACTTTTTGGAAAAGAAACCGGATGCTCGCGAGGGCTGGGTGGCTCGATGCACTTCTTCAACCGGCAAAATCACATGTACGGTGGTCACGCTATTGTGGGCGCCCACGTGCCATTGGCTGTTGGATTGGCCTTTGCGATCAAGTACCGGGACGAGGATCGCGTGACACTCTGCTTCTTCGGCGACGGTGCAATCAATCAAGGATCTTTCCACGAAGCTCTAAATCTCGCTGCTCTTTATAAATTGCCGATCGTTTTCATTTGCGAAAACAACCTCTTCGCCATGGGCACGTCGGTGAAAAGATCGACATCGCTGAAGCAAATTGTCGATCGCGCGGAGGGCTACGACATTCCCGGAGAAATTGTCGATGGAATGAACTTTCGCGAAGTTCGCGACAAAGTCGCCGAAATCGTGGACTCCATTCGGAAGGAGCCCCATCCGGCATTCGTCGAAGTTCGCACTTATCGTTATCGCGGCCACTCGATGTCCGACCCGGCAAGTTACCGCACCAAGCTGGAGCTGGAGAAATATCGGCTCGATGATCCAATTACTCGTTTGCGTGCTCAGCTCACGCGGGAAGGGAAATTAACAAACGAGCAATTCGATCTGCTCGACAAGCGCTCAAAGGAAATGGTGCTTGCGAGCGTAAAATTCGCCGAAGCAAGCCCTCAACCCCCGATCGAAAAGCTGCACGATTTTACCTACGCGGACGGGGCAAAGCCGTGAGAGAAATTACTTATCGCCAGGCACTCAACGAAGCGCTGGCTGAAGAGTTGGAGCGCGATCCAAACGTTTTTTTGATGGGCGAGGAAGTCGCTGAATATCACGGCGCCTACAAGGTAAGTCAGGGCCTGCTTGAGCGCTTCGGACCGAGGCGCATCATCGACACCCCCATCAGCGAGAACGGATTTGCGGGCCTGGGTGTTGGTGCGGCGATGGTCGGCTTGCGGCCGATTATCGAGTTTATGACGTTCAGCTTTTCGCTCGTAGCTTTCGATCAGGTCGTGAATAACGCGCCGAACATGTTCACAATGTCGGGGGGGCAATTTAATATCCCGATCACTTTCCGCGGTCCCAATGGACCGGCGCATCAACTCGGTGCAACGCACTCGCACGCGACCGAAAACTTCTATGCCAGCGTGCCCGGCCTGAAAGTTTGCACGCCGGCCACGCCGCGTGACGCAAAAGGGCTGCTCAAAACAGCTGTGCGTGATAACAATCCAGTGCTCGTTTTGGAAGCGGAACTGCTCTACAGCTCGAAGGGAATGGTCGAGCCGCCGGACGAAGAGCTGCTCATTCCTCTCGGCAAAGCGGAAGTGAAGCGGGAAGGCAGCGACGTGTCGGTTATTTGTTATGCGCAGACGGTTCCGCTCGCTCTTAAAGTCGCGGCTCAACTCGAGGAGGAAGACATCTCCGCCGAGATCGTCGATCTTCGGTCGATCAAGCCGCTGGACGAGAAAGCGATCTTTGATTCTGTCGCGAAAACGCATCGCGTGGTGATCGTAGAACAAGATCATCCGTTTTGTGGCGTGGGCGCCGAAGTTTGCTACCGGATACAGAGAAACATTTTTGATGAGATCGACGCACCAATCCTTCGCGTATCGCAAGAAGACGTACCGATGCCGTACAACGAGCGTCTCGAGAAAGCCGTGCTGCCGAACGCGGATAAACTCCTCGCTGCCGTGAAACAGGTTTGCTACGCATGACGACGTTAAAAGAGTTACAGATGTTACAAGGTTCAAAAGGGAAACTGTTGTAACATTGTAACTCCTGTAACCTCTTTACCTTTTTCATCATGCCAGAAATTCAAATGCCGAAACTGAGCGACACGATGACGGAGGGTACTCTCGTCGCGTGGAAGAAAAAGAAGGGCGACGAAATTTCGGCCGGCGAAGTGCTGGCCGAGATCGAGACCGACAAGGCGACCATGGAATGGGAATCGCCTGAAGATGGAACGCTCACCGAAATTTATGTCGAAGAAGGCGGCAAGGTAAACGTCGGCGACAAGATCGCGTTCATCGGCGGCGAAGGCGAGGAGGCGCCAAAGGAAGAGGAAAAAGCGGAAGAAAAAAAGGGAGAGGGCCCAGAAGGCGAGAAGCAAGACGAGAAAGCAAAGCGTGAGAAGGAGGAAGCAAAAAAGGAGCCGGAGGAAAAGGAAGAGATAGCAAGAAAAGAAGAAAAGCCGGAGAAGCCGAAAACGGAAAAGAAAGAGGAAAAAAGAGCGACGCCACAGAAGGCGGAAAAGAAAGTTGAAGCTGAAAAACCAGCGCCAACGATCGAGAGGCCTGAAGAAGCGCGCGTAAAAGCGTCACCGGTCGCGCGGCGAATTGCAGCCGAACTCGGCGTTGATCTTTCCAGCGTCAAGGGCACAGGCCCGGAAGGTCGTGTCACCGAAACCGACGTGCGCGCCGCCGCGAAAGCTGTAGCCGCCGGTGACCGCGACCGTGTGAAAGCCCCGTCAGCTCCTGCGCCATCAGTCAAGCCCGGAGAAAGCGCGCGCATTCAACTCTCCGGCATGCGCAAAATCATCGCGCAACGCCTAGTCGAAAGTCTCGGCCCGATTCCGCATTTTTATCTGAATATCGACATCAATGCCGGTCCGCTCATGGAGGCGCGCGAGGAATTGAAATCGGCCGGCGAAGAGGCGGACGCCGCCAAAATCACAGTGAACGACTTTGTTTTAAAGGCCGCCGTACAGGCCGCAGTAAAGGTGCCGCGAGTGAATGCCTCGTTCGATGGCGATGCATTTGTGCAGTACGCCGATGTCGATCTTGGCATCGCGGTCGCGATTGAAGATGGATTGTTGACGCCGGTGATCCGCGCGGCGCAAAACAAATCGCTACGCGAGATCAGTGAGCTGGTGAAGGACCTGGCGCATCGTGCGCGCAACAAACGAATGAAGCCTGAAGAATTTCAAGGCGGCACATTCACCGTTTCCAATCTTGGCGGCATGGGAATCGACAGTTTTGCCGCCGTCATTAATCCGCCGCAAGGATTCATTCTCGCCGTCGGCAAGATCACGAAAGTGCCCGTCATCGATGATTGCGATCAAATCGTTGTCGGCCATCGCATGTTGATCACGATGAGCTGTGACCACCGCGTCATCGACGGCGCTCTCGGTGCCGAATATCTGAAAGAACTCCGGCATCTGCTGGAAAACCCGGCGCTGCTTTTGGTCTGAATCGGTTGTCGTGCAGGGCAATGGAAATTCTGGGGACCACAGACTCGAGCCTGCGCTGCCCGGAACCTCAGGCGCGTTATCGCATCGCTGTTTCCCAGGCCATGAAGTCATCCAGGGTTTGCCGGGTTCTCGCGGCCGCAAACTCGATAACGGTCGCGTCATCCACAAAGCCGAGAAACGGGGTTTTGTCTGGAATCAAATCGAATGGGTCGACCAAATAACTGAGAGCTGCAACGATCCACAAGAGCGCGTCGCTCGAAACCTGATCGTATTCGCCGCGATGGTACGCGCGGATTAACCGCAACATCGTTTGGAGATAGGACCAGTTGTCTTGGAACGGCTCCCTGGGGACTGCCGCTGCCTTTCTCGCCGCCTCGTTGAAAAGCGCTTGTAAACTTTCGGGATTGTTGACACACGATTTCGCATTGATTAGCGCCCGGGCAAACGCATCGCTACGAAGGGCAGGTTTCTGATACGGGATGCGCTGCTCAAGATTCTTCGAAGCCGACCGCCCCCGTGTCGTTCTCCGCGATTTCGTTTTGACCTTTTTCGCCTTTTTCATGAAGCGATATGAAAGCACCTCGCTTCGCCGATGAGAAGCCGATTCGTCTTTAATTAAAGATCGACGATCAATCCTAAGGTTTTGTCGCGAGAATCAACGGTGATGGTCCGGGCGCTTGGAGTTTGCGTACTTTTTTGAAGCCAGCTTCTTCAAGCCAGCGTTTGATTTCGTTAAAGCTGAACGTATCGCCCCGTTCGCTGTGGACCAGCATGTTCACGGCAAAGATCAATCCATTCAACGGTCCCGTGCGATCGTCATTCACCAGCCATTCGGCAATTGCGATAATTCCACCGGATTTAAGCGCCCGAAAAGTTTTCGCGAGCAACTTTCGGCTACGCTCTTCGCCTTCGGTATGAAGAATGTGACCCAGCGTGGCGATGTCGTACCCATTGCCAAAATCGGTTTCGAGCACGTCGCCTTCGATGTAGGAGAAGCGATCAGCCACGCCGAATTTCTGCGTGATGCGCTTGGTAGTCGGAATCATTTCCGGCCAATCCTGCGCCGTCACGCGTATAAGAGGCGATTGTTGCGCGAGCGCAATTCCCCAAATGCCAGAGCCGGCGGCGACATCGAGCACGCGAACAGCGTCGCGTTTCTTCGCAAGACGGAGCGCCTGCCCTAGCGCGGTGGCCGCCGGATAACTCATCGGGATAATGTGCTCGACGAGGACCGAAAAAAATTGCGGCCCGTGCGCCTGCAGATTAAGCGCAACTGGCGGTGCGCTGGTTTTTACCGCTTCACCCAAGTGCAGCCAATCAGGAATGTGATGGCTCTTCACCATGGCGAAAAGTCCAGCGAGGCTGCCCGGCTTGTCGGTTACGAGAAAGTTTTCGCTTTCGGGCGTGAGCGAATATTTTCCCTGTCGGTCCTTTTTTAAGAGTTCGAGGCCAACCAGCGCATTCATGATTGCCCGGAGTCCTCGCTCGGATGCGCCGGTTTTGTTTTTGACTTGCTGGACTGTTTTCGAACCGTTTTGAAGCGAATCGAAGACTTTGTTGGTCGCTGCGGCTCCGATGATGAGCGGCGGCGTGTAAGCGGAGGCAAATTGCATCAGGCGCTCGGGAGTGACTTGTTTTTTCTTGGAAGTTTTCCTTGGCATTTTTGATTTGGCTTTTTGGATCGTAAGATCGATCAATAACGAGCGTGGCGGCGCTGGTAAATCAGTTAACTGTGTCGAACAATTCTAACAAAAGGACGTGGCGCACGACATCGTTCATTATTCATGCAACACGCGGTGTGATTCGAGATCAAACGCTCAGGCGCAACATTATGTTTATTTTGCTTCTCGCCGCGCTGACCCTCCTGTTTTCTGGCACAACATTTTTGAAAACGACGTTCGATCCGCGCGAGCGCCCAATCTGGTTTATTCTGTTTTGGATCGTTTGCGGATGGTTAACCGTGACGGCGCTGTTCCTGGCGATCTTCGATTTGCTGGTCGTCACACTCCAATCGCGCAGAGCGCAACGGTCGCTGCGGGAGAATCTGAAAACGAAGTCGCCAAAATCGACAATTAACGAATGATCGGGGCGTGAAAATGGCGACAACCAGGCAGCGATCGTCTGAGCCGCGCTTCCGATCGGTCGCCGGTCGCCATGGCGGCGTTCGGCCCGGCGAACATAGAGACGGCTACAAGTCGCGCGCGGAAATGGAAGCGACGGAGCGCGCCACGATTGCGCCGTTTGCCCAGAGATCTGGCGATTCGCGCGGCCGAAAATATCCAGAGCCCAGCCATGCGTATCGCACAGAATTTCAACGAGATCGCGCACGCATCATTCATTCGCGGGCCTTTCGCAGGCTCGAGTACAAAACGCAGGTCTTCCTGAATGGGACCGGTGACCATTTGCGCACCCGGTTGACTCATTCGATCGAGGTGGCCTCCATCAGCCGCACAATCGCGCGTGCATTGGGACTGAACGAAGACCTCGCGGAAGCAATTGCACTCGCCCATGACCTGGGCCATTCGCCTTTTGGCCACTCCGGAGAAGAGATGCTCGCCGAATGTATGCGCGCTCACGGTGGGTTCGATCACAACCGCCAGAGCTTGCGGGTCGTGGAGCTCCTCGAAAATCCGTATCCAAAGTTTCCGGGTTTGAACCTGACATTTGAAGTACTGGAAGGTTTGCGAAAACATCGAGCCTTTTATGAGATGCCGAAAGTGGCGCGACCCGCCTTGGGCGGGTTGCAAGGTGAAGAAGGCAAGCTCACTACGGGGCGAATCCGTGTCGCCGCGGCGACCGGACCAGAGGTTCACTCCGCTTTAGAGAAGTATCATTGTCCATCATTGGAGGCGCAGATCGCAGATCTCGCGGACGAGATCACTTATTACAGTCATGATCTGGATGATGCGGTCGATTTTGAAATTTTAAGCGCGGAGCGATTGGAAGAAAACGAAGTCTGGCGTCACAGCCGTCGCGCCGTGCTGGCACGTTATCCTGACGCGCGCGAACCTGAGCTGCACAGGTTGATCATTCGCGACATTATCGATGTGCAAGTGCGCGATGTGATAACAACAAGCGCGCAATCGATTGCTGATGCTGGTGTGCAAAGTGCGGATTCAGTCCGCGTACAGTCGGCACCGCTCATTTGCTACAGTGACGATCTGTTACAAGCAAATCGCGCCCTGCGGAAGTTTCTATATGAGAATGTTTACTATCACCCACGCGTTGCCGGTGTGAACCGGCGCGCGTGCGAGATGCTGAGAAAAGTCTTCGAAACATACCTTCTCGATCCTGACCGACTCGGCGACACAGCAACAAAACGAATTGAGGTAGAAGGGCTGCATCGCACTGTATGTGACTACATTGCGGGAATGACCGATCGCTATTTGATGGAAGAATATGCGCGCATCGCCCTGTAGCGCCTCGCTGCGGGGCGGCGCCGATGAGTTCGAGACAGGCACGCCACGCGTCTCACAGACACGTGGCGACAGTCACGCTGCCGCGCTTCCATTCTCTTCACGCAAATACTGTATCACGAGCCGCAGCCGCTGATTTATTGAAAGTTCTTCAAGAATGCGCTGGCGGTGCAGAGGATCGCTCACGAATGTTGAGGCGACGAGATCGGCGAGCATTTCCGGGTCGCTTAAATCGGAGAGATACCGATCTACTTTGGGCGGAAGCTGCCGTTGCCCATCGTTTTTGAGGTTCGAATAAAGCTCCAGGACTTTGGTAGCGAGCGCTTCGGTTTCAACCGAAGGGACGGAGTCAGATTCAAGGGAGTCAATTGTCGCGACCGGAAACGGCGCTTCTTGCTCGAAATCTCTGAATCGTACACGCTCCAGCCCCTGCAGAATCAGGTTCGAAGTGCCATCGCCGCGTTCGACGCAGGCGCGAATCAGACCGACCCCGGCGATGTGAAAGAAATCTGCGCGCGATTGCCATTCTGCGCAGTGTGGTTTGATCAGTGCGACGCAGAACATGCGATGATGAGCGAGGGCGTGCTTTAGCATCTTGCGGTAGCGCGGCTCGAAGATGTAAAGCGGAAGCAGCGCGTGCGGAAAGAGCAAAGCCCCCGGCAAAGGCATGACCGGTACTCGCTTGGGCAAAATGACGGATGCAGCCATACCGCGATCCTTTATTTTAGTAAAATATCCGCGCTGAGAAAAGGGCAAGCAGGCCGCACGCAAAAATACTCTCGCTATCATCGAATTCCGAAGGCGCGAAGTTGTTCGAGCGACATTTGGCCTTCGATGTCGGTGTCACGAAGTGAAGCGTAGACGAGGACCGATCCGGCGCGCGAGAGCAGAACACGCGAAATTGCGCCAAGTTTGCCAATCCCCATCGCGCTTACGGCGAGATCGACATCTTTCTTTGCGACGAAGGCGAGCAGTCGCGCGAGCTGCGCCGGTGTGTCGGTGCGCGTCGCAACTTTGAAAATATCTGCGCCATGCGCTTTCGCCGCGCGTGCTTTGCGGCGCAAGGAACGCGAACCTGGTGTCGATTTGAGACTATGGAACGAAATGATTCGCCGCACATTCTTCTCCCGCGCCAATTCGAGGACCGAGCGGAGAGCAGACGCCGAGCGCAACTCGACGTCGACATAATGGGCTCGGCGTAAAAATCGAGAAAGCAGATCGCGCCGCTGCCGCGTGGACAACTTATTTGCACCGCCCTCCTGCGAATGTCGCGCGGTGATAATGAGTGGTGCACGCAATCTCGACAACTTGTTTTCCAACTCATCGACCATGCGCACGAGATGATCTAGTCGCAGTTCAAACAAATCCGGTGGTTTGCGCATTCGGATGGCAAAATCCAGGCTCGCGCTCGACATGATGACGCCCACGAGGCGAGGATGCGGGCGGTCGTTGGCCGAGCTGCCTCCGGTCATATATGTAAAAGCGGCGTGATGTTTGCCGATCTGGGCTATCGCCGCGGCGCGTACCGTAAAAGCATTCTCTCGACGTATTTGGCAAGGATGTCGAACTCGAGGTTCAATAAATCCCCGATCTGGGCATAATCGAGATTAGTGCAGCGTTTCGTGTGGGGGATGATCCACACGACGAAGCTTTTCGGAAGGACTTCCGCGATTGTAAGGCTGATCCCGTTGACTGCGATTGAACCTTTACTGACAACGTAATGCGCGAACTCAGCGGGTAGCTCAACTTCGAGGCGATGATCGAGTCCGCTCTCTTCAAAAGCCAAAATGAGTGAAGTGCAGTCGACGTGCCCTTGGACAAAATGCCCGCCAATGCACGCGTTTACGGATAGAGCGCACTCAAGATTTACCGGAGCCTCAGGCCGCAACACTCTTAGGTTCGTGCGGGCAACTGTCTCCTCGAGAAGATCGAAAGTGAGCTGATTGCCGCGGTGCGAGCTTACTGTGAGGCAACAGCCATTCACAGCCACACTGTTACCGTTCCGTATTTTTTTCACGGTGTGCGGCGCAGCAATTTGCAATTGGGCGCCGCGATCGCTGACGCGAACCGCAACCACACTGCCGACTTCTTCAATCAGGCCGGTAAACATCGATCAACCTTTAGCCGCCGCGCATCGTAACCCAGGAAACCAGGAAAAGCACCGGTAGCAGGATCGGAAGGGAGAACCTTACGACGAAGCCAACAAAACTTGGTGTATGCATTTTGTGTTGTTGTGCGATTGCCTTGATCATGAAATTGGGACTGTTGCCGATGTAAGTGACGGCTCCGAACAAAACCGCACCCATGGAGACAGCGACCATTTCGGCCGTGCCATTGGAAAGAAATTCGCGCACCGCGGTCGGGCTCTCAATGCCAAGACCGGCGTGGCCAAGAGCGCCGGCAAAGAACATTATGTAGGTCGGCGCATTATCGAGGACTGCGGATAGACCGCCGGTAACCCAGTAAAATTTCGCGGGCGTGTCAATTGCAAGATCGCGCGCGTGCAACTGCATATAATCGAGCACCGGGACTATCGTGAGAAAGATTCCGAGGAAGAGCCAGCCGACCTCTTTTACCGGAGCAAATGAAAACTCATTTGCCCAATGTACGCTTTTCGGTGTCGTGAAATAAGATCCTACGGCGGCGACCAACATGATTGCTTCGCGCAAAAATGGCGGATGCTGGATGAAAACCGCGCCGACAATGATCGCGAGAAAGAAAATGTTGCGCAGCCCCTCCATATTGATCATGCGAACACCGGTTTCCAGCTGTCGAGCTGCTGCGGATGCGCGGCGAAAATTATGTCGATCAACATAATAAAATATCAGAAGGAGACAAAGGAGCGCGACAGACCAGGACAGCCAGCAATGCTGAATCATCCACCAGAAAGGCACGCCTTTGAGATAGCCAAGGAAGAGCGGCGGGCCCATCGGAGTTAATCCACCGCCCACGTTGCTCACGAGAAAGATGAAGAACGCGGTGTGCAAACCGGTGTAACGATATTTGTTCACTTGAAGCCATGGGCGAATGAAGAGCATGGACGCGCCCGTTGTGCCAAGAAAGCTTCCCGCGACTGTTCCGAGAAACAGAAATGTGCAATTGAACAAAGGCGTGGCTTCTCCGCGGATTTGCACGTGAATCCCGCCAGAGACGACGAAGAGCGAGCCGACCAACACCATGAAACGGATATAATCGCTGCCCTCATGCAGGATTCGTTCCGACTGCCGGATTCCGAAGAGATAATAGGCGGTCGTGATGGCCGCGAGAAAAAGGGCAATGAGATGATAGTAGCGTTCCCAATGATGTTTCAAGACGAGCGGGAGAAATGCGATGCAAAGCAAAAGCAGCCCGAAAGGCAGCATGATTAATCGACTCGGTTCGATCTGCGGTGCTGTCGTCAGAATGAAATCGCTTATCACGAATCTCACGTGGGGGCAGAAATGCGACAAAAACAAATTTCATGCAATAGAAACTAACCAAAATGGTCGAATCGGGCGCCTTCAGATTTGCACGCGCTTGGATTTTCTCGAATTACGTTGCGCGCAGTGGCCGGCGGTATCGGTGAAGAAAAATCTTTGAGAGAATTGGGAAATCGCAAATATGCCGAATAGCGCCGACAATAACGGTGTGCACACGTTAGGCGTTCCTCTTCACCCACCCCAAATCTAGATGCAAGAGTGCGCATTGTGATTTTCTTTGGCATTCTCTTCTTGTCGGGAATCGGCGCGCTCATTTTCGAGACGCTCTGGCTGCGGCTGAGCGGCCTGGCATTTGGCAACTCCATCTGGGCCGCGGCGTTAATTCTTTCCAGCTTCATGGCGGGTCTGGCGCTGGGCAACGGCGTCGCGGCATCGTCGAAGGTCCGACGATGGCGGCCCCTGCATCTTTACGCTGTGTTGAAACTGGCCGTCGCATCTTTTGGCTGCACAATTGTTTTTGATCTTCCGCTGCTGGGCGGGTTGATGCGGCCCATTTGGCAAATGCTGTGGAATTATCAGCCAACTGTCATCGGATTGCGTTTCGTCCTGTCATTCCTGATTTTGCTGGTGCCGACAACGGCCATGGGTTTGACGCTGCCGGTGTTAATCGAAGATCCAGTTTTGCGACAAACGAATTTTGGGCGGGCAATCGGTCTTCTTTATGGCTCGAACACATTGGGCGCAGTGGCCGGAGCTGTGCTCGGCGAAGCTTACTCGATTCAAGCGTTTGGGATCCTTTATTTTCTCGGCAAGCAAAGAGAAAATTCGACAGTTCTGGCAAGAGCGCGCCAGTGACAGAATAAGCATGCCGAGCCGGTCAAAAAATTCATCTCTAATTTCTTAAATGAAGCTTTACCGTAAAATCCGCAAACTTGCGCATCCGTTGACCTACCGGCGCGCATGGCGCAGAGCGCAACGCTCCATTTTTCGCCTGCCGCTTGGGCCGCTGCGGACAACCATCGATCCGGAACGTCTGCGAGAAATCCAACAACGCTACGCCAACGTGCCTGCCGGTTATGCCAAATACACGAACGTGGATCCCTGGTTGCGCTTGAATCGCGAACGTGTGCAAGATTTGAAGCTGCATCGTTCGGCGCCGAAGCGCGTGCTCGATCTCGGGTGCGGAGGTGGATTTTTCTTGTTCATATTAAAAGGGCTTGGTCATTCCGTCCTTGGCCTCGACGTTGGGCGGGTATCTCTTTTTACCGAATTGCTCGATCTTTTCGATGTTCCGCGTGTCGTCTGGAGGATCGAAGCGTTCAAGCCGTTGCCCGATCTGGGTGAAAAGTTTGATTGGATCACCGCGTTCTCAGTCAATTTTAATCTTTACCATCCATCGCAACGGCGATGGGGGGCGGCGGAATGGGATTTTCTTCTGCGCGATTTGCAGCGACATCTGGCGTCGGGCGGCAAGATCTTCTTCGGGCTCAATCCCCTCTACGCGGGTGATTACTACACGCCCGAGCTACACGATTTTTTCCTAAGCCGGGGCGCGAACGTCGAACGCGAACGAATCTTTTTCGATAAGGGGCTGCGCTTTTGACCCACACCGTACCCGCAATCGCCCCGGGAAAGAGCCAACCCACTTCCGTCGGGGGACCAATCATGTCGTAGATCGTGCTAAGCGGATGGGCAAGGCCATCCGACAAATCAGAGGGGCATCACCGGACACCGATCGTTTCGCGAGGAGCTTGTCGGGATGCTTCAGTCCTGAAAGCTTTCGGGATTGCGTACGAGGAATCGATGCTCGGTTGACGAATTCTTCCGTTCCTGCCGGGACTCGATTCATTGCGAATCAGTTTACCCAGCGTTGAAACGCTGGTGCTATTTTGAAAAGGCCCACGGCCTGGGATCATTTTGTGAATGTGGCGCTGCCCAGTACCCGTGCGATCGATCCGCAATCACAACAATGGTCCGCAAAGAAGATTCCGCTGTTCATTCTTTTCGATCAGTTCCTGTCACTGCAAAAACGAACCGGGTCACCCTTTAAAAATATTTCAAAAAAGTGAAAGAAAAGCTTGCAAGCCCTTTGCACCTTCCATTAAACGGGAATCTGGCGCGCCAAATAGGCCGCGTCAGCCGTTCAAAAATATCTTAAAAAAAGTGAAAAAAAAGCTTGCAAGCCCTTTGCATTTTCCGTTAATCGGGAGTCTGGCGCGACAAATAAGCCGCGTCAGCCGTTCAAAAATATTTTAAAAAAAGTGAAAAAAAGCTTGCAAGCCGTCAAAATATCCAATAATCCGTGCCAAAACCTAACCAAACCAATGGAGAAACCAATGATAAAAAATGTGCTAAATAAGTTCGGATTCGTTCGCGTCGCTTTTGTAGCGAGCGTCGGATTTCCTTTGATTTTTGCATCAAACGCAGTCGCTCAGTTGGCGGCACCAGCGCAGCCCGCGCCACCCCCGGCTGGGGGTCAGGCGGAAGTCGAGCGCGTGATCGTGACCGGTTCAAACATTCCGACTGCGGAAGAGACTGGCCCGAATCCGGTGGATACCTACCGGCCGCAGGACATCGAAAAATTGGGTGTCCGCAACGCGCAGGATCTGCAAAATATTATACCGCAGGAGGCGGGCGGGACTGTCAACCAGAACATCGGTAATGGTGGTGACGGCACTATCCAGCTCAACTTGCGCGGTCTGTTGTCCAAGGAGACCCTGGTTCTGGTAGATGGCAAACGTGTCGCAACTAGTGGATTGGGCTCCGCTGGGTTTAGCGCGGGCGTGGACATTAACCTGATTCCCTTCGTGATGATCGATCACCTCGACATCCTGAAAGATGGCGCCTCGGCTGTCTATGGCGCGGACGCGATCGCCGGCGTGGTCAACTTCTTTTTGGTCCATAAATTCCGCGGCTTGGAGATCGGGGGCACTTACGGGAACACAAACCTGGGAGCGTCCAATGAGATGGGCGAGTGGGAGGCATGGATCAAAGCCGGCACCGGAGATGAGAAGACAGACATTGTGGTCATCGCCGATTTCTGGGAGCGTACCGGCGGTTTATTTTCCGCCGACCGTGATATAAGTAGAAATGCGGGGCAGCAGGTTTTCTGGGGCGGTTTTGATGGTCGCAGCTCGAACTTCCCTGGCTCCATTTCCGCCAGTGGGAGTCCGTTCTCGTCCGCCAATTTCCGGCTAATCCCAAGCCTGTTTTTCAGCGCCAATTCCCCGCCGCCGCATTCCGCCCCGAACAAGGAGACTTCTCCGTTTTACCTCAACAGCGTCGCGGTGCGGTTTCCGCAGCCTGTTGGCACAAACACAGCCCCGGGACTCGATGGAAATTATTTTAGGTTTAACTTCGCGGCTTTCACGCCAGCGCTTCCGCCGGCCGATCGTCAGAGCTTCTATGGGTCGTTCACCCGCGACATATGCGACAAATACCTGACGATATTTGGTGATTTTAAATATGTCCGCTCATTTTTCGATGCGTCCCTGGCAGCCGTGCCGTTTGTGCCCGATCCATTCAAGAATCCAGGCCAAGCCGTAGGGCTTAGTGGTACTTCTGCTGGCATCAGTGTGCCAATCAGCAATCCGTTTAATCCGTTTACCGTAGGGGACACGAATTGGATATCGCCTAGTGGGCAATTAATCCCGGTGACTACCGGAGTGCGGTTTCGCGGGATTAACGATACCGGTCCCAGAAGTGAAAAGTTCACTTACTGGGATTCGCTCTTTGACGTCGGGCTCAAGGGTGAGATGGGAGAATTTGGCGATTATTTCAAGACTTGGAACTGGGAAGCGGGTTTCCGCTATTCCCGGAATGAGGGGCAGGACTTGTCCATAGGAGAAGCCAGCCAGCCTGGGCTAATAAGCGCGCTTTTGGATTCGAACCCGGCCACTGCGTTTAATCCCTTCCTTGGTTTCGCTGGCCACAACACTGCCGCGGCCAGGTCCGCTGTTTATGTTACCCTGCATAACTCAGGCGAATATGAGCTGCCTTTGGGTTATGCGACCATTAACGGCGACCTGTTTAAGCTTCCCGCGGGACCTGTCTCCTTTGCTCTCGGCGGTGAGTATGATGGGCCGAGATTCACCCGCGATCGCGACGTGCTCAACAACACGTTTTCATCGATTGGCTCGGTGGATGGGCAAAGCTTCAAGGTAAACCGGGATGTTTGGTCAATCTACGAGGAAGTGCGGGTACCCTTCACCAGCCCCACGTGGAACTTCCCCGGCTTCTACAGCTTCGAGGTGGACTTTGCCGAGCGCGAGGAATGGTACAGCAATAACACTTCTTCGGTTCCGGGAATTGTAAAGATCCCAGCGCAGCACAGCCAATATAACGCGCAGAAGCCGAAGATTTCCATCCGCTGGGAGCCGCTTGATCCCAAATGGATCGGAGCATTGACCTTGCGCGGTAGCTACACCGAAGCGTTTCATGCGCCGAATTTGTCGGAGATTGCGCCCGCGGGCTCGCAGAACTTCCCGGGGGTCGTCGATCCATTTTCCTCTCAGACCGATATCCAGGTCGAAGAACACATTAGCGGAAACCCCCAGTTGCACCCAGAAGTGGCCTATGAATGGACCTACGGGGCGGTTTACAGCCCGAAATGGATCAAGGGCCTGACGCTGAGCGCGGATTGGTGGCATATTGACATGCGCGATATTGTATCGGCCCTCGGCGCGCAATTCGTTATCGAGCACTTTACCGGCACCGACTTGGTGCTACGTGGTCCCAGTACCGTTCCCGGTGAACTTGGCCCGGTCAATCTGGTCATCGACCCCAGCCAAAACCTTGCTGGCGCGATCTTCGAGGGTCTCGATTACGAAGCGATCTATATTCTGGACTCTTCGATTTTTGGTCACGGCGATTTTGGCAGGGTGACGACCACGGTCAATGGCACCTGGTTATCCCGGGCTGAGCTCCAGACTGGACCCGATACCAAAATGTTCGGTATCGCGGGCGAGTTTTTGCCGACGGCATTCAGCCTGACCAGTTCGCTGCCACGGAATCGGGCCAATGGCAGTCTGTTCTACGATGGTCCTGCCGACTCGTGGGCGCAGGGTTTCGATATTGGCGTGGTAGTCCACTGGATCAGCCAATATGAAGATGACAATATCTCGTTTACGGGTGGCAAGCCGCAAACACCGAGAACGAATCCGCCAGGGACTACCAATAAGCTTGGGGAGGATGTTAGCGGCCTGGATGCTGGAGGACCCAGGGGCAGCGCCGCCCCGGGGGGTGCCGCGCGGAAAGTGGCGGCGTGGACTACATTCGACCTGATCGCATCCTATACGTTCAACCTGCCGCCGCCAGCGCCGGCGCCGGTGCCTGGTTTTGCCAAGGATGGCGGTAAGAACGTCGCGATGAAGGACGGGAAGGAGAAGAATGTCATGCCGGTCTCCACTGCCGAATACAATCCGTGTGGATGGCGCGCGTGGTTAAATGGCACCACCATCACTGCTGGGATACAGAACGTGACCGACGAAGATCCGTCGTTCGTGGGTGGCAACTTCGAGAACGGCTACGACGAATCGATTGCCACGATCAAAGGCCGGTTCTGGTACGTCGGTCTGAAGAAGCGATTCTAAAGCGAAGGCCGGGATAATTCATAGCGGCCGGGCTCCTCATAGGGCCCGGCCGTTTGCTTTTCGTTTACAGAACGGACTTTACCGCAGAGATCGCGGAGCACGCAGAAAATCCTGAATTGATTCCTCATCGGAATTCAAAATGCAGCGGCGAATTCCGGAGTTTAGCAGCCAAACGTTGAAGTGGATGAAAAATTCTTAGATCGCGAGAGGAGTAAAAAGCTATGGCGATTTGGTAAACGCGTCCCTAAGATTGACAATGGCGCGCGCGGTGCGTCCCGCAAGACGAGCATTGATTTTCGCGTCGGTTTGAGGAAAACTTAGTTCCGCTAAAAAGGCATGCAGTACGTTACCGCGTTCTCACGTCCGCAAACTGTTCCGGCTGGGCTTGCTGCCGCGCGAAAGCCTAACCTGTGGATTCTGGACAGTTGGCGCGACCTGATCTTGTACGTCTGCACGCCGCTGGTGATCGTGCCGATCTTTCTCGTGGCGCAGGCGCGTTGGAGCGCGGAAGACATTTATCTTTTTGTCGCTGCCTTCGGCGCGATGGGTCACCACTTGCCAGGAATGATTCGCGCCTATGGCGATCGGGCGTTATTCCAGCGCTTCAAGTGGCGCTTCATTTTTGCACCGATTTTTTTGGTGGTCGTCTCCACGATCTTTTCGTTGTGGGACCTTAAAGGCATTGTGCTAGTCGCCTTTATTTGGGGCGTCTGGCACGGCATGATGCAAACGTATGGGTTCTGTCGCATCTACGATGCGAAAGTGGGCTCGTTCGCTGAGCTGACGCGTCGTCTTGATTTCGCATTGTGCGGGATTTGGTTCGCCACCGCGGTCCTTCTCTCATCGCAGCGAATGACTGATACCTTGGAGACTTATTACGCTGCGGGAGGGCCCTTCATTCCGCCCGGCTTCCTCCGGGCAGCACAGCAGGGGCTGCTTGCGTTCGCCCTCTTAGTTTCAGCCGTGTTTCTGGCAAATTTTATCCGGATGTGGACTAGCGGGAAGCGGCCTAGTCCGGTAAAGCTGGTTCTTCTCATCACGAGCATTTCTTTTTGGTGGTACTCCAACAACATCGTGGCCAGCGTTCTCGTCGGCATTGCCTTGTTCGAAGTATTTCACGACGTCCAGTACCTCTCGCTGGTTTGGATCTATAATCGTAAACGGGTTGAGACCGACAACTCGATCGGCGGGTTCATGCGCTTCGTATTCCGGCGCAGCGGTTCGCTGATCGGTCTATACGTGGGCCTGATCTTCGCCTACGGGGCGCTGGGTTATTTCAAGTCGAGCATCGGCATCGACGTAGTCAAACGCATCCTCACTGGTGTAGTGACCGCTTCGGCGCTGCTCCATTTTTATTACGACGGATTCATCTGGAAAGTGCGCGAGAAATCTACGCGACAATCTCTCGGCATCGGCGGCGGGACAACAGATGTTTTGACGAGCGGTTTTCTACCCAGCTGGGCCTTGCATGGCGCGAAATGGTTCGCTGTTTTTGTCATTCCGCTTGGCGCACTTTGGTTTGGGCAAGTGCGGCTCCCTCAGAATGAACTTGAACATTTAGCCTGGATCGCCGCCGATCTTCCTGTTTCCGCCCGGGCGCATACCAATTACGCCAAGGCTCTGCAGGAGGCTGGCCGACTCGATAAAGCAGCCGATGAATTTTCCGCTGCGCTTCGTCTTAATCCCGCTTCGGCAAAGGCCCACGCCAATCTGGCCAGCGTCCTGATTGGAAAGGGAAACCTGGAAGATGCGCAAACCCATTTCGAAACAGCACTGCGACTCGACTCTAACAACGCCGAGTTACACTCCGGTTATGCCTATCTTCTGGAGCGACTCGATCGCCCTGAGCAAGCAGCAGCGGAAATCGAAGCGTCCGTCCGCTTGGACCCACAGTCTGCACAAGCTCGGTATAGCTATGGCGCATTTCTGGAGAAACACGGCAAACTCGAGGAGGCAATTGTGCAGTATCGACGGGCGATTCAAGCTGACCCGCGTCATGTGGATGCTCATCTCGATCTGGCAAGCGCGCTTTTCCAAGAGGGCGATTTGCAGGGAGCCGAGGCACATTATCTGGAGGGAAGCCGGCTTAAGCCAGAGCTCGCCCAACCTCACAACGACCTGGGAAAAGTTTTTATGCGCGAGGGCAACGTTTCCAGCGCGATCGCGCAATTCGAAGAAGCGCTACGTCTTCATCCCGACTTCCCGGAGGCGGAGGAGAATCTGCGCAGCGCGAGAGAAACCGAGGCTCAGTCTCGTTGGCAATCGCCGAGGTAAAACCTCCGGTCGGCCGCGCTCAGCATGGCTCGCATTTACGAGCTGGCGTGATCTCCGTGGTTAACTGGGACAAAAACTAATGTCCGGGAACGCCACGCCTTCAGGAACGAGCAAACAGAACCAGCTCCGATCCCCATTCTGGCAGCGGAATTGGCTTTGGGGGCTCTTTCTGATTGCCCTGGTTTCAATAGCATACACCCGAGTCTTTAACGCCGGCTTCATCTGGGACGACGAATCGCATCTGACGCAAAATCCCTGCATTATTGGTCCGCTCGGACTTAAAGAGATCTGGACGAGCGCGCGAGCCGTCTATTACCCGCTCGTGCTGACGAGCTTCTGGAGTTTGCATAAGCTCGTTGGCTTAAGTCCATCGCCATACCACATTCTCAATGTGCTGCTGCACGCGGCATCGGCGGTCTTGCTCTGGCGCGTCTTGCGGCAACTCGATGTTCGCGGAGCGTGGCTGGGAGCACTGCTTTGGGCATTGCATCCGGTAATGGTGCAATCGGTCGCCTGGGTCACGGAGCTAAAAAATACTCAGTCGTGTCTCTTTTATCTTTTGTCGATCTTCTGGTTTTTGAAAGTGGACGCTGAGGAGAACGGGAACAGCGTTCGCTGGTGGCGCTTTGGCCGGGCGCTCCTGTTCTTTGTTGTGGCGATCCTGAGCAAGCCATCCACGGTCATGTTGCCTGCTGTAATCGCGCTCTGTGTCTGGTGGCGGAGAGGACGAGTCCGGTGGCGCGACCTCGCGACTCTCGTTCCGTTTGCGCTGATTTCAGCGCTTGCCAGCGTGTGGACGATTTGGGAACAGAAGTTCCATTCTGGTGCGACTGGTTCTGAGTGGGCCCAGTTGTGGCCGGAGCGGCTCATCATCGCGGGTCGCGCGATATGGTTTTATCTGGGCAAACTGATGTGGCCCGATCCGCTCATTTTCATCTATCCGCGTTGGGAGATTAATTCGTTGCAACTGACGGCTTATCTGCCGCTGCTGGCAGCGTTGGCTGGTTTGTTTGCTTTGTGGCGAATTCGTGGGAAGTGGAGTCGCCCCGTGTTTTTTGCCGCTGCATACTTTGTGATTTCGCTATTTCCTGTGCTCGGCTTTTTCACCGTTTACTTCTTCCGTTACTCGTTTGTGAGCGATCATTTCCAATATCTGG
>Ga0209058_1001102_pt1 | contig 23151 bp, 20 predicted proteins | sample GraSoiAngelo_147_FD_185904 | JGI IMG/M metagenome (GOLD analysis project Ga0209058, IMG submission 185904) | Grasslands soil microbial communities from the Angelo Coastal Reserve, California, USA - 14_1009_05_40cm (SPAdes) (version 2) | ecosystem: Environmental > Terrestrial > Soil > Grasslands ... | reverse complement strand
CCGAATCCTCGCCGAGCTGACGGTTCTGATTCAAGCCAGCACGGCGCAACTGCAGCATGCGTGCTCGCTTTCAGCGTACATCGAGCTGGTCTTCGCGAAAGCGCGTTTCGCCCGCGATTTCAACTGTGTGATCCCGGCCTTTTCCCGGGGCTTGCTGCTCAGCCTGATTAACGCGCGTCACCCGCTGTTGGAAGATAACCTCCGGCGTGAAAAGGGGTGTGTGGCGCCTGTCTCTCTGGACATGGACACGAATCGGCGAATTCTGGTGATTAGCGGTCCGAATGCCGGAGGCAAAACAGTGGTTCTCAAGACCGTTGGTCTCTTCGCTCTGATGGCCCAGTCCGGCATTCCTGTTCCCGCTGAGGAAGCGACCTTGCCGGTATGCGACCGCATCCTGGCCGACATCGGCGATCAGCAGTCGATTACGGATCATCTCAGTACATTTTCAGCGCACGTTCTGGCCATAAAGTCGATGATCGAATCCGCAACGGTCCGGTCGCTCGTGTTACTTGATGAAATCGGAAGCAGCACCGAACCGGGCGAGGGCGCTGCTCTTGCGCGTGCCGTTCTCGAAAAATTCCGCGAAATCGGCGCCTTAGCGATTGCCACAACCCATTACAACCGGTTGAAGGTGTATGCGGAGACGACGCCGGGCGTTGCCAATGCGGCAATGGAGTTCAATGAGATCACCTTGGAACCCACCTACCGGCTGATTCACGGTCTGGCTGGGGCGTCGAGCGGATTGAAAATTGCAGAGCGGCTTCAGTTGCCCCGGCCCGTGCTGGAATCGGCTATCGGCTATCTGGATACGGCAGACCTGGAAGCGGCCCACTACCTCGAGGAGTTGAAGCAGCGCGTGACGGACCTCGAACACGAAAAGTCTCGGCTCGAAAAAGAACGTCAAGACTTTGAGGACTGGAAGCGAAAAGAACTCGATCAGTTGACGGAGCAGCATAAGCAGGAAATCGCGAGGGTCGAAAAGAAACTCGAAGGCATCGTTCGGGAAATGTCGGAGAAAGCTTCGCGGGAGTTGGAGTCGGCCGGAGAATCGGTCAAGAAGTATCAGAAGAAGCTGGCGAACGTGAAGGCAGAGGCCGCCAGAGAGCTGAGCAGAGAGAAGGAGAAAATCGAGCCAACGTCGAAATTGGCGCCCTCACCCGCCGCGCTTCCAGCGCGGCGCCCTCTCCCAGAGGGAGAGGGGCAAAGGGTACGGGTGGTATCGTTGGCGGTTACGGGCACAATCGCATCGATTAAGGATGGAGAAGCCGAAGTCCTTGTGGGGAACATTAAGCTCCGCAGGCCGGTGGATGATCTCGAAGTCATTGAGAATGTGGGGCCGAAGCTTCCCCAACACGTTCAGCTGAACATCACGCCGAAGCAACTGGAAAAAGCCGAAATCAACGTCATTGGACTGAAGGTGGATGAAGCCCTGGATATCGCGGACAAGTTCCTGGACGACGCTTTTCTGGCCCAAGCTAATCCGGTCCGGATTGTGCATGGAATGGGTACGGGTGCTTTGCGCCAGGCGATTGCAGACTGGCTCACCAAGCACCCCCATGTCAGCCGTTTTGAGTCCGCTCCCCACTCGGAAGGCGGCCGTGGCGTCACTATCGTGACGTTACGGGACTAATTTAGGCTTGAAATTTTTCGGTCAAAACGTATAAATTGTACAATTTCGTTTTTTTGACTCCCACGGCAGCCTAATGAACCACTTTACCGAAACCGTTCGTCGTTCTGCCGATATCGTCCGAGTGGTTTCGGATTATATGAGCCTGAAAGGCGCAGGGAGCGCATTCAAAGGGCTGTGCCCGTTTCATTCGGAAAAAACACCTTCGTTTTCAGTCCACCGAGAGAAACAAATATTTCACTGTTTTGGTTGCGGTGCAGGAGGCGACGTCTTCGCATTCGTCATGCTGGCCGAGAAAGTTTCCTTTCCTGAAGCCGTGCGTATCGTCGCCGAGAAATGTGGCGTTCCCATCCCGGCCGTCCCGGGGCTGGAGGACAAAAAATTCGAAGAGCGGCAGCAACTTTTTGAAATTTGTGAGCGCGCTGCATCGTATTTTCATCAGAAGCTGTCAGCGGATGAGGCGGCTCCGGCAAGGCAGGTTTTGGAAAAGCGGCAAATCCAGCCGCAATACGTCGAGCGATTTCGCCTCGGGTATGCGCCGGCAGCCGGGTTGTTGAACTATTTACGGCTCAAAGACCCCTTGGACAGTGGCTTGTTTGTTAAAAACGACACTGGAGAAGTTTACGACAGATTTCGCCGCCGGCTGATGTTTCCGATCTGGAACGAGAGAGGTAGGCCGATCGGATTTGGAGGGCGGGCCCTGGCTGCCGACGCTCAGCCAAAGTATCTCAACTCGCCCGAGTCGCGATTGTACTCGAAGTCGAATGTACTTTACGCGCTGCATTTCGCACGGGACGCGGCTCAGAAGGCCGGCCGCCTTGTTGTTGTCGAGGGTTACTTCGACTGCTTGAGTCTGCACCAGGCAGGAATCGAAAACGTTGTGGCATCCTGCGGTACGAGTTTGACCCAGCAGCAGGTGGCGATCATGGCTCGCTATGTGCCCGAGGTCGTGATGAACTACGATCCGGATGCTGCGGGTCAGAACGCAATGCGCCGCTCAATCGATTTGCTGCTTGCGAAGGCCTTGCGAATTCGAATCCTCAAACTGAGCGGGGGGTTGGACCCGGATGATTTCGTCCGGAAAGAAGGCGCTGAAGTTTATAGACGGTTATTGGCAAATGCCCCTTATTTCTGGCAATACCTTATGGCCGAGGCCGCACACCAATACGATTTGAATGAACCGGCCATGAAGGCGGCTGCCGTCCACGATGTCGTCGAACACGTCGCAAAAATTCAAGACCGTATTGAACAACTCGAAGTCGCGCGCGCTGTGGCTGAAGGATTTAAGGTTCCGGAAAGCGCGATTCTGGAGCGGCTGCGCTTGACACCACGGCCGCCGGATATCCGTCCGATCGTCCCCAAAAGAGGCGTGATCGAACCGGAACGCAAACTGACGCTCGCGGAAAAGCAGTTAATACACGCTTTGATGCAGGCGCCCGAAATTGCAAAGGACTTGCGGGCCTGCTTCGAGGGTGAGTTTTTATCGGAAGTCTGGTCGGCACCGGTGCTCAGAAATATCGTCCATAACCCCGGCGGAAACGTCGAAAACGCCCTCGAAGACATCCAGGATGAACAACTTCGCAAGGAAGTGCGAGCAGCCCTCCTAGAACCATTTGGCCGTATTTCCGGCGATGAAGTACTGGCTTCTGTCAAGCGACTCAATGATGCCTATCACGTCAAAAAGATAGGGGAGATCCGGGAAGTGCTCAAACAGTACAGCGGATCAGGTGGCGCCCCTCCCGAATTGGTCCAGTCGATGGAAAGGCACATGAGAATAATCGCTGAAAAAAGCCGTGCGGGAGGCGTTTAAAGCTTGAAAAGACGAAAGAGCCGCTTATTAGTGAATAAAGGCATGAACAAAGGCAATCAGAAGAAACCACAACACCCTGCAGGCGCCGAAGTGAATCCAAAGCGCTCCGCCGCCGTGGCTGTAGAAGAGTCGTTGGGCGGACTCGAGGAAAAGTACGACGAAGTCCAGAAGCTCATCGATATCGGAAAGGAGAAAGGATACCTCCTCTACGACGAAGTCAGCGATCTACTTCCTCCCGAAATCAGCGCGTCGGCCGAGGATCTGGACGATCTATTTTCGGCGTTTGGGACCGCCGGTATCGAAGTGATCGATACCGACGACCAAAGCTTTGCCGGACTCGACAAAGTGGCCGGTGCAAAGAAATTCGAAGAACAGCCCGAAGATATTGAACTGGACCTGACGCCGGGGGCTCTGGAAAAGACCAACGATCCCGTGCGCATGTATTTGCGCGAGATGGGAACCGTGCCATTGCTCACACGCGACGGTGAAGTCGAGATCGCAAAACGCATCGAGCGGGGACAGATGACGGTTTTGAAGTCGCTCTCTCGTTCCGCCGTCATTGTTCGGGAGATCATTGCGCTCGGGGACCAGCTGATGACGGATCCCAGCATCATCAAGGACATCCTGCAGTTCAGTGACGAGGAACTCACCGACGAGAAGATCGAAGAGAAACATCAGGAAACGCTGGAAATCATCGAGCAGATCAATAAAACGTATAAAAAGGTCAGCCAGCTCCGGGCAAAACTCGAGACGGTCCCCAAAACCAAGAAAGGACCGTACCGCCGTGCTTACTGGAATCTGGCCAGAACCCGAGTGAAGCTTTCGGAGCTTGTTCGCTCCCTGGAGTTTTCGACCTCCGAAAAATTGCGGCTCGTTGGTCTGATGAAGGGCACTGTCGAGAAGATGCGGCCGCTGGAGCAGGAGCTCAGCCGCCTTGAACGCAAAGCGGATCACACGAAAAAGGAGTATCGCAAGGCAATCCAGAAGGACATCCGGCACGTCAAATCGCGGATTGCCGCGATGGAAGATGACACCAAGTCCAGTGCCCTCGAACTGAAGCGCACGTTGCAGACCATCATGCAGGGGCAAGTGCAGGCGGAAGTCGCCAAACGCGAACTGGTCGAAGCCAACCTCCGCCTGGTCGTTTCCATCGCCAAGAAATACACGAATCGCGGACTGCAGTTCCTGGATCTCATTCAGGAAGGCAACATCGGGTTGATGAAGGCGGTGGATAAATTCGAATACCGGCGCGGCTATAAGTTTTCCACTTATGCCACATGGTGGATCCGCCAGGCCATCACGCGGGCGATTGCCGATCAGGCACGCACCATCCGAATTCCGGTGCACATGATCGAGACGATCAACAAACTGATCCGGACGTCTCGTGCTCTCGTCCAGGAACTCGGCCGCGAGCCTACAAGCGAGGAAATCGCAAAGCGCATGGACATTCCGGTATCCAAAGTCCGGAAGGTTTTGAAGATTGCGCAGGAGCCGATTTCCTTGGAGACGCCGATCGGCGAAGAGGAAGATTCCCATCTCGGCGATTTCATCGAAGATCGCGGTGTCGTTTCACCCGCCGATGCCGTGATCAATATCAACCTGAAAGAAATGACCGAGCAGGTCTTGAACACCCTCACGCCGCGCGAAGAGCGCGTCATCAAGATGCGTTTCGGCCTCGAGGACGGAACCGAACATACTTTGGAAGAAGTCGGTCAGAACTTTGCCGTCACTCGCGAACGCATCCGCCAAATCGAAGCCAAGGCTCTGCGGAAATTGCGGCATCCCAGTCGTAGCCGCCGGCTGCGCGCATTCCTGGATGGGACGGGTCGGGACTGAGGTAAGATGACAATTGAACAATGAACATTGAACATTTCCCAAAAAATGTTCAATGTTCACTGTTCAATTGTCATTTTCAGGGGCCCATAGCTCAGTCGGTTAGAGCTCCCGGCTCATAACCGGGCAGTCGTAGGTTCAAGTCCTACTGGGCCCACTTGTTAGACGATGAATCACGATTTAAAGCAGCTTATCAGACTCCAAACGATTGACCTCGCGATTCAAGAACTCCGCACCAGAATTGATAAGTTCCCCGGAATTTCCAAGGCTCTCGATGAAAAATTACGCTCGGCCCAGGCCGCGCTGGAGTCCGCAAAGGAAAAGGCCAAGAGCAATCAGAGCACCCGCAAAAAGCTCGAAAGCGAGATCAGCTCCATCGAGACCAAGATTTCGAAATACCGCGATCAGATGATGGCAGTGAAGACCAATGACGAATACCGCGCGCTTCAGCATGAAATCGAGCATGCGCAGAATGCCATCCGGAGGATCGAGGATGAAGTTCTGAACTTGATGATGGACGCCGAATCGTCGCAGGTCGATATCAAAGCTGCTGAGGCGCGATTGAAGGAAGATCAGCGGAAGGTCGATCAAGAACGAACGCAGCTCATCGAACAAAACCAGCGCGATCTGAGTGCCTTGGAGTCCTATTTGAAGGAACGCAAAGGGCTTGAAATCTCGATATCGTCCGACTTGCTGCCTCGATACGAGCGCGTCCGCAAGGCCCGCGGCGGAATCGCTGTGGCCGCAGCGCGCAATGAGGTCTGTGAAATTTGCCAGGTCCGGATCCGGCCCCAAGTCTTTCAGGAAATCCGCCGTAACGATCAGATCATCGCGTGCGATGCCTGCCAGCGCATCCTCTATAACCCGGAAAATCTTGATCACCCCTTCGAAGTCGCATAAATGAAGTTGTCCGCGTATATCGACGGAGGCTCGCGCGGCAATCCGGGCGAGGTGGGTATCGGCGTGTACTTTCCCGGCGTTGTGCGGATCGCCGAATATCTAGGCACCGGAACGAACAACTATGCGGAATATTCGGCCCTTCTTGAGGCTCTACGCTTCGCGGTTTTCATGCGATGTCAAGAGCTTCGGGTTTTCGCCGATTCCGAGTTAGTCGTGAAGCAAATCAAAGGCGAATACCAAGTGAAGAATGAAGGCATCCGGCTTCTTCACAACAGCGCCTTACGTTGGATCGAACTCATCCCCCAGTTCTCGATCGAACATGTCCGACGGGAGGACAACAAGGAAGCCGACCGGCTGGCGAATCTCGCCATGGACAGCCGCCGCAACTCCATGAAGTGGGAGGAATGACTGCCATTCAATTCATTCAGACCCCTCCCTGGCAAACCGATTGCCCTTTCTCTACTGGTCACCTCATGGAGAACCTTGTCCAAAGATATTGGCGAACTTGGACGATTCAATGGGTAACGCTGATGGCTGGGCTTGACACTTTTTTACATCACCGGCAGCTACTGACTCTCGCCTGGACTAAGCCTTTAAGGTGCGCAACAACCTCGCCCCTTTAAAATCTTGTAAGCTTTGAGCGGTGCACACGAATGTGGTGAGTTGTATCAAGGCGTGCGGAGTACAAAATCATGGTCAAAGAATCAGCACTGCTTCTCATTCTCGTTGTGTCTTCATTCGCGCCGGCGCAGGGCGCGCAGAACAACCAAGACCCTGGATTTCCATACACGCCAAGTCTTGATCTCACTGCGATGGACAAAAGCGTCGATGCGTGTGTGGATTTTTATCAGTACGCCTGCGGTGGATGGCAAAGGAATAATCCTATTCCGCCTGACCAAACATCATGGGACGTGTATCGAAAGCTCTATGAAGACAATTTAAAATATCTCCGGAGCATCTTGGAACAAGCGGGTTCTGTCGAGGCGGACCCTGATGCGGTCACACGACGGATCGGGGATTTCTACACCGCCTGCATGGATGAGCTGACGGTGGAAAAACGCGGCCTAGCTCCTCTGAAGACCGACTTGAACGCGATAAGCAGGGTGCGATCAGAGAGACAATTGGCGCAAATTGTGGGCCGTCTGCAACTGACCTACGGCAGCGCGATTCTCTTCCGGCAGGGCTCGACGCAGGATCCCGATAATTCCGAGCAGCAGATCGCGGAACTCGATCAGGGCGGGTTGGGTCTTCCGGATCGCGACTACTACACCAAAGACGACGACAAATCCAAAGAGATCCAAGCGCGGTACGTGCAGCACGTTGAGCGCGTCTTTGAATTGATGGGAGATGACGCCGGAACGGCGAAGAGGAACGCCAACACCATCATGACTCTGGAAACGCTGCTCGCGAAGGCTTCCATGACCCGTGTTGATCGGCGCGATCCATACAAGCTGAAACACAAGATGAACGTTGCAGAATTGTCGAAGCTCGCGCCGAAGTTCGATTGGGCCGTGTACTACAAAGAGCTGCATTATCCCAGCTTTGAAATCGTCAATGTGGCGCCTCCGGATTTCTTCCGCGAGCTGAACGTGCAGTTAGAGCGTGTCTCGGTCGCAAACTGGAAGGCATACCTTCGATACCGCGTCGTGGACTCAGCGTCGCCGTATCTATCGTCCACGTTCGCCGTGGAGAATTTCAATTTCTATCGCAAATACCTCCGCGGCGTCGAAGACCTGCAGCCTCGATGGAAACGCTGCGTGCAATATACGGACGGCAATCTTGGCGAAGCGTTGGGGCAGATCTACGTCCGAAAAACGTTCGGTCCGGAAGCCGAAGCGCGCACGCTCGATATGGTGCGGCGGATTGAGGATGCGATGAGCAAACGCATCCGGGATCTGGATTGGATGAGCCCGGAAACCAAACAACAGGCTCTGGAAAAGCTGGCCGGCATCCGAAACAAAATCGGTCATCCGGAGAAGTGGCGCGATTACAGTTCGGTTCGCATCACCCGCAACGATTTCCGAGGGAATGTCGCGCGCGCTTCGGAGTTTGAACGCCGCCGTCAGATCAATAAGGTGGGTAAGCCGGTCGATCGCGGAGAATGGCAAATGACGCCGCCCACGGTCAATGCTTATTACGATCCTCAAATGAACGACATCAATTTTCCTGCCGGCGTGCTTCAACCGCCGCTGTTCGATGCGAAACTCGACGACGCGCCAAACTATGGCGATACCGGAGGAACCATTGGCCACGAACTCACGCACGGCTTCGACGACGAGGGGAGCCAGTTCGACGCCAGAGGCAACCTGAAAAACTGGTGGACGAAAACCGATCGCGAGAAGTTCGAAGCGAGAACTCAGTGCGTCGAAGACCAGTACGCAAAGTACGTTGTTGTCGATGATATTCACATCAACAGCAAGCTGACCTTGGGTGAGGATGTGGCAGACCTCGGCGGCGAGATCCTGGCCTATGTTGCCTGGAAAGACGCCACGAAGGACAAGCTACTCACGCCCATTGATGGCCTCACCCCCGATCAGCGATTCTTCGTCGGCTTCGCTCAATGGGCGTGCACCAATGAGCGTCCGGAAGACCTCCGTGTCCGCGCGATTACCGATCCACATTCGCCGGCAAAATATCGTATCAACGGCGTGGTCGTAAATATGCCGGAGTTCGCCGAGGCATTTTCGTGCAAACCGGGCCAGCCGATGATCAAGCCGGCAAATCAAATCTGTAAGGTTTGGTAAATGCAACTGTAGCGCTGCACACAACCGACCTAAAATAAAGTTGCACGTGGTTGGGGGCAAGGTACCATTCCTAAGTCGAAAAATGGAAATCGCCGGCCGCGGCAGACGTCAGGGGCGGCGGAAGGAGCGTGCGATGATGCGACACCGCGTCCAGTGCATGATATGGGTCGTAACTGTGCTGTTATCCATTCCGTTATCGAGTGAATCTCAATCGCCGCGCCCAAAGTTGGAGGGCATGTGGAGCGATCCGCCTTCCACGGCAGTGGGTGCTTTTTGCACCTTCGCCTGTACTGACGCAGGACTCGACCGCCTGAATGCGCTATTGGACAATCCCGCTAATGATGCCCGTCCCTTCGAGGATCTTCAAGCAGAAGCCAAGAAATATGAGCGAGAGTACCTACGCGACCACCTGACGGCGAGCGCCCTGAAGACTTATCCGCTCGATCCGGCGGACGATCCGGGGTTTCTTCGTTGTGAGCCGTGGGGCCTGGCCCGTCAGATGTTTGCGCCACACCAGTTCGAGATCAGACAAGGTGGCGCTGACCGACTCGAATTCCGATACGGCGAATGGGATGCGCGACGGACGATCTTTCTGGACGGCCGCAAAATCCCCGCAAATCAGGGACCGAGCGCAATGGGGCATTCCGTGGGGCGATGGGACGGCGAGACTTTGGTTGTTGAGACCTCCGGTATTGCGGCTAACATCGCGGGTTTGCCTGACTTGGCCACTACCGTCCGCCACAGCGATCAGCTCCACATCGTAGAACGCTATACCCGCTCGAAAGAGGCAGATACCCTGCAACTCACCGCCACAATAGAAGAACCATCGACGTTGAAGGAACCAGTGGTCCTCAAAAAAATCTGGCGCTGGGCTCCAGCAAGTAAGATCACGCCATATGAAAACTGCCAGCGTCCGACCGAATTCAAAAAAGGGGTAAGGCCATGAAAACCCTGCGCGCCTGGCTAGGTGTTGTCCCCGTGCTGATGCTGGCGACTGGATCAGCGAGTTCTCATCATGCCTTTTCACCGGTCTACGATGAGAAGCGCCTTATAACGGTTGTAGGCGCTGTGACCGAGTTCCGATTTATCAACCCGCACGCGATCATGCTCATGGACGTCACGGATGAGTCCGGCAGAGTCGCGAAATGGACCGTCGAGTTCGCCGGGCGGCTGAATCTCTCCGAAGTGGGTTGGACTGCCGACTCCGTCAAGGCCGGCGAGCGGATCACGGTAACCGGTAATCCCACGCATACGGGTTCCCAACGAATGTTCTTTCGCAAGCTGGTGCGCGTCGATGGCTCGGAACTTTTGCCCGCAGGACCTCAGCGTCTCAAAGCTATTGAGGAAGAGCGGCGGCAGCGCGCGCTCCAAAGGAATCAACAAAAATGATCCACCTATAGCGCGGACAACGTTTCAGAGCGAAATCGTCCTCCCCACATAGGCATTCGACCAGTGCAGAATCTCGTAACTCTGGCGGAGGCCTTGAACCCAGAACGGATCCGTTCGGAATAGGGCCTCGACTTCGGATTTGCTGTCGGCACGGATTATCCATAACCCGCCGACAGGCGTCGCGTCCGGTTCGGTTCGCAGTGCCCCCGCTGCGAGGATCGCGGATTCGTGCTGCTTCAGCCATTCAAGATGCGCAGGATAGTGCTGGCTAAGAAGGGCCGCCCGCTCTGGTTTGTTCGTGAATCGAGCAATGAAAAGCATTAGTCCGTATTGTACGCGCCCGAAAGGAGCCGCGCCAATCGGTACGCTATAATCATCTGATCATGTCGGACGAAAGTTATAAACATAGAGAAATTGAGCCAAAGTGGCGTGAATACTGGATATCCAACAGGCTGCATGAAGCGCGGGATGAAGATCCGAGGCCAAAGTATTACTGCCTGGACATGTTTCCCTACCCGTCCGGGTCCGGGCTCCACGTGGGCCACTGGCGCAGTTACGTCCTTCCGGATTGCTGGTCGCGATACAAATGGCTGCAAGGCTACAAGGTTCTACATCCGATGGGTTGGGACGCGTTTGGGTCGCCTGCCGAGAACGATGCCATTCAGAAAGGGATTCACCCGGCTGTCGGAACGAAGCGCAATGTCGAAAATTTCAAGCGGCAGCTCCATGAAATCGGCGCCATGTACGACTGGTCCCGCGAGATCAATACAACCGACCCCGAGTATTACAAGTGGACACAATGGATCTTCGTGAAGATGTTCAAGGCCGGTCTAGCCTACAAAACCTTTATGCCGGTGAACTGGTGTCCGAGCTGCAAGACGGGCATCGCTAACGAAGATGTCGTCAACGGGCGCTGCGAGCGTTGCGGTACAGAGGTTACGAAGAAAGAACTCAATCAGTGGATGCTTCGCATCACGCGATATGCCGACCGCTTGCTCAACGGGCTGGAGAAACTCGATTGGCCGGAAAAAGTCAAGACGATGCAGACCAACTGGATCGGCCGGTCCGAAGGCGCTGAGGTCAACTTCACCGCGATCGCGGCCAATGGCGCCGAGCATCCCCTGAACATTTTCACAACTCGTCCTGACACGCTGTTCGGCGCGACATACATGGTCATGGCCCCGGAGCATCCGCTGGTAAGCGAACTGACATCCAACCAACAAGCGGCAGAGGTCGAGGCATACATCGAGAAGGTGAAGGGCGAACGTGATGTTGATCGGGCGGCAAAGGCGGAGAAGACGGGAGTTTTCACTGGCGCATCTGCCCTCAATCCGGTCAACAATGAAAAAATCCCAATCTGGATCGCGGATTACGTCCTGATGGCCTACGGTACAGGCGCGATCATGGCTGTCCCCGCGCATGACGAGCGCGATTACGAATTCGCAAAGAAATTTGGGTTGGAAATTCGCGAAGTCATTTCATCTAAGGAAGGTATCGAGAAGGAGGCGTACATCGGTGAAGGCACAATGGTAAATTCCGGGCGGTTTACCGGAATGCCCTCCGGTCAAGGCCTAAAGGCGATTGTGATCTGGCTGGAGGAGAAAGGGGTTGGCCGCGCCACTGTGAATTACAAACTTCGCGATTGGGTATTTTCACGGCAGCGATATTGGGGCGAACCGATTCCGGTCGTCCACTGCTCGATCAACTGCGGCCTGGTTCCTGTACCTGAAGAAGATCTTCCCGTGCGGTTGCCTGAGGTTGAACGCTATCAGCCGACAGGCACGGGCGAGTCGCCGCTTGCTGCCGTTCAGGATTGGGTGAAGACACGATGCCCAAACTGCGGCGGACCTGCCGAGCGGGAAACCGACACCATGCCGCAGTGGGCGGGTTCTTCGTGGTATTTCCTGCGTTACGCGTCACCGCACGCCGCCGCCGCGCTCACCACCGCAGAAGGCAAAAAGTGGCTGCCGGTCGATCTTTACGTCGGCGGCGTCGAACACGCGATCTTACATCTGCTCTACGCGCGTTTTTTTACGATGTTTCTACACGACGCCGGGGTTGTCGATTTTGATGAGCCGTTCCAAAGCTTGTTCAACCAGGGAATGATCACTCACGTCGGCAAAAGCGGGAAGGCAGAAAAGATGTCGAAGTCGAAGGGGAATGTCGTGAATCCGGATCATCTTGTCCGCGACTTCGGCTGTGACTCGCTGCGCATGTATGAGCTATTTGTGGGGCCGCCTGAATTGGATGCCGAATGGAGGGATACCGGAATTGAAGGCGTGCACCGTTTTCTAAAGCGAGCCTGGCATTGGGTATTGATGCACAACGGAGCTTGGACTGCCGCGCCTTCAAAAGAAATGCTGACTCAACGGCACTTGCTCATCAAGAACGTGACGGAGCGGTTGGAGGCGTTCCGCATGAATACGATTGTCAGTTCATTTATGGAATTTATAAATGAAGTGACGTCGATGAGTCAGCCGCCCGATAAAGAAACGGTCGAAGCGTTCCTGATTGCGATTGCACCATTCGCTCCCCATTTTGCGGAAGAGTTGTGGCAAAGAACAGGACATCAGCCGTCAATCTTCTTCCAGAAGTGGCCGAAATGGGATGAGCGTTATACGACGGCGGATACGGTGACCGTAGCGGTCCAGATCAATGGAAAGTTGCGCGGTACGATTCTCGTCAAAGCTGAAGCGCCGGAAGAGTCCGTGCTGGAAGCGGCGAAGAACGATCCGGCCATCACGCGATACCTAGACGGTAAACAGATCCGGAAGAAGGTGTATGTGAAGAACCGGATCCTGAACTTGGTCGTAGGATAATTAGCCACAAAAAGGCACAAAAATCAGAAAGGTCTTCTGTGTGTTTTGTGCCTTTTTGTGGCTAATTCATTCCCGCCAGTGCGAGAAGCACCCCCATCGCGATGTGAATTCCTCTCACGCTCGCCGTCTTCTCGACATCGATCCATTCATCGAGCGTGTGATTTCGCGAGCCGGTGCCCCCGGACTCCAACGTAATCGCGGGAATACCCATGCTCAGGGGGATATTGGCATCGGTACTGCTGAGACCAAAAGTGGGGACCATCCCGAACGCCCGAATGACCGCAGCCGCCGTCTGAACAATCGGAGCGGTCTGGAAGATCTCGCCGAACGGGCGGTCTCCTATCAATTTGACATCGATTTGGATTTTGCCCTGCGATGTCGATCGGGCGCGATTTTCCTCCTCGACGGCCTCATGCATGAGCCGCGTGAAGTTTTCAACAGCCCTGCTCAGTTCTTCTTTTGTCTCAGAACGGATATCGACTTCCATCCAAGATTCAAAAGGAATCGAGTTTACCGAAGTTCCGCCACCCACCACGCCGACGTTGTAGGTGGTCTTTGGTCGTTGGGGTACCTGCATTTTCGAGAGCTTTGCAATGGCATTCCCGAGCGCGTATGCCGGATTGACGAGACCAAACGATCCGAAACTATGTCCGCCCGGCCCCGTGAAGATGACTTTGAACCTCTTGCTGCCCATTCCCGCGGTCGTGATATCGCTGCCCCAGCCAAATGGATCAAGAGAGATGAACATCTTGATTTTGTCTTTGTACGGCCCTTTTTGGAAAAGGTACTTCATTCCGCGCAGATCGCCAGGGCCTTCTTCGCCCACATCCGCAACGAAAAGAATGTCACTCGACGTTTGAATTTTGGCTGAATCCATCGCGCGAACGATTTCCAGCAGCACCGCCACCGCGCGCGAGTCATCGCCCACTCCCGGCGCATAGAGCTTGGATCCTTCGCGCCGGACCTTGACGTTTGTTCCTTCCGGAAATACGGTGTCGAGATGCGCGGCGATTGCGATCAAAGGGCCGGGGCCGGTGCCTCTGCGAAGGCCTATGACATTGCCTTCGGCGTCGATGTCGACGTCGCTCAACCCGCTCTGGCGCAGCATTTCCACGAATGCCTTGGCGCGTTTTGCTTCTTTGAAAGGGGGTGCTTCGATCTCGGTGATCTGAATAGTCTCCCTTACGAAACGATCGTGATCTTTCGCGATAAACTCCTGTGCGGCCTGAAATTTCGGATCCACCAGGAGGCGCTGAACATTGCCGGTTTGAGCGGACGCCGTTCCTCGAACGATAGCCAGCAGCAGAGCAAGCTTCGTAATTCTAGGTGCGATCCTGGAAAACAACTTTCCCCCCTACAATGGTTCCTACCGCTTTCCCTTTCATCGGCCAGCCGTAAAATGGAGAATTTCGGCTGCGGGACCGCGACTGGTTCACATCAAACGTCCAGGTTCGATTTAGGTCCAGGATCGTCAGATCTGCATCACTCCCTTCGAAGAGTCCCCATGGCACAACTTTCATGATCTTCTGGGGATTGATAGAGAATAATTCGATCAACCGCGTGATGGAAAGCGGAAGCTTCGTCAGGGCCAGGCCAACAGCGGTCTCGAGCCCGGTGATGCCGAATGCAGCACGGTCGAATTCGAGCATCTTCACATTAACGTGATGGGGCGCGTGATCGCTGGCGATGGCGTCGATTGTGCCGTCGGAGATTCCCTCGACGATTGCGGCAAGGTCGTCGGAGGATCGAAGGGGCGGATTCATTTTGGCATTGGTGTCGTAATCGGCGACAGCCGAATCCGTCAGGGTGAAATGATGAGGAGTCACTTCGGCCGTGACACGCAATCCACGGCTCTTGGCTTCCCGCACTCTCTCGAGCGATCGCCGGGTGCTCAGATGAGCCACGTGATATTTGCTGCCCGTCATCTCGGCAAGAATCAGGTCGCGGCTCACCATCGTTTCTTCCGCTGCGGCCGGGATCCCTTTCAGGCCGAGCCGGGTGGAGTAGACGCCTTCGTGCATCACGCCGTCCTTCGCAAGGTGAAGATCTTCGCAGTGCTGGATCACGGGCATATCGAACATGCCCGCATACTCCAGGGCGCGCCGAAACAGTCGAGCGTCCATTACGGGTTTCCCGTCATCGGAGATGCCGACGATACCCGCTTCGAACATTTCGCCGATTTCCGCCAACGTCTCGCCTTTCTGCTCCTTCGTGATGGCGCCAATCGGAAAGACACGGGCCGGTGAAGATCGCCTCGCCTCAGAGATGATGTAGTGCGTGATCGATGGGTCGTCGTTTGGAGGTTTCGTGTTCGGCATCGCTGCTACAGCTGTAAATCCGCCCGCTACTGCGGCGCTGCCGCCTGTCGCGATCGTTTCTGCCTCTTCTGTGCCCGGCTCGCGCAAATGCACATGAATATCGAAGAATCCGGGAGCGACAATGAGTCCGGTTGCATCGAACACGGGAATCTCGGGGACCGTGGCACTCCCGATCGATTGAATCTTGCCGCTACGGATGACAATATCGGCAACGGCATCGACTTTCCGGGCCGGATCGACGAGCCTGCCATTTTTTACGACGAGGTCCATTAGCTCCCCAACAGCAAAAACAGAATCGCCATTCGTACCGCCACGCCGGCCGACACCTGATCAAGAATGACGGAGTATGGCCCATCCGCAACGTCGGTTGCGATCTCCACACCGCGATTGATCGGACCGGGATGCATGATGATGACGTCCGGTTTGGCGCGCTCGGCCCGCTCGCGCGTCAGGCCGTAATATCGGAAATACTCGCGGACGGACGGGAAGAACGATTCGCTCATTCTTTCAAACTGCACGCGCAGCATCATGACAACGTCGGCTTGCTCCACCGCTTGACCCATGGAATGCGTCACGTGAAGGAACTCACTGCGATCGCAGACAATCTTCTCGACCCCGGGCGGCATTAAAGTCGGCGCCGAACAAAGCCATACTTGCGTGCCGAATTTCGTCAGCAGATGGACATTCGAACGAGCCACGCGGCTGTGCGCGATATCGCCGATGATGGCGACTTTCAGATCGTTGAGCCGGCCTTTTCGCTTTCGAATGATGTAAGCATCAAGCAAAGCTTGGGTCGGATGTTCGTGCGCTCCGTCGCCGCCATTGATAATAGAAGCGTGGGTCAGCCTGGACAAGGTGTGTGGCGCGCCTGAAGCCGAGTGGCGGATGACGACACAATCTGCGGCCATCGCATCAAGCGTCCTCGCCGTGTCGATCAACGTTTCGCCTTTGGAAATGCTGCTCGTCGACGCCGAAATATTCACAACGTCGGCCGACAACCGTTTTCCGGCGATTTCGAACGACGTTCGGGTCCGTGTGGACGCTTCGAAGAAGAGGTTGATGATGGTTTTGCCGCGTAAGGTCGGGACTTTCTTTATGGGTCTTGTGGAGACTTCTTGAAAAGACTCGGCGGTGTCGAGAATTTCTAAAATCTCTTCGCGACTGATGTCCTGGATTCCGAGGAGGTCCTTCCGCTTAAGCATGCGATAAACCGGCCTCTCCCTGTGGGAGCGGCCGCGGCCGCGAAACGGCCGCGGGTGAGGGTTCAAGATTTGCAAAGACCTGCGATCGTCACCCGGCTACACTTTCTCCATGACGTAGATCGCGTCTTCGCCGTCGATTTCGGTCAGCTTTACTTCAACTACCTCATTGTCTTTGGTGGTGATCTTCTTGCCGACGAACTTGGCTTCGATCGGCAATTCGCGGTGGCCTCGATCGATGAGCACGGCAAGCTGAATCGTCCGCATGCGGCCAAAGTCGCACAAAGCATCGAGGGCCGCTCGAACCGTGCGGCCGGTGTAAAGAACATCGTCGACGAGCACCACGTCACGGTCGTCGATGCCGGGCGGCACTTCGGTTTTCTGCACGACAGGTTGCGAGGCAACACGCGTCAGATCATCGCGATACAGGTTGATATCGAGTGTGCCGATTTGCGGTTCCCGTTGAATCTTTTCCGCCATACGCAAAGCGATTCGCCGCGCCATCGGCACACCGCGCCGCTGAATACCAATGAGTACGACCGGGCGGCCGTTGTTTGCTTCCAGGATCTCGCCGGCCATCCGGTCCAACGTGGCGTTCACTTCGGTGGACTTCATCAGTTGATAATTCAGCTTCAAAGACATGACGGATCGAGATTATATGCTAGATTGAATCAATATGAGTGAGGTCGATCTCAGCATCGACTTGGCTGGACTCCATCTCAATAATCCAATCATTGCAGCAAGCGGAACCTTCGGATACGGCGAGGAATTCGAACGATTCACGGAACTTCGCCGCATTGGCGGCATTTGCGTCAAAGGAACATCAGCGCAGCCAATTGACGGCAATCTTCCCCCGCGCTTGTTTCCTACCGCGTCAGGTATGCTGAACTCCATCGGCTTGGAAAATGTCGGTGTCGACGCATTCATCCGCGACAAGATGCCGTTCCTCCGAAGCGCGGATTGTGCCGTATTCGTCAATGTGTTCGGTTTTAACCAAGACGAATATGCGGAAGTCGTCGACAAGCTCAACGCGTGCGAAGGCATCGCCGCCTACGAACTGAATATCTCCTGTCCCAATACGAAACACGGCGGCATGGTTTTCGGGCAGAGTCCACAGCTGACCCAGGAGCTGACCAAAATGCTAAAGGCGCGGTCGCGGCGGCCGGTCATCGTGAAGCTATCACCTAATGTCACTGACATTACGGAACTTGCGCGGAGTGCTGAAGACGGCGGCGCCGATGCGTTGACCGTCGCCAATACTTTTCTGGGCATGGCAATCGATACGGACACATTCAGGCCCCGCATCCAAACGATTACAGGCGGCCTTTCGGGTCCGGCAATCCGGCCAATCACTCTCCGCATGGTTTACCAGTGTTCCCATGCAGTGAAGATTCCCATTATTGGACTGGGCGGGATCACGAAGACCGAAGACGCGGTAGAGTATTTACTTGCCGGCGCCGGCGCCGTACAAGTGGGTACCGCGAACTTTTACAATCCGAATGCTCCATTGGACATCCTCAGAGGTCTGGACAAATTTTTACAGTCCAAGAGATTGAAATCGGTAAGCGATCTGGTCGGGAAGATGAAGCAATGAACCGAAAAGTCATCGTCGCTTTGGATGTGAGTTCACGTGAAGAGGCTCTTCAACTCCTCGAACAACTGCGCGACCTCGCCGGAATGTTCAAGGTCGGCAGTCAACTATTCATGTCTGCCGGTCCGGGAATCATTCAAGAGATCATCGGCAAAGGCGGCAACGTTTTTCTCGATCTGAAGTTTCACGATATTCCGAATACCGTGACGCAAGCGGCCGTCGAAGCTGCCAAGCTGGGCGTCTCGATGATGACCGTCCACGCCGCAGGAGGCCGCGTGATGATGGAAACAGTTGCCAAAGAGCTTGCGCAAAATTTCGGTGACCGAAGGCCACAAGTCGTTGCCGTAACCGTTCTTACCAGTCTTGATACTCGCGCCTTATTCGAGATGGGCTTGGAACACCCGTTGGACGAACAAGTGCAGAAACTCGCGCTGCTTGCCCAGCAGTCCGGCATTGACGGTGTCGTCTGCTCACCGCGTGAGATTCAATTCGTTCGGAAAGTCGTCAATCCGCAGTTCAAGATCGTCAGTCCCGGGATCCGCCTCCCCGGCCAATCTCTCAATGACCAGCAACGTGTCGCCACGCCGCGCGAAGCGCTCTCATCCGGCGCCGACTACATTGTCGTGGGCCGCGCCGTTACGGATGGACGCGATCCGCGCAGTGCGCTTCAGCGGCTGCTGGAAACGTTGTAGGTGCCTGGCGCGGCGATCGGGCAGGTTGGGGTCACAACGCGGCGCTGCACTCATGGCAAATGCAGCGATGCCGAACCCCGAACGTCTCGATCGGTTGCGTTCGAAGACGCCTTCAATGACTGTATCGCTTTATCCGAATGTGCAGTGGCCGAATTTCGCTGTCGTTACTGCCATGAACTATGACCTGCCTAATATGGAAGTCGGGCAGTGGAATCTCAGCCTCCAAAGACAGATCAGTAACCAGTGGCTCGTATCGGCGAACTACCTCGGAACGAAAACGTCGCACATGTGGACCCTCCAACAATTGAATCCCTCTGTTTTTTTGGGATTGGAACCATGCACTCTTGGCGGTGTGCAATATGCAACGTGTTCGACAACGTCCAATAACGATGCTCGCCGGCGGCTCAATCTGACATGTCTTTACTTGTTTTTGATTACCATCGGCATCGGTACAAAACCGGTGAAGGTGAACTTCTGGACCCGTCTGTTCTCCGGTTTCAGCGGCGTTACTTCCGCCGTGTACAGGTTGCCTTTCGAATCGACGGACAGGTGGTGCAGGGTGCCGAATTGTCCCTTTCCTGAGCCCCATGATCCAAATCCATCGAGGAACTCCAGCGTCTTGCGGTTGAACACCATGATCTGCGCCTGGCTTCGATTCGCCACGTACAGATAGCGTTGCTCCCGGTCTGGTGAGAACGCGAGGCCGGCCGCGGTTTGCCCGTTGCCGCAATCCGGTGCGTGGCATTCACGTCCAATGAACGCTTGATTGACGAATTTACCAGCGGTCGTGAATACCTGAACGCGCCGGCCGCCACGATCCGCGACGTACACGAGGCCGTCGGTGGAGACCTTCACGGCGTGCACCGGTGGCACGAACTGCGGAGCCCCGTCGGGGCCCATCGGCTGCGGCAGTGGCCCTGCGTCGGCGCTGCCTCGTCCCCGCCCGCCTTCAGGTGCGGGAGGATCGTCCATCGGCACGCCGCCGAACGCGCCCCACATCCTCTTGAAGGCACCGGTGTCGGCGTCAAAGACGATGATTCGCTTATTGCCGTATCCGTCCGCCACGAACAGTTCGTTCGTCTTCGCGTAAACGAATACGTCGGCCGGTTCCCAGAGGTTCTTCGTGTCCGCGTTGGTCTTCTTCTGACCGCGCTTACCGATCTGCATGACGAACTTGCCGGCCTTGGTGAACTTCAAGATTTGGTCATCGTTGCCGTTGCCCCCGATCCAGACAAAGCCTTTCGGATCGATATAAATTCCATGCTCCGTTTCCGGCCAGTCATAACCCGCCCCCGGGCCGCCCCAAGCCTGGATGAAGTTGCCTTCAGCATCGAATTCCAGCACCGGGGGCGCGGCCTTCGGCTTCTCTTCCGCGCTCAACGTGTTCGGCCGCTGCAGCACCCATAGATGATCCTGCTCATCAATCCCGGTGCTGGACACGATGGCCATGACCCACTTGCTGGGAAGCTTGGGCCAGGACCCTTCTGCGCGGAACTTCGGAATTTGCGTCACGGCGGCGCCAGCCTGCGCTGATGCGGTTTCCTCCAACCCTCTCTGACCGCCTGCAATCACGGCGACAATCCCCGCCGACAGGATCGCAATCGTCTGAAACGTTTTTCTCATGGCAGTATCCGATTGTCGGACTGTTGCTCTACTGAACGGGCACAGGCGCAACCGGCCTCGACTCCGGCGTTGTGGGGTTCGCGGCAATCAGTTTCTGCCCGTTGGGCAGAATGACGTGCAGGATCCGCCCGATCGGCTGGCCGTTTTTGACTGGCTCGATCGTTACTGTGACTTCATCTCCGGCTTTGAATGACGTCCGGGACCACCCGCGCGGCGTCATTGACGTTGGGCTCTGTGTCTCCACGGCCCAGTTCCGCACACTCCCCGTGTCGTCGTTCGCATCGAACTTCAGGAAGCAGTGCGGGTTGCTCCAGATCCATTCCGTTACGGTCCCCTTCAACGTGATTTCCTTGCCGGTATCGAGCGCCGCTGCGCCGTGATGGGCGAGGAGCGGAACCGAAACCAGGAGCAGCGCTGCCGCCCCCAATATGTCAAACAAAATTTTTTTCACGGCAATCCTCCATCGATGTTGTTACTTCGTTTTCGCCTGACTGGCAATTTCCTTCCTGTAGGCCAGCGCCTCGGATGCGGAAGGAACCATCTCCATCAGATCAGTATCGTTGGGCATCAGCCTGATCGGTAACTTGTTCAGCGGCGTCCATGGCTTCGTATAGATGAGGGGGTCTTCGAGGGTGACGGTCAGCTCCAGGGTCTCGCCGTCGATGCGGTGATACCGCTCCTCGACGCGCATGCTGGCGCTGTGCGGGTTGCCCGCATTATCGAGCCACGTTCGGTCGTCCAGGCCAAAGCTTTGAACCACCAACGTGTAGTCGTCTTCCCAGCGACCCACCGAGTAACCATACCACCGCGGGTCAGGATCCTTCGGAAGCTCCCGGCCGTCGGTCCAGATGACGCGCCACCGCTTCTCGAACATGTAGAGCATCAGCACTTGGTTCGCCGTCTGCACGATCTGAAACGGCCGCAGCTCATATAACAAGATCCGGGGGAAGCCCGCAGGATCGCCCAGAGTCGACAAGGGGTCGTTGTCCTCGGAGACGTCCGCGATTCGTGGTCCGTTCCCCGGCTTGTTGGCTTTAGCCATCTTCTCGCCGAGTGGTGTGAAGAGAGCGGCGACGTCGTATCCTGTCGGTTGGATGCCCCCTGCTCCGGCATCCCAGATGCCGGACAAGTCGCGGCGCGGAGCCGGACCCGATGGTCCCTTTGGCGGTCCGCTTAGTCCGCTCAGTCCCACTCCCGCATTGTTCCATGGCTTCATCTGGGCATGAATCCGGCCCGGCACGAGAAGTGTTACCGAAGCAATGATGAACACGCTGAAATGTAATCGCATTGAGGAGACCCTCCTGTCACCACGCCGAGCGCGTCAGTTGTCCGTCTAACGTTCAGTTCCCGTTGCCCGCGGATTATAGCATGCTAAATCCGCAGCTTCGCCGTCCAGCGGCGGATGAAATAAGGCTACGTCACGCGCGCGATGCTTCGAGGAGTTCGCGAATCCGCCGACGCACATGGCGGGCCCAAGCAGGACGCTGCATGTGGAGGCTGGCCTCCATCAACTCCGAAATGAGTTTAGAGTCGAGCACCGGAATGGCGAGACTCTTGGCGCGGCGAACATAGCGTGCTTCCTCCAGGATCCGGATTTCGACAGAACGGTCCTTGAACCTCCACACTTCTTGTACTTGCATGGCGGCATAGAGCGGAAGTTTGTCCATCGAGTCGCCGGATACGTCAATTTCGAGCACGAGATCGGGCGGAGGATCGACTGTCATATCGAGACGCTTTTTCCGACGCACCAGTTGGGCGCTTCGAATGTAGAACGACCCGTCCGGCTCAAACCCTCGTTCTAAATCCTCGCGTTTATAGGTCGTTGACGCCGCACTCTCAAAATCCACATCGGTTTCTTCCAGCGCCGCGACGGCGATATACCCCAGAATCTCTTTAGCTCGATCATGCTCGAAGTGCGGACTCATGATCTCCAGTACTCCACGGTCGTAGGTGAGCCGGGGCGAGCTTCGGTTTTCAAGATCCTTGAGCAAACGCTCGTACGTTTCCCAGCTCACGTTGCGAAGGATGATTCGATTCGTGGAGGGCCGCCGGGTCGCGATGGACATGGTTCTATTCTAAACCGAAGGCTGCCGGGAGTGACGATGCGCGTTGAAGCTGTTCGTCAGCGGGTCGCGCGGCCCATGACATAGTTTAGTTCGTCCACAATGCCGAGGCGGCGCGCCCAACGGCTGAGGTATCGGAGGTCCAACGCGTCACCAACCCGCTCAACGATCCCGGAACATCATCAAAATCGGTGTGCCGTCCAGTTCTAAGTTAAGTTTTAGAAGGACCAGATCCTCTGCCGACGGAAACCAACCCAGAAATTTCCCCTCGACCGGCCCGAATCCGAACATAACGCCCCATAATGCGACAGGTGGATGCGAGATCTGGCCGCTGATTGATCCGTGAACCCGCTTACACACCCCCCGTCCTGAATTTCCTATGCTCCGACGCAGAACGTAGGAAAAATAAGACGGGAGTGGTTGAGCGGCGGTCTTTCCAGCAATGTGCCGCCTCGACGCGCAACATGGCGTGATCAGTCGGATGAAGCCGGACGGGTCGGGTCTCGAACTAAATTATTTGCGACGGGAATTCGGAACACGGTG
>Ga0209058_1001101_pt1 | contig 23154 bp, 24 predicted proteins | sample GraSoiAngelo_147_FD_185904 | JGI IMG/M metagenome (GOLD analysis project Ga0209058, IMG submission 185904) | Grasslands soil microbial communities from the Angelo Coastal Reserve, California, USA - 14_1009_05_40cm (SPAdes) (version 2) | ecosystem: Environmental > Terrestrial > Soil > Grasslands ... | reverse complement strand
CGAGCATCCCTGTCGCTTCCATGAAGGATTCGACGATCGTCGGACCGACGAAGCGGAACCCGCGGCGCCCGAGATCCTTCGACAGCGCGACCGGATCGGTGAACGTCCAGATGTATGCGTCGAACGTCCCGTGCTCTTTCTTCACGGCAAGGCACGCTTTCGCGTTATCGATCGCCGCGCCGATCTTCATGCGATTCCGCACGATGCCCTCGTCGCGCATGAGCCGCGCGACGTCCTTTGCCGCGTAGCGGGCGACCTTTTTCGGATCGAAGCGATCGAATGCCTTCCGGTAGGCGGCGCGCTTGCGCAGGATCGTCTCCCACGAAAGTCCGGCCTGCGCGCCTTCGAGGATGAGGAACTCGAAGAGCCTGCGGTCATCGTGGAGCGGCGTACCCCACTCCTCGTCGTGATAGGAGAGAAGCGGCTCGCGCTCTGCCCAGCGGCAGCGCTTCAGGCGCCGCCCCACTCGCGCAGGAACGCGGGGAGCTCGGAGACGCGATCGACGACCGCGTCGGGAACCGCGTCCGCCGTAGGGAAGCCGTAGTCGTTGCGCCGCCACACGGCGCGCATGCCGACCGCCTTCGCGCCGGAGACGTCGTCGATCTGCCGGTCGCCGATCATCACGCACTCCTCCACGCCCACGTCGAGGCGCGACGCGACCTCGCGGAACACCGACTCGTGCGGCTTCGAATGCGGGAGATCCGACGTGTAGACGAGCTCGTCGAGGAGATCGCCGAGCCCGTGCGCCGCGATGTCGGCGTTGTGCCACGCGGCGGCCCACCACGTGTTCGACAGAAGCCCCAGGCGATAGCCGCGGTCGCGCAGCAGCACGAGCGTCTCGCGCGAATCGGGGAACACCGTCGACCAGCCGGCGACAGCCTTGGCGTAGCCGTCCATCGTCGCGACGAGCAGCTCCGGCGCGACCTCGAGGTCCAGGCGGCGGAAGCCGTCGGATACGAGGCCCGTAGGCGGGCCGCTCCAGTGCTCGCGGTCGACGCGCTCCCAGTGCGCTTTCTCGGCCGCGCGCATCGCGGTCACGAACGCGTCGCGCTCAGGCAGCACGCCGCCATTCGCCGAGACGCGGAGCGCGTCGTACGCCGACGCCCACTTCGTCGGCGCGGCGCCTTCCCAGTCGGGCCATTCGACGAGCGTCCCACCCAGATCGAAGACGACGGCGCGCGGCTTCACGAGAGGTCGGGCAGCCTGGCGCGCACACCTGCCAGAAGCCGCTCGCGCGCGATCACCTCGGCGATGGCCACGACGTCAGGCGCGAGCACGCGGTCGCGCGCGAGAGCGGGAACACGCTCGCGGATGACGTGTCGCGCCTCCTCGACGCCGGACGCGGTCGTCGCGCCCAGGAGATCGAGACCCTGCGCCGCGCAGAGTGCCTCGATCGCGAGCACGTCGCGCGTGTTTCGGACGACGGCGGTGAGCTTGTGCGCGGCATGTACGCCCATGCTCACGTGATCCTCCATCCCCGCGGACGTTGGGAGCGATTCGACCGACGCCGGGAAGGAGCGCAGACGATTCTCGGTGACGAGCGCCGCCGCGGTGTACTGCGCGACCATGAAGCCCGAGTTCGTTCCAGCCTCCGAGGTGAGGAACGGCGGCAGCCCGCTGGTGTGGCCGTTCGTCATACGGTCGATGCGCGCCTCGCTGATGTCGGCGAGCTCCGCCACGGCGATCGTCGCGAGATCGAGCGCGATCGCCACCGGCTGCCCATGGAAGTTCCCACCGCTCGTGACACGCGCGGTCTCAGCGAACACGAGCGGGTTGTCGGTGACCGCGTTGATCTCGATCTCGAGCACGCGCCGCGTGTACGCGAGCGCATCGCGCGAGGCGCCGTGCACCTGTGGCATACAGCGGACCGAATACGGATCCTGAACGCGCGGATCGTTCGTACGATGTGACGCGACGTTCGGGCTGCCGTTCATGAGCGCGCGCAGGTTCGCCGCGACGAGCAGCTGACCGGGGTGCGGTCGCGCCTCGTTGAGCGCCGCATCCCACGCCACGTCCGTCGCGCGCAGCGCCTCCGCGGACATGGCGCCGACGATGTCCGCCGTCGTCGCGAGGACCTCCGCGTCGTGCAGCGCGAGGCAGCCGATCGCGCTCATCACCTGCGTGCCATTGATGAGCGCGACACCCTCCTTCGGGCCGAGCTCGATCGGCGAGAGACCCTTGCGCCGCAGCGCTTCGGAGCCGGAGATGCGCTGGTCACCCACCATCGCCTCGCCCTCGCCGATGAGCACCAGCGCGGCGTGCGCGAGCGGCGCGAGATCGCCCGATGCGCCCACGCTGCCGTGCGCGGGGATCACCGGCAACACACCGTTGTTCAGCATGTCGAGGACGAGCTGGATGGTCGCGACGCGCACGCCCGATCGTCCCGCCGCGAGCGTGTTCGCGCGCAGCAGCAGGACCGCGCGCACGACGTCGGCTGGCAGCGGATCGCCCAGGCCGACCGAGTGGCTGCGGACGAGGTTGCGCTGCAGCTCGCGCAGCCGCTCGTGCGGCACGCGCACCGTCGCGAGGTCACCGAAGCCCGTGTTCACGCCGTACACCGGCGCGTCGCCTTTCGCGAGCTCGGCCACCACCTTCGCGGCTTGCGAGGCGCGATGCTCGGCCGCGCGATCGAGCGCCACCGCGACGTTGCCGCGCGCCACCGAGATCACGTCGGCGATAGATAGGTCATGGCCGGTCAGCCGTAAGGTCGTCATTCGACTTCGCGAAGGTTCTCTCTGTACCAGGCGGACAGGTCTGCGTAATGCGCCGCGGCGCCGACCGTCCAGCGTGCGTCGTCGTCGCGCACTTCGCGGATCACCCGCGCCGGCACGCCGAGCACAAGCGACCGCGCCGGTGCATCGAAGCCCTCGGGGAGGACCGCGCCGGCGCCGACGATCGTGCCGGTCCCCACGTGGTTGCGGCCGACGAGCACGGCGGCCTGCCCGATGAGCACGTTCGCGTCGACGATCGCGGAGTGCACCAGCGCCATGTGGCCAACGGTGACGTCGGCGCCGATGATCGTGGGCTCATTCTCATCGGTGTGCACCATCGAGTTGTCCTGCACGTTCGATCGCTCGCCGATCTCGATGCGGTCCATGTCGCCGCGGAGCACCGTCCCGAACCACACCGACGCACCGCTGCGCACGGTGACATCTCCGATGAGGACGGCGGTGGGGGCGATGAACGCGTCGCGGGCGATCTGCGGACGCTTTCCGCGATACGCGTACAAGGGCATCGCCCGTAGAGTATTTCGCGGTGACCAGGACGCGCGACCTACGCGTCGAGGGCTATCGACCGCTCCAGCCGCCGGCGGTGCTCATCGATGAGCTCCCGCTGCCGGAGGACGGCTCGCGTGCGATCTCCACGTGGCGCGAGGAGATCGCGGGAGTGCTCGACGGCTCGGACGACCGCCTCATCGTGGTCGCGGGCCCGTGCTCGGTCCACGACGTTCGCGCCGGACTCGAGTACGCGACTCGCCTGAAGGCGCTTGCCGATGAGCTCGCAGCCGATCTGCGCGTCGTCATGCGCGTGTACTTCGAGAAGCCGCGCACGACGGTCGGATGGAAAGGCCTCATCAACGATCCGCGCCTGGACGGGTCGTTCCGCATCAACGAGGGTCTCCGGCTCGCGCGCCGGCTGCTGCTCGACATTGCCGGACTCGGCCTCCCCGCGGGCTGCGAGTTCCTTGATCCCATCTCGCCGCAGTACACCTCGGACCTGGTGTCGTGGGGCGCGATCGGCGCGCGCACGACCGAGAGCCAGGTGCATCGCGAGCTCGCGTCGGGTCTGTCGATGCCGATCGGCTTCAAGAACGGCACCGGCGGCACCGTGCAGATCGCGATCGATGCCGTGCGCGCTGCCGCGTACCCGCACCGCTTCCTCGGTGTGACCGAGCAGGGGCTCGCGTCGATCGTCATCACGCGAGGTAATCCCGAATGCCACGTCATCCTTCGTGGCGGCGCCCGCGGGCCGAACTATGACCGGAAGAGCGTCGCGCAGGTCCTCGAGCAGCTGGTGTCGTCAGGCGTGCCGCAACGCGTCATGGTCGACGCCAGTCATGGCAACAGTGAACGGGATCACGGCCGGCAAGGTGCCGTGGTGCGCGACCTGGCGTCGCAGATCGCCGATGGCCAGCGGGGGATCATCGGCGTGATGATCGAGAGCTTCCTCGTCGAGGGACGTCAGGAGCTGCGCGAGCCGAGGGACCTCGTGTACGGCCAGAGCATCACCGATGCATGCATCGGCTGGGACGAGACGGCAACGCTCCTTCGCGAGCTCGCATCGGCGGTGCGAACGAGGCGCGTGGCTCAGACGCGCGCGACGCGTGTCGTGTCGACGAGCCGGTAGCCGAAGCCGCGCGCAGTCTCGATCTGGACTTCGCTCACTTTCGCGTCCTCGAGCTTCTTGCGCAGACGTCCGACATGAACGTCGACAAGTCGCGTGTCGGAGCCTGGCTCGTATCCCCAGACACCGGTGAGCAGGTCGTCGCGCGTGAACACGCGAGCGGGCTCGCTCGCAAGGGTGCGGAGCAGCTTGAATTCAGTCGGTGTGAGCTGCACCTGCTCGTCGCCGGCGACAGCTTGGACACTGCCGAGGTCGATGACGAAACGACCGAAGCGCAACTGGCGGGCGTTCGCCGCGTCCTTCGCCATTCCCGAGCGGCGGAGCAGCGCGTCGACGCGCGCAACGAGCTCCTCGGTGTCGAAGGGCTTCGACATGTAGTCGTCCGCGCCGATGCGCAGGCCGACGACGCGGTCCGGGGGATCCTTGCGCGCCGAGATGAAGAGGATCGGCACGTCGCTGTTGCGACGGAGCTCGAGGCAGAGGCTGATCCCGTCCAGGCTCGGCATCATGACGTCGAGGGTCACGATGTCCGGCCGCGTGCGCTCGAACATCTCGAGCGCTTGACGTGAGTCCGTGATGACGTCCGTCGCGTAGCCCTCCTCGGCGAGCACGTTCGCGACGAGCATCGCGATGTCCGCGTCGTCCTCGACGATCATCACGCGCGCGCCGTGACGATCGGTCATCGTCTGCGTGGCGCGCTGCGATTCGATCATGTGTCCGAACACGGCATGCGCCGTGCCATATGTAACGGCCACATTTCGAGCGCTTCGCTGCCGTACGGTCGAGCGAGTTAGGTGGGTGCGAGCGCGGCGTTCACCGCCGCCAGCTGCGCGCGGATCCACGCACCTTCGCGGCCCACGGAATCCGGCCACGGCGCGAAGAACCTGCGATCGGTCTCGTCTTCGATCTCTTGGCGCACGCGCGACCCGCCGTCCGTTGTTTCGAGCGCGGCGCCCTCGCGGACGAGATGTCCGTGACGGAGCACCGCGAGGGCGGAGCTGATGTCGGACGGATGCTGCATCGGGAGCTTTCCCGCAAGCTCCGCCTCGGTAGCAGCCTCCCTGCGCCACACGCGCGTGAGCACATCGAACACGGGCCCGCCGAACCCCGCGGCACGCCATGACGCCATGTGGCAGTCGTCGCGTGCCTGCCAGAGGCCGAACACGGCGTCGTCGAGCGCGGCCATCGGACTCTTCCCGTCACCGCGATACCGCGCGGCCCGACGGAGGTGATCCTTCGGCACATCTGATCGCTCGATCGCGGCGAGCGCTTCACCGAGCAACGACGCGAGACGCGCGAGGTCGTTGCGCGGCAGCGGCTCGAGCGTCGCGAAGTACGCAGCGAGCTCCTTGCGGAACCTTGCATCGAGCTCTCGTCCCTTTGTCGTCAGACGCCATCTGCCGCCGGTCTCGTCGACCAGACCCGCGCCGCGCGCCGCGGATGCGGCGGCGAGATTCGTCTCGAAGACGGTCGTGTAGGGATTGCCGAGATCCTCGAGGCGAGCGCCTTCGTCCGGCTGGTACGAGAGAGTGATCGGAAAGAAGAAGGCGGGCCGATCCAAGCCCAGCTCCTCCATCGCACGCAGGGGATAGGTCCAGCGCGCGCGGCGACGCCCCAGGAACTCCGGGAGGAGCGGGACGATCTCGACAGGGTACGGCGACTTGATGCGCGGATTATTGCGCTCGCGCCTGCTCCCGTTGTGCGTCCTTCACGCAGTACGGCGTGTCAGGCACGAGACGCAGACGGTCATCTCGGATCGGCTGGCCGCAATCGACGCAGATGCCGTACGAGCCCTGCCTCAGACGATCGAAGGCGTCGTCGATCTGACGCAGGCGCGCTTCGAACATCGCGACGCGCGAGAGGTCGAGCTCGCGGTCCGCGGTCTCGGTCGCGACGTCCGCCGGATGCTGGTCGACCATGTTGATCTCCCCGCCGCCCTGGCCCTGCGGGTCCGCGAGCCGTTCCTTGATCGTGTTCACCGTCGAGGTGAACTCGTCGCGCAGCTTCGCCAGACGCTCGCGCGCTTCGTTCTTTTCCACAGCGGCCCTCCTAGAGCGGCAGAATGGAGCCGTGACGCCCGAGGACTTTAGCAAGCGACGCGCCGAATTCCACCTGCTCGACGTGCGCGAAGACGATGAGTGGCAGGCAGGGCACATCGATGGCGCGCAGCACGTCCCGCTCGGACAGCTCGGTGAGCGGCTGGGTGAGCTTCCGACCGGGCAGCGCATCGTCGCGGTGTGCCGCAGCGGCGGACGGAGCGGCTCGGCGGTCCGCCGACTGCGGCAGCTCGGGTACGACGCGGAGAATCTCGACGGCGGCGTGACCGCGTGGACGAAGGCAGGCCTGCCGCTCATCGACGCGAGCGGTCGCGCGGGACGGGTGATCTGATGGCACGCATGGTGCGCGCGGCCGATCGGACCGACCCGGATCGCCACCTCGATCGCGCGTGGCTGAAAGACCATCTCGAGGAGGAGCGTCGCGAAGCGGATCTGCTCGGCGAGATACGCGAGGCGCTCTTCGGGATGCAGGACGGCATCGTCAGCACGCTCGCGGTCGCGAGCACCGTCGGCGGCGCGACCGGCGAGCGCTACCCGATCCTCGTCGCGGGCATCGCGTCCGCGCTCGCAGGTGTGTTCTCGATGGCCGCGGGCGAGTACCTGTCGTCGAAGAGCCAGCGCGAGATCTATGTCGCGCAGATCGACAACGAGCGCGAGGAGGTGCGCGACCGTCCGAAGGAGGCCGAGGCCGAGGTCGCGTTCATGCTCGAGCGCGAAGGCCTTCCCGCGCCGGCCGCGACCCACGTGGCCGAGGAGCTCGCGCGCGAGCCGAGCGTTCTTCTCAAGACGATGGTCGAGAAGGAGCTCGGCCTCGTCATCGAGGAGGGGCACGGCGCACTACAGGGCGCGGTCATCATGGGCGCGTCGTTCGGCTTTGCGTCGCTCGTTCCACTGTTTCCTTACGTCGTGCTGCCGGTGAGCAGCGCGATCTACACATCGATCATCTTCTCGGGCGTCGTCATCTTCGCGATCGGCGTCTTGAAGGCGCGCTGGACGAAGCGCAACCCGATCGCCTCAGGCGCGGAGATCGTGGCGCTCGCTGCCGTGGCCGGGATCGCTGGCTATCTCTTCGGGACGGTCCTGCCTGGACTGCTCGGGGTCGCCGGAGTGTCGGGTTAGCGCGGACTAGGATTCCCGCGCATGTTGCTGCAGCAGTTCTTCGACCAGGGACTGGGCCACGCGTCGTATCTCGTCGCCGACCCCGATGAGGGCGTCGCGTTCCTCGTCGACCCCGACCGTCACCTGCAGCCGTACCTCGACGCGGCGGCGAAGCTCGGCGTGCTCATCACGCACTCGTTCGAGACCCACGTGCACAACGACTACGTCTCCGGCTCGCCGGCGCTCGCCGCGCTGCGGCCGATCAGTGTCGTCACCGGCGATGGCGCGGAAGTTCGCTACCCGCACGTGTCGCTCGCCGACCGGGAGACGATCGACGTCGGCGCGCTCCGCGTTCATTGCGTGGCGACGCCGGGCCACACGCCCGAGCACGTCTCGTATCTCGTGGCCGACCTACGGCGCGCCGACGACCCGCAGTTCCTCTTCAGCGGCGGCGCGCTCCTCGTCGGACATATCGCGCGCGTCGACCTCTTGGGTCCCGAGCTGGAGGAGCGGCTCGCTCGCGCCGCGTACGAGACGCTGCGCGAGCGCGTGCTGTCGCTCGCGGATTACGTCGCGGTGTTCCCGACGCACGGCGGTGGCAGCGCATGTACGTCGTCGGATGCAGCGAGCTCGCGGTGGACGACGCTCGGCTTCGAGCGCCGGCACAACGACGTGGCGCGCGCGGCGATGCAGGACTTCGCGCGCTTTCGCGAGACGATCGCGCGGGGACTGCCGGTCGCGCCGGCCTACTACCCCGGCGTGCGCGCGCTCAATCACCAAGGCGCGGCCGCGTACGCCGCGGCACCGCTGCGCGTCCTGCGCGATCCGCTGCCCGCCGATGCGACGCTCATCGATCCGCGCGCGCCGCACGTCTTCGGGTCAGGCCATCGTCGCGGCGCGCTCAACATCGTCGGCAACGACTCGTTCGCTGTTCGCCTCGGCGCGGTCGTGCCGTTCGGTTCTCCGCTGATCCTGCTCACCGTGGATCGCGAGCAGGCGGAAGCGCTGCGGCGCCAGCTCGCGACCGTGGGCTACGACGATGTGCGCGGCGTCGCCGATCCCGTCCCGGATACCGGCGAGGACCTCGGCCGCGTTCGCGTCGTTGACGCACGCACGGCCAAGCGGCTGTCCGATGAGGGCGCCACGATGCTCGATGTACGCGAGCGTTCGGAGTACGAGCGAGCGCACGCACCTGGCGCGCTGCACATTCCCTATGAGCAATTGCAAGATCGCATCGCGGAAGTGCCGCGTGGACGCGACGTGGTCGTGTACTGCGCGGCCGGCGTACGGTCGAGCCTCGCGGCGAGCATCCTCGAACGCTCCGGACTCGCTCCGATCAACATGCGCGGTGGCTTTTCTTCCTGGGAGACCGCCGGCCTGCCGACAGAGGGCTGACCGACAAAGCGGCACGTCTCTTGCGGCTTTACTTTGAGTGAGCTTTCTCCCCGTTGACCAGCGGGATATGCGCCTGTCTAACAAGCGAGCGATGGTCGAGGAAGATGGTCATATGAGGATCGTTTTCGTCGCGTCCGCGATGCCCCGGCGCTGTGGGATCGCGACCTTCACCGGGGATCTCGTCCAGGCCGTGAAGTCGGCCGATCCGACCGTCCGGATCCGGCAGGTCGCCATCGACGAGCCGAACGCGGCGCGCGCCTACGGTCCCGAGGTGCGGTGGCGCGTGCGTCAGGAGGACTGGCGCACGTATCGCGACGCCGCCCTCGCGATCAACGAGACGAGCGCGGACATCGTGAATATCCAGCACGAGTTCGGGCTCTACGGGCTGTGGCACGACGGCACCTACGACGACCACCTGGCGGTCTTCCTCGAGCACCTCGAGAAGCCGTCGGTCGTGACGTTGCACACCGTGCCGCCGCAGCCGGAGCCGTGGACGCGCGAGACGATGCGGGTCGCGTCCGAGCGCACTGATCTCATCGTCGTCATGGCGCACACCGCCGCGCGCCTCTTGCGCGACGTCTACGGCATCACGAAAGAACCGGTCGTCATCGAGCACGGCATGCCCGCGATCGAGCCGCACGGCCGCCGGCGCTTCAAGAGGCAATTCGGCGTCGAGGGACGCCAGATCGTGTCGACCTTCGGGCTCGTGGACCCCCGCAAGGGTCTCGAGTACGTCATCGAGGCGATGCCCGAGGTCATCGCGGCGCATCCCAGCACGCTCTATCTCATCGTCGGTCAGACGCACCCCGAGCTCCTGAAGAAGGCCGGCGAGTCGTACCGCAACTCGCTCGTCGAGGTCGCGAAGCGCCTCGGTGTCTCGGACCACGTGAAGTTCGTGAACGAGTACCTCACGCAGCGGCAGATCGTCGACTACCTGCTGGCGACGGACGTCTACGTCACGCCCTACCTCGATCCGAACCAGATCACCAGCGGCACGCTGGCGTATGCGCTCGGGGCAGGGAAGGCGATCGTGTCGACGCCGTACCTGCACGCGCGCGAGGTCCTCGCCGATGGCCGCGGCATCATCGTTCCGTTCCGTGACGCGTCCGCGGTCGCGGCGGCGGTGAGGCGCATCTTGTCCGATCCCGAAGAGAAGCGGCGCCTCGAGCAGCGCGCCTACGAGTACGGAAAGCAGATGGCCTGGCCGGCCATCGGACGGCGCGTCCTCGCCCTCATGCGCGATGTCCTCGACGCGCGCGCTTCAGGGATCATCCCGTCCGCGGAACATCCGTCCGCGAAACCAACGGACGGGATCGAGATTGAGCAACTCGCGCGCACATGAACATCGGCCGCAGGATCGCGGAGAACCCTCTCATCACCGCGCGCGACGTGAAGCCGTCAATGCCCGAGCTCGAGGTCGTGTCGGTGTTCAACGCCGCGACCGCGGTGGTCAACGGCGAGATCGTCCTCCTCATGCGCGTCGCCGAGCGGCCGCGCACGGACGTCGTGCCGGGACCCGACGCGCTCACGCTCGACCTCGACCAACCGCATCCGATCCTCCACCCGCTGCCGCAGCGCTACCGCCAGCGCGAGCTCATCGGCATGGCCTTCCTCGACACGCGGCCGCAGCCGCCGCGCGTCGTCGTGGCGTACATCCCCGCGGACCTGCCCGGTCTCGACCTGCGCGACCCGCGCTCGATCCGGTATCGCAACAACACCGGATATCTGCGCATGGCGAACGAGGGCTACATCGACTTCCTCGCGCAGATCAGCCACCTGCGCGTCGCGCGCAGCCACGACGGCATCCGTTTCGAGGTCGACGACATGCCGGCGATCGCACCGCACACCGATATGGAGGAGTACGGCGTCGAGGATCCACGCGCGACGCTCATCGACGGCGTCTGGTACATCACCTACGTCTCGGTGTCGCGCTGGGGCATCACGACGAGCCTCGCGACGACCACCGACTTCCGTTCGTTCGAGCGCGAGGGCGTCATCTTCCTTCCCGACCACAAGGACGTCACGATCTTCCCGCGGCGCATCGGAGGCCAGTACGCGGCGCTGACCCGTCCGATGCCGCAGTCGTTCAGCCGCATCTTCGGCGTCTGGATCGCCTACAGCGAGGATCTGCGCCATTGGGGCGGCCACGAGACCCTTGCCCTGCCGCGCTGGGGCTACTGGGACGAGCTGCGCACCGGGGCATCGACGGTGCCGTTCGTCACCGATCACGGATGGATCGAGCTGTATCACGGCGTCGATCGCAACACGACGTACGCGATGGGCGCACTGCTCCTCGATCCAGGCGACCCGAGCCGGGTCATCGCGCGATCGCCGACGCCGATCCTCGAGCCGACCGAGCACTACGAGCGCATGGGCCTCTTCAACGACACGATCTTTTCCTGCGGAAGCGTCGACTTGGGCGACGGGCAGATCCGCATGTACTACGGCGCCGCCGACTCGTGCATCTGTGCGGCAGACTTCTCGGTCGACGACATCGTGCGCAGCCTCGAGCCGTGGCACGGTGCCGCGGAGCGTCTCGTCACCGTTTGATGCTTCGCCAGATCGCGCGCCTTACGCGTCCCGTCGAGGACGCGGGCCCGCGCGCGACAGCCATCGCCGTCTACGCCGACGCGGCGGATCGCGTTGTCCCGGCGACGGACTTCGGCTTCGAAGGCGTGGCGTGCGTCGACGACGCGGCGCGCGGTGCCGTGCTCCTCTGCGACCTGTGGGCGGTGACGCGCGTGCCGATCGTCCGCGCTTGGGCTCTGGGTATCGCCGACTTCCTCCATTACATGCAGCGCCAGGACGGCAGTTTCGTGAACTTCGTCGTCGACTGGCGCGGTCACCACAACGAGAACGGCCCGACCTCGTACCCCGGCGGGAGCTTCTGGCAGGCGCGTGGGACGCGCGCGCTCGCGAAGCTATGGATGGTGCTCGGTGACGAGCGCGCGCACGATGCGCTGCTGCGCGCGGTGCCCCTCATTCGTGAGGCGACCGACGTCCCGCCCGACGTCCGCGCGATCCACGTCCATATGGCGAACGAGCTCCTGCGCGTCGGCGCGATGTCACAGCTCCGGGCCGACCTCGAGCGATGGTGCGAGGAGATCGTCCGCCTCCGCCGCGGCCGCGTGCTCTACGACAACCCCGACCAGGACGCGCCGCACCTCTGGGGACACGTGCAGGAGGGCGCGATCGCCGAGGCCGGCGGGCTCCTCGACCGGCCGGACTTCGTCTCGGCGGCACGCGAGAGCGCGATGGCGTACCTCGCGCCGCTCGTCGAGCGCGGCTTCGACGAGCCGACGGTCCAGCCATACGGGGTCGCGTCAGCGATCTATTCGCTCACGAAGCTGCTCGAGGTCACGGGCGACGAGGTCTTCGCGGATCTCGTCGCGAAAGCGCGCGATTGGTTCTACGGCCGTAACCCCGCGCGACGTCAGGTCTACGACCGCGAGAGCGGCCGCGTGAATGACGGGATCGACGACGGCCTGCTGAACGAGCACTCCGGGGCCGAGTCGAACATCGTCGCGGCACAGGCGCTCATCGACGACGTCGTTGCGACGCTGCCGGACATGCTGCCGCTCATCGAAGGCTGCTTCGTACCGCGTGTGCGCGAGCGCCTCCTGGCCGCGCCGGCCGCCGGCTCGGCGTAGCGCTGCCTTACGCTTTTCGCGTGCGTCGCCCGGTGGCGCTCCTCATCACCGTCGTCTCGGTCGTCGCTGCCGTCGCGTTCGTCTACCAGTCGTTAACGCCGGACCCGCGCAGCCTCGGCGTCATTGTGCCCGCCGGCGGCCCGCTGCCGATCACCGCCGATCCCGACCCTGACGACCCGACGGACATGGACCTCACCGCGCCGCCCGTCGCCCTCGCACCGCCGACCGGCGCCGTCGTCCAGCAAGGCGTCGTACGACTCCCGAAGCCGACGATCGATCTGAAGGCGCAGCGCCGCGTCGGCATCCAGGTCGGCCACTGGCAGACGACCGACGTGCCGAAGGAGTACGGCACGCGCATCACGGCGCAGACCGGCGCGGCCTTCGCCGGCTACACAGAGGTCGATCTCAATATGGAGATCGCGAATCGCATGAAGACCCTGCTCACCGCGCAGGGCATCGCGGTCGACATCATCCCGACGACCGTGCCGATCGGCTATCTCGCGGATGCGTTCATCGCGCTCCACTGCGACAGCGATGGAGTGGGTGAGCTGTCGGGGTTCAAGATGGCACGCTCGAATCGACGTGGTCCATTCGAGGACGCGCTGCTTTCGACGATCAAGGATGTGTACGCAAAGGCGACGGGACTCGACTACGACTTCGCCCATGTGAGTCGCCAAATGCTTGGCTACTTTTCTTTCAACTGGTCGCGTTATCAGCACGCGACGTCGCCGTTCACACCGTCGGTGATCATGGAGATGGGCTTCATCTCCAACGACGACGACCGCGACCTCCTCGTCGAACACCCTGATGTCGTCGCGAGGGCTCTCACCGACGGGGTGCTCACCTTCCTCGACGAACATCCGCGCAGCAAGCTCTTCAGCGGAGACCTCATCGTGCCGCAGGCGCCGCTTCGTCCTGGGCCGCAAGCGACACCGTCAGCCACGCCGTAGCCGTCTGCTACGATCGCGCGGCACCGCGAGGTGACTACACCCAGGGAGGCCGGAAGATGAGCGTTCGTAGCGCACGCGACGCCGGCCTCCGCTAGCGCCGGCAAAAGACACCCCACCGCAGGCCTCGCCGCGTGCGCGCGTCCGCCTTCGTCCGCTCTCCGCGGAGGACGCATGCCTTCGGATCTCTTCCCCGCGGACTGGCTCGTGCCGTTCGAATACACGGAGACCGTGCTCGGCGCCCTGAAGTCGGGGAAAGAGAGCGAGGTCTATCTTGTCGCGCGCACCGCGCATGGCAGGACGTCGCTCATGGCGGAGAAGCGCTTCCTCGCGCGGGAACGTCGCCTGTTCGCGAACACCTACACGTACGCGGGCATCTGGGGCGAGGGCCGTTATCGCGAGAACCGCGCGATGAAGAAGAACACACGTTTCGGGCAGGAGGCGCGGCACGCCCGCTGGATCTCCAACGAGTGGACGAACCTCGTGCACCTCTATGACGCCGGCGTGACCGTCCCGCCGCCGGTCGAGCTGCGCGAGGACGGCTACCGCATGGCGTTCATCGGGGACGGCCTCGTCGCAGCGCCACGGCTCGAGACCGTCCACCTGGACGGCGCGACCGCGGAGCGCGTCTGGCACGAGCTCGTCGCGGAGATCGCGCGCATGCTCGCGGCCGAACGCGTGCACGGCGACCTCTCCGCATACAACGTCCTGTGGTGGCGTGAGCGCGCGGTGCTCATCGATTTTTCCCAGACTGTCGACGTGATCACGCATCCGGCCGCGCGGGAGCTGCTCGTCCGCGACGTCACGTCGCTCGCGCGCTATTTCGCGCGACGGGGCGTTGCTGTCGACGTATCGAACACGCTCGCCCGGCTCGGCGCGGACGACCGCCGCTTCGCGCATCAGGCGCGTTCACGCTGAGGTGAGCGGCGCGACTGCCGCTTGGCTAGAGTGACCGACATGCCCGCGAAGAAGACCGCGATCAAGAAAGCAGGCGCGAAGGCAAAGACCACTCGCAAGCGCCGTGGTCCTGCCGAGCCGCGCGGCCCTGAGGCGAAGGAAAGCGCGCTCGCGCTCGATGATCCGGCGATCGACGAGCTCATCCAGCGGATCGAAGGCGCGAAGGGGTCGGTGCTCGCGGCCTACCGCGATCCGTACGCATCCACGCCGCTCGTGCTCGCCTCGCTGCCGGTCGGTGCGGTCGAGGCCACACCGTTCCAGCGCGATCTCTCGCGCACGCACGCCGATCGGCTCGCCGGCGCGATCCGTGACTCGGGCGCGTTCCTCGATCCGATCATCGCGTACGCCGCGAAGGATTCGTTCCTCTCGCCGAACGGCCGTCACCGCATCGCGGCGGCGCGCGCGCTGGGTCAGCGCAGCATCACCGTCCTCGCGACGTGTGATCCGGCGCTTGCCTATCGGATCCTCGCGCTGAACACGGAGAAGGCGCACAACCTGCGCGACCGCAGCCTCGAGGTCATCCGCATGGCGCGCTCGCTCGCGAAAGACCAGCCGCGGTCGAAAGAGTCAGATCACGCGACCGCGTTCGAGTCGCCCGCGTTCCTCACGCTCGGCTGCGCGTACGAGAAGCGCGATCGCTTCTCGGGCAGCTCGTACAACTCGATGCTGCGTCGCGTCGATCTCTTCCAAGACAAGGCGCTGCCCGCGGCGCTACGTCAGCGCGAGCAATGGGCGGTGCGGCTCCTCGATATCGACGAACGCGTGACCGCGCACGTGAAAGCTCTACAGGAGATGGGCATGAAGAGCCCCTACCTCAAGGCCGTCGTCGTCGCGCGCTGCAACCCGGTGCGCTGGATACCGCAGAAGCGCGGCGCGCCGCCGCCGATGAGCGTCGCCGAGGCGCTGACGCGCATGACCGCCGCCGTCCGCAAGTTCGATCCGAAGAAGATCCGGCCTCAGGACCTCGCGCTCGCTGCCGCGATGAGCGGCGGCTCCGATGAGGCAGCCTAACTAGCTTTCCGCGACTCCACCGGCTCGCGCTTCGCGGCATTCGTCTCTCGCTCGCCGGCTGGCTACGCCGGCCGAGCCCGCGCGCCTCGCACGATCAGCACGGGCCGGCTGGGCCAGAGGCTCGCTCGAGACGAACGCCTTGCGCGCGGCCGGCGGAGCCGCGGACGCGACGCGCCGGCTAGTTTTGGCGCGGCCCCGCGTGGCGCTCGACGATGGCGATCAGCTCGTCGAGTCCGAACGGCTTGTCTAAGTGGCCGGCGGCGCCGATCTCGTCAGCCCACCGGCGCGCGTTCTCGGCGGCGGTCATCACGACGATGGGCACGCGCGAGCCGCTCTCGCGCAGCGACTTCGCGACCGCCCAGCCATCCATGATCGGCATGCGCATGTCGAGTAACACGAGCGTCGGGTGCCACGCGCGCACCATCGAGAGTGCCTCCTCGCCTCCGCTCGCGGCCATCACCTGATGGCCCTCGCTCTCCAGGATCGAGGTCACCGTGTCCAGGATGGAGTTGTCGTCGTCCACGACGAGCACGCGCGCACGGGCGCGCTCGCCTCCCTTCCCCGCGCCTCGCTCATGCGCCAGTCCAGCACGCTCGTTCCCATCGCGCGATCCCGACCACACCTCGATCATGGCTAGTTGAGTCTCCTTCCTTCGCCCTCGCTGAGCGGTAGTGCAACGTGGAATGTTGATCCCTTGCCAAGCTCGCTCTCGGCCCAGATGCGGCCGCCGTGTTCCTCGACGATGCCGCGGCAAATGTAGAGACCGAGGCCCATGCCGTGGAACTTGCGATCGTCGACGTTCGAGGCGCGCGAGAAGCGCTCGAAGATGCGCGGCAGATCACCCGGCGGGATGCCGATGCCGTGATCGCGCACGGCGATGTGCGCCTCACCGTTCGTCTGCCACACCGTGACGTCCACCGGTGTCGCCTCGGGGCTGTACTTCTTCGCGTTCTCGATGAGGTTCTCGACGAGCTGCTCGATACGGCGGCGGTCGACGGTGCCGACGACGACGCCGCGGACATCTAGCTCGGTCGAGTGACGTCCCGCGTGCTGGCGCTTGACCACCTCGGAGACCAGCGCGCCGAGGTCGACGGGCTCGCGCTCCACCACGAGCCGGCCCTGCTCGAGACGTGCGGCGTCGAGCAGGTCGGTGACGAGGGCGGCAAGACGCTGCGCTTCGCGCACGATGCGCTGCAATCCCTGCACGTCCGACGGTGCGCTCGGGTCGCGCTGCGCCTTCCGCTCGAGGAATTGCGCCTGGGCGACGACGGTCGTGAGCGGGGTCTTCAGATCGTGTGCCGCGGCAGAGAGGAAGTCCTCCTTCATGCGGGTCGCCTCCTCACGTGCCCGCACGCGCGAGGCGTGGTCGATGAGCGCGCGGCTCTCGAGGATGACCGCGGCCTGGTCCGCGAGCAACTGGGTGACCTCGCGATCGCTGGCCGCGAAGATCGGTGGCCGCTCCGCGTAGAGCACGAGCACGCCGAGTCGTCGGCCGCCGGCGGTGATCGGCGCACCGATGACCGCGCCGACGCGGTTGCGGCGGTACCGCTCCGCGCCCTGCGGGTCATCCTTGATCGGGTCGGCGCTGAAGAGCGTGCGTTGCTGCTCGAACGCGCGACCTGCGATGTGCTGGCCCGGGGCGATGTCCGATGGCTCGCTGTTGTCCGGCCAGAAGCGGATGACCGCCTCGTCCTCCTGCCAGAGGCCGATGCGCGCGCTTGCACCCGTCGCGCCGGCCGCGCCCCGCTCGAGCTCGCGAACGATGTCGATCGTCGTTGGCAGGCGCGGCAGGCTCGCCGCGCGGGTGAGGAGGTCGCGGAGCTCCGGCGCCTGCCAGGCGCGTCGCAGGAACGGCGGCGGCGTAAAGCCGACGAAGAAGGCGAGTGCCGAGAGGAGGCCGAGCACCTGGCCGATGCCTGCGAGCAGCGTGCGATCCGGCTCGGCGAACAGGCTCGCCGCACCCGCGGTGACGATCTGGACGGCGAAGAGGATCGCACCGAGGCTGACCGATTGCATGCGCCGGCGCGTGACGCCCTCGCTCCGCCGCGACGCGAGGATGAAGGCCGCACCGCTGTACAGAGAAATCACCGCCATGTACGCGATGAGCGCGATCGTGTAAGGCGGGGGGAGCGGTGCCGGGGGCTGATAGAGGCCGATGAACACAAGAGCGAGTCCGATGAGCGCGATCTCGGTCGCGCGTTTGAGCAGCGGCGGCACGTTGGTGAAGTCATCAACGAGGCGCAGGAGGATGTAGGGCAGCGCGAGGATGGTCACGATGAGGATGTCCGTGAACCACAGCGGCGCCGTCACACCAAGGAGCGCGACGATGCGCGTCTCGACGACGAAGAACGCGAGGATCGCGAAGAACAGCGCCATGTCGAGGTGCGCCGGTGTGGGATCCCGCAGATAGCGCCAGGTCGCGAGGACGAACACGAGGACATAGAGCGCTTGCGATAGACCCTGGATCAGATCGAGTGCGGTCATCTTCCTCGGCGCGGAATGTTAGGAGTCGCCGACCGAGCTACCGGCCGAGCAACATGCCGATCAGCGCGCCTCCGACGACCACTACACCCGGATGGATCCGGCCTTGATACGTGAGCGCGATCGCCACGGCGCCGATCGCCAGCTGCCACCACGCTGTCGTAACGCCACCTTGTGCGATCAGCGACGTGCCGGTGGACGCGAGCAGGCCCGCGGTCGCAAGCGTTGCGCCGCGGACGATGCCCGCGAACGCCGGCGTGAGCAAGAAGCGCCGGCCCGCCGCGGTCGCCGGCACCATGACCAGCGGCGGCAAGCTCGTCGCGAGCACGGCGATCGCCGCACCGGACCAGCCACCGATCTGGTACCCGAGGCTCACGATCCAAAGGCCGTTCGGCCCCGTCGAGAGCCGGCCGATCGCAAGTGCCTGCACCACCTGGGCGTCGGTCGCGATGCCGGTCGCGACGAGGTCCTGGCGGATGAGCGGGAGCGACCCGAGCCCGCCCAGCGCGAGCGCCGAATCCTTGAGCAGCACCAGGAAGAGCGCGAGCTCGTGCGTCACTCCTCGGCACGTCCCGATTCGGGACGCTCCCGCCGCAGCGCGAACGCGCCCAGCAACGCCGCGACGGCGATGACGAGCACGCTCGAGCCGCTCGCGAACGTCAGGATCGCGAACGCGATGATGACGACGAGCGCGTCCACGATCACGGCGGGTCCGTGTCGCCGCGCGTCGCGCGCCATGATCAGGGCGAGCGCGAGCGTCATGCCACCTGTCGCCGGCGCCATGCCCGACAGCGCGGCGCGGGCGAGTGGCTCGTTCGCGATAAGGCCGTACGCCGCGGTCATGGCCGCGGTCACGAACGCGGCCGGGACCATCATTCCCGCGACCGACGCGATCACGCCGCGCCATCCGGCGATCCGCTGACCGATCATGCCCGCGAGGGCGACGAGATGGATCCCGGGCGAGAGCTGTGACAGCGCCCACATCTCGGTGAACTCGCGATGGGAGAGCCACCCGTGCCGCTCGACGATGTAGCGCCGGATGAGAAGGAGCGTGCTCGTGCCGCCGCCCACCGACTGCGTCCCGATCGCGATCCACGCCCTTACCAGCTCGCGCATGGCCGCCTAGGGTATCGGCGGCCTTTGCATCATCGATACATCGCGCTGGCCGACGCGGCTCGCGGCTGTACGCCTCACCGTATGACGACGCGTCACTCCGCGAGTGGGCCGCGCGGATCCATGACGTATGCGCCCCGTGATGCGCCGCGCCTCCGGGAGCTGATCGCGTGACAAAAGTACCGACATGCCATGGACTGGCACCGGCTCTGCCTGCGCCTGTGTCATGGACTGGAGCGTCATCGACGTCGAGCGCCTGCAGGTGATGCGGTGCCCGTCGTGTCAGCGGGGACTCGGGGGAGGACTCATGCGCCAGGTCGAGTGGTCGGCTCGGCGGTGCGTGGTCGTCGTCGTGTGTCCGAACTGCCGCGCCGAGTGCATGGCCATCCTCGAAGCGCGGTTGCCGCAGCTCATCGCGCGCCCCCCGATCGACGTCGAGGATGTGCGAAGGGCCCACGACATCCTCGCCAAGCGCGACTGGAAGGTGAGCGAGCTCTTCGCGGCCTAATGTCGTGTCGCTGAACAACGGCGACATCGCGGAGCTCCTCTCGCGTGCATCAGAGAAAGAGACAGCGCATCGTCAGCGCGCCCTGCGTCGCGCTGCGCGCGCGGCGCTCTGGCAGTGGGACGAGGAGGCCGCGGCGGTCCGCGAGAGCGGACGCAAGCTCACCGAGCTCAGCCTCGTCGGGCCCTGGATCGCCCGGCTCATCGAGGAGTGGCTCGCCTCCGACATCGATCCGCCCGTGGCAGCGCCGGTGCGCACAGGTTTCCTCACACTCGCGGACGCGCGGGCAACGCTCGAGGCTCATCCCGAATGGATCCGCGCGTACCGCGGTGACCTCCAGGTGCACACGACCTGGTCCGACGGCGCAGATTCGCTCGCGACGATGGCCGTCGGCGCGGTGTCGCGCGGCTACGAGTACGTCGGCATCACCGACCACACGAAAGGGCTGTTCATCGCGCACGGCATGGACGAGCCGACCGTGCTTCGCCAGTGGACGGAGATGACGGAGGTCGCCGCGCATCTGCCGAAGCGCTTCGCGATCCTCCGCAGCCTCGAGATGAACCTCTCACCGGAGGGCAAGGGAGACATGGACGAGGCGCTGCTCGACGAGCTCGATCTCCTCGTCGCGGCCTTTCACTCGAAGCTGCGCACACAGGACGACGAGACGCCGCGCTACTTGCGCGCGGTCATGAACTCGCGTGTGCAGATCCTCGCCCATCCGCGGGGACGCCGCTATGACGTGCGCCTCGGCCTGCGCGCGGACTGGGATGTGGTCGCGCGCGCCGCGGCGCAGCGCGACATGGCGCTCGAGATCGACTCGTGGCCGGACCGCCAGGACCTCGACGTCGAGAACCTGCGCGCGGTCGCCGCGGCCGGCACGCGCGTCGCGATCGACACGGACGCCCATAAGGCCGAGGAGCTCGGCTTCGTCGGCTTCGGGCTCGCGGCGGCGATCCGCGCGGGCATCCGCATGGACCGCGTCGTCAACTTCATGCCGGTGGACGAGCTGCGCGCGTGGGCGCGCGAGTCGCCTCAGATGGCGAGGCGCATCTGGGCCCGCGCTGGTGGCACTTTGCGCATCTAGAACATTTGTTCTAGACTAGTCCGAAGACAACAGCCATGCCCAATGTCGTCATTTACGCCCGGACCAGCACAGACGCGCAGAAGGTTCGGCAGACCGGCGAAACGCAGATCGAGGTATGTCGCCAGCTGCTGTCGACCCGAGGCGGCTCGCTGCTTGGCGTCTTCTCCGATGACGGCGTATCCGGCACGCTGCCGCTGCGCCAGCGTCCATCCGGCAGCCGGATGCTCCAGTTGTGCGCGACCGGCGCTGTGGATGCTCTCATCGTGTTTCGCCTTGACCGATTGTCCAGGCGCTTGGGCAATGTCGTGGCAGAGCTCGAGAGTTTCTGTCCAAAGCCTCTTGAGATTTGGTCGGTTTCTGAAGGGACCGTGCCCGACCTCCGCAACGCAGGGTCCGTGATCGCACAGGCGATGGAGTTCGCCGCGATGGAACTCGACGTCGTCAGTGAACGCATGAACCGTGGACGAGACCGCGTCGCGGCGCTTGGCAAATGGACGAGCGGCCCGGTGCCGTTCGGCTACGACCTCGATGATGACGGTCGATTAATACCCTCATCGCGTATGGTCGCCGGCGTAACCGAAGCGGAGCTCGCGCGGTCAGTTTTCATCGCGATGGCCGGTGGCTCGACAACGATTGCCGAGGCGCGACGCCTGCAGGAGCTCGGCGTCGCACCGGGTCGTCGCTACTCGAGGCGGATTGTATTGACGGACTCTGCACAGTGGCGGCCGTCTCGCATCAGGGCGATGATCCGGAACCCTCTGTACGCCGGCACTCACGAACTCAAGAGTAGGTTCGGCACGATCGAGCGGCAGGTTCCCGCACTCGTCGAGAAGGCGACGTGGCAGGCAGCGCAGGCCCAACTCGGAATTAATCTCGCGAAGTCGCAATTCGCGTCGCGCGAATACTTGGTGCGCGGACTGGTTTTTTGCGCGACTTGTGACGCGCGCTTCGCGGGTACCACCGTCACCAGCGACGGCTGGAGAGACCATTACTACCGGTGTGGTGGGCAGGTTGGGACGATGCAGATCGATCCTGCCGCTCGTTGCACCGCGAAGTTCATTCCGGCGGACTGGCTTGAACAATTCACTTGGGAGGGTTGTCGTGAACGCGACGCGGCAGCGTCCTCCGCGAGTTCGTTTGCTGAGAAGCGGAGAGTGGTTGAGCGCATGGTCTCGCGGATAACGGTCATGAGTCATGGTGTCGGGCGCGGAAAAACGGCGCTAGTCGTGATCGCGTGGAAAGATGGGTCGAAATCCACGACGTCACTGCACCGACGTCCGCGAAGACAGAGTGTCAACTAAGCCGACGTATCGCGAGGTTGAATGCGCGAGCGCGTTGAATCGCGTGCGCGGCATGCCATTCGAATGGAGTCTCAATCCCTACAAGGGATGCGTACATGGCTGTCGCTACTGTTTCGCTCGCGCATACCACGTGCGGATGGATCGCGACGTCGGCGCGGGTTTCGACCGCGAGATCGACGTCAAGGTCAACTTCATCAATGTGTTGCGGCGTGAGCTTCAGAAGAGACCGCAGGGTTCGGTCGCCATTGGCACCGCCACCGATCCCTACCAGCCCTGCGAGGGACGCTATCGGCTCACTCAAGGGGCACTCTCCGCTCTCTGCGAGTTTCCGATGGCGGTGACGATCATCACAAAGTCGACGCTGATTGTTCGCGATATCGCCCTACTCAGGCGCTTGTCCAACACATTGGAAGGCAACCTACGAGTGTGTTTCAGCGTCCCGACACTCGACGCTGAAGTCTGGCGACGCGCAGAGCCAGGTACCCCGCCGCCCGCGCAGCGGATGCGCGCCCTATCGATGCTGCGGGACGCCGGAATTGATGCCGGTGTTCTTTGTGCACCGGTCCTCCCGGGACTCACGGATTCAACCGAGTCGCTTGATCAGGTGGCTGCCGCCGCCTCAGCCGCGCGCGCGACATTTTTCGGATGGCGTCCGCTCAAGTTGGACCCGGAGATTCGCGACTACTACTTCGAGTTCATCTCGCGGGAGTTTCCTGTCCTGAGTGGAGCGTACGCACGCATCTATGCGGGCGGAGCCCACTCGCCTCGCAGCTACCAAGATGCCTTGGACGATCGCTTAGCTGCGATCAAGCGCCGCTATGGTCTCGCCGACCGCTATCGGGCCGAGGCAGTCGGTTCACGCTCGACGCCGTCTCGGCCAGCGCAGTTGACGCTGGCGATCTAGTTCTTCCCAGAGACGTGAACGCTCAGCGCGACCTCTTCTGACCGGTTCTGTACGCGGTGACGGACCTCATCCTCGGGCCGTAGGACCTGCGGCTCGCGCGGCGGGACCACCGCCGCGCTCGGGTCGTCACCTTCACTCGACGCGATCTCCGTGAGCGTCCCGCGCACCGCCACGAACACGGTCCAGCCGTCGGTGTGGGGATGCGAGAAATCGCGCGAGCCGACCGGCCAGAGGATGACGCGCGTCTCGATGTCGGCGTCCTTCGCGATCGGCACCTGCACCTCGCGTTCGGCCTGCGCGGGCGCGA
>Ga0209058_1001100_pt1 | contig 23172 bp, 19 predicted proteins | sample GraSoiAngelo_147_FD_185904 | JGI IMG/M metagenome (GOLD analysis project Ga0209058, IMG submission 185904) | Grasslands soil microbial communities from the Angelo Coastal Reserve, California, USA - 14_1009_05_40cm (SPAdes) (version 2) | ecosystem: Environmental > Terrestrial > Soil > Grasslands ... | reverse complement strand
GATGTTGAGGGTTCCGAGCCCCTCTCCCGCCACAAACGAGTACTGCGGGCCGATAATCCCGGAAGGAGAAGGATTGTTCGGATGCGTCCGGCTGAAGGACATCCGGAACGTGCTGAGGAGCGTGGGTGAAAAAACGTGGTCTTCGGAAAATGTCGCAAAGCTGCTCCGGCTGTAGCGCTCGGTACGGAACTGTGGATACTCCAGCGGGTCGGTTTCGGTCGTGTTGCTAAACGTGAAGCGGCCAAACAGGCGATCGGCGGAAGAAAAATTATGATCCACTCGGCCCTGCGCATAGTCGTCTTGGATCGGCTGGGTAAAGGGAAACGTGAACCGGTTATTGGGAAGATTCGGGCTCGGATAGAGGGCCAGAAGTGGCGCGGTTACCGGCGAAATGGTCACGGACGGTACACTCCCCAGTTGCGGACAGGCCGTATTCGTGATCACCGCGCCCGCCGGGCCGTGACACCCAGCGCCGATCGTGGGACTGATGGTCGTGACGCCGAAGTGCTGCCGCAATCCTTCATAGACTCCAAAGAAAAAGGTCTTGTCCTTCTTGATCGGCCCTCCGACGGAGCCGCCAAACTGGTTACGGCTAAAAGCAGGCAGCCGGCGGTCGCTGGCGGGAGTTTTGTAATCGAAGAAGTTGCGGGCATCGAGTGCGCTGTTTCGGAAATATTCAAACAGCGAGCCATGCAGCGTGTTCGTCCCGCTCTTGGTGACCACCATCACCTGGCTTCCCATGGTCATGCCGTATTCGGCACTGAAGGAGTTGGTGATCACTCGGTACTCCCGGACTCCTTCAATCCCCAGCGTACTTCCGTCTTGGGCAGCGGAGGTACCGTTGGTCAGATTCGCCATGAGGGCGCCGTCCAGCAAATAATTGTTGGAGCGCAACGGAGCTCCATTGCTGCTGAACCACGTGCCCACGGTAGACGCAGCCACGCCCAGATTCCTTTGCTGCGTGATTCCGGGCTGCATCAGCGTCAGGTCAATGAAATTACGACCGTTGAGTGGAAGCTCAGCCACTTTGCGCTCGTCCACGAGGCCACCGAGCGCCCCGGAAGTCGTGTTCACGATAGGCGCGTCCTCCGTCACGACCACGGTCTGTTCGACGGCGCCGGCCTGGAGCGTAAAATTCACCACTGCTTCCTGGGCAACCGTCAAAGTCAAACCGCTGCGCACTTCGGTTCGAAAACCGGCCAGTTCCACCCGCACTTCATAGCCGCCTACCTGGAGCGCCGACAAGCGATACGAGCCATCTTCAGCGCTGACACCTGTGCGAGTCAGGCCTGTCTCCACATTCTTTGCGGTAATGGAGGCACCCGGGATAACGGCGCCCGAGGAATCCTTGACGGCACCCAGAATCGTGCCAGTGGGTAGTTGAGACATCGCCTGTTTCCCCATTATCAGCAACAGGGAAAAAGACAGGACGATTACTCGGAGTGTCTTTGACGCATGACAATACGGGACCATGGACCACCTTCCTTTTTTGCGGATGTCGATGGACGACGCACTGCGATATCCGGGATTGCTTCGCTTTTCAACGATCTGCCCTATGCCGTAGAAGCTATTTTTCCCAGTAATCTATCATGCCATGCGTAAAGTGAAACGCTATTTCTCTCACGCCTGTCAACCGACCTCTTCCAAGGGGGAGTTCTCAAAAGCTCACTTTCAGCGCCAGCTGGATGTCACGGCCGTCCCGCGCAGCCGTGAGCCTGCCGGCATTGGGACCGACAATTCCGTTACCATTCGCTGGATTATTTATGAAGTTTGCGCGGTTCAGGATGTTGAAAAACTCGGCCCGGAATTGCAGATTCCCGCCTTCACCCAGAAACGCGAGCGGGGTGTTCTTGTGCATTGAGAAGTCCCAGTTCAGGAGGCCGGGCCCGGTCAGACTGCCCCTCGCCACATTCCCCATGTAACCCGGAAGGGGTGTCGTGAACATGTTTGGATTGAACCACCGGTTGGGGTCACCGGTAATGACTGCTGCAGGATTGTAGACAACAGCCTTGACATTACACTGGCGGCCCAATGGGGTAAGACCGGTCGTGCCGACGCAGGTGGTCACATCGCCCAAATTGGAGGAAGTGACCAGTTCGGGGCGCTCATATGCGCTGTTGATATTGGTGGTCGCGTTGAGCGACACGTCGCCCGGGGCTGCGGGCGTAAACCCGTATCCGCTCTGTACGGAAACGATATTCTGCATCGACCATCCGTTCACCAGCCTGGATACCAAACCCTGGGACTGGCGCGCCGGGAACGTGTACAGCGTATTGAACCGCCAATTTTGAGTGGCGTTCACGACGGACCTGCCCTTATCGAAGTTCCGCGGCACGTAAGGCGTGAAAGCTTCACTATCGATTGAAAGCCGCCCCTGCGTGGTGTCCAGGTTATTCGAGTACGTGTAAGCGCTCTGGAATTCGAGACCGTGCGACAGCCTTTTCTGGACGCTTAGCTGGAAGCCGTCGTACCAGGACCGCGAACTGGTTTGGATCGCGTTATCCTCCCTGAGGTTGCAGTTGGCCCGTCCGCTCGGGATCCGCAAAGTGGAACCGGTGGAGGTAATGACGGTGCAAACGTGTCCCGACGGGAAGAGTATGTTCGCCGACGGGCAGGCCGCGGGCGTACCCCCGGGACCCTGGGTGTTCGCCCAGTTGGGAACCCCATTGACCATGCCCGTAGGGATGCAGGGATTGACGTCCCCTTGACCCCAGAGATGCAGGCCGCGCGTGCCCACATAGGAGACCGACAAGCCGACGCTGCCCGGCAACTGCTGATCCACAGTAAGGTTCCACTGCATCAGGTACGGCTGGCGGATGTCATGCTGGGTGATACTGATAGGCGACAAAGGAGAAAATCCGGCAAATGTATTAGTCGCCCCAGGGTTGCTGAAGGGAGGTTGATAGGGGCCTGGGTTAGCCGAGATGAACCCTGGCGCCCACGACGGCGGGAGTGCGACACTCGTGGAACGATACGGAGGATCGCCCACAACATATCCGAACGTGGTCGAACCAATTGTCGCCACATCGTAGTAAAGCCCGAAGGCGCTGCGAATGGCTGTTTTCCCGTTTCCCGTCACATCGTAAGCGAACCCGGCTCGAGGGCTGAAGTTCTTGAGCGACGGGTTTCGCATATACGGCTCCACAGTGAGCGGAGAAGTCCAACCGGGACCGCCAATGACGTCAACCTGAGCGCCGGGATTCCGTAGAGTCGTCTGAAGGCCATGGGATTCCGTCACCGTAGTGTTGAATTCGTACCGCAGGCCGAGATTCAGTGTCAGCCGCGAAGTCGCGCGCCAGTCGTCCTGCCCATAAAATCCGAAGGTTTCGTACGTGAAATGGCGGCGCTCCACTCCGCCAGGAATAGCTGCGAACACCTGCGAGGGTTGATTTTGTAGAAAGGCAGGAAGTCCTCCGGCAAAATTCACCCTGCCCCGGTTCCACACGGTCTCGCCGGTAATGATCTGAATGCGGTTGCCCAGGAAGCCGAATTTCAGCGCGTGTTTTCCCTTCGTGTAGAAGAGGTCGTCGCTCACGCTCCAGTAATTCTGCAAATGGTAGTTGGGAGCGGCGAAGTCCGGCCCCATCGTGGTGAAGTTCGGGTTCCCGGTGCCGTTGGATCCGATGACGATCAAACCAATGGGCTGCCCATTGGCGAACGAGACATCCGGGCCAACGACTGGCTGCCCAGTCTGAGAAGGATTGACCACGGGTCCGGTTGCTGGGTTTGTGCGGCTGAAGGAGATCCGCGCGGTATTCAGAAGCGTGGGCGAAAAGATGTGATTCTCGGAAAGAGTGATGAACTGGCTGCGGCTGGTGACGGCGTTCTGAAATTCCTTGAAGCCGTACACGCTGGCGCCGAAACCCGGACCTGGAACCACGGCATCTGTGTCCTCAATTGTGTAGCGCGCGAAAAGGCTGTCTCCCTTGCCAAAATTGTGGTCCACGCGCATCTGTCCGAAGTTCACCGACTGATTCGAGAGTTGGGTGTAGTTGCTGTCTGCCGGACCATACAGCCTCAGCAGGGGCCGTATGGCGGGGTTCACCGTTATCGGACCACTGATCAATGCCGCGCAGTCGGCGGGGGTCACCGTGTAGTCCGCGCCATTGGGGTTGCCTTGGGCGACGGTGCGCGTCCCATTGGCCACACATGCGGATGGAATACTCTTGGTGATTATCGGATTCCCCTTTATCTGCCTCAGACTTTCATAAACGCCCCAGAAAAACGTTTTGTCTTTCTGGATCGGACCTCCGAAAGCGCCGCCAAAATTATTCCGTTGATATGGCGGGTTTCGCTTGCAGGAGGATGCATTGGAGGGATTGCTCGCAAGGCACTGCCCGTAGGAGTAATCAAAGAAGTTCCTGGCGTCCAGGACACGGTTCCGCAGGTATTCGAACACATCGCCGTGAAACTGATTGCTTCCGCCCTTGCTGACAATCGTCATCTGGCTGCCCATGTTCATGCCATATTCGGCGCTGAAAGCGTTCGTGATGACCTTGTATTCCCGGATGCCGTCCAGCCCTAGCGTCGTACCCACGACCGAGGCACCGTTGTAGCCGAGAACGTTCTGTGTGGGCGTTCCGTCCAGCAGGAAGTTGTTTGAGATGATGGGCGCCCCGTTGCTGCTATAGATAGTGCCCCCTGCGCCGCCTCCAAGCTGGATCACCACGGTGTTTTGTGAGATGCCAGGTTGGAGCAGGGTCAAATCCAGGTAGTTGCGGCCGTTCAGCGGCAGCTCCGCCAGCTTCTGTTCATTCACCAGGCCGCCAAGCGAGGCTGTGGTCGTGTTCACGATCGGAGCCTCGCTGCTGACCACGAGTTCCTGCGCAGGAGTTCCCACCTCGAGCGAAAAGTTCAAGACCGTTTCGTCACCAACGCTGAGAACCAGTCCCCTCTGCGTCGTTGCCTTGAAGCCGGACAGCTCAACTCTCAGGTCATAGTGGCCGACAGGCAGTGCCGCCAAACGATACGCGCCGGTCTCGTTGGTCAAGGTCGAGCGCGATGCGCCCGTCTCCAGGTTCTGGGCCGTGACCGCCGCACCGGGGATCAACGCGCCTGAAGCGTCCTTCACAGTTCCAAGAATTGTCCCGGTCGGCAATTGTGCGAAAGCCGGAACCGCCGCCACAAACAGGACTAGCACCATGACAAACAACCCAACGCGACAGTCCCAACGAACGTGTCCAAACACTCCACCCATGAGTTTCTCCTCTCTTGCGGGACAGCAACGCTGCCTTTTCAAAACTAACACTCGAAACGCCGTAGCTGTGTTACCTTTTCAAAACTAACGCTGGAAACGGCGCAGCAGCGTTTGTTTTTCAACGCGAGCACTGGAAATGCCACAGCAGTGTTAGCTTTGTGCGGTACCGCTACGAAATAATTCTTTTTCGTACCGCATAGAGGATAATGTCCGCGGTGCTGTGCAGGCCAAGTTTTTGCATGAGATTGGCCCGATGGCTTTCAACAGTCTGAGGGCTCAGGTTCAACAGCCCGGCGACATCTTTGTTCGTCTTACCCTCAGCAATCAGCTGCAACACTTCTTTTTCCCGCTCGGTAAGGAGGTCATAAGAGTCGTGGACGTGCTTATGCCTCAACTGCCGGATGTAGTCGTGCAACAACACTTCACTAATCGCCGAACTAAAAAAATGGCGCTGCTTGCTGAAGGCTTCCAAGGCGAGGGGCAAATCGCGTTCGACAGATTCTTTGAGGATGTAGCCTTTCACCCCGGCATTCAGTCCTCGAATCACATAGTCTTCGTCCGCATGCATGCTGAGCAAGATGACAGAGGTTTCCGGACGCCGCTTCAAAATCTGCGCAGCAGCATCGATGCCGTTGAGAAGAGGCATGGCGACGTCCATGATGACAAGCGTGGGGGCCAGCTTTTCGGCAAGTTCAACAGCTTGGTGGCCGTCTGTCGCCTCTCCAACCACCTCCGTTTGTTTGATTCGTCCGAGCAAGAACGTCAACCCTTTTCGCACGACGTCGTGATCGTCCGCAAGAATGATTCGGATCTTGCTCATTTAACCGTTACCGTTGGCAAGCGGGATTTCTACACTCAGGAGCGTTCCACGGTTGGGCCATGAGCTGACGGCCAAGGATCCGCCAAGAGCTTTCACGCGCTCTTCAATTCCGACAAGGCCCAGACCGGCCCTCGCACCGCCCGTATCGAATCCGAGACCGTCATCGCGTACGGACAAGCATACCGATTCTTTTTTGCCCTGCATTGTAATTTGAATCACCGTCGCTTCGGCATGACGGGCACAATTGGTCAGCGCTTCCTGGACGATACGGTAAAGGCAGGTTCGACCTTCATCGGCCAGGCCGTCAAAATCCCCTTCAATTTGCAATTCCACTGGAGTGCCCGTCCGCCGCGACAGTTCAGAGGCTTGCCACCGGACGGCAGGCACAATTCCCGAATCATCCAGCATCGAAGGACGCAGTCCCATCGCCATGTTCCGCACCGTTCGAAGAGTTTCTTCGGTTAACCGCTTCGCGTCAGCCAGATGAGAACGATATTCGGATTGAGGACCATCGCGGAGGTGTTCAAGATTGGCCAGTTCGATCCCGAGACCGGTCAGCGTTTGCCCGACTTCGTCGTGCAATTCCCTGGAGATGGCGCGCCGTTCTTGTTCCTGCGCGTGAACCAACTGGGAAGAAAGACTTCGGAGCTCCTGTTCGGCGCGTTCTGTCCGGCGACGCTGCTGACCCGCCTGCTTCTGGAGCAGATGATTGCCGTAGCCCGCCGCGACGGCGACAATCAGGCCCAACAATGATGAGACCAAAATCATCCGCCGCGTGTATTGAATGAGGTCGTCCTGTGCGGTTTCAATCTCGTGCTGCCTCTCCTCGACGGCGCTTTCATTAACCGATCCAATAGTGGCGAGAATAGTCAGGACGGAGCTGCGTCTCAAATTTAGTTCGCGCTGCAACTCTCGCACGCTGGGAGTTTCGCCGTCCGCATCATTGAAAACCGCTTCGGCTAATTTCCAGTATGCCTCGATTTCCATTCTCACTTGATCGAACTCGGTTCGTTGTTCCGGACCCACGTTCTGTGAAACCGCGATGAGCCCGGTTTCCACCGTCGCTCGCGCTTTTAGGAATCGGTTTCGCCTGTCCTCGATCGAGTCGGAATCCGCATCGAACAACTGGTCTCGGGCAAAGCTTCCTGCGAGAAACACATCGGAGCGAAGGCGCTCCAGATCCAGACTGAGCTGCCGAAACTTTGTATTAATCGTGGAAACCTCGCCGAACAGCAGGGTCGCACGACTCACAACTCCCAGACCGGTGATGAAAATCAGCAAAACCAGGATTCCAAAACCGCCGGCGAGCAAGACTAGTGCCCTGTGAGGCGCCGTCAATCTCAGTCTTTCCCGGCGAGGGGCGATCTGCAAATCGAGTTCAGGGGTCTCGGACGAGACTCTTCGAAGCTGCGTTGACATTTTTGCACTCCGCTCAAATGCATGCCGTTGAGCCGTCTTTGAACTCCGCTCCGAATCGGACGGCTACCGGCGACATAAACTGCTGGGACTAGTCAAATCACTGTCCGTCTTATTTCCCAGCGTGCTTGCGGGCTTGCCGCACGAAAAACATAACCACCAAACGAAACCGGCGGCCAGCGCCGTTATAAGCACCGTAGCACCGTCCTTATCATACTCCTCCGCAAAGCCTGCAGACTAGAATCGCGAGGCCACTGATCGGAATGTTGACAGTGCACAGTAGATGGACATACGCTCAACGCCGTCGAATCCTCAAAATTTGGAGGCGCTATGAAAAACGTTTCGCGACGAGAGTTTCTGAGGTCGGTTGCAGCGGTGGGAGCGGGAGCAGTCATTCCGGCGCATACGGCTGCGCAAAGTAGCACAAGCGTCCGCATTGACGTTCATCATCATATTGTGCCGCCGGCGTTGATTCAGGCTTGGGGTGCTCAACGCATGGGTGCGGCTTCGGCAAACTGGACTCCGTCGAAGGCGCTGGAGGAGCTCGAACAGGGCGGGGTGTCCGCTGGTCTGACGTCGATCGCCCCGGCGGGAGATCCGTTTAACGATCCCTCGACTGCGGTCCGGCTCTGCCGCGAGTGTAATGATTATGCCGCGCGGCTCGCGACCGACCATCCCCGCCGGTTCGGTGTGTTCGCCTCGCTGCCTCTGCCGAATATCGAAGCGAGCCTGCGGGAAATCGAGTATGCCTTCGGGACACTCAAGGCGGACGGCGTGGGTTTGTTCACGAGCTACGGTAGTAAATGGCTCGGAGACCCCTCATATAATCCGGTTTTCGAGGAGCTGAACAGACGCAATGCGGTGGTCTACACTCATCCAAACACCGCGAACTGCTGTCGAAACCTGATTCCCAATATCGGCGACGGCGCGATCGAGTGGGGTACCGACACCACGCGCGCAATTGTGCAGATGATTTTTGGAGGCGCCGCAGCGCGGTATCCGAATGTCCGCATGATCTTCTCGCATGGTGGCGGCACCATGCCGTTTCTGGTCGAGCGGTTTGTCGGTATGGCGAGATCGCAGCAATACGCCTCGAAATTTCCAGAGGGTTACCCTGCCGCGGCCTCGAAGTTTTATTACGACACCGCGCAGGTGGCGAACCCCGCGGCAATGTCGGCGCTCACCAAAGTGGTTCCGGTTTCGCAGATCGTGTTTGGCACCGACTATCCGTTTCGGACGGCGGCAGAGCATGTCAAGGGACTGAAAGAGTGCGGCGTGTTCAGCGTCAAGGATCTTCAGCTCATCGATCAGAACGCTTTAAAGTTCTTGCCGAAATTTAAAGTATAGATTTACGAAGAAATAGCCACAAAAAGGCACAAAAGACACAAGACGATAAACCGAAAACATTTTGTGACTTTGTGCCTTTTTGTGGCTATATTCGCCACAGTGGAACCGATTTCACTGACCGCCTTCTTTCCGGCATATAACGATCAACACACGATCGAACCCATCGTGCGCACTGCCGCTGAAGAGATGCGCAAGGTGACTGACGACTTCGAAGTGTTGGTGGTCGACGACGGCAGCAAGGACGAGACCGGGGTTATCCTGGATCGGCTTGCCGCGGAACTGCCTTATCTGCGTGTGATTCATCATGAGCGCAATCTCGGTTATGGCGCAGCCTTGATTTCCGGTTTCAAGAACGCGAAGAAGGATCTCATTTTCTATACGGATGGCGACGGCCAATACGATGTGCGTGAGATGCATAATCTGCTGGCCGAACTCCGGCCCAACATCGATCTGGTGAACGGCTACAAAGTCAAGCGCGCCGATGCCTGGTACCGGATTTGGATCGGCACAGCTTACCGGCGCGCGATGCGGTGGGTTTTCCGCCTCTCGATCCGCGATGTCGACTGCGATTTTCGCCTGTTCCGCCGCTACGTCTTCGATACGATTTCACTGGAGTCCAGAAGCGGTGTCATCTGCGTTGAAATGGCCAAGAAATTCGAGCTCGCAGGATTTCGAATGGTTGAGATTCCGGTCAGCCACTATCCTCGGATATACGGCCGGAGCGAATTCTTCCGATTGCGACACCTCGTATATACCTTTCGCGGCCTGCTGAAGGTCTGGTGGACGTTGGTAATCTCGCGCAGATTGCACCTATGGATGAGTTTCGCGGCGAAAAAATTCTAATCACGGGCGGGCTCGGATTCATCGGCAGCAATCTTGCCATCCGTCTTATCGAAGCCGGGGCTTCCGTCACCATCGTTGACTCTCTCTTTCCGACGTGCGGAGCCAATTACTTCAATATCGAAACTATCCGTAACGACATCGAAATCGTCGAAGGCGACGCCGCCAATCTCACGCTGATGCGACGGCTTGTTCGCGGTAAGAAATACGTCTTCAATCTCGCGGGTCACGTCAGTCACATCGAGTCGATGGAAGATCCATTTTCCGATCTGCACATGAACGCGCTCGCGCCGCTTTCCGTGCTTGAAGCGTGCAGGCATGAGAATCGCGGGGCGCATGTCATTTATGCGGGGACCAGGCAGTCGTACGGCCGGCCGGAAAGCCTGCCGCTGGTTGAAACGCAGCTCTTGAAGCCCATCGACGTGAACGGTGTCAGCAAAATGGCCGGTGAATGGCTCCACATGGTGTATGACCGGGCGCACGGGATTTCGGCGGTCTCCCTCCGGTTGGTCAACACGTATGGACCGCGTCAGCTCGTGAAGCACCCGCGCCAGGGCTTCGTCGGCTGGTTTATCAAACAGGCGATCGACGGCGAAGAAATCCAGCTGTTCGGAAACGGCCAGCAATTGCGCGGATTCAACTACATCGACGACGTCGTCGATGCTCTGCTGATCGCGGCCACCCACAGCGGGCTTCGCGGCGATTATTTCAATCTGGGCGGAGAGCGGCCGGTCACACTCGAAGCATTCGTTCAACTGCTGCTGCGCGTCACCGGGCGCGGTTCTTACCGCATCGTACCTTTTCCTGCAGATAAGAAAGCTATCGACATCGGCAGCGTCTACACGTCAGCCGAAAAATTCAATGCCGCGACGGGCTGGAAACCCCGCACCACATTAGAAGAAGGATTGACCAGAACCGTGGACTATTACCGCCGCTGCCGCAAACATTACTGGTAATCTCCTGCGCATGCGTGCGGAAGATTTCGAGTTGCTGTACCGGCTCGAAGAAAAGCATTGGTGGTTTGCCGCCATGCGCCAAATCACCGATAGCATCGCGGCGTCCGAGCTGGCCGAACCGAAACGGAAAATTCTCGATGCGGGCTGCGGCACCGGCTTCAATTTAAGCTATTACACAGATCTAAATTCCCACGACGTCTATGGCCTCGATATTGCTAATGCCGCACTCGAGCATGTACGAAAGCGCGGCATTAAGAAAGTGATTCAAGCTTCCATAACGGATATTCCGTTCAAGTCCGAAACGTTCGATGTTGTTTTCTCATTCGAGGTCGTCACACAAACGCCCTACGACACACACGATGCCGCTTTCCGCGAAATGATTCGCGTACTGAAACCTGGCGGCCACTTTTTTATCCGGGTACCCGCGTTTATGTGGCTGTGGTCGTCGCACGATGAAGAGCTACAGGTCTGCTACCGCTATCGGCTACTTGAGCTCAGGAAGAAATTGGAGCAGTGCGGATTCACCATCGAATGGACCAGCTACGCGAACGGGTTCTTATTTCCCGTGATTCTTGCCCGGAGACTGCTCAAACGCGCGGGCATCGGGGGCGGAAGCGATGTGAAGCCGCTGCCGAAAGGTCTGGGATGGCTGGATGGGGTATTTAGGGCCGTTCTATCTCGAGAGGCCAAATGGTTTCGGTCCGGCCATCGCCTGCCATTCGGCCTGTCGCTGATCTGCTACGCACGAAAATCGTAGAGACGTATGGGTGGAGGGCATTCCCTTCCTCGCAGAGGAGGGGAGGCGCGACAGCTTAATAGAAGCTGGCGCGCCGGGCGCGAAGCGCGAGCCCGATAGGGCGAAGCCTCTATTACGCGGCCATGCCTCCTCATACCCTACGCTTAAAGAATTCGCGGACCCCTTCAATCACCCGATCCACGTCGGCATCCGACAGGAAAGCATGCATCGGCAGGCTCAGCACGCGAGAGCAGAGCAGATCTGCATTTGGGCAGCGAGCCGGCCTGAACTCTGCGAAAGCTTTTTGACGATGCAGGGCCACGGGATAATGGGTCAATGTTGGTACGCCGCATTCATCAAGGTAACTGCGCAGTCTGTCGCGGTGCGCAGTTGTGACGACAAACAGGTGGGCGTTGCTCTTGCCGGTTTGGGCTTGCAGCCCGATCGGCAATTCACGAAAGGCTTCCCGGTACTTTTCCGCAATGGCGCGCCGCCTGCCATTCCATTCATCAAGTCTCCGGAGGCTGACGCGAAGAATTGCTGCATGCAGCTCATCGAGGCGGCTGTTTTCGCCAAGGATCTTTGATGAGTAATTCTCACGTTGTCCGTAATTGCGCAGCAGCCTGGATGCTTCAGTGATGGCAGCGTCGGAGGTTACAAGCATTCCTCCATCGCCATAAGTTGCAAGGTTCTTCGTGGGATAAAAACTGAACGCGGCGGCGGTGCCGAACGAACCGCATCGGCCCCAACTCGCCTCGCTGCCATGTGCCTGGGCCGCATCTTCGAGAATGGGAACGCCGGCCTTCCTAATCTCCTTCAGGCGGGCAGGCATTCCGTACAAATGCACGGGAATGACAGCCTTCGTCCGCGAAGTTTTTCTCTCCAGACACTGCTCAGGAAGGATGTTGAAGTCATCCAAAGAGATATCAACAAAGATCGGTCTTGCACCCATGGCGGCGACCGACATCGCCGTCGCGGCCGCGCTCACGGCGGGTACCAGAACGTCCTCGCCTGGCCGGACACCGATGGCCCGCAGACCGATTTTGAGTGCGTCCGTCCCGGAACCAACACCGATTCCTCTGGCCGCTCCGCAATATCGCGCAAATTCGTCCTCGAACGTCTCAACCAATGGACCGAGAATGTAGCGGCCGCCGGAGAGCACGCTACCAATAGCGCGGTCGATCTCATCGCGAAGCGATTCGTATCTCAATCGAACGTCATTGAAATCCATGGCTCACAACTTCGGTATGATTTGAACGCCATCAATCGTAAATGGAGGGGAATCAGGAGTGATATCGGAGTAGAAGACATATTTTCCACCCATCAAATTTTGCACCGCCGCAATATGCTTGTGAAGAGCACTGCCGGGTTCGATCAGCCACAGAATGCGTCCCTCACGAAAGATTGGAATTTCGAGCGGCGTTTCTCGGGCCTCCATCACCAGGTCGCGGCGCACACGCTCCACACGGTTGGGCTTCGTGTTGTTTTGCAGGATCCAAAAATCCTTTTGTGGCAGATAGTAGCGGCCGATCCGCCAATTCATGAACCACTGATCGACGTACGCGTCAGTGGTAATGATGAGGGATGGGCGATCTTTCGGGACAAAATTCTGAATCTCCTTCAGGGTTGAACGAGTCGTTTCGTCCAGGTATCGCACCTGCCCGATCGATGCCTCGAAAGACCCAAACAGAATTGCGTTTTTTATCGAAGGGATCCGGTTCGGATCATTAACTGCGGCCGGCAGGGGGAAAAAATCCAGAAAAAATAACGCATTCACCAGTAGCGATGCGCCTAGAGCGAACTCGCTCGCGCGCAGCCGCGACAACACGTATCCTCCCAAGACACACAGTGCAGGCACAGAAAACAGCGTATGCCCGGGAGCATCAACATGAACTATCGCTTGAATGATGAGTCCCGGAATAATCCAAATGAAGAAGAATGCGGCTATCATTCCCCTCCTCGCAGAGGAGGGGAGGCGCGACAGCTCAAAAGAATCTGACGCGTCTGGGTGGCGCGAATCGCGAGACCGATAGGGCGAAGCCTCAATTGAAGGTTGGCTCCTGAGCACAAACGGGAGAGCCCAAATCCATCCCACTACGGCCAGCGCGTTCCAGATCACCAGCCTGTTGATCTGTCTCAACCACGCCACCATCGACGATCCGAAAACCGCTGATCCCTGCCCAGATTGCTCGACGGCGTACCCCAGCATCACGCCCGTGAAAGTCCGGATTCCGCCCATTGCGATAATGAGCGCTCCTAACCACACACCAACGATGCCCACGAATAAGACACATGCCCTGAATACAATCCTCCAGGACCTCGTCCCAGCCCACGTCGAAACCAACCAAAGCGGCGATAGGAACGCAATAAGGTCGGGGCGGAAGCCGCTGCCCACACCAAGCGCGACGGCTCCCCAATATGCATATTGCTTTTCACCGTTCCAGCACCGCCAGCAGCAAAACGCCGTCAATAGGGAAAACAGGGCAAGATGGGGCCGCAGCGGTCCATCCAGACTGGCCTGCCAAAAGACCGGGTTCACGAGCAGAAGAAACGCTGCTGACGCTCCCGCCCATCGCGAGAACATCCGTCCGGCCAGAGCAAACGCGACGCAACATGCCGCCGCGCTCACTACTAACGAGACCGCGATGAATGTCCGCTCCGCGTTTCGGAAGATAACGTTCACGATCCGGGCAAAGAACACGAAGAAGGGATAACCCGGAGGCTGCGGCTGATGAATGCGTGGATCAAACTTCTCGAGGGAAAGCGCCAGGTTAACGTTATCGATCGTGAAATACTCCCCCATCGCCGGAAGCCGCGTCAGCAGCAACAGCGCCAGTATGAGGATCGCAAAAGTGGTATGACCTTGCCGCTCCTCCATGCCGCGCGAAGGGTAGCATAACCGTCCAGGAAACTCCCCTCCTAAGTACAGTACTTCGTAATTATGGTTGCGTAATTTTCCCCTCCTCCCAGAGCAGGGGTGGCTGCACCATCAAAAGAATGCCGCGAAACACCGAAAGAATGCCGCGAAACACCGAAACGGCGCGGACGGGGTGGCGCGCCAGCTTCTATTAAGCTGCCGCGCCACTCCCCCTCCTCTGCGAGGAGGGGGATAAGTTAGGATGGTGCTGTGGGTTACGCGGCAGGGTCGCTCTTCTTTTTAGCGCTGGGAAGTTCAGTAGCTCGGGGAACCCGTTCGTCGCTGGTGGACTTCCATTCTGTCGTGAGTCTGGAATGGTTTGGGCAATCTGGAAATTTCGCACCTTCAACGAGCACAATTTCGAATCCGCAGCACAGGCTCTTATAAATCCCAAACTTTTTATTGATCTCGCCGTTCTTCGCCATTTGGTGGAATCCGAATTTTGAGCTGCATGCTAGATGCCAGCCTGAGCATATTTTCCAGGCAATATTTTAAGCGTTGTATAAAAGTCTACAGCAAATGGACCCGGGAAATTTCGACTTACCGGCCATGGAATTATGGTACGGTGGCAGACGTTTGCCCACCCCCGGAAACAAGTCTTGCGCCCGCCAGTTGTGCGATGGCAGCCAGCGTCGTTTGGGCGGCATTCAAGCCAAGCCGGAAGTCTTTATCGTTGTAAGTGGCATACAGGTCCGATGGTTGATGCCACTGCGGATCCCACCCGTTGCCGATCTGTGTTCCGCGTTCGTTCTCGCGAAGGCTGATCGAAGGGGCGAGGTCCTGAAATGGAGTCGAATCGGTATTGGTCATATGGCTGCCGACCGAAGCCGGATAATCCGTCGCGTATTTCTCGTTGGCCTTCTCGAAGGCCCAGGCGAGCGACTGTGATTCGGGCGCCATTTTCGAGTTGATCTGAAACTCGATGTTCACATCGGCTTCAGGACGCTGCTCTTTGCTGAGGGTGCCGTCCGGCCGCGGCATCCCGTGATCAAACAGCATCATGTCGTGCTGGACCATGCCAAGCCACTTCGGCTCCGGATATTTTCCAGATCCCGGCGGGTCTTCTTTGCCTTGAAGATTTTTTCGCTGATCCACGTAAGAACGCGCGCCATTGAGACCGGTTTCTTCGTTGTTCCAGAGGATGAAGCGGATCGATCGATCGGTCTTGACATCGGGGGTGCTCAATACGCGGGCGACTTCCATCACGAGCGCAGTGCCGGAGCCGTCGTCGTTTGCCGCTTCACCCCAACCGTGGCCATCCATGTGCGCGCCTAGGATATACATTTCCTCGGGATGTGTAACACCAACCTTCGTGCAGTAGACCTCTTCGCGCGAACCCGGCACCGAAGGCTCACGGTTGAGCTCGCGCAATCTCGCATTTCGCTGTTTCAACGGGTCTGTGTTCACGCCCGTTGGGACCCGTACACCCCGCGGACGCCCCCCTCCCGCAGCGGTGTCCGGCGGCAGATTCGCTCGCGGGCGTATCTCCGGTTGGTAATCGTAGGTCAGCCGTTCGGTGTTGGTACATCCATAACTCTTCAGTTGCTGCTCGATCCAATCGATGGCCCGGCGGTTGCGCTGCGTTCCCTCGCGCCTGTCCCCAAACTGGGTGAGACCTTTGATACTGGCTTTGTATTTTTCGAGCTCCAAACGGTCCACAAGAAGCTTCACCGGATCTTGTGCGAACGCCGGCGTGAGAGAAAAACTTATCAGGATAAGGCCGAAAATATGGTGGCGCATGGTTATTTATATATCACGAACTCTTACCTCTCCTGGGAGAGGTCGGCGCGACAGAGGCAAGTCTGACGCGCACCGGTTGAGGTTGCAGGTCTTACCAAATCTTCAGCCCTCACCCGCGCGCTTTCAGCGCGCGCCCTGTTCCAGAGGGAGAGGGTAATTTCGCGATTTTGTCATAAGCTTATTTCATGTTGAGACAGAAATGGGGATCCGTCGTTTGTCCCGCATGCCGCAATCTTGTGGGCGTCAATGACGAGCGATGCTTTACGTGCGGACGGTGGAATCCAGGGCTATGGGGATTTGCGCCGCTACTGAGCCGTTTGGGACGTGATCTCGGATTCACGCAATTTGTCATGTGGAGTTGCATCATTCTCTACCTGTTGACGCTGGCCTTCGACGTCCAAGGGGTGAGTACGGGCGGCTTCAACTTCCTCGCCCCCAGCGGCCGGAGTCTTTTTGTGTTTGGGGCCAGCGGTGTGATTCCGGTCTTTCGTGCCGGACGATGGTGGACGTTTTTAACCGCGGGATGGCTCCATGCCGGAGTTTTACATATCCTCTTCAATATGATGTGGATCCGGCAGCTCGCTCCGGCCACGTCGGAAACGTACGGCCCGAGCCGCATGGTCATCATCTACACCTTTGCAGGTGTAACAGGATTTGCTGCGAGCACGTTATCGGGCGCATTCATACCTTTCCTGGGGGGTGCCGGTTTCACGGTTGGGGCCTCTGCGCCGATCTTCGGATTGCTTGGAGCTCTGGTTTTCTACGGCCGCCGGACCGGCAGCAGCATCGTGGGAGATCAGGCCAAATCCTGGGCCGTGGCTCTATTCATTTTTGGGTTCATTTTCCGGGGGGTCGACAATTGGGCGCACCTCGGCGGTTTCGCCGGAGGCTACGCGACTGCAAAATTTTTGGATCCGCTGCAGCCAGAACGCCTGGACCATCTCGTGGCCGCGCTCGCGTGTCTGGCGCTGACAGCTATGGCCATCGTGTTCTCGATTGTGAGCGCTCTGGGTTCTTTCCGGCTATAGCGGCGGCTCGGTAAACTATGCCGTCCTTCGCTCCAACCCGCCGCCTGTGGCGCCGGTTGTTTGAACCTGAGCCTCCTTGACCAGAATAGTTTGGTTGCGCATCCTCTTGCCGTTGAGGATATCGATTGCTTCATGGGTCTGGGTGTCGTCTTGAAGCTCGACGTATCCGAACGCAGGCGATACTCCTGCCACGAGGTCGTGTACAATGCGGATAGATCGCGTTTCGAAACCCCGGGACTCCACCCATTCTTGAAGCTCACGCTCTGAGCAGTTGTAGGGAATATTGACGAGGAACAACTTGGACATCTTGCTTGCCTCTTTACGCCACGCCAATCGGCCCGGCTGATATTTCAGAACTACGCGGCTTCAGCCTTCCTCGGAGACTGCTTTCGAATCTTCCAATGTTGAAATGGATACATGTGACCACACTGAGGGCACTGCCATGATCCCTTCTGAGGATCGGCGTCGCGCTCGTGAACCATCTCCACAATCAAATGACAGTGAAGGCACATCGTTGGCCTGCTGTAGACGAATTGGGGTAAGTTGCCCTTCCGCACGGCTCGATCCCTCCTTGAGATTTCTGTTCTTGAGCAATTCGGCTTCCGCTTGGCAGAATGCTGATCAATCAACGCAGTCTTAGACGGAAGCGCCGTGTATCGGGTAGAAATTTCCTGAGGAGAGGAGAAAACCCTCCCCCTCTGGGAAAGGGTTCACCTCGTCAAATGCCTGTACTTAATCCGATGCGGTTGGCCGGCGGCTGTACCTAAACGAGAGCGACGGTCGGCTTCGTAGTCGGAGTAATTCCCCTCGAACCACACGACACGGCTGTCGCCCTCAAATGCAAGGACGTGCGTGGCGACGCGATCGAGAAACCACCGGTCGTGGCTTATGATGACTGCGCATCCGGCGAAATTCTCCAGTGCTTCTTCAAGAGCCCGTAGTGTGTTGACATCGAGATCATTCGTCGGCTCGTCAAGAAACAGCACATTGGCCCCTTGCTTCAGCGTCTTCGCCAGATGCACTCGATTCCTCTCACCGCCTGATAGGTTTCCGACTTTCTTTTGCTGATCGCTACCTGAAAAGTTGAAACGCGCAACATAGGCGCGCGAGTTCACCTCGCGGGAGCCGAGTTGGACAGTATCGAATCCATCCGAGATTTCCTGCCATGCCGTCTTTTCCGGGTCGAGCAGATCCCGGCTTTGATCCACGTGCGCAAGCTTCACCGTGTCGCCCAGGCGAACGGATCCGGCATCCGGTTTCTCCTGTCCGGTGATCAGACGAAACAACGTCGTCTTACCAGCGCCATTGGGGCCAATGACTCCCACGATTCCCCCGGGAGGCAAACGGAAGTTCAGGTCCTCAAAAAGTAATCGGTCGCCGTATGCTTTCTTCAAACCTAGAGCCTCGATAACAACCTGACCAAGCCGAGGCCCAGGCGGAATGTAGATTTCCAGATCTTGCCCCCGGCGTTCGGTCTCCTGACTGAGCAATGCTTCATAAGAATTGATGCGCGCCTTCCCTTTGGCGTGGCGTCCTTTGGGCGACATGCGAATCCATTCCAATTCGCGCTCCAGCGTTTTCTGGCGCTGCGTTTCGGTCTTCTCTTCCTGCTGAAGCCGGATTCGCTTTTGCTCGAGCCACGATGAGTAATTTCCTTCCCACGGGATTCCATGACCGCGATCTAATTCCAAAATCCATCCTGCGACGTTGTCGAGGAAGTATCGATCATGCGTCACGGCAATAACCGTACCTTCATATTGCTGGATATGATGTTCGAGCCACGCCACAGACTCTGCATCGAGGTGATTCGTCGGTTCATCCAAAAGCAGAATATCCGGCTTCTGAAGCAACAAACGGCAAAGTCCAACACGCCGCTTCTCGCCGCCGGACAAAATCGAGACACTTGTTTCCGGCGGCGGACATCGCAGTGCGTCCATGGCCATTTCAAGCCGGGAGTCGAGATCCCAGGCTTGAGCGGCATCTAACCTTTCCTGCACCTTTCCTTGCTTCTCCAAAAGATCAGACATCTCTTTGTCAGACATTGGCTCGGCGAATTTGGCGTTGATCTCATCGAACTCACGCAACAGAGCCACGATCGGCTGGACACCTTCTTCGACGATCTCGCGGACGGTCTTTGCAGGGTCGAGTTGGGGCTCCTGTTCGAGAAAGCCGATCGTGAATCCCGGCGATACGGCCGTCTTGCCCTGGAAGTCTTGATCGACGCCGGCCAGAATCCTCAACAGCGTGCTCTTTCCGGATCCGTTCAGACCGATAACGCCGATCTTCGCTCCATAAAAATAAGAGAGATAGATATCCTTCAGAACGGCCTTCTTATCGAAGTACCTGCTTACTCCAATCATGGAATAAATGACTTTGTTCGGAACCGTGCTCATCGGGAGGGACTATCGAGACCTGAAACTTGCCAGCGCCTCTTGTTCAGACTCATGGACGTTAAACACCGTATACAACTTTGTGAACTGAAGCAGATCGGTGACCTGACGCCCGGGATTACTGAGCTTCAGCTGGCCCCAAGCCTTCCGCTCTTTCCCTTCACATTGCGGACAGGCATCCCAGTTGCCTTCGTCGTCTTTAAAGACTGTCGCACCGCACGCCGCACAGATCATCTGCTCAACGGTGCCCAATGCCATGATCAGCTCACCAAGTCCGCTACTGTCCACATAGGAAAGATCTTTCAGATTGAGCAAAATCTTATTGTGCCCTTTGGCAATTTCGTCACGGATCGTGTCGCGCAGACTCGTGAGCGCCTCGCCTGCGGTGAACTTACCCGCGAGATCGATGATCAGCACAGAGTTTGCACGTCTTGTAGTTACTTTGAAATCCATAGGCTTTCACATCTTACCGCTTCTCGGGCACCCATTGGATGATCGCTTCAAGAATCGTATCCGAATCGACGCGTTCAGCCTCGCCTTCGAAATTCAGAATCACCCGGTGGCGCAGCGCAGGCATGACCACATGCCTTATATCTTCGCAAGCCACTTCGGACCGGCCGCTAAGCAGCGCTCTCACTTTGCCTCCGACGATCAGAGCCTGCGCGCCGCGAGGGCTGGCGCCATACCGTAAATATTTCTTCGTCATTTCGTGGGCAAGAGAAGTCGTCGGCTGCGTGGCCATAACAATCCGGATGGCATAATCCTGGACAGTCTCGGAGATCGGCACGGCCAGCGCGACTTCGCGGAGCTGAAGAATCTTTTCCGCATCCCACACGCGCTCGACACTGGGCTCGTCGAGGTAGGTTGTGCGGTCGAGAATCGTGTGAATATCCTCCACACCGGGAAAATTCATGCGGAGCTTGATGAAGAAGCGATCCAGTTGCGCTTCCGGCAGCGGATAGGTCGCTTCCAGCTCCAGCGGATTCAGTGTCGCCAGTACGACAAATGGCAGTTCAAGACGATAGGTCTGCTTGCCGACCGTTACGGTCTTCTCTTGCATTGCTTCCAGCAGCGCCGATTGGGTCTTGGGAGTCGCGCGATTGATCTCATCGGCAAGAATGATGTTGGCGAAGATCGGACCCGCCTGAAAGTCGAGGAACTTATCGCCGTGCTCGTTTTCTTGAACGACGTTGGTCCCGACGATATCGGCCGGCATCAGGTCCGGAGTGAACTGGATTCGCGAAGATCGCAGGTGCAGCGCATCGCTCAGGGTCTGAACCAGCTTGGTCTTTCCCAGGCCAGGCACTCCTTCGAGCAGCACGTGGCCTTTTCCAAGGATGGCCATCAAAATGTCATCGATCACATCGGAATATCCGACAATGACCTTTGAAATTTCCTGATGCACCCGGCGGAATTCCGATTGGAACGCATCCATCTGGCGTTCAAGATCCGAAACGGTATTGGCCATTACTCTCTCCTGCCTGAACGTTATATCAGAAAGGTGTGAATGAATTGAAATTGGGTAAACTGAAGGGGATGATCATATTCGGTCACCGCGGCGCGCCGGGTTACCCTCGTTTCGGGGAAAACACAGCGGTTTCGTTCAGAAAAGCTTTGGAGTGTAGCGCGACGGGCCTGGAGTTCGATGTCCGCCGGTGCGCGGATGGGCAACTGGTGGTCATTCATGACGAGACGATTGACCGGACGACGAACGGGAGAGGCCGCGTGGCGGATCTAACTTACGACGAACTCTCCAAGTTCGATGCGGGATTCGGCAGCCCGATCCCGCGGCTCGCCGATGTGCTGGACGAATTCGGAGCCCGATGCCTGCTGAATATCGAACTGAAAGAGACCGGAATTGCCGACGACGTCAAAAAACTCGTCCTCGAACGCCGGCTTGAACGGCACGTTATTCTCTCTTCGTTCCAATGGGAAGAGCTTAGGGGCGCGTTCCCGGAAATTCCGCTGGGGCTATTGAGCTCGAAGCTGGCGGATCTCATCTCAGCTGCGCGTCAACTGCACGCCACGGCGATTCATCCTCAGAAAGACATTGTCACTTCGAGTCTCATCGAGGCCGCCCGCGACGCGAAGCTGCAAATCCACGTCTGGACGGTCAACGACCGTGCCGATATTTCAAGATTTCGCAGCCTCGGCGTGGACGGGATCTTTACCGATTTTCCAGAGAGATGTTCGACGCTGGTATCGTAGGCGGGGGAGGCATTGTCGGCTGCGCTATAGCGCGCGAGCTTGCCGGCCGAGGCCTTTCTGTTGCAGCGATCGAGAAGCATCCCACAGCATGTCAGGAAACTTCAGCTCTCAACAGCCGTGTCATCCACTCGGGATTCCACGAAATTCCGGGTACGCTCAAAGCAGAACTGGCCCGTGAAGGCAGCCGGTTGATCATTAGCTACGCGGAAGAGCGCGCCGTCAAGCTGCTCCGAACGGGCATGCTTATCGCCATTCCGCACGGCAGTATTCGCGCGGGATTGTGGCGTGAAGCCGGCGCTCTATGGAACATGTGGGCGCAGGGCAGGCAGCAAAAGATTCCCTTTCGTGTCGTGCTGACGGCTGGCGGCGTCCAGCGTATCGCGCCGATTCAAGCGATGAGCGGCATCTTCATTCCGTCTGTTTGTGTTATCGATCTTGAAGCGCTTATGCAGCTGCTCCTCAACGACGCGAAAACAGCCGGAGCGCAGTTTTTTTTTGGCAGCGAGGTAATTGGAATCGATGCCCGGACGTCGCATCATGTGATACATACGATTCGCGGCGCCATCGAAGCGCGCATTCTGATCAATTCCGCGGGACTTGCCGCGCATCAGATTTCGCAGATGGCCGGCGGTCCCAAGTACGACATCGATTTCGTTCGCGGCGACTATTATGAGATGAAGGGTGGAATCGAAAGATGGGGCATCCGCACGCTTGTCTATCCCGCAATGCCGCCGCGGTCGCGGTCAAAAGGCATCCACTTCGGCCCTCGTACCGACGGACGGTTGTACATTGGCCCAAGCGCGACACCGCTATCCGAACCCGCTCCGAAGGCCGTCTTTCTTGAAGCTGCCCGGCGGTTTCTTCCGCAAATTTCCGATGACGATCTCGAATGGTCCTACGCCGGCGTGCGTTCAACGCGCGCAGTCCAAAACGGAAAATCGGATTTCACGATCGGTTTGGAACGTCATACGCCTCCCTTCATTAACCTCATCGGCATCGATTCGCCCGGCCTTTCGGCAAGCATGGGGATAGCGCGGTACGTGGCGGAAATGATCCTCGCACGTTCCGTGCCGCCGATAGCGCAATAATCGACCTGCGCACGGAAACCTGATTACCCTGTCAGTTTGCGCGCTTTTTCGACGGCGGCGGGTTCCTCGGCGAAAATTTCAAATACGGTATGGAGGCGGGATATTTCGAAGAGCCTCTCGACGCGTTTGCTCGGATTCAACAGTGTCAGGTGACCGTTCTTGTTCCGGATCGATGTCCAGATCGAGACGAGTTGTCCTAAGCCGGAACTGTCGATGTAGTCCACGCCGGCGAGATTCAAAACGAAACGCTGCTGCCCATCGCCCAAAAGGCGATTCATGAGATCGCGCAGTGGCAGGTCAAGGATCCAGAGGCGGCCCGTGAGATCCAGGACTGCAACATCGGAAACAGTACGCTGTTTGATGGTCAGAGCCATGAGCTAATTTGGCCGATTCTAAACCGTTCGTCAACAATTCCCTAGAACGGGTGGGAATGGGGCGCAATGGGGATCCCTTCAACTGTAGCAGCGGCCTGCCTAAGTACAGTACTTC
>Ga0209058_1001096_pt1 | contig 23191 bp, 24 predicted proteins | sample GraSoiAngelo_147_FD_185904 | JGI IMG/M metagenome (GOLD analysis project Ga0209058, IMG submission 185904) | Grasslands soil microbial communities from the Angelo Coastal Reserve, California, USA - 14_1009_05_40cm (SPAdes) (version 2) | ecosystem: Environmental > Terrestrial > Soil > Grasslands ... | reverse complement strand
ACCAGCGCGGGCAGCGCTGCCGGCACACCCGCGAAGAGGTCGCCGTCCTCGCCCGTCGTGCGCCGCTCCTCGGCCTTGATGCGGCGCCAGTTGCGCACCACCTCGTCGGCGTCCCGCACCTGCGTGTCGCCGAAGACGTGCGGGTGGCGGCGGACGAGCTTGTCGACGATGGCGCACGCCACGTCGGCGATGGTGAAGCGCCCCGCCTCGGACGCGAGCTGGGACTGGAAGACGATCTGGAGGAGGAGATCGCCCAGCTCGTCGCGCAGGTGGCCGGCGTCGCCCGCGTCGATCGCCTCGAGGACCTCGTAGACCTCCTCGAGCAGATAGGGGCGGAGGCTCGCGGACGTCTGCTCGCGGTCCCACGGGCAGCCGCCCGGGGCGCGGAGCCGCGCCATCAGCTCCACAAGGCGCGTGAACGCTTCGCCGACACCCGCATCGACCATCGCGCGACCGTATCGGCGCGCCTCCGCGCTGTCAACGCGGCCTTGCGACACCCGGGCACGCAGTCTAGCTTCGAGGCGATGGCGCGCGTGCAGGTGTACACGATGGGGAGCTGCCCGTTCTGCGTGCGCGCGAAGCGGCTCCTCCGGGCGCGCGGCATCCCGTACGACGAGATCGACGTGGGGGGCGATGCCGAGGCACGCGCCGATCTCGTGCGCCGTACCGGCCGTCGCACGGTGCCGCAGATATTCATCGACGGCCGCGCGATCGGCGGCTTCGCGGAGCTGGCGACGCTGGATGCGCGCGCGGAGCTCGACCGGCTGGTCGAAGACGACGGCGATGACGCGTAGGGAGGGGCGCGCCGCCAGCGCGGTCGCCCCGCTGCTCGTCTGCCTCGCCGCCTGCGGGAGCGATGCGGGGGCGCCCCGACCGGGGGCGAAACCGGCCGTGGACGTCGCCCGGGGCCAGGTTGTCTACGAGACGCGCTGCGCGCCCTGCCACGGCAGCGGGGGCGGCGGGGACGGGCCGGCGGCGGCCGCCATCGAGCCCAGGCCGCGGAACTTCCGCGACCCCGCGTTCTGGAAGGGGCGCACGCGCGAGCAGCTCCGGCTGGTGATCGCGCAGGGCCGGCCGGGCACGCTCATGGCGCCGTTCGAGGGAGTCCTCTCGCCGGCGGAGATCGACGACATCGTCGCCTACCTCCAAAGCTTCCGGCCCGCGGGGTCTTAGGTGCCCGAACCGCCTCCTGGAGCCCGTGTCGTCGTCATGGCGAGGCACCCGGTCGCGGGCCGGGTGAAGACGCGGCTCGCCGCCACGCTCGGTGCCGACGCGGCCTGTGCGCTCTACCGCGCGTTCGTGCTCGACCTGGCCGAGCGCCTGGGCGCGATGCCCTATGCCGTCACCTGGGCGTACACGCCGCCCGATGCGCCCTTCCCCGAGCTGCTCCCCGGGGCCGGGTGCCGCCCGCAGCGTGGCCGCGACCTGGGCGAGCGCCTGACAGGGGCGATCGGCGAGGAGTTCGCCGCGGGCCCCGGACCCGTCGTCGCCATCGGCGCCGACGCGCCACACATCCCAGCGGCGGCGCTGGCCGAGGCCGCAGCCGCGCTCGCGCACGGCGCGGACGTCGTGCTCGGACCCGCGGCGGACGGCGGCTACTACCTGATCGGCCTCGGGAGGCCGGCCCCGGACCTGTTCGCGGGCATCGCCTGGGGAACGGCCGGGGTGCTCGAGGCGACGCTCGCGCGGGCCGGCGCCGCGGGCCTCGCCCCACACCTGCTGCCCCCGAGCTTCGACGTCGACCAGCCCGCGGACCTGGCCCGCCTGCGCGCTCTCCTGGCGCGGGGGGAAGTGAGCCTACCCCGGACCACGGGCGTGATGGCGGGCCTCGACCTCCGCGCTTGACAGCCTTTCGCGTCCGGGCGGAGACTCCGGCTCACCAGCGATCACCGGCCCTCGGGGCAAGGAGGGAGCGCCATGGACGAATGGCTCGAGGAGGATCTGAGTCTCCTCACCGGCGGCGAGCGGGCGCCACGCGTGCTCGATCAGCGCATGATCCGGGAGCCCATCCGCTATCTCGCCCCGCGGCCGCCCCTCTGCCTCGCGCCCGCCGACAGCGTCATCGACGCCATCCGCACCATGCGCGAGCACGGCATCGGCTGCGTGCTGGTCGTCGAGCGCGAGCGGCTGGTCGGGATCGTGACCGAGCGCGACTTCATCATGAAGGTGGGGCAGGCGGACAGCGGGCGCCCGCTCAAGGATTTCATGACGCCCGACCCCGAGGTGCTCTCGCCCGACGATCCGATCGTCTACGCGCTCAACAAGATGAGCGTGGGTGGCTTCCGCCACGTGCCGCTGGTCGATGAGGCGAGACGGCCGGTCGGCGTCGTGTCGGTCAAGGACCTCATCGACTACATCGCCGACTTCTTCGCGAACGACGTGCTCACCGTGCCGCCCGACCCGGCGCGCGGCGAGCGCTGGCGCGGGCGCGACGGGGGGTAGGGGCGCGCCACGATCGTGGCGGGGTGGCGGCGGCGGGGTGCCGCCGCGGCTCCCGCGTCCTCGGCCACGCGCGCGCCCGTTGGCTGCGGCGTCCCCCCGAGGGCTGCAGGCGCGCGCGGGCCTGCGGAGGTCGCCGCGGCGGCACCCCGCCGCCGCGCGCCTGCCGCGGCGTCGCGACCCCCTACCTCCCGTCGTCCCTGATCCCGATTAGGAGACGACCCAGGTGTCGCCGCGGTTCAGAAGGGCGCCGAGATCGGCCGGCGACTTTGCCTTGGCGGCGGCGATCTGCTGGTTCAAGGCGTCCTCGTAGCGCGGGCGCTCGACGGCGGTGAAGACGCCGATCGGGGTCGGGAAGCGGGGCGGCCCCAGGCGTGCGATCAGGTAGGCGAGGGCGGGGTTGCGCTCGTCGTGGACGAGCAGATCGGCCTCCGTGATCCCGCCCCCCAGCTCGACCGCCTCGGGCTGGAAGTCGCGCAGGCGGATGCCCCGGTCGCGGTTCCTGCCGAAGACGAGCGGCTTCCCGTGCTCGAGGACGAGTGTCGAGTCGGCCTTGGTGGCCTTGTCGGTCACGTCGTTGAACGCCCCGTCGTTGAAGACGTTGCAGTTCTGGAGGATCTCGACGAAGGCGGCGCCCTTGTGCTCGTGCGCGCGGCGCACGATCTCCTGCAGGTGCTTCGACTCGACGTCGACGCTGCGCGCGACGAAGCTCGCCTCGGCGCCGAGGGCGAGCGCGATCGGGTCGAAGGGGTGGTCGACCGAGCCGGCGGGGGTCGACTTGGTCACCTTGCCGACCTCGGAGGTGGGCGAGTACTGGCCCTTGGTGAGGCCATAGATCTTGTTGTTGAAGAGCAGGATGTTGATGTCGAGGTTGCGGCGCAGCACGTGGATCAGGTGGTTGCCGCCGATCGAGAGCGCGTCGCCGTCGCCGGTGACGACCCACACCGAGAGCTCGGGGCGCGTCGCCTTGAGTCCCGTCGCGATCGCGGGCGCCCGTCCGTGGATCGAGTGGAAGCCGTAGGTGTTCACGTAGTACGGGAAGCGGCTCGAGCAGCCGATGCCCGAGATGAAGACGAAGTTCTCGCGCGGCACGCCGAGCTCGGGGAGCACCTTCTGCACCTGCGAGAGGACGGCGTAGTCCCCGCAGCCCGGGCACCAGCGCACGTCCTGGTCGGAGACGAAGTCCTTCCTGGTGAGCTTCTGCTCGGAGGCGCTCACGCGAGGCTCTCCTTGCCGAGGAGCTTGAGGCACCGGCTCGCGATCTCGGACACCTTGAAGGGACGGCCCTGGATCTTGTTGAAGCCGATCGCGTCGACCAGGTACTCGGCGCGCAGCAGGCGCACGAGCTGTCCCAGGTTCATCTCGGGAACGAGGATCCGCCGGTAGCGGCCGAGGATGCCGCCCAGGTCGGAGGGGAGGGGGTTCAGGTGCCGGAGGTGTACGTGGGCGACGGCGTGGCCGGCCGCCTGCAGGTCACGCACCGCCTGCGTGATCGAGCCGTAGGTGCTGCCCCAGCCGACGACGAGCAGCTCGCCCTCGGGCGGACCGGAGACCGTGAGCGGAGGGATCTCCCTGACGATGCCGGCGATCTTCCGCGCGCGCACCCGGATCATCTGCTCGTGGTTGGTGGGCGCGTAGCTCACGTTGCCGGTCAGGTACTCCTTCTCGAGGCCGCCGATGCGGTGCTCGAGGCCGGGCGTACCGGGGATGACCCACGGGCGCGAGAGCGTCTCCTCGTCGCGGAGATACGGGAAGAACGCGCCCGGATCGGTGCGGAAGGCGACCGGCACGTCGGGGAGCGCAGCCGGGTCGGGGATCAGCCACGGCTCGGCGCCGTTGGCGAGGTAGCCGTCCGTCAGCAGGACGACCGGCGTCATGTACTTGACCGCGATGCGCACCGCCTCGAAGGCCATCAAGAAGCAGTCGGCGGGCGTGGCCGCGGCCAGCACCGGGACCGGCGACTCGCCGTGGCGGCCGTACATGGCCATCAGGAGATCGGCCTGCTCGGTCTTGGTGGGCATGCCGGTGGAGGGGCCGGCGCGCTGGATGTCGGTCACGACGATCGGCAGCTCGACGGCGAGCGCCAGGCCGACGGTCTCGGCCTTCAGGTTCATGCCCGGGCCGCTGGTGGTGGTGATGGCGATCGCGCCGCCGAAGGCCGCGCCGAGCGCGGCGCCGATGCCGGCGATCTCGTCCTCGGCCTGGAAGGTGTAGACGCCGTACTGCTTCCAGCCCGAGAGCTCGTGCAGCACGTCGCTCGCGGGCGTGATCGGGTAGCTGCCGAGGAAGAGGGGCCGTCCCGCTTTCGTGGCCGCGCACACGAAGCCGAGCGCGGTCGCCGTGTTGCCGGTGATGTTGCGGTACTTGCCGGGGGCGATCGTGGCCGGCCGGATCTCGTACGAGACGGAGAACAGCTCGGCGTTCTCGGCGAAGTTGAAGCCGGCGCGCAGCGCGCGCACGTTCGCCTCGACCACCTCCGGCGTCTTCTTGAAGCGCTCCTTGATCCATGCCTCGGCGGGCTCGATCGGCCGGTGGTAGAGCCAGGACGTCATGCCGAGGCAGAAGAAGTTCCGGCAGCGGAAGACGCTGCGTGCCGAGAGTCCCAGGTCCTTGAGCGCCGCCGTGGTGAGCTTGGTCACCTCGGCCTGGAAGAGCTGGTAGCGCCGGAGCGAGCCGTCCTCGAGCGGGTTCGACTCGTACTCGGCCTTCTTCAGGTTCTGCTCGTTGAAGCCCTCGCGGTCGACGATCAGGATGCCGCCCGACTTGAGGTCGCCGACGTTCATCTTGAGGGCGGCCGGGTTCATGGCGACCAGGACGTCGAGGTCGTCGCCGGGGGTGAAGACCTCGTGCGAGGAGAAGTTGAGCTGGAAGGCGCTCACGCCGGCGAGCGTGCCGGCGGGGGCGCGGATCTCGGCCGGGAAGTCGGGCAGGGTGGCGAGGTCGTTGCCCGCCAGCGCCGACTCGGTGGTGAACTGCATGCCGGTCACCTGCATGCCGTCACCCGAGTCGCCGGCGAAACGGATGACGACCGTGTCGCGCGCCTCGACGGGCTTGCGCGGGGTCGCGGCGCCGTCCAGCATCGGGGTCAAGCTATACCGTGGGGGATGCGGGGTTGCAATTCTCGTCGCCGACGCTCTCCGTCGTCGTGCCGACGCTCGACGAGGTGGAGGCCCTGCCCGCGTCGCTCGCCGCCGCGCGGCAGCCGGGCGTGCACGAGGTCATCGTGGTGGACGGCGGGAGCCGCGACGGCACGCTCGCGGTGGCGCGCGCGCGCGCCGACCGGGTGCTCGAGGCGCCGCGCGGGCGGGCGCGGCAGATGAACGCCGGCGCGGCCGCGGCGCGCGGCGACGTGCTCCTCTTCCTGCACGCCGACACGCGGGTCCCCGCGGGTTACGCACGGGCGGTCGCCCGCGCGCTCGCGGATCCGGCCGTGGTCGGCGGCCGCTTCGACGTGCGGCTCGACGCGGCGGGCCTCGCCTATCGTGCGCTCGGCCGGCTGATCAGCCTCCGCTCGCGTCTGACGCGCGTCGCGACCGGCGATCAGGCGATCTTCGTCCGCCGCGCGGTGTTCGAGCGCGTGGGCGGCTATCCGCTCGTGCCGCTCATGGAGGACGTCGCGCTCAGCCGGGCCATGAAGCGCGTGGGCCCCATCGCGTGTCTGCGCGACACGGTCACCACCTCGGCGCGCCGCTGGCAGCGCCACGGCCTGGCGCGCACCGTGGTCCTCATGTGGGCACTCCGCGCGGCGTACTACGCCGGTGTGCCGCCCGCGCGCCTGGCGCGCGTCTATCCGGACGCGCGCTAGTCTCCCCGGCGCCCCGCGACCGCGAGGCTCGCCCCGGGCCGCGCCGACGGCTACCATCCCGGCATGCAGGCCGCTAGCGCCCATCCCGAGCTGTCGGCAGAGGACGTGGAGCGCCTGCGCGCCGCGTGCCGCCGCCCGGTCGTCGACCCCCGGGACGGCCTCTTCGCCCCCGAGAGCTTCATCCGGCGCGTCAATCGCGAGGCGGTCGTGCTCCTCGGCGGCGGCCGCGCCCTTCTCCTCCAGATCGCGCACCCGCTCGTCGCTGCCGCGGTCGCGGCGCACAGCCGCTTCCGCGCCGAGCCGCTCGCGCGCCTCTGGCGGACGCTCGACTTGATGCTCACCATCGTCTTCGCGGACGCGGCGCACGCGCTGGCGGCGGTCCACGAGATCGAACGCGTCCACGCCCGGGTCCACGGCGTCCTCGACGCCGACGTCGGCCCGTGGCGGCGGGGGACGCCCTACGACGCCAACGACCCGACGCTCCTCCTGTGGGTCCACGCCACGCTCGTCGACAGCGCGCTCCTCGTCTACGGGCGCTTCGTCGCTCCGCTCTCGCCCGAGGACCGCGCGACCTACTACGAGGAGGCGAAGGTCGGCGCCCGGCTCCTCGGTATCCCCGACGCGCTCGTCCCGCCGAGCCACCGCGCGTTCGAGGATTACGTGGACGCGATGGTCCGCGACGACGTGCTGACCGTGGGCGAGACGGCCCGCGACCTCGCCGCGTCGATCCTGGCGCCGCCGCTCCCGCTCCCCCTCGGCGAGCCGTTTCGCGTTGCGCGCTTCGTCACCATCGGGCTCCTGCCGTCCGCCGTGCGCACGCGCTACGGGCTCGCCTGGAGGGCGACTCACGAGCGGCTGCTCGACGCGCTTGCGGCGCTCACGCGCCCGACGTTGCGCTTCCTCCCCGAGTGCCTGCGTCTGATGCCGCACGCGCGGCGTGGCCGGTGGTCGTGATCCCGGCCGCGCTGGAGGAGCAGTACAACCGGCCGGCGTCCTCGATGCGCGCTGCCGGCGGCCGGGTCAGTCCACCCGGCGCAGCGCCTCCGCCTGGGTCTTGCCCTTCTTCGGATTGTGACCGACGCGGAAGCTCAGCCGGGTGCCGGGCGCGATGCCCTCGGCGCCCTCCTCGCACTGCGTGACGTGGAAGAAGATCGAGCGCCCGTCGTCGTAGTGGAGGAAGCCGAAGCCCTTCTCCGTGAAGAAGCGATCGACCACGCCGACGAGGCGCTCCTCGCCGGGGCGGTCGCAGGCGACCTCGTCGAGGACGGCGAGCTCGGGCGGCAGCGGGGGGTCGGTCGCCACCGTCGCGCCGGGAGCCGGCGAGGCGGCCCGGGACGCGCGCTGCGCGGCGAGGGCCGCGTCGTCGGGGACCAGGCGCCCGAGCTGCTCCAGGTAGCGGGCGGCGTCGTCGGGCCGCCCGAGCCGCTCGGCCAGCGCGGCGGCCAGGCGGAGCCCCTCCGGGAAGCCGCCCTCGTGCCGGCAGGCGAGCGCCCGCTGCGCGTGCGCGAGGGCGGCGTGCGGCCGGTCGCAGGCGAGGTGCAGGCGCGCCAGCTCGAGGTGGATCAGGGGCTCGGCGCCGGGCAGGCGCCGCAGCGCCTCGACCAGCGCGCACGCCGCCTCGGGGAGCCGGCTCGTGGCGTGGAGGTGGAAGCGGCCGAGGGCGAGGAAGGCGAACGCGCCGCGCGGGAGGAGGGTGGCGTGGTGGTAGGAAGCCTCGGCGGCCTCGAGCTCGCCGCGCAGCTCGTAGGCTCGGCCGAGGCGCTCCCAGAGGTAGCTCGATCCGGGATCGAGGTCGCGCGCCGCGGTGAGGGCGGTGAGGGCGGCGTCCAGGTCGCCGCGCCGCAGGTGCAGCTCGCCGCGGCAGGCGAGCGTGTGCTCGTCCCGGATGGTGGGCGGGTCGCTGCCGCGGTCGAGCGCGCAGCACTGATCGAGCGCCTCGGCTGCGCCCTCGTAGTCGCCGAGGTCGCGCAGCCCGCGCGAGAGGTGGAAGAGTACCTGCACCTGCACGCCGCGGCCGCGCTGGCGCTGCTCGCTCGGCGCCTCCTCCCAGATCTTGCGCGCGCGGGCGAGCGCCTCCACCGCCTCGCGCGGGCGGTGCACCTTCTCGAGGCAGTAGCCGCGGCGGAAGAGGCAGAGGTGGTAGGTCGGAAAGGAGGAGAGGGCGCGGTCGTACCAGCGCAGCGCCTTCGTCCACTTCTTCTTGCGCTGAAAGTACCAGCCGATGGCGCAGTGGAACACGGCGGCGCGCCGCGGGGCGAGCTCGGCGCAGCGCAGCAGGTAGCGCTCGACCTTCTCCTCGTTCCCGAGCATGCCGAAGGCGCGGCCGATCTCGTAGAGGAGCTCGGTCGAGTTCCAGGTCTCGCTCGCGGGGGTGTCGTCGATCGCCCCGTAGCGCTCGACGATCGTGTGCATCTCGCCGCGGTGGGCGAGCGCGCGGACTTCGGCGAGGACGGCGGCGACGTCCATCAGGCCCCCGCCCCCGTCACCTGCTGGGTGGTGCGGAAGTGGAGCTTCGCTACCTGGGCGAGCGCCCGGGCGCCGTGGCGGGCGACGAAGGCCCGGCCGGCGGCGAGTACGGGCGGTCCGGCGCCCTTCGGGAGCGGGGTGGCGAAGCGCCGGGCGAGCGCGGCGAGCCGGCGCAGGAACTCGGCGCGCGCCACGATCGAGGCGGCGGCCACGACCGGATCCGACTCGGCGCGGGGGCGCTGGGTCAGGCTGATGCGGCGGCCGCGCTCGAGGAGCGCGCGCTCGAGGAGGCGCGCGTCCCCGAACTGGTCGGAGACCGCCTCCTGGCACCCCGGGGTCTGCTCGAGCAGGTTCTCGATGACGCGCGCGTGCGCCCACGCGAGCAGCCGGTTCAGATTGCCCATCTTCGCGTAGAGCGCGTTGTAGCGCTCGGGCCCGATCGCCACCACGGCGGTGGGGTAAGCTTCCCGGACGGCACGGGCCAGGCGCTCGGCCTGCGCGTCGGACAGCGTCTTGCTGTCCCGCACGCCGAGCCCCGCGAGAACCTCCCGGCCGCCGGCGGGAACGCACACGCCCGCTACCACGAGGGGGCCGAAGTAGTCGCCCTTGCCGGACTCATCGGTCCCGATGGTGCCAGCAGGTGCCTCCGTCCGTCCCTCCCTCCGCCGGCTTGCCCCATCCGCTGCTTCCTGCTGCCGTGTAACAGAAATTCATTAGATTTCAATCGAACGCCCCTCGCGGGGGTCGCCTCCCCTCGCAGGGGATCACCAGTGGACGAGCGGCGGGGGGAGCCGTGGACGGGGGCCGCGCACGATCACCCGCCGCCCTTCGACCGTGAGGCGCCCCTCGGCGAAGAGCTGGATCGCGAGGGGATAGATGTCATGCTCCACGGCGAGGATGCGGCGGCGGACCTCGTCCTCGCTGTCCTCGGGGCTGATCGCGACCGCGCCCTGCACGATGATCGGGCCGTGGTCGGTGTGCTCGTCCACGAAGTGGACCGTGGCGCCGGCGATCCTGACCCCGTACGCGAGGGCTTGGCGCTGGGCATCGAGCCCCTTGAACGCGGGCAGCAGCGCCGGGTGGATGTTCATGATGCGGAGCGGGAAGGCGGCGAGGAAGACGGGGGTGACGAGGCGGTCGAAGCCGGCCAGCAGCACCAGCTCGACGCCCGCCTCGCGGAGCGCAGCGACTACGGCGCGGTCGAAGTCCTCGCGGCACGCGAAACCCTTGTGGTCGATGACGCGGGTCGGGATGCCGGCCGCCTCGGCGCGCCCGAGGCCCTCGGCGCCGGCGCGGTTCGAGACGACCAGGCGGAGCGCGCAGTCGAGCCGGCCGGCCGCGATGCGGTCGACGATCGCCTGCAGGTTGGTGCCCGTCCCGGAGATCAGCGCGCCGGCGGCGACCACGCGCTCCCTTTAGCGCGCTCCGGGGCGCGCTACCAGCGATCGGGCTCGAACATCCGGTCCTGCCGCGCGGCGCGGCGCTGGAGGATGGCGCGCTGCTCGGGGTGAGTGAAGATATAGAGGTCCTTGCGCTCGATGCCGCGCACGACGCGGCGGGCGACCTCGTCGGGGCCGATGACGCTGCCCGCCATGACGGCGCCGGCGGGGACGGCGGGGTCGCCCGGGTTACGCAACGGCGCGGGCCGGTTGCGGATCGAGTTCTCGTTGATGTTGGTCTCGACGACCATCGGGCAGAGAACGCTCACCCCGATGCCGTGCTCGACGAGCTCGCGATGCAGGGCCTCGGTGAGCCCGACCACCGCGAACTTGGAGGCGCAGTAGACGCCGAGCCAGCGCATCCCGACCAGCCCCGCCATCGAGGCGGTGTTGACGACGTGCCCGCCCGCGCCGCGCGCGAGGAGGCGAGGCACGAAGGTCTCGACGCCGTGCACGACGCCCCAGAAGTTGACGTTCATGGTGTACTGCCAGTCGGCGTGTGTCGAAGCGGCGGTCTCGCCCAGGGTGGCGACGCCGGCGTTGTTGCACACGATCTGCACGGCGCCGAAGCGTCGCTCGGCTGCGTCGGCGAGTGCGCGCACGCTCTCGAGCGCGGTCACGTCGGTCGGTACCGCGAGCACCTCGGCGCCGCGGCCGCCGAGCTCGGCCGCCACCCCCTCCATCGCCGCCCGATCGAGGTCGGCGAGGACGATGCGCGCGCCGCGCGCGGCGAAGGCACGCGCCATGGCGGCGCCGATCCCGCCTCCGCCGCCGGTGATGACGGCCACCCGTCCCTGGAAGTCGTCCATGGCCGCCACGCATACTCCGCGCCGCACCCGGTGACCAGCTTGCTGTCGGCGCTCGTAGTAGAGCCATCCAGCGGACAGCACACTGGCGCTGGACAGGGGGCGCCGGGCGATGCTACGCGGGCCACGTGAGCGCCTCCGCGACCACGGCGCCGCGCGGCCGGCGTCCGATCGTTCCCTTCCTCCGTCTGCCCGATGCGGGAGAGCCCTACCTGGTCGGCCAGCGCTGCAAGCCGTGCGGCGCCGTCTATCTGGGCGGGCGGCGCGCCTGCTCGCGATGCACCGCCGAGGGGCCGTTCGAGGAGATTCCGCTGTCACGCACGGGGACGCTCTGGGTATGGTCGATCGTGCACCAGTCGATGCCCGGAGTCCCGGTGCCGTACGTGGTCGGCGTCGTCGACCTGCCCGAGGGCGTGTCGGTGCGCTGCAACCTGATCGACGTCGAGCCCGATCCCGCAAGACTCCGCTTCGGCATGCCGGTCGAGATGACGACCGGCGTCTCGCAGCAGGACCGGGAGGGCAACGACGTGATCGCGTTCTACTTCCGCCCCGCCCGGGGCTGAGTCGGCGAGAGGAGCATCACCATGCGAGACGCCTACGTCGCCGGGGTCGGCATGATCCGCTTCGGTCGCTACCCCGAGCGGGATGTCCCCGACCTGGGGGCCGAGGCCGTCCTGCTCGCGCTCAAGGACGCCGGCCTCTCCATCAGGGACGTGGAGCTGCTGGCCGCGGGCTGCCTCTTCCAGGCGAACGCCATGGTCGGCCAGCGCGTCCTCCAGGAGGTGGGGCAGACGGGCATCCCGGTGGTGAACGTCGCCAACGCCTGCGCCACGGGGTCGACCGCGTTCCGCGAGGCGTGGATGGCCGTCGCCTCCGGCGTGCACGAGGTGGCGCTCGCCGTCGGCGTCGAGCAGATGGGGAAGATGGGGCTCCTCGGGGGCGGCGGCCCGGGCATCCGCACCGAGGGCGTGATCGGCAGCGGCCTCATGCCGGCCGTGTTCGGTCAGGCCGGGATGGAGCACATGCGGAAATACGGGACGACGCCGGAGCAATTCGCGAAGGTCGCGGTCAAGAACCACAGGCACTCCACCAGGAACCCGCTCTCGCAGTACCAGAACGAGGTGAGCCTCGAGGACGTGCTCAAGGCGCGCATGGTCGCCTACCCGAACACGCTCTACATGTGCTGCCCGACCGGCGACGGGGCCGCGGCCGCGGTCGTCGTCTCACCCGAGAAGGCGCGTCAGCTCGGCGCCAGGGTGAGGGTGCTGGCCTCGGTCCTCACCTCCGATCCATGGACGGAGCGGGACCTGACGCTGCCCGATGTGAGCACGCTCACCCGCAACGCGGCCCGCAAGGCCTACGAGGTGGCCGGCATCGGGCCCGAGGACCTCGACCTGGTCGAGCTGCACGACTGCTTCGCGACCGCCGAGCTCCTCCACTACGAGAACCTCGGCCTGTGCAGGGACGGCGAGGCGGGGCGGATGATCGACGAGGGCGAGACGGCGCACGGCGGCCGCATCCCGGTGAACGTCTCGGGCGGCCTCCTCTCCAAGGGGCACCCCCTCGGCGCCACGGGCGTGGCCGGCATCTTCGAGGTGACGTCCCACCTCCGCGGCTCCGCCGGCGCCCGACAGGTCTCGGGCGCCAAGGTCGGCCTCTCGCACGTGATCGGCCTCGGCTCCGCCTGCACCATCAACGTCCTCGGCGTCTAGGAGGAGGGCGGACATGACCGGCACCTGTCTCTGCGGAGGTGTCGCGTACGAGGTGAAGGGCGAGCTCGGCCCCATCGCCCTCTGCCACTGCGGCATGTGCCGCAAGCAGAGCGGGACGGCGTTCGCGACGAACGCGTCCGTCGAGCGTCGCGCGTTCCGGCTCGTCCGAGGCACGGACCTCGTCCAACGCTACCAGTCGTCGCCGGGGAAGTGGCGCTGCTTCTCTAGGAGGCGAGGCAGCGAGCGCGAGCGCGGGGGCGCCGTCGCAGCGCCTCTGCGGCCGGCGCGGAGCGCGCGACCGGGGCGGCCTGTGCGGCCGGCGCAGCGAAGCGGAGACGGCGCCCCCGCGCTCGCGCGCACGGACGAGCGAATCAACCGCCGGGACGCAGCCGCAGCAAGCGCTGCTTGGCGTCGATCACGTAGCTGAAGTTGTTCAGGTAGCTCAAGCCGACGATGCCGTCGAGCGGTGGCATCACCGAGTCGTGGACCACCGCCTTCACGTCGCGGACGCGGTTGCTGCCCAGATCGAAGTAGCGGATGGTGACCATCGGCGCACGCACCAGGCCGTTCGCGGTGGCGAGCGTCGTCTGCTCCGCGCCTGTCTTGAGCCCCAGCCGGCGCGCGACGCTCTGGTTGATCACGCAGTAGCTGGCGCCGGTGTCGAGGAGGAAGAGGCCGTTCACGCTGCCATTGAGCGTGGCGCGGACGAGCCAGCCCCTGCCGTCGCCCTGGAGCGGGACCTCGCGCCCGTCGGCGCGGGCGGGAGCCGCGACGAGCACGGCGGCGAGCCCAAGCAGCGCCAGGGGGCGCCTCATCGCATGGCGCGCGGCTCGGGGGCGGCGCGATGCTCCTCGAGACAGATGCGCACCTTGCGCACCAGGTCGAGGCCGCTGAACGGCTTGGTGATGTAGTAGTTCGCGCCCATCGCGAGGCCCTTCTCGATGTCCGCGGGCGTGGACCGGGCGGTCAGAAAGATGACCGGCAGGTGGCGCGTCGCGGGCTGGGCGCGGATATAGCGCAAGACCTCGTAGCCGTCGACATCTGGCATCATGATGTCGAGGATGACCGCATCGAGCGGCTGTGTCCCGATGATGCCGAGCGCCTCCTGCCCGCCCGGGCACTTGATCGGCTCCATTCCCTCGATGCGCAGCCGCGTCTCCACCAGCTCGGCGATGATGGGGTGGTCCTCCACGATCAGGATGCACGGCTTCCGTTCCGACTCCGACATGGTCATCGCCTCCTCGTCCTCACGCCGGCGCCGTCCGCGCGGCAATCATGACGAGCCTGCTCATCGCTCGCTCGTTCTGGGGAGGATGTCCTGGGGCTTGACGCCCGCCGCCACCATGCGGTCGAAGTACCGGCTGCGCAGCCCGCTCGAGCGGAACTGGCCGTGGACGCGGCCCTCGGGGGTGATCCCCGTCTGCGTGAACTCGAAGAGGTCCTGCAGCTGGATCTGGTCGCCCTCCAAGCCGACGATCTCGCTCACCCGCACGACCTTGCGCGAGCCGTCGGTCAGCCGCGCGGCCTGGACGAACACGTTGACGGCGCAGCCGACCTGCTGCCGGATCGCCTTCACGGGGAGATCGTAGCCGGCCATCAGCACCATCACCTCCAGGCGCTGCAGACACTCGCGCGGCGAGTTGGCATGGATGGTGGTGAGCGAGCCGTCGTGGCCGGTGTTCATCGCCTGCAGCATGTCGAGCGCCTCGGCACCGCGTGCCTCGCCGACGATGATGCGGTCGGGCCGCATGCGGAGCGCGTTGCGCACCAGGTCGCGCTGCGTGATCTCGCCCTTGCCGTCCAGGTCGGGAGGACGGGTCTCGAGCGGCACCACGTGCGGCTGCTGGAGCTGGAGCTCGGCCGAGTCCTCGACCGTCACCACGCGCTCGTGGTGCGGGATGAAGCTGGTCAGGCAGTTGAGGAGGGTAGTCTTCCCGGCACCCGTGCCGCCCGAGATGATGACGTTGAGGCGCCCCTGGATGACGGCCGCCAGGTAGCGCACCATCTCTGGCGTGAGGGCGCCGAAGGCGAGCAGGTTGTCGATGCGGTAGGGCTCCCGCCCGAAGCGACGGATCGAGAGGCAGGGTCCGCGCACCGCGAGCGGCGCGACGATGGCGTTCACGCGCGAGCCGTCGGGCAGCCGCGCGTCCACCATCGGCGACTCGCGATCGACGCGCCGGCCGACCGCCGACACGATGCGGTCGATCACCTGCATCAGGTGCGCCTCGTCGCGGAACTTGACGTCGGTGAGCGCGAGCCGCCCCTGCTTCTCGATATAGACGGCGTCCGGACCGTTCACCAGGATGTCGGAGACGTCGGCATCCTTGAGGAACGAATCCAGCGGGCCGAGCCCGAAGACCTCGTAACCGACCTCCTCGATCAGCCGCTCGCGCTCGAGCCCCGAGAGCTCGGGCGAATCGGCCTGCAGGACACGCTCGAGCGTGGCGCGAATGTGCTCCTCGGCCTGTGCGCTGTCGAGCGAGGCGAGCGCCACCAGGTCGAGGCGCTCGAGGAGCTGGCGGTGCACGCGCAGCTTGAGGTCCTTCATCTGCTGGCTCGGAGAGGCGGGCGCGCTCCTGCGCGGCGCGGGGATGGTCCCGGTCGGCATGCTCATCGCTCAGGCCCTCCGTTCCGCGGCCGCGAACAAGCGGCGGAAGCCCTTCAGCACGGGGCTCTCCGGCGGGGGCGCTGCACCCCCGACCAGCGCGGCGATCGCGCGCTGCAGCGCGGCGCCACCCTTCACCTCGTCGAGCGGGAGCCCGCCGTTGACGGCCGTGTACACGGCCGCGTCGTCGCGGGGGAGGAGGGTCCGGATGGGGAGCCCGAGGGTCTTTGCCGCCTCCGCGGGGGCGACCTCCCACGAGCGGTTCGCGTGCTTGTTGACCACGATCTCGACCGTGCTCTCGAGCTCGACGCCCTCCTCCCGCAGCCAGGCGAGCGCGCGCATCGTGGCGCGCAGCGCCGGCAGGGTGAGCTCGGTCACAAGGAAGATGCGATCGGCGTTGGTGAGCGCCGCGCGCGTCGCGTCGAGCGGGGCCGGGGTCGTGTCGAGGAGCACCACCTGGTGGGTGGCGTCGAGGAGCTTCAGGATGGCGAGCGTCTGCTCGCTGGTGAGCGGGAGCGGCGCCTCGCCCGGCAGCGGCACGGGGGCGGCGATCAGCTCCAGGCCCGAGCGGTGGCGGATCATCGTCGCCTGCAGAAAGACGGGGTCGAGCCGCTTGGCGGCGGCGATGTCGCGCAGCGTGTAGCTCGGGTTCAGGTTCAAGAAGAGCGCCAGGTCGCCGGAGAGGAGGTCGAGGTCCAGGAGCACCGTCTGGCGCCCCGCCGCCTGCAGCGCGATCCCCAGGTTGGCGACCAGGGTGGTCACGCCGACGCCGCCCCTGGCGCCGTATGCCACCCAGAACTGGGCGTGCTGCGCGCCGCCGTTCGCCTTCGACACGCGGCGGAGCGCAGAGACCTTGATGCAGACTTTCATCAGCGCATTGGCGTCGAGCGGCAGAGGGAGAAACTCGTCCGCGCCCGCACGCAGCGCCCTGACGATCGTCTCGGACCGCTCGTCCGTCGACACCGCCAGGACCTGGGTCGCCGGGGCGCTCTTGTGCACCTCCTCGATCACCGCCAGGCCGGGCGACGGGTCCTCGCCCAGGAGCACGATGGCGAGGTGCGGCTCGCGGATGTCGTTCAGCTCGAGCGAGCCGAGCTGGTAATCGAGCTCGCGTGCCGTCACCGCGAAGCCGGGGATGCGCGCGAGCAGCGCCACCACCGCGCTGGAGACGGCCGGATCGGTGCTGAGGCAGAGGGCGTGCAGGGGTTCGTCCATCACTCTCCCGTTCACGAGATGCCGTAGCGCGACAGCTTGCGGTACAGCGTACGCCGCGAGAGGCCGAGCCGGCGCGCCGCCTCCACGCGCTTGCCCCCCGAGGCCTGCAGCGCACGTACGATCTGCTCCCGCTCCGCTGCGCGCAGGCTCAGGTCGGGCATCTCGGGCCCGTCGTCGAGGAGCAGCGGACGGACCTCGAAGAGGTGCGGCGGCAGGCTCTCGGGCACGATCACGCTCGATTTGCAGACCACCATCGCGCGTTCGATCACGTTGGCGAGCTCGCGCACGTTGCCGGGCCAGGAATAGCGGGCGAGGATGTCGAACACCTCGGGGGCGGCGCCGCTCATGGTGCGGCCCAGCCGCTGGTTGAAGATGCCGACGAAGTGGTGGACGAGCGGCTCGATGTCGTCGGTGCGGCTGCGCAGCGGCGGGAGGTGGATGGCGCCCACGTTCAGGCGGTAGAAGAGGTCGTCGCGGAAGGTCGCCTCGCGCACCATGTCGGCGAGGTCGCGGTTGGTGGCGGCGATCACCCGGATGTCGATGTGCACGGGGTCGGGCGAGCCGATGCGCTTGATCTCCCGGTTCTCGAGGACGCGCAGCAGCTTCACCTGCACGGCGACCGGCAGCTCGCCGATCTCGTCGAGGAAAATGGTGCCGCCGTGGGCCGCCTCGAAGAGGCCCTTGCGGTCCCGGTCCGCGCCCGTGAACGCGCCGCGCACGTGCCCGAAGAGCTCGCTCTCGAGCAGCGTGGGCGCGAGGGTCGTGCAGTTGCAGACCACGAAGGGGCGGTCGCGGAGCGGCGAGAGGCTGTGGAGCGCGCCTGCGACGAGCTCCTTGCCGGTCCCGCTCTCGCCCATCACGAGCGCGGTGGTGGGATAGCGCGCCAGGCGCTCGATGAAGGCGAACACCGACAGCATCTGCGCCGAGCGCGCGACCATGCCCTCGAAGGTGACGCAGCCCTGCAGGCGCTGCTCGAGGATGCGCGTGCGGTGCTGGAGCTGGTGCTTTTCGAGCACCGTCTGCAGCACGCGCTCGAGACGGCGGAAGTCGATCGGCTTCTCGACGTAGTCGGCGGCGCCGAGCTGGATCGCCTCGACCGCGTCCTTGACCGACGAGTAGGCGCTCATGAGGACGAGCTGGATGTCCGGATCCTGCTCCTTCACGTGCCGCAGCAGATCGAGCCCGCTCATGCCGGGCATGCGCACGTCGGAGAGGATCACGTCGATCGGCTCCTCGCCGAGCAGCTCGAGGGCACGCGGCGCGCCGTCGGCGATCTTCACGCGGAAGCCCTTCTCGCCGAGGAAGAGCTCGAGGATCTTCCGGATGTCCGGATCGTCCTCGACCACCAGGATCTTGGCTTGCTCCACCGGGCCGACGGCGGCGATGGCTTGGGAGTGGCTCATGTGGCTGGCGCCCTGGTGTGCCGTCCGTCGCCGTCCGGCCCCCGGGGTGTGTCAGCCGTGACGCAAAGGGCGTGCCGGCCGGCCGCCGCGGCGCCCCGACACGGGCACTTCTGACACGCGGGGTGGAAAAGGCGAGCACGGCCGCGGCACATCCCCCGGGCGGCGGGCGCGCGCGGCCCGCGGTGCGGCGCGAGGTGGGAGCGCCGGCGGCGTCATGCGATTGACTGCGGCGTTCAAATCTCGCCTCTCTGGGTCGCAGGCCCGGCCGCTCAGCCGCCGCTCAGCGCCCCCGCGAGGCGCAGGATGTCCTCGGTCAACCCGCGCTTGCGCGCCAGGTCGTGGATCGCCTTCCACGCCAACTTGCTCGGCTCGGCATGCGCGTTCTCCCAGCGGTTCACGGTCGAGACGGTGACCGCGATCTCGTGCGCGAACTCTTCCTGCGTCATGCTGAGCTTCTGGCGGAGCGTGCGGATCAGGTTGCCGGGGTTCTCGTCCATGTCCGTGCCGGGCAGCAAGTGACGTGCCACCCCCGTACGCAGAGCGCGGTGCGGATTCCCCGGGCTAGGCTGTGAGGGCTGCGGCGCAAAATTGGTCCCTCCGATGCAGAATCGTCGCCGGCTTCCGGCCGGCACGCGGCCGTGGTAGGGAGCGGACATGCCTCGCGCGCGCTCGCTCTCGTGGGCGTTCGGCGCACTCGGGCTCGTCGTCGCCGCGAGAGTGCCAGCCGCGGAGACCACCCCGCTCTCGCCGGAGGAGACCGTCCGGCGGTACCTGCAGGCCCTCAAGGACGGAAGGTTCGACGCCGCCTACGACCTGGTCTCCAAGGCGATGAAGCAGGGGAAGGACCGCGAGGTCTGGGTGAAGGAGCAGAAGACCGGCATGGCGTTCGCGGACGTCAAGATCTTCGAGTTCCATGTCCATCCCGGCAAGGTCGAGGGCGCCACGGCCTGGGTGCCGAACGTCCTCTCCTCCCAGGACCGCTTCGTGAACCAGCTCGGGCTCACCGAGTACGAGCTCTACACCCTCCTCAAGGAGGATGGCGCCTGGAAGGTCGACCGCCAGGTGATCGTGGAGCCCAAGGACGTCTCCAAGTGGTTCCCTAAGGCGGATGCCGGGGGAGGCTCGTCCCATTGACATCTCGAGAGAGGGTCTGTTAGGCGCCCGTCGACGGGACGCGGTTCCCGCGCCCCGGGGGAGGGGCCGCATGCGTCGCTGGATCATCCCGGGAGGGGCCACCCTCCTCGCGCTCGTGCTCGGATGCCATCACGAGGTCGAGATGGTGCCGCTCGCCCAGCGCACCATCTACGTGACCGACCGCTTCTACGACGTGCAAGCGCTCAGCAAGGACCGCGCCTTCGTCGTCGGCTACAACGGCAAGATCCTCGAGACGACCGACGGTGGCCGGAGCTGGACCGCGCGTCCGAGCGGCACCGAGCTGGCGCTCTATGCCGTGCGCTTCACCGACGACCAGCACGGCTTCATCTCGGGGCAGGACGGCCTCATCCTGCATACCGCCGACGGCGGCAAGAGCTGGCAGCAGCAGGAGTCGAACGCGTTCTTCGAGGACAAGGACGGCTCCAGGCAGCCGCTCTACCTCTTCGCGCTCTACGCCCTCGACGCCGACCACGCCTGGGCGGCGGGCGACCGCTCGATCCTCACCTCGACGAGCGACGGGGGCAAGACGTGGCGCGCGCGCAAGGTGGAAATGGAAGCCGACATCTCCGGCGGCGAGAGCCTCGCGGCGGCCGATCCCATCCTCTACGACGTGAAGTTCACGGACGCGAAGAACGGCTGGATCGTGGGCGAGTTCGGCAAGATCATGCACACGGCGGACGGCGGCGAGACGTGGCACGAGCAGGAGAAGACGCTGATGGAGGGCACGGGGATCTTCGATCCGCTCGACCTCCCGACGCTCTACGGCGTGCACATGATGGACGCGCAGCGGGGTGTGGCGGCGGGCATCGAGGGACACATCGCGCGCACCAACGACGGCGGGCAGCGGTGGACGTTCGATCAGATCGAGGTCGACTATCCACTCGTCGATCCGCTCTTCCGCCCGATCGAGCTCCCGAGCGGGGCGGGCTGGGCAGTGGGCGCCGCGGGCGAGGTGGTGCGGCGGCAGGCGGGCGAGACGGCGTGGCACCGGGCCAAGCTCGGACAGGACGTGCTCACCTGGCTGCGCGGGCTCAGCTTCTCCGACGAGAAGAACGGCTGGCTCGTCGGCGGATACGGGCTGATCTATCGCACCACCGACGGCGGCAAGACCTGGCTGCCGTCACAGGGCTGAGACGGGAGAACTCCCATGAGCAGCGGAACCACGAGCGAAGAGGACAAGCGAGCACTCTACTGGCTGGGCGAGCGGCTGATCGACTACCGCCACCCGGTCATGATCGTGGTGCTCATCGTCACGGGGTACTTCGCGTGGCTGAGCTTCCAGCTGAAGCTCGAGACGAGCTTCGGCGACCTCCTCCCGCAGAGCCACCCCTTCGTCCAGATCCACAATAAGTACGCCGGCACGTTCGGCGGCGCCAACAACATCCAGCTGATGGTCGAGGTGAAGGACGGCGACATCTTCACGGTCTCGACCCTCGATCGCATCTACAAGATCACGGAGGAGATGGACCGCGTCTACGGCGTGAACCACAACCAGATCGACTCGATCGGCCACCGCACGACCCGCTACCTGCGCGCCCAGGCGGGCGGGTTCCTGAAGGCCGAGCCAGTGATGATCCAGATGCCGAAGACGGCAGACGACGCGGCCAACATCAAGCGCATCGTCCACAACACCGAGAGCATCTACGGCATCCTCGTCTCGCTCGACGACCGGGCCGCCCTGGTGCGCGCCAACTTCATCGAAGCACGCCTCGATCACCGCCGCACCTTCACCGAGATCAACGAGCGGGTCATCGCGCCCTTCGAGAAGGGCTGGATCGGTGCGCTCATCAGGGGCCGGGACGCGTTCAAGGGCGAGACCTCGGCGGCCGCGGCGGTGGACACCGTCTACCGCGACACGGCGGCGGCCAGGGCCGGGCTCAAGGTGGGGGACATCATCGTGTCGGTCAACGGGAAGCCGGTGGCGGACCGGGTGGAGCTGGCGGCGGAGATCCAGAAGTACAAGCCCGGGACGACCGTCAGGCTCGGCGTGAAGAGCGGCGAGGAAACCAGAGACGCCCAGCTCACCATCCCCGAGCCCGACCTCGAGTTGTACGTCGCCGGCGAGCCGCGCCTCTACGGCTGGGTCTACAGCTACGCGAGCGACGTGTTCTGGATCCTCACCGTCACCTACTGCTTCGAGTGGATCTTCCGTTGGATGTACTTCCACGACTGGCGCGGAGCGCTGCGCCCGACGCTCACCGGGCTCATCGCCGCCTTCTGGGGCCTCGGCTTCGTACACATCATCGGCTTCGCTCTCGACCCGCTCATCCTGGTGATGCCCTTCCTGGTGACGGCCCGCGCCGTGAGCCACGCCATCCAGATGCACGACCGCTACTACGAGGAGTTCGAGCGCCACGACTGGAACCAGCGGAAGGCGATCGTGGCGGCCTTCGCCGAGCTCTTCATCCCGACCTTCGCCGGGGTGGTGACCGACGCGCTCGGCGTGCTCGTCATCATCCTCGTGCCGATCGTCATGCTGCGCAACCTGGCGATCGTCATCTCGTGGTGGATCCTCGCCATCACCGTCGCCGAGCTGCTGCTGAACCCGATCGTGTACTACTACCTGCGGGCCCCCGACCCCGAGGTCGTGCTGGCGCGCGACAAGGGGTGGTACAAGGCGCTCATCAACCGCGTCACGGACTGGAACCTCTCGTCGCTCGGCAAGGGGACGACCATGGTGTTCTGGCTCGGGCTGACGGCGGTGGGCGCGTTCCTCATGCGCGGCCTGATCGTCGGCGACCCGACCTCGGCCTCGCCCCTGGTGTGGAGCGACTCGCCCTACAACGTCTCCCACGCCCACATCCAGGACAAGTTCGGCGGAGTGGAGCCTCTGATCGTCGTCGCCGAGGGCAAGGACCGCGACGCCATGAAGGACCCCAAGGTGCTGCGCACCATGGAGAACTTCCAGCGCTACCTCGAGCGCGACCGGGACGTGGGCTACAGTTTCTCGCTCACCGACATCCTGCGTGCGGTCAACATGGTCTTCCACGAGCTCGAGCCGAAGTGGGGCGTCATCCCCAACAACTCGCGCGACGTGGCGCAGACCTTCTTCATCTTCTTCTCCGGCTCGCCGCCGACCGAGACGGCGAAGTACGTGGACCCGAGCTACACCACCTCGCACGTGACCTTCTTCGCCCGCAACCACAAGGGCGACAACATCGCGCGCATCATCCAGGAGTGCAAAGACTTCATCGCCCGGCCCGAGAACAACATGGACGGGAAGGCGACCTTCAAGCTTGCCGGCGGGCTCATCGGGGTGCTCGCGGCGGCCAACGAGGAGCTCGTGCGCAACGACCTGCTCATGAACTTCCTCGGCTTCTTCACGATCTACGTCATCGTCCTGTTCAGCTACCGCTCGTGGGTCGCCGGCCTCTACCTCCTGGCGCCGCTCTTCATCTCGAACATCCTCATCAACGCAGCCATGGCGGTGTTCGAGATCGGCATCAACGTGAACACGCTCCCGCTGGTCACGGTCGGCGTCGGCTTCGGGATCGACTACGGTCTCTACATCCTCTCCCGCATCATCGAGGAGATCCGGGTCAACAACAACCTCGACCTCTCCATCCGCGAGGCGCTCGTGACCTCGGGCAAGGCGGTGAGCTTCACGGCGGTCTGCATGATCGGCGGCACGGCGCTGTGGACGTTCTCGAACATCCGCTTCAACGCCGTCATGGGCGGGCTGCTGGCGGTGTGGATGGGCGTCAGCTTCATCTGCTCCGAGACACTGCTGCCGGTGATGATCTCGTACTTCCGCCCCGGCTTCATCCTGCGCGAGGGGGGGAAGGCGTCGCGGCGCCCGGTGGTCCAGGCGCAGGCCGCGGCGGTCAGCTAGGGAGGCCGCGATGACGCTGTGGGAATCGGTCATCATCGTCACGGTGTTCAGCATCGCCGTCATCGTCATGGACGAGATCATCCACGCGCGGCGGCGCAAGCGGCGCGAGCGCGAAGGGGCGGCGCGGGTGGGGCACTAGGCGAGGGCCGCGGCGGGGCGTCGGCGGCGTGCCGCCGGCGCTCCCGCGTCCTCGGCCACGCGCGCGCCCGTCGGCCGCAGCGTCCCCCCGCACAGCTGCCGGCGCGTGCGGGCCTGCGGAGGTCGCGGCGGCGGCACCCGGCCGACACCGGCCGCTGCACGGCGGCGCCCATCAT
>Ga0209058_1001095_pt1 | contig 23195 bp, 18 predicted proteins | sample GraSoiAngelo_147_FD_185904 | JGI IMG/M metagenome (GOLD analysis project Ga0209058, IMG submission 185904) | Grasslands soil microbial communities from the Angelo Coastal Reserve, California, USA - 14_1009_05_40cm (SPAdes) (version 2) | ecosystem: Environmental > Terrestrial > Soil > Grasslands ... | reverse complement strand
TCGGCGACGGTTCACGACTTCGACAACGAGCGGTTCTTCGAAGGCTGTCTGCCGATCGAGGTGATGGCGCATCGCGGCCGCGACACGCTCCGCTTCGGTCCGATGAAGCCGGTCGGGCTGGTCGATCCGCGCACCGGACGGGAGCCCTACGCCGCCGTGCAGCTGCGGCAGGACAATCTCGCCGGCGATCACTTCAGCCTCGTCGGCTTCCAGACGCAAATCAAATGGGGCGATCAGGCGCGCGTGCTGCGGCTGATTCCGGGCCTCGAGCAGGCGGAGTTCGTGCGCTTCGGCATGGTGCACCGCAACACGTACGTCAACGGGCCGACCGTGCTCGACGAAACGTGGCAGGTGCGGCGGCGCCCCACGACGTTCTTTGCCGGCCAGATGTCGGGCGTCGAAGGGTACGTGGAATCGGCGGCGTCCGGCCTGCTCGCCGGATTGAACGCCGCGGCGATGGTCAAAGGCGAGCCGCTCTCCTGTCCACCGCGGACGACGGCGATCGGCGCACTTGCGTATTACGTGTCGCACGCGAATCCGGCGCATTACGAGCCATCGAACGTCACCTTCGGCATCATCGAGGCACTTCCGAAGCCGCCACGCGGAAAGATGGAAAAGAAGCTGGCGATTGCCGAGCGCGCGTTTCTCGCGCTTAATCGCAACGCCTCGCCGCACACCGTGCGCGCGTACGAGAGCGATCTCGCTCAGTTCATCGATCATGCCGCGGCGCTCGCCGCCGTCCGGCGCGCCGACGTGAAGCCGGCGCACCTCGATCGCACGGCGCTCCGCAGCTTCCTTGCCGACCTCCACAAGCGGCGCCGGTCGCGCGCGACCGCGGCACGAAAGCTGGCCGCCGCCAGGACGTTCATCCGGTATCTCAGGCGCGAGGACGAGATCGAGGGCGATCCGGGTGCCATGGTGTCGACGCCGAAGCGCGAGATTCGGACGCCAGCGCATCTCAGCGAGAGCGAGATGGACGCACTGCTCGGCGCCGCGTCGGAGGAAACGGCGCTCGGGCGCAGAGACCGCGCGATCCTCGAACTGTTCTACGCGTCCGGGCTCCGTCTCAGCGAGCTGACCGGCCTCGACGTGGAGGACGTGAACCTGAGCGCGCGAATGGTCCGCGTGTTGGGGAAGGGCCGCAAGCAGCGGCTCGTCCCATTCAACACGACGACGATGAAGGCGATTCGAGAGTATCTGAACGACCGGGAAGGAATCGTCAGCGATCCTCGCGGTAGTCCCGCCGAAGCCGGACGCCACAAGTCCGACGGACGCCACAATCGTCGTCGCGAGCCGTTGTTCGTCAATTACCGCGGCGGACGGCTAACGGTCCGCAGCGTTGACCGGCTCGTTCGCAAGTACGTCGCCGCGAGCAGCACCCGTGCCGGCATCAGCCCGCACGCGCTGCGGCATTCATTCGCGACGCACCTGCTGCAGCGCGGTGCGGATCTGCGGTCCATTCAGGAATTGCTCGGCCACGCACGGCTCGGCACGACGCAACGCTATACGCACGTGAACGCGGCGCAGTTGTTGGACGTGTATAGAAAAAGTCATCCGAGAGCTGGAGGGGTGGGAATGGCAGGAATGGCGGGCACGGCAGAAGGGGCCGGAAAGGCGCGAGAGGCAGGAAGGGCCGGAGAGGCAGGAGCGACGCGAAAGGCGGAACCGTAGGACATCAGCCTACCTGCACTCGCCTTCCCGCCTATCCGGCCTGTCCCGCCCGTCCTGCCTATCCCGCCCGTCGTGCCCTTCCGGCCGTCATGCCCGTCAGCGACCTACGAAGCCTGTGCGACGGGCTCGGTCGGCGGCTGCAGCGGCGCGGCGCGGCGGCCGCGCGGGAACTCGATCCCGAGCGTCTTGATCTTGTAGTTCATGACGCGCGGGCTGATCGCGAGCAGTTCCGCAGCATCCTTCTGAACCCAGTTCGACATCTTCAGCGCTTCGACGAGCGCATGGCGCTCGATGTCCTCGAGCGGAATGCCGGTCGGCGGAATCTTGACGACCGCCGCGTGGTCGCGGCCGCCGCCGGCGGTTGGCACTTCGCCGAGCCTGAGATCGCCCGACGCGATGGAGCGCCCCTCGGCCAGCAGGATGGCGCGCTCGATCGTGTTCTCGAGCTCGCGGATATTGCCGGGCCAGTTGTAGCGCATGAGCAGCTTCTGCGCGTCGCTCTCGAGCCCCTCGATCTTCTTCTTGAGCTCTCCCGCGAACTTGCGGATGAACGTGTTCGCGAGCGGCACGATGTCGTCCTTGCGCTCGCGCAGCGGCGGCATCTCGATCGAGACGACGTTCAGCCGGTAGTACAGGTCTTCACGGAAGTGACCGGTCTGTACCATCGCCGGCAGATCGCGGTTCGTCGCCGCGATGAGGCGGACGTCGACGCGCAGCGTACGCGTGCCGCCGAGGCGCTCGAACTCGTGCTCCTGCAGGACGCGGAGGATTTTCGCCTGCGTGCTCGGGCTCATGTCGCCGATTTCGTCGAGAAACAGCGTGCCGCCGTCGGCCTGCTCGAAGCGGCCGATGCGCTGCTTGTCGGCGCCGGTGAACGCGCCCTTCTCGTGTCCGAACAGCTCGGACTCGAGCAGGTTCTCCTGGAGCGCCGCGCAGTTCACTTTGACGAAGTTGCGCGCCGCCCGCAGCGAGTTGTGGTGAATCGATCCCGCAATCAGTTCCTTGCCCGTCCCCGTTTCGCCGCGGATCAACACCGTCGTGTTGCTCTTCGCCACCTTCTTGACGATGTCGAGCACTCGCTGCAGCGCCGGGCTGGATCCGACGATGCGGTCGAAGTCGTAGATGTCCTGCTGGGTGCCGCGGAGGTAGTCGAGCTCGTTCTTCAGACGCTTCACTTCGAGCGCCTTCTCGATCTTCACCTCCATCTCCTCGATCTCGAACGGCTTCTGCACATAATCGAACGCGCCGATCTTCATCGCCTCGACTGCGGTGTTCACCGATCCAAATGCCGTCATCAGGATGACGGATGTGGTCGGATGCAGCGCGCGCGTGGTGCGCAGGACGTCCATCCCGTCGCTGCCGCCCATCTTGAGATCGCTCAGCACGACGTCGAAATAGCTGTCGTGCAGCCGCTCGATGGCCATGTTGCCGTTGGACGCCTCTTCGACTTCGTGTCCGGCAGCGGTCAGCCCGCGTACCAGCCCGCGGCGCAAAGCGTCGTGATCGTCAGCGATTAGGATGCGGCACATTGTTTTGTCCTCTGAACGTCGCCGTGTTACTTGAACCAGCTCGACGCGCTCGCCACCGGCAGGGTGACCCGAAAGCGCGTGCCCTTCCCGGGCGTGCTGCTCAGGTCGATGCGCCCGTCGTGCGCATCGACGATCTTCCGAACTATTGCGAGTCCCAGCCCCGAGCCCTGCGGCTTGGTCGTGAAGAACGGATCGAAAATCTTGTCCGTCGCATCCGGCGGCACTCCGGGACCGTCGTCCAGCACGTCGATCACCACCGTCGGCGTCGGCGGATCCGCGCCGCTCATCGCCGGATCCATCTCGATCGTTCCTGTCACGCCGGTGATCGTGACGTGACCCTTGCCGTCGAGCGCCTCGAACGCGTTGGCCAGGAGGTTCGTGAACACCTGGCATAACTGATGTTGGTCCCCTTCGATCGCCGGCAGTCCCGCTTCGAGGTCGACCTTCAAATCGACGCCGCGCCGCGGCACCTTGGTTTCGGCGAGCGTCACCGACTGCTGCAGAACGTCGGCGACGTCGGTCCGCTCCACCTGCAGCCGGACGGGCCTGACGAACTCGAGCATCTCGACGACGATCGCGTTCGCCAGCTTCGCCTCGCTGATGATGTCCGCCAGCAGCGACTGCGCGTCGCCTTCGGTCGGCACCTGACGGCGAAGCAGCCCGGCCATCACCTCGATGCCGGCGAGCGGATTCTTCAGCTCGTGCGCGATGCCCGCCGCCATCTCCCCCAGCGAGACGAGCCGCTCGCGAAGCCGTTCTCGCTCCTCGAGCTGCTCGACCTGCGTCAGATCCTTGAAGAACATCACCGCGCCGATCGCGGTGCCCTCGTCGTTCTTCACCTGCGACAGCGTGTAACCGATCACGCGGTCGAGCTCTTTGAGCCGCAGCTCGGCGCGGTTCGGCAGATGGTCCAGCTCGAACACGCCCGACAGCACCCGGATGACCGGCGCCCGTTCGCGCAGCACGTCGACGTAGGGACGGCCGACGTCGCCGGGCGACCGATCGAGCGCGAAAATCCGATAGGCCTCGTCGTTCATCAGCGCCAGCGTGCCGTCGCGCCGGAACGCGATGACGCCATTGCGCATGCTGTCGACGATGTGCCGGAAAAACCGGTCGTCGGGCGACGTCAGCCGCGACGCGAGACGTCGCTCGGCGGTCGCGCCTGTCGTACCCGAAACCGGACTCCGACCGGTTCGAGGGCGTCGCTGGGGCATCTCGGGCATCGAAGGCGCGTACTAAAGCTCAGCGGCGGAGGGGCAAACGGTATGCCTGAGCCGCGGGTTGCGAGCTGTGCAAAAAGCCGCCTAAAATCAGTCAGTTACGGGAACGACTCACTTGTCGAGTATAACAGATTTGTAATCAGATTACGGATCGGTGTCAGGCTCCAGCGGTGAGATCCGCCGCCGCCTGCAGTTCTTCCCAGCGGTGCATCAGATGGCCGACTTTCCACATCAGCCCCTGGTGCCTGTCGATGATCGGCTGCGCGGCGGCGCGATCGTCGTAGAAGCCGGGCGACGACATCGTCTGCTCGATCTCGCGAATCGCGGTTTCGCATTCGGCGATCTCGCTCTCGAGCTTGTCGATTTCGGCCTGGCGCTGCTGTGCCGCTCGCTGACGTTTGCGCGCTTCGGCGTCCTGCCGCTTCTTATCGGCGTGTAACTGGGTCGGCGTCAGCGACTTTGATTGCTGTTGGGGTGTCGTCTCTTGTAGCGCGAGGCTTTTAGCCGAGCGAACGTTCGGCTTGCCGCTCGCCTGTCGTCCGCTCGCCTGAAAGGCTCGCGCTACCTGGGGAGACGCAGATGGTTGCTCCTTATGCCATAGGTATTCGTTGTAGGTACCTGGGTACACGATCGCCGTGCCGTTGCCGACCTCGATGATCTTCGTCGCGAGACGCTCGACGAAGTAGCGATCGTGCGAGACGAAGATGAGCGTGCCGCCGTAATCGACGAGCGCGTCGAGGAGGACTTCCTTCGAGTCGAGATCGAGATGGTTGGTCGGCTCGTCGAGCAGCAGCGTGTTCGACGGCCGCAGCAGCATGCGCGCGACCGCGAGCCGCGTGCGCTCGCCGCCCGACAGCACGCGAACATATTTGTACACGTCGTCACCTGAGAAGAGGAATCCGCCGAGGATGTTTCGAATCATCGGCACCATGTGCAGCGGCGATCCTGACGCGAGCGTCTCGTAGACGGTCGGCGCAGGATCTAATCGCGTCGCCTCGTCCTGCGCGAAGTACTGCATCACCACGTTGTGGCCGACGCTCCGGTGACCGGAGTCGGGCGCCTCCTCACCCGACAACATGCGCATCAGGGTCGATTTGCCGACGCCGTTGGGACCGACGAGCGCGATGCGATCGCCGCGTTCGAGGTGCAGGTTCACGTCCTTGAAGACGACGAGGTCGCCGTACGCCTTGTGCGCGTGCTTCAGCTCCAGCACCGTGCGGCCGCTCTTCGCGCACGCGGGAAAATCGAAGTGGATCTTCTTCCGCTCCGGCGGCACTTCGATCGGCACGACCTTCTCGAGCATCTTGATCCGGCTCTGCACCTGCGACGCCTTCGTCGCCTGGTAGCGGAAGCGGTCGATGAACATCTTCACGCGGGCGACTTCTTCATCCTGCTCGCGCTTCGCCTTCCGCATCGCCTCGATGCGCGCTTCGTGCTCGCCGAGATAGTGGCTGTAGTTGCCGATGTAATCGGTCAACGTGCGGAGCGTCAGGTCGGCGATGCGCGTGACGACGGCGTCGAGGAAATAGCGGTCGTGCGAGACGAGAATCACCGCATGCAGATAGGCGTTGAGATATTCCTCGAGCCAGTTGCGCGCCTCCAGATCGAGATGGTTGGTCGGCTCGTCGAGCAGCAGCAGGTTCGGCTGCCCGAGCAGCAGCTTCGCGAGCGCGATGCGCATCTGCCAGCCGCCGGAGAACGTTTCGGTGCGCCGCTCGAAGTCCGCGGTCTCGAAGCCAAGGCCCTGCAGCACGGTCGCGGTCTTCAACTCGATGCTGTAGCCGTCGTTCAGGCGGAAGCGATCCTGGAGATCGCTGTAGCGGTGCAGCATCGCGTCGTGCTCGTTCTCCGGGATCGCGCTATCCCCGAGACGTTCCTCGAGCGCGTGCATCTCGGCCTTCACTGCGAGCAGGTCTCCGAACGCGCTCGCCGCCTCGTCGAACACCGTACGGCCCGCGTGGGTGAGGCCGTCCTGCGGCAGATATCCGACCGTGAGCGTCGCGGGCTTCAGGATGGCGCCCGCGTCGGGCTCGTCGAGCGCCGCCATCATCTTGAGCAGCGTCGTCTTACCCGCGCCGTTCGGGCCGCACAGCCCGACGCGTTCCCGATCTGTAATCTGCCAGGTGACGTTTTCGAGCAGCACGCGGTCGCCGAACGATTTCGTCAAATTCGAGAGCTGGATCATCCGAAAAGATTGTACGATGGGCGTGATGAAACGCGCGTTTGCGCTGGTGTTCGCTGGAATAGCTCTGCTCGCCGCGTCCGCGTGTCAGACCAACGACGACTCGAACGTCACGTTGCCCACGACGCCCGCGCCGGTGATGACCGAGCGGTTTGCCGGCACGCTCGACGTCAAGAAAAATGTGACGCACGATTTCACGATCACGTTGTCGGGCGGCCTGCTCACCGTCACGCTGACGGCGGCCGGACCACCAGCGAACATCGTGATGGGCCTTGCGGTCGGCACGTCGGATGGAACGACGTGCACGATTCTGCAAAACGGCACCACGAACACCGCGGCCGGTGCCAACCCGCAACTCTCAGGCACGTTGAACGGCGGAAAGTACTGCGTGCAGGTGTCCGACATCGGCAACCAGACCGCGCCGGTCACCTACGCGGTCACAATCACGCACTACTGATGGTCGATCTTTTCATATTCGACGTGGGGGCTCCACCCCCACGCGCCGACGCCATCGCGCCGTGGCGCTCGGGCGTATCCTGGACAGAACGTCGCAGCGGAGCATCCGTAGCCGTAGCGACGTTCAGGCCTGCCAATTACTCACCGAGCGCTTTGGCGGCGGCGGCGAGCACCTGCGGCACGCGGAACGGCTTGGTGAGATAGCCGGCGACGCCGATGTTCACGGCCTCGATCGCGCTCGATTCGGTCGAGAAGCCGGTGATGATGATCACGGGCAAGTCTGCCTTGTAGCGCTTCGCTTCGCGGATGACGGTGAGGCCGTCCATTCCGGGCATTTTCAAATCGGCAATCAACAGATCGTACGGATAGAGCCGCATCCGCTCCAGCGCCGATCGTCCGTCCGGCGCGACGTCGACGTCGTACTCCGCCAGCGCGAGCGTCTTCGACAGCAGATCGCGAATGCTTGCCTCGTCGTCGACGACCAGCACGCGCGGGCGCGTGGTCGTACCCGCCGGACGGGCCGGCGGCGGGGCCGGCGCGGGACGGGCGCCACCGCCGCGCGGACGCTGACTGTCGAGCCACGCGTCGATGTCCCGTTTGCGGAAGCGCCACTGCCGGCCAACGCGCACGGCCGGAATCTTGCCCGCTTTGATCAGCCTGTATACGGTCCGCAGATTGACCTGGAGGTATTCCAGGACTTCTTCGGTCGTCAGAAATGTTTCGTCAATCATCGGTCAGCGTCCTGACGGCGAAGCGGTGGGCAGTTCGACGGTGAACACGGCGCCGCCATCAGGATGATTGGCTGCGCTGATGTGGCCCCCGTGCTCCTGCACGATGCCGTACGCAATCGCGAGCCCGAGTCCGGTACCCTTGCCCACTTCCTTCGTCGTGTAAAACGGCTCAAAAATCCGCGGGAGCGTGTCGTCGGGAATTCCCGTTCCCGTGTCCCGTACCGTGGCGATGATGCGATCGCGGGACCGCGCGATCTTCGTCGTGATCTCGATCCGGCCGCCGCGTCCGGTCGCCTGAATCGCGTGCTCCGCGTTCATCACCATGTTCAGGAACACCTGGTGGAGCAGCAACGGATCGCTCTGAACGCGCGGCAGCTGTTCGTCATAGTGTCGCACGACTTCGATGTCGGCGGCACGATGAGCCGGCGCTCTCAGTGCAAGCACCTTCTGCAGCACGCCGGGGAGGCTGACCGAGCGCCGCGCGAGACGCCGAGAGCCGGCGAACACGAGCAGGTTGCGCACGATTTTCGCGGCGCGATCGGCTTCGCGATAGATCGTCTGCACTTCACGCCGCAGCTGCTTGGGGAAGGCGCCGGTCGTCCGCATGAGCTCCAGATGCCCGAGCACCCCCTGCAGCGGGTTGTTCAACTCGTGGGCGATGCCGGCGACGAACTGCCCGAGCGCGGCGAGCTTTTCGGTCTGCGTCAGCCGCTTTCGCAGCGCCTCGCGCTCTTCTTCGAGCTTCGCCTCGGGGGTCAAATCGCGCGCGACGATCACGATCCCCGCCCGCTCGCGCTCCTGGTTCATCAGGTGCGTGACGGTGACGAGGAACTGCCCCTTGAGGACCGGATCGTACACCTCGATCGTCAACGGCGACGGTCCGTCGTCGCCGGTCCCGGCCGCCGCGTGCTGCTGCAGCCAGCCCGCCAGCGGCGGGCCGACGATATCGGTGAGGGAGCGATCGAGCAGCTCGTCGCGGTGGCGCTGCAGCCGCTCGGCGAACGCCCGATTCAGATGGACGACGCGGCCGCGTCGATCGCAGACCGCGATCAGATGCGCGAGCGAATCGAACGCGTTTTCCAGCTGCCGCCGCGACCGGATCACGTCGTCGAGCAGCTGCATGTTCTCGATCGCGCTCGAGAGCTGCCGTCCCAGCTCGTCGGCGCGGTCGAGCAGATCCAGCTCGCCGCCAGGCTCCACCCGTACGCCTTCGAACACGATCGTGCCCAGCGCCCGGCGGCATCCGCGAAGCGGTACGGTGACCATCGAGGTGGCCGCATCGGCATCGATCGACGCGATGCCGGCGCGCATCCGCCGCATCGACGCCGCAGCGGGCGCCGAGACGTCTTCGGTGCTCACGCGCACGCCGCGCGAGACGTCTTCGGTGTCGGATGACGCCTGCAGCACCAGATGCCGCGCGCGCCGGTCGTGAATCCACACCGATGTGCGATCGGCACCGAACAGACGGTTGGCGCCGAAGCAGAAGATGTCGAGGCCCGCGGCCAGATTCAGCGTCGCCGAAAGGCTCGCCGCAAACTCGTCGAGCAGCGTGCGGACGTCGCGCTGCAGTTCGTCGCTCTGACGCAGGCGAAACAATTCGAGCGCCGTCACGAATGCGTCGGCCAATTCCTGCGCGTCCGCGGTGATCTCGGCGGCGGGCGCCGTCTCGAATCCGATCGCGACCAGACCGAGACGCTCCGAGCGATGGACGAGCGGCAGCAGCAGCGCCGACCGGGTGCCGAGCCGCAGCGCGAGATCGGGCGTCTGCCGTCCGATGTCGGTGACGAGCGTGGCGTCGCGCCGCTCGAAGGCCTTCGCCACCAGCGCCGCCTCGTCGGGTCCCGGCAGCCATGGATCGGTGCGAAGTTCGTCGAGGCCGAATCCGGAGGTCGCCTGCAGGACGCCGTTGCGCGGGTTGTGCTGGAACAGAAGAGAGCAGTGGCCGCCAGTAACGTCGAGCGCATGCTGATGCAGATGCGGCAGCACGTCGTTCGGCCGCGCGGCATGCGCCAACAGCGAAATCAGCGGGCGCGGAACCGTGTCAGTGCTCTCGGACCCTGTGGCGCGCCGCGTCAGACGCTGTGTTCGCGTTTCTTGGGGCATGTATTCCGGACTGGTGGGCCGCCCGCGATTCTATATCTTCCGATTCGGACGCGCCAACTGTTCAGGTTTTCGCGCGGTGTCCGATCAGTTCGTCTAAGTTACACATCAGGAATTGGTTACGTGATTACACGATATAATTACATCTCACCCGACTCTCCACTCCCGTGTACCGTCTTAAACCTCAGGACCCGACACGCTCCGCATGACGTGGACGGACGAAGAGCTCGTCGCTCGATCGATTAGCGGCGACGCCGACAGCTTCAACGAGCTGGTGCTGCGATGGGAGCGCCCCATCTACGCCCTCGCGTACCGCACGATCGGTCGCGAAGAGGATGCGCGCGACGTGTGCCAGGAGACGTTCCTCCGGGCGTTTCGCGCGCTGCCCGGGTTTCGTGGCCAGGCGAAGTTCTCGTCATGGCTGTATCGCATTGCGCTGAACTTGTGCCGCGACTGGGTCCGCCGCGAGCGGCGCGCCCCGGTCGTCCAGGCGCCGGAGGGCGTCGATTTGATCGAGCTGGCGGCGGCCGCCGAACCGTCCGAATCCATCGAGGATCTCGTCGCGCGTAAGGACCTGACCAAGGCGGTCGAACGCGCGATGGCGCTGCTGCCGGAAGAGCAGCGGACCGCCATTATCCTGAAGGAATACCACGGGCTCACCTTCCAGGAGATCGCGGATTTGGTTGGTTGCCCGTTGAGCACGGTGAAGACGCGGTTGTATCAGGGACTCACGGTGATACGCCGCGAGCTGGCGAAGAAGGTCCGGTTATGAACGACATGAATGACATGAATGACATTTCTTGTACCTACGGCGGCGATCGCCAACAGACACTGATCGCGTATCTCTATGACGACATCGACCCGGCCGAGCGCAGTGTCTTCGACGCGCATCTCGTGACGTGCGGCCGCTGCCGGCGCGACCTCGACGCGCTCGACGGCGTGCGAACGCAACTGGCGCGGTGGTCGCCGCCGGAACCGGACTTCGAGTCAATCCACAATCCACAATCCGCAATCGGCACTCATCGATCGACGTCGTGGTGGCGTGCCGTGCCGGCCTGGGCGCAGGTCGCGGCGGCGCTCTTGTTCCTCGGTGTGTCGGCGGCCATCGCCAACCTCGACGTGCGGTACGACCGGAACGGATTGACGGTGCGAACCGGATGGTCCAAGGCCGCAAGCCCGACGGCCGCGGACGCACCGGGCGCCGCGAATCGCGCGGCTGCCCAGGCGCCGTGGCGTGCCGACCTGACGGCACTCGAAGCGCAGTTGCGTTCCGAAATCCGCAGCGCGCGCGCGGCCGCTCCAGAATCGCTTCAGATTAAATCGGCGGCGGCTCCGTCAGACGCGGACGTGCTGCGCCGCGTACGCGCGCTCGTCGACGAGAGCGAGCGGAAACAGCAGCGCGAGCTGGCGCTTCGCATCGCGGAGCTGTTCCGCGACGTCAACGCGCAGCGCCAGGTGGATCTCACGAAGATCGATCGCAATCTCGGGTTCATACAGAACTCCACCGGCGTGGAGATGATGAAGCAGCGCGAGACGATCAATTATCTGGTGAAAGTGTCACAGCGACAGTAGGGGGAGACCGTGAATCGGCTTGCATCGGTGATAACAGGTGGTCTCGTCGTGGCGATTGCGTCGTCTCTTTCCGCGCAGGCGCCGCCGTCGAGCGCGCGGGCGGAAGCGGACGCGCGACAGTCGCGCTATCAGGTCGGCCAGATGGAGCGCGTCATCGAAGGCGCGGTGGAGCACGGCGTCACGGTCATCCGCGATCGGTTCCAGCAGCTGATGCAGATGCCCGCCGATCAGCTCGTCACCGACAACGCGCACGCGCGCGGCTTCCGGCTCGAAGGCTACGGCGTGTTCTTCGACGTCACCGTTCCCACGTTCGAGCTCTCCTCGCTGGTCTGGAGCCTGCGGACGCTCGATCAGAACGATCTCGGGCTGCAGCGCGCCGTCACCGCGCTCGAGGAGCACGTGAAGCAGCAGGGCGACGCGAGCCTCGAGCAGGCGCTCAAGCGTCTCGAGCTGCAGGTGGGACCGGTCGCGCTGTCACGCGTCGCGGCGCCCGCGGTGGCGGGCGCGCGCAGCGCCGTCGGATCGGCCGCGACGACCACGGCCGATGCGGCTCCGCAGGCGCCGTCGTCGGATCCGATCCTCGCGGATCCGAACGAAGCGTATCGCGCCGAAGTCATCCAGGCGATCAAGGACGCGATGCTGGATCACAGCAGCTCGCTCGCCATCGGCGCCGGCGAGTGGCTGACGATCGCCGCGCGCGGCAACGACGATCGGCCGCGCCTCGCGCCGGCCGACAGCGACGCGCGGACGCGCATCATCCGTCTGCGCGGCTCGGACCTGGCGGCCTTTCTGGCGCGACAGATCACGCGGGAGGACGCGCTGCAGCGGATTGAAGTGCGACTCTTCTGATTGCGGATTGCGGATTGCGGATTGCGGCGTGAAGCCGCAATGTCCAATCCACATTCCGCAATGTCCAATCCGCATTCCGCAATCGCCAATCCGCAATTAGAATAAGCGGATGCGCGCGCTCGTCCGTTCGATTCTCCTCCTCGTGTTTGCCTGCACAGCCGCCTGCGGACCGACCGTCGATCTCACCCAGGGACTCCACGTCGACGTTCTCGACACCGGCTGGTTCGACGCCGGCATCGTCAACGGCCAGAACAAGCTCGTGCCGAGCGTGACGTTCACGCTGAAGAACACTTCGACCCAGAAGCTGGCCACGCTGCAGGTGAACGCGCTGTTCCGGCGCGTGACCGAGAAGGACGAGTGGGGCAGTGGATTCGTCACCGCCGCCGGATCGTCGGGCCTCGCGCCCGGTGCGACAACGCCGCCCATGACCATCCGTTCGCAGCTCGGATACACCGGAAGCGATCAATCGCGCCAGGAGATGCTCGGCAACAGCCATTTCGTCGACGCGAAGGTGGAGATCTTCGCGAAGTACGGGTCCGCGCAGTGGACGCCGATGGGCGAGTACCCGATTACACGGAAGTTGATCGAGAAGCCGCCGAGGTCCGCGAAGTAGCGACCAGCGCCCATAAGGTGAGCACCGCGAGCGTTCCGTCGCTCGCCGCGAAGAGCAGGAACGATCGCGGCGAATGGCGAACGAAGTGATCGGCGACGAACGTCAGCGCGCCAAGACCTTTCAGGAACGGTCCCATCGCCCACAAGTACGCGCGGCCGCCGGTGGAATTCGGATCGCGGTACGGAATCCAGTATCCGAGCGCGACCGCCAGCAGAAACACGCCGTTGAGATCCGCGAAGATCGGAGGCTGAGGAAGGGGGACACCGAAGATCGCGGCGAGGAGCGGCCGCCCCGCCAGCATCGCCACGCCCACGAGGGCGTCGTAGATGCCCGAGACGGCCGCGATCGCGCGCCGGCTCACTGAATCTTTTTCAGCTCGCCCTGATAGGTCGTCGTGTGATCCGATGTGATGCGGACCTCGAAGGTCAGCGGCTCGTAGCCGGGCGCCCGGACTTCGATCCGATGCGAGCCGGTTTCGACGTGAAGCCGCTGGAAGATCCCGTCGAAGTCGTCGACGATGCCGACGTAGTAGCCGTCGACGTAGACCTCCGCCTCGCGCGGCCTGATCTTCAGGCGCAGCGAGCCTTCGTCGTTGCCGGACGTGTACGTCGTCTGACCGTACGACGGATACGAGCCGTACCAGGGATCGTAGTAGCCGCCGTAATACCCGCCGTAGTAGCTGTACGGATCGTAGAAGCCATATCCGAACAGGCCGCCGTAGTAACCGGCAGGAACGAAGGTCGCAGTGCCGCCGCGATCGGTCGTCGGTCCGCGCGGCACCGCTGTGCCGATCGCCTCGCGTCCATCGCGCGGCCGGCTGTACTGAGGTGTGCCGCCGTCGATCGTGCGCGGGCTGCGGTCGCCCGTTGCCGTCGTGCGCGGCGTTGTCGTACCTGCGCCTCCGCCCGTCGCGGTGTTGGTATTACCGGCGTTCGCGCCGCCGCTCGCACGGCCGCCACGATCGCCGCCTCGATCTCCACCGCGGTCCGCGCCGCGATCGCCGCGCGACACGGCGACGCCGCTGCCGCCAGTCGCGCCCCAGCGTCCGCCACCGCCGGACTCGCCGCGAACGCCACCGCCGCCTCCGGACGAGTTTCCGCCGCCGCCCGAGCTCGAGCCGCCGCCGGACGCCGTGGTGCCGCCACCACCGCCACCGCTCGCGGTGCCGACCGAGCCGCCGCCGCCACCACCGCCATTTCCACTGCCGCCCCCATGCGATGCGGCGCCGCCGCCACCGCCATTCGCGCGATCCTGAGCGGACGCGGGCATCGCGAGCAGGAACACGGGCACAACCGCCGCCAACGACAGAACGACGATTTTTCGTGTCATAAAGAAATCTCACGGTAAGTATACGCCCGGCGTCGCTGGCGCGCGAGATACCGAACCGGTTTTCTTGACACCCCGATTCCGGGGTCTATACAGTCAGAAAAAGTGGCGTTTCACTCGACGACCATCCTCGCGGTTCGTCACCGCGACCGTGCCGTGATGGCGGGCGACGGCCAGGTCACCTTCGGCCAGACCGTGGTGAAGCAGAGCGCGCGGAAAATCAGGCGGCTCTACAACGACCGCATCCTCGCCGGATTCGCCGGGTCGGCGGCCGATTCCTTCGCGCTGTTCGCGCGCTTCGAGTCGAAGCTGGAACAGTACCGCGGCAACCTCGAGCGGTCGGCCGCGGAGCTCGCCAAGGACTGGCGCACCGACCGGATTCTCCGGCGCCTCGAAGCAATGCTGATCGTGCTCGACAAGAACGCGACGTTCCTTCTCTCGGGCAACGGCGATCTCATCGCGCCCGACGACGGCATCGTCGCGATTGGCTCGGGCGGACCGTTCGCGCTCGCCGCGGCAAAGGCGCTCGCGACCAACACCGATCTCGACGCCCGCGCAATTGCCGAAAAATCGATGGCGATCGCCGGAGAAATCTGCATCTATACGAACGCGCGGATCGTCGTGGAAGAGCTGTAGTGCCCATTTACCTTCCGGAAAAGACGCAGTCGTCGACCGACACGCTGACGCCGCGTCAAATCGTCGCCGAGCTGGACAAGTACGTGGTCGGACAGAGCGCCGCCAAGCGCGCCGTCGCGATCGCGCTGCGCAACCGCATGCGGCGCCAGAAGCTCACGCCGGAGCTCGCCGAAGAGATTGCGCCGAAGAACATCCTGATGATCGGGCCGACCGGCGTCGGCAAAACCGAGATCGCGCGCCGCCTCGCGCGCCTCGCGCAGTCGCCGTTCCTGAAAGTGGAAGCCTCGAAGTTCACCGAGATCGGCTACGTGGGGCGCGACGTCGAGTCGATGGTTCGCGATCTCGTCGAGCTCGGCGTCGACATGGTGCGCGAAGAGCGGATCGAGGAGGTGCGCACGAAGGCAACGCAGAACGCGGAGGATCGGCTGCTGGACATTCTGCTGCCGCCGCGTCCGATCGCGCCGGACGAGGATTCGGCGGCCGCGCGCGAGCAGCAGGGCCAGACGCGCGAGCGCTTTCGCGAACAGCTTCACGCCGGCCGTCTCGACACGCGCGTTGTCGAAATCGACGTGCGCGAGAAGTCGTTTCCGTCGTTCGAGATCATCGCGGGCTCTTCGGTCGAGGAAGTCGACATCAACCTGAAGGACATGCTGCCCGGGCTGTTTCAGGGAAAGACGAAGCGCCGCAAGTTGAAGGTGCCGGAGGCGCTCGAGTACCTGCGGCAGGAAGAAGAACAGAAGCTCATCGACATGGACAGCGTCGCGAAGGCGGCGGTCGAGCGCGTCGAGCAGGCCGGCATCATCTTCATCGACGAGATCGACAAGATCGCGGGACGCGAAGGGGCGCATGGTCCCGACGTCAGCCGCGAAGGGGTGCAGCGCGACATCCTGCCGATCGTCGAGGGGACGACGGTCAACACCAAGTACGGGATGGTGCGTACCGATCACATCCTCTTCATCGCGGCCGGTGCGTTTCACGTCTCCAAGCCGTCGGACCTCATTCCGGAGCTGCAGGGCCGATTTCCGATCCGCGTCGAGCTCCAGCCGCTCGGAAAGGAAGAATTCGTCCGCATCCTCACCGAACCGCGCAGCGCGCTGGTCAAGCAGTACATGGCGCTGATGGAAACCGAAGGGATCGATCTCACGTTCAGCGACGACGCCATCCGCCGGATCGCCGATTTCGCGACGATCGTGAACGAGCGCACCGAGAACATCGGCGCGCGGCGGCTCCACACGGTGATGGAGAAGCTGCTCGACGAGATTTCGTTCGAGGGGCCCGACCTCGAGCAGAAGACGATCACGATCGACGATGCGTACGTGACGAAGATGCTCGCCGACATCGTGAAGAACGAAGACCTGTCGCGGTACATCCTGTGAACTGCGCTGCGGCGCGGGGCGCTCGGCCCCGCGAGCGATCAACGCAGAGTTCGCCACGCACGCAGAGGGTGGAGTTTTCTGTGGTCTCTGCGATCTGCGCGTTGATCGTCGTCGTCCTGCTGCCGGCGTGCGGCAAGAAAGGGCCGCCGCTGCCGCCGCTCGTGAAGATTCCGGCGGCGCCGGCCGAATTCACGGCCGATCGCCGCGGCGCCACTGTCGACCTGCAGTTCACCGTCCCATCATCGAACACCGACAACAGCCGGCCGGCCAACATCGAGCGCGTCGATGTATACGCGATCACGGCGCCTGCGAGCATTACCGACGATCAGCTGCTGAAGCGCGGCACGCGCGTGGCCAGCGTCGACGTCAAAGCGCCGCGCGATCCGAATCAGACCGTGCAGGAAGACGAGCCGGCGGAAGACGTCGACCCGGCCGTCGGCAAAGGGCTCGATCAGGGCGCCGTGGCGCGCGTGTCCGAGGAGCTGACGCCGCAGTCGCGGGCGCCGGCCGATCTCGGCAAAGACGGCGGCGCGGCCGCGAAGCGGCGCGCCGGCGACGTTCCTCAGGGTCCGCTCATGGGGCCGGCATCCGGCGTGCCGTCGCGAATCTACGCGGCGGTCGGCGTGTCGACGCGGGGCCGCAAAGGCGCGCTGTCGAAACGTGTGATCGCTCCGCTCGTTCCGCCGCCGCCGCCGCCCGATCAGCCGAAGCTGTCGTACGACGAAAAGGCGGTCACCCTGACGTGGAAGGCCGTGGCGATGGCCGGCGCCGCTGCGACCGACGGCGACGTCCTGCCATCGAAGCCAATCGGTCTGCAGCCGCCGTCGATCGCGTACAACGTCTACGACGTGTCTGCCGATGCGGCGACGAAGATCACGAAGACGCCCGTGACGGACACGAAGGCGTCCGACCCGCGGATCGCGTGGGGCGAGAAGCGCTGCTACACCGTTCGCGCCGTCGAGACCGTGGCCGGGCTCACCATCGAGAGCGACGCGGCGCCGCCGGCGTGCGAGACGCTGACCGATACGTTCGCCCCGGCCGCGCCGAAAGGGCTCCGCTCCATCGCCTTTCGCTGCTCGATCAACCTCATTTGGGATCCGAACAGCGAAAGCGATCTCGCCGGCTATCTCGTGTTTCGCGGCAGCGGCGACAGACTGGACCAGATCACTCCGGCGCCGATTGCCGATCCGACCTTCACCGACGGCGTACAGCCGGGCGTGCGCTACGTATACGCGATCAAAGCGGTCGACAAGGCCGGCAACTCGAGCGCATGGTCCGAGCGCGTCGAAGAGGTGGCGCGGTAATGATTTAGAATCAGCGGTGAAAATGTGAGAAAGGGCACGCCATGAAAATCTTCATCGACACCGGCAGCATCAAGGACATCGAAACGATCGCCGCGCTCGGCATCCTCGACGGCGTCACGACGAATCCGTCGCTCCTCGCGAAGGAGCCGGGCGATTTCCGCCAGAACCTGAAGAAGATTTGCGACATCGTGAAGGGTCCCGTCAGCGGCGAGGTGACGGCGACCGACTACGCGGGCATGCTGCGCGAGGGGCGCGACATCGCGAAGATCGATCAGCACATGGTGGTGAAGGTGCCGCTGACGCGCGACGGCATCCGGGCGTGCAAGACGCTCGCGGGCGAAGGCATCCGCGTCAATGTGACGCTCTGCTTCACGCCGGCGCAGGCGCTGCTCGCCGCGAAGGTCGGCGCCAGCTACATCAGCCCGTTCGTCGGACGGCTCGACGACATCTCGACCAACGGCATGGAGCTGATTCGCGACATCGTCGAGATCTACGCGAACTACGACTTCGCGACCGAGGTCCTCGTCGCGAGCTGCCGTCACCCGATTCACGTCATCGAGGCGGCGCGCCTCGGCGCCGACATCGCGACATGCCCTCCTGCCGTCGTCGATCAGCTGTTCAACCATCCGCTCACGAACATCGGCCTCGAGAAGTTCCTCAAAGATTGGGAGAAGGCGCAGGCGGTGAAAGCGTAGGGTGAATCCGAAGGACGTGCTCGCCGATCTCGAGCGCCGCGCGGAGCTGGGCGGCGGCGCGGAGCGGCAGAAGCGCCAGCATGACGCCGGCAAACTGACCGCGCGCGAGCGAATCGAGCTCCTCTTCGATCCCGGCACGTTCGAGGAAGTCGACAAGCTGGTCACGCACCGCTGCCGCGACTTCGGCATGGCGGAGCAGCTCGTTCCAGGCGACGGCGTCGTCGCCGGCCACGGCCTCGTCGACGGCCGCCAGGTGTTCGCGTTCGCGCAGGACTTCACCGTGTTCGGCGGATCGCTGTCGGAGACGAACGCCGCGAAGATCGTGAAGATCATGGATCTCGCGATGAAGCTCGGAGCGCCGGTCGTCGGCCTGAACGACTCGGGCGGCGCGCGCATTCAGGAAGGCGTTCTCTCGCTCGGCGGCTACGCCGACATCTTCCTCCGCAACACGCTCGCGTCGGGCGTCATCCCGCAGATCTCGGCGATCATGGGGCCCTGCGCCGGCGGCGCGGTCTATTCGCCGGCGATCACCGACTTCACGATCATGGTGAAGAACACGAGCTACATGTTCGTCACCGGGCCCGACGTGATCCGGACGGTCACGCACGAGGACGTGAGCAAGGAAGATCTCGGCGGCGCGATGACCCATAACGAAACGAGCGGCGTCGCGCACTTCGCGGTCGACGACGACCGGGAATGCGTCGCGCTGATCCGCGAAATGCTGTCGTTCATGCCGTCGAACAACCTCGACGACCCGCCGCGCGCGGCCACCTCCGATTCGGCCGATCGCGAAGACGATCGGCTCGACCGCGTCGTGCCGGCGTCGCCGAACCAGCCGTACGACATGCTCGACGTCATCCAGCTCGTGGTCGACGAGGGCTACTTTCTCGAGGTCCATCGCCACTACGCGAAGAATCTTGTCGTCGGCTTCGCGCGGCTCGACGGGCGGCCGATCGGCGTCGTCGCGAACCAGCCGGCGGTGCTCGCGGGAACGCTCGACATCAACGCGTCGGTAAAAGGCGCGCGGTTCGTGCGCTTCTGCGACGCGTTCAACATTCCGCTCGTCACGTTCGAGGACGTGCCCGGGTTCCTGCCGGGCACGGTGCAGGAGTACGGCGGCATCATCAGGCACGGCGCGAAGCTGCTGTTCGCGTTCGCCGAGGCGACGGTGCCGAAGGTGACGATCATCACGCGCAAAGCCTACGGCGGCGCGTACTGCGTGATGTCGAGCAAGCACATTCGAACCGACTTCAATTATGCGTGGCCGACGGCGGAGCTCGCGGTGATGGGGCCTGAAGGCGCGGTCAACATTCTTTACAAGCGCGAGCTCGACGCCGCGGCCGACGCCGCGGCCGTCCGCGGGGAGAAGGTTGCCGAGTTCCGCGCCAAATTCGCCAACCCCTACATCGCGGCGGGCCGCGGCTTCATCGACGAAGTGATCCAGCCGCGCGAGACCCGCCGGAAGCTGATTACCGCGCTCAAGAACCTGGACAGCAAACGCGACAAGAACCCGCCGAAGAAGCACGGGAATATTCCGCTCTGAACGGCGGGACGTGCTGGAGCGGAAAATGTTGTAAGGCGATCTCCGGTTTCGGACTATTCGAATTCGAATGTTTTTACCCTCGGCTCGCGACGAGCCGCTCGTGGGTCGACGGCATCGATCGACGAGTCGTGCGCAACTCGCGACGCGAAGACCCCGCCGCTCGGCAGAGCCTCCACAAGAAACTCGTTGTAATTTCGTTTGGTTCCCATAAAATCTGCGGCACAGGTCTCGGTTTACTTCGGAGGGGCTCATGCATCGAGTCGTGCCGATTGCCGCCGTCGCTGTCCTTGTATCCCTCCTCGCCGCCGGATCGGCTCACGCGCAGCAGGGCACCGGCGAGCTGCGCGGGCGGGTCGTCGACGCGCAGAACGCCGTGCTGCCGGGGGTCAACGTCGTCGCCAAGAACGAAGCGACCGGCATGTTCCGCGAGATCGTCTCGGGGCCGGACGGCTCGTTCTTCATGAGCGCGCTCACCCCCGGCAGCTACGAAGTCAACGCGGAGCTCTCGGGATTCAAGAAATACCAGCGCAAGGGCGTCCGCGTGGAAGTTGGCAAGACCCAGTCCGTGGATGTGCAGCTCGAGATCGGCGGCATCGAGCAGCAAGTGAATGTCACCGCCGAATCGCCGCTCGTCGACACGACCACGAAGCAGCTCGGCGGCAGCGTTCAGGCACAGGAGCTGAACGACGTGCCGTCGATCAATCGGAACTTCACGTCGTATCTCAGCTTGCTGCCAGGCGTCACGGCGACGATCTCGACCGACTCGTTCGGCGCCGACTCGATTCGAGTCAACGGGCAGGCCACACAGAACGCAAACTACATGTTCGACGGCGCCGGCAACAACGACAACTTCAACAACGGCAACGGCGGCGCGCAGGCGCGGATTCCCGTCGAAGCCGTCCAGGAATTCCAGCTGCTCACCAGCCAGTTCGACGCCGAGTTCGGCCAGAGCTCGGGCGGCATCGTGAACGCCGTCTCGAAGCAGGGCACCAATGCGCTCCACGGCACGGCGTTTTTCTTCGATCAGAACCAGGCCATGACGTCGCTCGATTACTTTGCCAAGCAGCAGAACCTGGCCAAGCCGGATGCGCGTCAGCTGCAGTGGGGCGGAAATCTCGGTGGGCCGATCGTCAAGGACAAGCTCCATTACTTTGCAAACCTGGAACGCATCGATCAGAACCGCGCCCGGACGATCAACATCAACGCGCGACCCGAGCTCAATTTCACCGACTTCACGCACGACAACGTCTGGAACTGGATGGTCCGCCTCGATCATCAGATGAGCGCCAACAACACCTGGGCCGTGCGCTGGCTGCGCGAGTCGTCGCCCCAAACAAACCAGTTCACGGCCACCAACCTCACCCGATCCCGGGCCGAACAGGAAAACGACGTTGACTGGACGATCGTGGGCACACTGAACTCGGTGATCAAGAACACGCGCGTCAACGTGTTGAAGGTGTCGTACACGCACGAGGATGTCTTCTTCGGCAACCCGGGCTACTTCGACAAAGGAGATCAGGCGGCGCTCGCGCCGCGATTGGTCCACCAGACGTTCGAGGACGGCGCGAGCACTCGCGCGAACCGGCGCATCGATCCGGCGTATCAGGTGGACGAGACCTTCGCGTGGTTCCTGCCCGGGAAGAAGGGCGACCACGATCTCAAGTTCGGCGCCAGCTACTACTACCTGCCGCTCGAGATCTTCGACGCCGGAACGCAGAATGGCGCGTTCACCTTCTCCGCGAGCGACCGGGATTTCAATGCTGCCGACCCGCGCACCTATCCCGACCGACTGCAGATCCGTGTGCCCGGCGTGTCGGACTTCTTCGTCAAGGGGAAGGAGGTCGGCGTGTTCGCGCAAGACAAGTGGAAGGTGAACAGCCGTCTGACGGCGAGCCTCGGCCTTCGTTATGACGTGGAAATCGTCCCAATCGACGAATCGAACAACTACCTGTTTTCCGACCCGTCGGCGTACCCCATCGACAAGAACATGACGGTCGTGCGCGGCGGCTGGGGCCTGTACTTCCAGAAGACGGCGTATTCCAACTTCACGCCGCTCGTGTCTGCAGGCGTCTTCTCCAACTCCTTTCTCGTGAACTTCCCGGCCAACAACGTCGACCCGGGCCCATCAGCCGGCCGCTTGCCGAGCGATCCGTTCCTCGTCAACGGTCCGGTGCTGAACACGGCGCTGCTGAATTCGATGTTCCCGGCGGGCAGCACGCAGAAGAACACCGGTACCGTGAATTTCGACAACCCGGACCGACATCTGCCGTACGCACGTCAAGCGAGCATCGGCATTGAAAAGCAGCTTCCAGGTGCCGTCGCGGTCAGCGCCGACTACGTCCACCTGAATCATCGCGATCTCTACATGCGCCAGGATTTGAATCCGGGCGTGCGCGACACCACGAGCCGGACGGCAACGTTCCGCCGGATCGATCCGCGTTTCACGGCGGCCGTGCTGGACCTGGTCAACACCGGCTGGGCCGACTACGACGGCCTGCAGGTGAGCGTCCAGAAGCGCGCACGCCGCGGTTACAGCTTCCGCGCGTCGTACACGTACTCGCGCGGCTACGGGATCGTCGGCTCGCCCGGTGCCACTGATACCATCACCACGCAGACCGTCGATCCGGTGACGAAGGTGACCGACCTACATCTCGAAAACCTGGAAGGGTTGACCAATCAGGATCGGCCCCACCTGCTCTCGGTCAGCGGAGCACTCGAAGTTCCACGAACGCACGGATTGAACGTCAGCGGGGTGATGCAGTACAACAGCGGTACACCGTTCACGCTGACAGACAGCATCACGGATGCCAATCGTAACGGGCAGTTCGAGGAGCCGTTGCCGGCCGGCACCTATAGCGGCTCGGCGAGCAACGTCAACGCGATTACGGTGGAGAACAAGGGCGGGATCAACGGTGCGCGCGGCCCCAGTTATTTCCTGATTAACATGCGCAGCGCATATCGGTTCAAGCTGCCGGGCAACCGGACGTTGCAGGCGCACTTCGACATCTTCAACCTGACCAACCACGCGAATTTCAACAATCCAGTCAGCACTACCGGAAACGTGACGAGCGCCAACCGGTTCGACGCGGCGACGTTCCTGATCGTGCGCTCGATTCTCAACGGCGGTCCGACGCGGACGGCGCAGTTCAACCTCACGTACCGCTTCTGACGCTACACTACGCGCATGCGACGTGCGCGTGTGGTCACCGCCGCAGCCATTGCCGCGGCGGTGGCATCGGCTCAAGTCCCTCCACCCGCGGTCCCGCGTCGCATCAGGCGCTCGTCGGCCTGCGATCGACGATGGGCCTCGTGAGCCGCGCCGGTGTCGTGCCGTTGAACCTTGCCGCCGACATCGCGGGCGTCGTCACGCGCACGGTCGCCGACACGGCCGC
>Ga0209058_1001090_pt1 | contig 23246 bp, 18 predicted proteins | sample GraSoiAngelo_147_FD_185904 | JGI IMG/M metagenome (GOLD analysis project Ga0209058, IMG submission 185904) | Grasslands soil microbial communities from the Angelo Coastal Reserve, California, USA - 14_1009_05_40cm (SPAdes) (version 2) | ecosystem: Environmental > Terrestrial > Soil > Grasslands ... | reverse complement strand
GTCTAGTGGGTCTTAAGGAGGGTGAGGTTGGGGATGAATTTCTCTACCAGAACTCTTATCGATTGAACCAGCAGTATTACTCGTCGTTGGGCGAGAAGAAGGCGTTCGTTGTCAGCCATGGGAAAAACATGGTTGTTTTGAAGCTGGTGGGTTTTGGGGATGATGTTGTCAGGTATTACCGATTAGAGGATTTCAGGGCTCATGTCTGGATTGGTCATCATCGGTATCCGACGAAGGGCCGGGTCTGGCATCCCGGTGGCGCGCACCCGTTCGTGGGATCGCATGAGGCATTGGTGCATAATGGTGATTTTGCGAATTATCATTCGATAATGGAGTATCTGGCCCAGCGGAACATTCACCCGTTATTCTTGACGGATACGGAGGTCTCTGTGTTACTGTTCGACCTTCTCAGCCGCGTCTACAAGTATCCGCTTGAGTATCTGATTGAAGCTCTGGCGCCGACAACCGAGAGAGATTTTGAGATGCTGCCGGAGGAGAAGAAAAAGATCTACCGATTGATACAGTCGACGCATATTCACGGGTCCCCTGACGGCCCATGGTTCTTCATCGTGGCTAGGAATGATGTCGGGAAGAACGCGTGGCAGTTGCTGGGGATTACTGATACTTCGATGCTGAGACCCCAAGTGTTTGCCATTCAGGAGGGTCCCCTGAAGATTGGGATTATCGCGTCGGAGAGACAGGCGATCAATGCCGTTCTAGGAAAATTGCAGGAAGATCAGAAAATTCCAAGTAGATTTGCGGATACTTACTGGAATGCGAGGGGTGGAAGCTTCACGGACGGCGGAGCTTTTCTCTTTACCGTGAAAGATGGAGTGGATGGAAAGGAGTTGGAGTGTGCGGACAAGTTCGGAAAATCGATCGATCTTCCAAGACAGGACTGGTTGACGAGCGTGGGGTCTAGTCTCTCGCTGAACACGAGTATTGCGATCCAGTTGCAGAAGGGGCCTGGTACGCAGGACCCGTTGGGATTCTATGAGTATGTTCGTCCCGCGTTGAGGGATGCTGGCTTCCAGTATGTGGGGGAGATTCTTGAGGAGCTGAAACGGCTGGCTATGAAGGCACGAGAGTCCCGCCAATTCGCGATAAAATCACTCTCACTGCTCCACGACAGAATCTACGATACTGGAAGAAAGAAACGAAGCTCACTACTACAACTGTATCATGAGGCATTGAATGATGTCTTCTCATCTATCTCACTGTCAAACTATGACCTGTACACACGACTGGACTGGAAGAATAGGTCTAGACTGATCCATCCAGGGTTTGACGAGCAGGTGCTAGTGGTTGATGCTCTAGAGTTTCCGGCTGAAGGGGAAGAGAGCGCTGCCCGGTTCGTGGTCGACGCGTACACTCAGGGCTGGAAAAACATCCTACTTTACAATCTGCGAGGACACAGGTTCATTGGAAGTGGCCTCGGTCCACAAACGAACGGTTTGAAAATTGACTGCTATGGAGATGTTGGCGATTACGTCGGGTCGGGTATTGATGGTTGTGAGATCACGGTTCATGGTGCCGCTCAGGACCAGGCCGCGCAGATTCTCAAGTATGGAAAACTAGTGGTTCACGGCGATGTCGGCCAAGCGTTCATGTACGCAGCGAAGGGCGGTGATGTGTATGTGCTCGGCAACGCAGCCGGACGACCCCTCATCAACGCAGTAGGAAGACCGAGAGTAGTGATCAACGGGACATGTCTTGACTACCTCGCGGAATCGTTCATGGCTGGGGACCCGTACAATGGCGGCGGGTTTGTTGTCGTTAACGGATTGAATCCATCTTTTGATGGAAGGTTCGTGGAACAAGAATACCCGTATCCGGGAAGCAACCTATTCTCCCTAGCCTCTGGCGGGGCGATATTCATCCGGGATCCATACCGAAAGGTGTCGAGCGAACAACTGAACGGAGGACGACTCGCGGAATTCACTATGAACGATTGGGAGCTGATCTTACCGTTTCTAGAAGAGAATGAGAAGCTGTTCGGAATATCGGTGAAGAAGGATCTCTTGACAGTTCAAGAACGGACACTGGATCCACGCCAGGCTTATCGAAAAATCGAACCCATAACACTGCAAGAACTAGCCTAGATGGGAAGCATTAGGCCGCTATGTCTACCCCAAGCTCTTCTCAGCGTCGGGCTTGGAGACGTGCCCTCCAGTTTCTTGCCGGATGGGCAGGATGGGTCTACCTAACCTCGGCGACTCTTTGGCTTCTTGTAGTCGTGTTAGCGAGGCCAGCAGACTTCGCCCGAGACTTCAGGATTCTTGGTCTATTGCTGAACATAGTTGGAGCGACCATCGCCCTATCCCCGAGATTTCTGCGGGGCTATGCTCTCATCAACGAACGATTGGACACTCTTCTCGCCCGTTGGGGCCTCGCTTTCTTGGCGATCGGTTTCTTCCAGCAGTTGGTCGGAAATGTGATTGGGTGACGACATCTCTGAGGCTGTGCCATTATCAGGCGGAGAAGGCGGCGGCGGCTCCGTGACTGGTTTGTCCTGCAATATGTCCTGAGGAAAGAGTTCGCGGTAACCGGTAATGATTCGTCGCGTATCTTGGCCGTCGATGATTCCGTAGTAGATGGTCTTTTTTTCCAAGAAAGACCGAGCGATTGCCATGTTCTTCATTTCTTCCACGATGCTCTCATCGACCTGTCCCCAATACTGAACGAGAAACACATCTGCCGGTGCCCGAAAGAGCCGTTGTATCTGGTCTCCGTCTTTGCCCATTTTCTTTGGAACGAGTTTTCCTTTGGTGCCTCTACCTTTGAGGCCGAATGCCACGCTCATTCGTTGACCTTTGAAGAGTAGGCGACTTGAAAACAGGTCATCGGTCTCTCCTCCCCAATCGTTGTGCTCTCCCTCTTCTTGGATTATCTTCTGGAGGCCCGCTTGGAATGCGTTCTCTCCGATTGGAAGAAGCGTTTCCTTAGGACTCAAAGGAACAGCTTTCACTTTCTCGAATGAATCTATGTCGTCGATTTTGACCTCTCTGGCGTCAACCATGTTTTTCGGGGCAGAGAAGTTTACGTTGATGACGTTCGCAGTTGTAGGCCTTGGGTTGCTCCTAGTTGGAAATTTTTCCAAAGCTTTTGGGTCTTTGGCGAGTTTCAGTATCAGCTTCAGTCGCGAGCTGAACCAGTCATCTTTTTCGTACGCCATCTCGCCGTTAACTTTGGTCTTCTTCACAATCTTCCCATTGTGAAGCCTCGCGCCCTCCTCTAAGACTCGCTTGTGTGAAAGTCCTGTGCGTTTCTCAATCTCTGAGATTAGCTTGATTTTCTTCTTTCCGAAACAGACTGCCTCGAAGACTTTCTGTCGATCCTCGCCAGTTCCAACCACTTCGGCCGCGTGCGCGATTTGCTCCTGCGGATTCGATCTAATGTCCGTGGTCTCGGTTGCCATTAAGCTGCTACCTCAACTGAAGTTCCCGGAACGTTCGAAGGAGCCTTCTCCCTCTTCGACCTCGGAAACAGTTCACTGATGTGACTCACACCCATACCGGTTGCCTTGTCGATCTCGTCTAGACTCGCTCCATTTTTCAGCGCGATTAGAACGAGTAGTTTCTTTATCGATTTCAACTCTTTCAACTCATCACTATCTGGCGTTCGATTCCACCTCCGATTTCTCGTTGTCATCATTCTTCGGTTCGGGCGATTCGGCCGCTGACTGGTTGTCTTTGGCTCTAACACTCTTCGGAACTTCTATCTCGAAATCCTCCAAGTCGAAAGAGCGTCTGAATCTCTCGCCGCCGCCTTTCACTTGAAAGCTCTCACCGAGGCCGAGCCTTCGCCACTTCTTCCACAAAGCCTCAATCGTGGACTTGCTTCCGTAACCGGCCTTGCTTGCAACCTCTCTTGTCCCTTTACTCCCATCACTGGCATGATAGGCCGCCCTTTTCTGCTCGGTATCCAAGCTGGTCTCCATGACCGCTTTGACCTCTTTGATCCCGGCGAACCTCACCCATTTCAGAATCTCTTTGAGAAGTTTGACATGCTCGGCTCCGGTGTCTTCAAAGCCTACGGTGCTGTGACCTCCGGGAGGGTAGGAGTCTCTACCTTTGCGCTCGTATCTTCTTTGGGTTGCTTCTTCTTTTTCAGTTGATAGAGCACGACAGCTGAGTACCCCGCGCTCTTTCCTAGCAACCTGTCGATCTCGGAACCTTTGAAGCCCAGCGTGTCGAGAAGCTCTATCTTGTCCTGCTCCTTTGCGGTCCCTCTAACAGCCCCTAGTGCCTGCAGTCTCTCGATCTTGTCGAGTTTGTCAAGAATTGCTCGGAGCACTTTCAGCTCAGCTGATTCTTGACTCATACCGTGGTCATCTCCTGCTGACCTTGGGGTGTCGAAGACGTCTGAGTTGTCGATGACGACGTACCAGTTGCCGAAGGTGCGCCTGGCTGTGGTTGTTTCTTCTCTTTCAATCTTTCAAGTACGACTCGGGAGTATCCAACAGTTTTGCCCAAGAGCCGGTCGATTTCATTCGGCTTGAAACCGGCGGCGTCTAGTTCCTTGATTTTGTCCTTCTCTTGAGAAAGTCCTCTCACTGCACCAAGTGCTAGAAATCGTATCATCTTGTCGAGCTTGTCGTTGAGTACAGCGAATTGCTTCTCGTCCAAGTCTCTCATTCCCCTCCAGCTGGCGGTACGGCGATGACTTCAGATTCAGAGCCGGCCTTCTTTTTCAGTCCGGCCATGTTTACGCGGAGTTCTCTCAGCGTGAATCTCGCTTGGTGGTTTCGGAATGCCTTTCCCGGGGGAGCAACTATCCCGGCATCTGTAAACTCGTTAACCCATCGACTGATAGTTGCTTGAGGAATCCTTGTCATTTCTTGGAGCTTCAGCTGAGAGGTGTTACCATCAAGCTTGCTGAATAATAGAGCCTTCTCATAGGTATCGAGGACCTCCTCGGCCATGGGTCGCAGAGCGACGGAAGCCATCGCCCTGAGGTATCCTAACACGGCCTCCCAACGAATGTCATCATTATCCATTGGACTTTAGTCTATATAAAAGAGGGGGCTATCTCATATATAAGCAAAGCTGATTCGAGCTGAAGAGGGTTGGATAGATACTCAGCATGCTTGGACCGTCACGTTAGTTCCAAGTATTCCTCTCACCTGAGGCTCGTGAGAAACGTGCAGGGTGCCCCATTTTAGTTGTCCCCCATCAATCCATCTGTCTTTAGTTGTGTCTAAGCTCGTACTGCTTTACTGCCTCTCGATGCGCTCTTTTGAGCCTCAGTCTTCCGACGAGCCTTCTCTCGCTGTTTCTGCCCCGGATGAGCTAGCCTGTAGTTCCTCTGATTTCTTGAGCTTCTCTGCTTCTGGTGGACAAACCGGCGAAAACCAGGTTCCACAGCCGTTTTGCCCACTTCTTCCGGTGTCGGCAAGCCTCTGTCGATGTACCACTTTCGTGCCGTAGCCTTTGCCTCTGCTAGCTGACTTTTGAGGTTCTGGTCCCTGACCTGACAAACCACTTGACAAATGGCCATATCCATCCCAAGGAGTTGCTGAACCCGTCGTGGCGATCACGAAAACGGTCAAGCACTGTCTTTGTATCAGGCTAGCGTAATGTTTGTGTGTGCCATTTAATGTGTAGCGGCATATCGAGTATTTGTTGGTGACATGTTGGACATGTTGAGACTACTTGGCTGACTGGGAGGCTGAACCCCATGGTTTCTCTGAATTTCCTCTTGAAGTAGTAATCAAGATCGTTCAGATTCGAGGGATATATCGAGACGAACCTGATGTTGTTGTTGCGGTATTGTGCCATTTTCCAGCGCATTGTCCTGATGTAGTTGTCTCTTGTTCCGGGGTCAGGTGAATCGACCAGGCCCCAGTACTCAACAAAGAGATTGTATTGTGGAAGGTAAAAGTCGGGTCTGCTTATCTTGGATTTGAAGATGAACCAGTCGTTAGTCGTTGCCATGGCTTCATAGTAGTAGAGAATGCCGTGGTGCGTGAAATAATCGGCGATAACCCTCTCCGCCTTACTCCTAACCGGTTGACCAGTTAGCGTGGTAGATCGCGTGCCGTACTCCTCATGGGATTCGAAGAGATCATTCAACCAAGAAAGGAGGCCCATCTCTGATAACAGCTCTCACCGACTCGACATTAAACCCGATCCCTCTTCTGATTCATAGATTAAGCCACGAAAACGCCTAGTTCTCGCTTTCTGGGGGCTATGCGGGACTGGTTAATGGGGTTCCAAGCCGCAAAAATAGTAGTCAGGAAGCTAATGCTGTATTGCAAATGAGCTTGCCTCATACCGACGTGAGCCCGGAGCCTCATCAGCCTAGACCTCCCCTACGACATCGGAGCTACGTTTTCATCGCCCTTTTCGCAGCTACTCTCACTCTAGCCACAGGATGGCTCTCCTCGACGATCTCCTACAGCCCAGCTGGGGTCATCAGCCAGGGCTATGGTTTCCCATTTGCATGGAAAGTAATCGATGCGAGTTGCCCTCCGCCTTGCATCCAGGCCAACGGGACATTCTACGATTGGTTCGCTTTTGCTGGCGACCTGTTGTTCTTCATCGCAATCACCTACCTCATTGTTCTCTACTCACTCCGAAAACGGCAAGCACTGCGAACGGTCTTAGAATCTAGAAAACTTCTCGGACTCCTAGCCCTCTTAGTTATCGCATTAGCGGCTGGCAACTATGCTTACGATTCTGTCTATGGGACAGGAAATCATTGGACAGGATACGGAATCCTTGAGCTCGACCACTACTCCTTCCAGAATGCGAACCTCTTGACTCTGTGGATTAGGAATTACGGCCCCGGAACGGTGACGCTAACTAACCTCTCAATAACCGACGGATCCGGAGCCCAAGCCGTATTCCCGATATTTGTATCGATTGACCCGAACACCATGGGAAGCATTGCTGAGAATACGACTGGTCAAGGACTCCGCCTCACACAGAGTGGCGTCTACAGAGCGGCCGTAGTCACTTCACGAAACTCCCAGATAACATTCACAGTCACGTGGACTTAGGGTCGGCCCGAGACAACATTCTTCACAACTGTCGTATCTGCCCTCTCTAGTCCGTCGACTTCGAAGGCTCCTTTGAGGTGCACTTCGTAATCCCTCAGGACGAGTGCCATGGTGTTCTCGCACTCTTTTCGGAAGCCTGCCCGCTTGCGGGCGCTGCTTAGTCTGGCTGCAAGGTTGGTTTGGCGAGCCTGATACTGCAGCTTGGTCTCCTTCTTGTGCGGAAGGAGTACTGAAGGGATACCCGTGATTCTTACCTCAACTCCCGGCTTTCCGAACCCATGTTTTCTGTAGTACTGTATTTCGACTGTCAAATGCAAGTCCTTCCTGGGGTCTCTGTCGGTCTTGCCCAACGCGGAGATGAGAACCTTGTTTCCTCTGCCCCTGTTCTGAGAGATGTATCGCTTTGTGGCTTGGATAGCGTTCTGGAGATCGTCAGGGGATCTGTCTTCATAGACGCGATCGTAATCGATTTCGACGAGAAGTATGTTCCTGAGTCGCGTTTCCGTTAGGAATCGAGAAGCTCTTTCGAGAAACTCTGCCATATCGTATTTTTCGACCTGTTTCGTAAGTATCCCTATACTGGATGCAAACCAACGCGCAACCCCTGTAGTGGGCTCTGTCACCCTGCCACCTTTGAGATGGACTCTCAAAGTTCCGATTAGAGCGAACCTGTCGATTGGTCGAGGTTCGGCTCTTTTCACTGGCGGCCTCCTGCTTCTAGGTAATTTACTCTTCAGATGGTAAGCCCCTGATCCTCCCGAACCAGCATAACCGACTGAAACCGCTGAAGCACAGTGCATTCCGCCAGCCGCACAAACAGTCATTTTGAACCTCTAGTCAAATGATTACTGAAAGGAGTATTTTTCCACTTAGCCGACATGTTCTTGTCATGGGAATCACCGTCAGTGTAGAAATTAAAGGGCAAAAAGTGCTGAAGACGCTACTCGCGCATCTATCTGATATCCATGCGGAGCCCACCCTGACCACTGATTAGAGGATCCTCGTCTCCATCCCGATATCTTATTCTCGGATGATATGACGGATGAACTGGTCTTTAGGGAGTAAGTCTCGTTTAATAGTTTGAGAGACGGATCGATTCATGTCGTCATGCCAGCAAGTCCCGTAGGATACGCGCCAACGTCTTGTCCTATCTGCAAGCAACGAGTCTGGTCGGGGAAAACGATGAGCTCTCCCGTTCCTCAACAGCTCTACCGAGAGCATCTTACTAAGAATCATCCGGATTTCGCGAGATGGGACAAGAGAATGTCGTTCTTCCTTGTCCCGATAATCATCCTAGTCATCGCGTCAACGCCTCTGTTTGTTGGATCATTTGCGGGGGATAGTCTGAGCAATAGCACACTTGCCTCCGGGTTGTTCTTCGCCTTCTCCCTAGCATTGTCGGCCACCTTTGCTTTCGTTCGGAAAAGAGGGAAGAGCAGATTCCAGGAGTCGTGGACTGAGACTCACCCCGTTGGAACACTTGCAGGCGCTACGCCAGATTCGGCCTTCCAACAGGAGACTGCATCATCCGGAGCGCGGTCTGAGATCTTGAGTTCGGAGGACTATGTGGCAACCCTATCGCTCAGACTATCTACCGCCACGCTCAGAGTTCAGAGAGAAGTTAGAGCTGACCCGTACCTGTTCGACCTCGTCGCCGTGAGACCAGCAGTCCAAATGGGAGGATTCAGGGACGCTGTCATAGTCACCACGATGGATACACCGACGCTAGACAAGGTCGAAGAGTTCTCTGCCTTCGCAATGAAATACGCAGTCGACAATAAGAGCCAGCTCGGACTCGGGTCAGGGGACACCCTCAACATGTACTCTGTGATTGTTTCAAACAGCATCAGCGACGAAGTCAAGAAGGGAGTCAGCGAAACCCTGCCAGGAGGAAATTCAATGCATGGAAGAACAACACTTCCAGTCCTAGTCGCTATAGACGAACAACGGACATATTATTACACAAAGACCCCGATACGCGGAGGACTCCGATACAGAAACCTACGGAACTTCGCCGACGCATACATCGCCCTTAAGCCCAATAATGGCTAATTCAGTTTCTTCCCTCTGATGCACATTCAAAATATCGGGTTAGTATCCGACGCGGGTTCTTGGTGGTGGCTAGGGGATTGGCTGTCCTGTTGTATGATATTACTCGGTCGTGTTGGAGGTGCCTGCGATTGGATACTTGATCTGCCTTCTTTCCCATGGATGCTTGCTGATGTGTCCGAAGGCTACGAATGGATGGTACGAGGGGAACTCGTGTCTTGAGCCATAGACTGCTAGTGCTAGTGCCCAGAGTCTGTCGTCATGTGTCCCGGATCGATGGGAGAATTTCGTCTTTCCCGCCTCGGTCAGCTTGGCAATCTCCGCGTTCATCTCGATGATCAGCTCTCTATCTCTCGGTATATGCAACCTCTTCTGTTCCATCACCTGTTTCAAGTGCGTCATCACGTCTGACTTCCGGGGTAGCGAGAGCTCTATTCCCTTCACGTTCTTCACCCCGGCCCTCCGCGCGTTCTCAGGAAACGCCTCTCCCACACCTGTCTGATCAATGTAGTAGGCTCGTACGTTCCGGAACCGTTCTCCTGCAAGCTTCAGGTACTCGATTACTGTTTGGTATTCTGTGCCTAGAGGAAACCGTTTCAGGTGGACGAGGGTAATCTGCCCGTTCTTTTTCAGTATGACCGCAACGACCGAGTGGTCTCTCTTCTGTCCCAAGTCGACCCCGACATAGTAATCCTCCGTAGGTACACTGGGTCCCGACGCTTGACCAGGCGTGTTATTGCTCAGTTTCCCGTTCACCTCCCGCTTCACGCTTGTTCAGGTCCTCGACGTACTCTAGATTGTTGTTGACAGCGCTATCGATGAGACCGTAGCTGAAGTAGGCTTCTTCGTCCTCTGAAAACTCGGCTAACATCTCGCGCTGCCAGCGCCACGGATCCTCCCGCATCTGCCGCTCAAGCTTCTCTAAGATCGCCTTTTTCAGCGGTCCGTTTGGTTCCAGCGCGTCGTGGAAGCTAACGTGATGGCGTGAGAAGTCGCCGTACAGATCATCATCCATACACATTTCATAGAAGAGGCTGTCACGAGACCCGGGTGTGCTGGTCGCGATGAATCGGCCGTTCGTTGTTCCGAGCGCGTAAATGACCGCGTCATACAAGGCCCGATCATCTTCAATATAGTTCGCTTCATCGACGATTAACAGATTGAGCGTTAGCCCTCGCACGGTTTCAGGGCTGTTGGGATATGCTTCGATTGTGGACCCGTTGGAGAACTCCAGCTTCGTCTTCAACGCACGTCCCTCTAACGCGTTCTTCGGAAGCTTCGGTAGGAAGGAGGCGGCGCGGCGGATCATCGTTCTGCTCTGACGGAGACTCGGAGCGAGGATCGCGATCCGACGATTGGAAGCTGACAGGGCAACGTAGAGGGCGATCAGTGTTAGGCAGAGGGATTTGCCGCTCTGCCGGGACCATCGCGCCACGACAAACTGGCTCATATCAAGCAAGAAGGCAACCTGGTAGGCTGTGGGCTCGAAACCAGTCATTTGCCTGAAGAAGTCCAAGATACTGCAGGAAGTGATCGGCTTATCTTTCTGAGCATCTCTAGCTCTTTCTCGCATCTCACTCTCATAGAGACGATCAATCTTGACGAATGCTGATCCGGCCAACTAGCTAATCCTCCTCCTACGAGATCGAGAAGGTTTCTTCCTCGATGGAACCCTTCGGTTCACGGGTCCGAATAGTTTCCTTGCATCGGTCGCAGAGAGCACTGTTCTCCGAAGTCTTCTCGAGTCCTCAACGATCTTCAACCGTTTCTCATACTCTTTGTACTGAAGATCCTTCAACAGCTGGTTTAGCGCGAGGACCGCGTTGGTGTACTTCTGATACCAGCTCTCACGAGTCCTCATCCTCAAGCTCTCGTCCATCGCATTCCGGTACGCTAGTGCAGCCAACTCTGCTAACCTCTTGATCTCAACGTCCCGTAGCCTGTTCGGATCAAACTCCTCTGACAGAGACTATGTCTCTCCAGCCTTGCCTTGGGAGGTCTGTTTCTCGACCCGCTGGAGCATCTCTTCTAGGCGAGGATCACGCTGACCGTCAAGCAGAGCCTTGTCCCATATCCGCAACAACTTCAGAAGAACGCTTCGCAACGCCCGAGCCTCCTTCTCATCCACATCCTTTCCCCGGGACGCACCCTCCAGACTGTCCAGCATTTCATCGGAGAAACGCTGAATACGAGCGAAGAACTCCGCCCTCGGACCACCTGAAACATTTTCAACCATTCTTTTTCCCCCTTTTTTCTTCCTTTGCGTTCCCGGATTCCCGCGCGTCACATCGCGTAGTCTCTTGCAAATGCGCCAGAAACCAAATGTGTCCGTGTCGCTACGATCCTAGAGTCCGCAAGAGTGTCTATCGTCAGAGGAAATATATTAAGACTGTCCGCACAAAATATCCAAAAGATGGATTTAAAATGGATTAATTCGTCCCAATGTTTCGAACGGCAAAAGCATTGAACACTTTCGCAAGGGTCCTCATAGCCTCGGCAACTCCAGACTCGGCCATAGGGGTTGCTAAAAAGTGGAAGGACAGGACGGGAGTCGCAAGTTTTGCTTTGGCAATCGCTTTGATTTCTATTGTCCAATAGTACGCTTGTAGATTTTGATCCATAGAGTGCTGGTGGTCCCGATCAGTATTCCCGAGAGGAGGACCCCGACGGCTACTGGATCGAGATATCATCAGAAAGCAAGGCCCAAAGGATCAACCAAATGTAAGAATTCTTGCGTCCAACAATTCCGGAAAATTATTGCGCCCCTCTCCCCACGCGCGAAAATTGCCCCGGCGACTCCAACGAAAACCCTGATCGGATGCTTCTCAACTCATGCCATCAGTCACCTAGTCCAGGCGCATTTGAGAGGGAGGCTCTGCGGGTCTTCCCGCATTGGAGGTGGTGGGTCCACCGCCCTTGTAGATGCTCCATATCACCACGGTTATGGTTCCAGCCAGCCCGCCAGCCATCGCTCCTGGCATCAAAGCGTAAGCCACGGGCAAGATCAGGTCTACCCTTCTTGCAACGATAGCGACAAAGAGTCCTACCATGCCGAATCCGATGAAGAAGTTGCTGTACTTGTCGACTTGGCGTTTTGTGGGAAGGTTTCGGTAACGCCAATTGGCCACGACGGGCGCGGCCGCCCAGCAAGCAAACGCTCCCCAGAAAACTGGTATGCCGGGAATGGTGTCGTATGGAACTAGATATTGGAAGTAGACGAATTCCAAGAAAAGGAGGCCGATTGAGATGGGAATTGCCCACAAGGGCTTCACTGGATAGGTAGTTTCGGGAATGAGTTGTCGGGTCTCAGTGAGACGGTGTCGCCAGAGGGCCTGGAGCTTCCTCTTCACACTCCCCATAACCGCCACGGTCTCAATGAGACCTAGACGAATACGTCCATTAAGGTTCCGGCGGCCAGCATTCCCGAGTCGTAGCTGTTCTTTATCAGGCCGGTGACCATTTCGTACTGGTCGAATACGACGGAACCCGGCATGTAGGGGTCGAGCGTCATCTGACCGGGCGGGAGCGAGCCGTAGACTCTTCCCGCCGCAGCGTCTTCCGCAGCACTGTTCACAAACTTGGACCCTATACCGAATGTGACAGCACCGAGGCTGAAGTCTGCCGCGATTGCAATAGGGTCGGGCTTGTAGGTTTTCCCGTTTACTGCGGCATCCATGGCCTTGGCAAGGACGTTACCTCCGGCCGCGCCTGCCCCGTTTGCCAAAATACCAAAACCGAGAGCGTAGGATCCTCCCTTCGCCGCTATTGAAGTGGCCAGCCCACCCGCCCCTCCTCCAATGGCGCCCGTAAATGCACCTGTTGCCGCGGCCGCGAATAGCCCGCTCCAGGTGACTTGACGGCCTGTCGCGACACTCACACCCACATATGCTGCTGATGAGGTAGCTGCTCCTATCCCGATTCCCAATGCTATCGCCGGGACCAAGGCAGGTGCTGCCAAACCCGCAGTCGCGACTATGGCAACTGTCGCCAGCGTCATAATTACGCCCGTCCTAAAGTTGGGGTCTGTGTTCCACTCGTTTACGACCCAGTTTCCAGCGCTCGTCGCAGCATTTACCGCAGCACTTCCCGCGTTCTCCAAACAACCCAGAGGGTTCAAGAAGCCACAGTCTGCCATCCCGGTTAGGTCGATTATCCTGAGTGGATTGTTGCGAGCATAGACATACGGGTCGAGCGACTGAGGGTCGGACAATCGTCCGGGCTTCGGGTCTCGCGATAAGAACCGTCCAATTGTTGAGTCGTACCATCTTGCCCCGTAATAGTATAGTCCAGTGACGGAATCCTGCGGCTTCCCCGTGTACTTGTAGACCGGATCGGTAAACAACGCACCATACTGGGGGCCGAACGGTTGATAGTTGGTCGAGAAGTTGGTCTTCTTGCCGATTGTGACGAGTCTAGTACTTCCGAGATGATCTTGATGGAAGAAATACGTGTTGCTCCCGGATAATTTGGCGATTAGCTGATTCCCGATGAAAATGTAGTCAGTTATTGTACCGGAGGAAATCTGTTTCTCGTAGAGAACATCGAGACCCCGGTTGATGTAGACGGTGGTGGCACCGGATTCGACCGCTTGGATTTTGGTGCCCAGCGGGTTGTAGGAATAGGTCGCTAAGGTTCCCGAACAACCGTTCGCTACGCTGGTGAGTCGATATTCATAGTCGTAAATGAAAGTGTTGGAGTTGCATCCGCCCATATTCTCCGTCTTGAGCGCACCGTTATTGTCGTATGTGTTAGTCGTTGTCCCGACTGATGCTAGTCGATCGTAGGTGCCGTAGGTGTAGGTGGTGTTGGTGGAACCACTGGTCATCCACACTCTATTTCCGAGAGCGTCGTAGCCGTAGCCAAGGGTGCCCCACGGGCCCGTCGAGGATGTTAGCCGGTTCAACGAGTCATAGGAGTAGGTTTCGGTGCTCGTTCCTGTGATGCCAGCCACATTGCCGACGTTATCGTAAGAGTAGCTCAGGTCCAATAGAGTATTGCTGAAATAATTGACCTTGATTCTCGTCGGCCGTCCGCGCTTATCGTAATCGTAATTGGTCACCACGCTGTTCGCGTAGGCTATGCCGCTGACTTTGAGGTTCTTCCCATAGGTCAGCGTGGCGTCTGTGGTTCCCGCAACCGACACGCTCGTAACTCTGTTGAGCGCATCAACCGAATATGTCGCCTTGGTATTGTCAGGGTAAGTTATCCCCACAAGGTTGCCCACAGAGTCATAGCCGTAGCCCACGACGTAATTGCTTCCCGCTATGCTCCAGCTCTCTTTTGTGAGCCGGTTTCTCGCGTCGTACGCAAAGGTGGCTGAACTGGCGGCGTTGGACATTGATAGGCGGTTTCCGTTCTTGTCATAACTGAAAGTGGCGGTAGTCGAGTCTGGATAGCTGATCTGCGTCAATCGGTTGAGGTTGTCGTAGGTGTAAGTGATAGTGTTCCCGTTCGGGTCCTTCTTTGTTGCAATATTTCCAATATTATCGTAGGTTCTGGTGACGGAGCCCTGGTCTGGATATGTTGTCAGAACAGGACGGTTCATATCGTCGTAAGAGTAGGTTACGGATTGACCTTTAGCATCGAGTGTGCTAAGCAAATTGCCGAGCGCATCGTAAGTGTAAGAAGTCGTGTAGTATGACGTCGGAGAATAGTATTCTCTGACTTGGACGAGCCGTTGCACGTTATTGTACACATAGTCCGTCCTATGCTGATTCTCATCGAGGTTCGATTGGACGAGGTTGACGTTGTCGTAGCTGAATGTACGATAGGTATTGTCTGGGTTTGTAACTTTGGTCAGGCGGCCCAGGGAGTCGTAGGAGTAGCTGGTCACGTTGCCGTCGGGGGCCGTGTAGGTTTTTACTTGGTTGTTCCAGTCGTAGGCGTAGCTCTCGATGGAAAGGATGTTGCTCGAGTTGCTGCCCGCGTAATGCTTGACTGTTACTTTTCTTCCGAGTCCGTCGAAGTTTGTTCGGGTGTAGTTGCCCTTTTCGTTCTGAACATCGATGCTGTTCTGTGTGTCCCCATAGAAAGTGTTGACTGTTGACCGGACACCATTAACTGCCGGGTAGCGAACGACTTTCGGCCGGCCTATCGCGTCGTACGAGTAATCCGTCCGGTTTCCAAGAGGATCGATTACTGCAATCTTATTCCCCGTGGGAAAGTCGTAGACGAAACTTGTTACCGCACCTACACCTCCGCCCAGAACCTGCGTGACGTTTGTCAGATAGGCCGACCGGTAGGTTGCTGAGTAGGCGTAATTTTCGACTTGGTTGTTGGCGTTTGTGGATGACAGTACGTTTCCGTATTGGTCATAGGTGTATGAGGAAGTTATTGGCGAGCCGTTGTGGAGCTGGGTTGCTTGTAAGAGGTTCGCAAAAGCGTCATACTTTGAGTATGATTCTTCTGGGACCGAGTTCTGTTTCTGATATTGTGCCTGGCCTATGACTGCATCGTGAATGGTCACGCCGACTGGCCCTGGGTTGAACGCGTTCGAGAAAGTGAGACCGTTGAACGTGTACACATCACCTCCCCAGATGTCCTTCATCAAGGGGCTCGAGTAAAGTAACGAGCCGCTAGTTGCGTATACCTTGATGTAGCCGGAAAACGGAAAGACATTGATTCCTGCGCCGTAGGCGTCCAGCCCCGCAGAGGTAGACCCGGTTGAGACGGTGGCACTAGTTTTCAACGCGCCATTCTGGTCGTATAGCTCGACCCGCTGGCCCGGCGAGAGCCCACCAATAGTCACTGTGCCTGTTAACGGGCCCCCTAGAGCAGAGTAATCCCAGGTTACTCCGCCATCGTAGAGTGTATAGGCGAGCCCATCGACCTTTAGCCCGTTCGTACCAACGTCGTCCGTCTTGACGATCAGTTCCAACCAATTGTTCGTTGCCGCAGGGATCGGCCCCATGTTGCGGCGAGACCCCGTCCCATCGGTCCCCCAGCCGATATCGTTAGCGCCCCAATACGCCCTGTGCTCCCAGTCGACGCCGGAGGTGGTTCCCACTCCCGCCCGAACGCCAATATCGTCCAGTACTATGTTCGTTCCGGTGCCGGTCGGCCTGATCACCTCAATCCCCGTGATCTGTTTGGTGCTATCCCAGCCGAGATTTTTCAACGTCATACTGCCCACGTAGGGCAGGCTTGTCGCTGTGGAGCTGCCGTCTGAGTACAGTACGTAGGCTGTGTCGCCGGAGCCCCATATGTACCAGAGCTGAACAGCCGTTACGCGTGATCCGGCTATCGCCGGGAAGGTTTGGTAGAGAGTATACGCAGAGTAGACACCTGTGCCTCCATTGTAGGATGGAGCTGCAGCGCACCGACCGGTGTGCTTGTAGTCACCTCGTATGATCATTCCACTCTGGGACCAGGCACTGAAATCGCACGTCTCAAAGCCAGCGTTTGAAACTTCATTGTCCTGGAATTGAAGCATAATCTCGCTTGGTACGGAGTACCATGGAATGTAGACATACTGAACATGGAAGTATCCTGACGGTGTCGAGATTGACGGATACGCTTCTTGGAACCAGTGTTGATGTTCTCCTGAGACCGAAGCCCCGACATGGCTGTTTGATCCGCTGACTACTGGCGCGTAAGGCTGCCCCGTTACGTCCCAGTAGTCTCCATTCTCGCTATAGTAGACACCAGACGGATAACTGTCGTCAACATAAACAGTGCTCGAGTTTAGAAATCCTGTCGTAGTTCGGGTAATCCCACCGGACCTTTTGGGGGAGGTGTAGGTGTACGTGTCTCCACCCCAGACATTACGTGTGGGTGAAGTGTACTGCACGGTTCGACCGTCCGCTTCGTAGATTTTTGCATAGCCATACGGGAACACCATGTTCGTCACGTCCAAGCTGACCGTCCCCGAGCCTGAGGCTGTTCCGGATGCTTGCAAAACATCGCTGGAATCGTAAATTTCGACTTTTTGTTGGTTCTGGAGGCCATTGAATGGTATCGTGTTTGAGCCTGAAAGTCCAAGATAATCAAAGCTGGCCGAGTACCCTGCCGTATTGCGATTGGTTTCCTCGATGTAGGCATACGCGGGCGCAAAAGCACTGGATAGGCCGATAGATCCGCTGCAGCAGACCCAGTTGTACCCTGAACCTCTGTTTAGATAAACTGAGATCGTGTTTTGATTAACCAACACAACCTTCCATGAGACGGAAGTCGAACCGCCAGGGGTAAATCCCGAGTCATACCACACGGTGGTGACGCCGCCCACGTTGGTTGCCACCCTGTAATACGGCCCATCGTTTAGTATCAGTCGTAAGGCGTCAGGGTTCTGGAACGGATTACCGTTTGATGCGGTTAGTTGAGGTGAGAGAACGAGCTCCGCATCGAGACTGAGCTGACTCGGGTTTGCACCGAGCGACATTTGGGTTTCAATGTAGAATGGATAATTGGACCCTAAAGAAGTTCGTACCCAATCTGTCTGCCATCCTCCATTGGAGGAAGCACCCTGTAGTGTAAGTAGGCTTGAAGCAGTCGTTGTGCTGATTCCGCTCTCAGAGCCTCCTTTTGCCCAAGCTGTTGAGTCGAGTAACGGCGAGTTGAAGTCGTCATAGAACACTTTTCCTGAAGTGGTCGTTGTGAGGTTTCCAAGACCTTGGAACATATCCTGTGTGTTAGTGTTCATGAAGGATTGGAATGATTCGTGGCCGGAGGGGTCTCGATAGTATATCATATTGCCCCAGTTGTCATATGAACTTCGTGTGTAGAAGCTCGATGTTCCGGAGTTTCCGTTGTAAACGTCTTGCTGAACCGTTTTTCCTCCAGCGTCGTACCAGGAAACTGTCTTCTTCAACTGGACCATGTTTGCATCCAACGTTGCAGTGGTAGTGCTCCTGGCTTGCGCATTGTACTGATTGGTAGTGTATCCCTGCACGCTTGAACCGTCAGATTGTGTAATTGTCGTGTAAGTTACACTGCCGTCCGTTATCTGGTATGAGAAACTGGTTGACTTCACGAGGGTGCTCGCGTAAAGGTTCTGGAGGGTGACATAGTAATTGACCGCATCGGTCCCAATGTTAACGCTCCCGTAAGTGTAACTGGAACTCCCACCTGAAGGATAGGTTATCCCAGAAACTAGCCAAGCGTTTTGCGCATTGTAACTGAACGTTATCGCACGGTTGACTGCGTCCGTTGCAGACGCTAGGTTGCCTCCAGAATATGAGTATCTTACAGTCTGGCCGGCATATGCGACACTCGATAGACGACCGCTACCGTCATAGGTGAAAGCTGCCGCTCTGCCTACAGAGTCAGTAATGCTGGATAATGTGAACCCATTGTAGTTGAAGATTATCTGGTTCTGCCCAGTCTTGTCAACGATGTTGGTCAACTCTCCGACCTGGTTGAAATTATAGAATGTCCCGTCTTTAGTGACGGCTCTGTATGACCAATCGTTCAAAATGGGTATGGGGATGCAGAAGATGAAGCAGAACCATTGTATAACGTAATGCGCGGTTATGGAGAAGACAAGGTCCTCTGTATCATGAACTTGCATGGAATTTGTCACATAAAGATTGTTGGAGTCGCGCCACGACGAGTTCGTGTCAGTCCAAATGATCGGGATCGATCGGCCATTCAGGTAGTGTAGGTCTTGACTTCCCACCCAAGGAAGGTTCAGCTGCCATCCGTATCCAAGGTTAGCATAGGGGCTCGTTTCATAGTTGAAGGGAACGCCTTGCAGAAAGGTGAAAGGTTCCTCGTAAATTCTTGAAATCGACAGGCTCAGCTGGTTTCTACCGGGAGCAACAAGATCGGTTTGGGCAATCGTCAGCAGGCCATTACCGGGTGAGACGTATTCTCCAGCAGGCGCCGTGGATGGTAACCCTATCCTGTTCCATGGTTGTGATGGAGGAGAGGATGCTATTCCTGATGGTAGAGGGATGGACCCGAAAACGACCGGGAATGGACCTGACCCGCCGGTTAGCGTCCATCCGAGAATTATCTGTTTGATCGAGAGTCTAGACGTACTTAGCCATCCGCCATTTGTGATCATCGGACCTGAACCGAACGGATCGGACAGCAGCGACCACGATTGGTACCTGACCTTCTCGGCCGATTTGAGATAGGTAAGAGTTCCACCCGAGTCGGCCATCCAGTACGTGAAGAAATTGCCGAGATTGTCTACAGTCAGGGTCGGGTATCGTGCTAGCCCGTTGTAGAGAGTACTTTCAAGAGTCCATTGATCAGTAGAGTTTGTGTAGTATACTGTCGCGATGCTATAGGCCGACGATACGTAGCGCTGAAAGACCAATTCCAGCTGGCCGTCCAAAGTTGCAGCTGCCGACATTATGTCCCATTTCGGAGTACGGGTTGGCAGGCCCAAGTCAAACGTCTGGACTCCGTTCCATGCTGGGCCTCCTTGCGCTAGGGGATTCCAGGTCAACCATCGGATTGTCGAGTCACACCAATGACTTGAGAGTGCCATCAACCGACCCTTCGGGAGCGGAATCAGTTGCAAAGCTTCGTTTCTCGAGTCGGTGCAGGGAGAAGAGACAGAATATTGAATGCTCGGACTGCCGAAATTGGCTCCGTCCGTCGATCGATAGATCCAAATGTAGTAATGCGAACTTGTGGGACTATCAAACCAAATTCCACCCGCCCAAAAGCTTCCGTCTGTTCCTATCGCCACGCTGGGCGGCCAACTGTACGGCTGAGGAAGCGATGCGACAAATCTTATTGGGTCCCAGTTTATCGAGTTGCCCACAACAGCCCCCTTCAAGAACTGGAGCTGTGTGGCATGGTCCCCGTACGATGACGGATCGTACTTCAGCCAGGCAATTGCGACTGTCGAGCCGAAATTGTAAAGATCGAATCCAGAACTTACGAGGCCCGAACCTGTGGATGCAACCGGCGACCATGTCAATCCGTTTGGGCTGGCCGCGTACACGATGTTAGAACCATCGAACCAAAACAGGAAATAGTATCCTCCATACGAGAATGTCTTCCGTTGCGTACTGAAGCCGGTCGCCGAGCTGGCCGCGGAGGTTGAAACCTGAGTAGGGTCGATACTGTCAGTGTTCGATGGGAAGACCACTTTGAGACCTTGACCATGAAGTGTTGCGAAGCTGGCGTCTCCTATTGCGGCAGAGCCTCCCGGAGCATCGCTCCAGTCTGTCGTAAGCCATTGATCCCAGGAGGATGCGTCCTGAGACGGTCCGATCTCGAGGCGATGGGAGCTGGCTAGCCCGGGCATCGTTGCCATTTGGCTAATATCAACCGCGTGGGGTCCATTCCCAACCCTTGCCCAGCGAGAAACCGGAATAGTGTTCCAGGAAATTTGGTATTTGGCGAATGGCCATGAGGCTGTCTTGGAAAGTTCGACGCTGAACTTTGGAGTGGTTGTTGCAGGAAATTCCACTTTGAGGGTGAGATATCCGACGACTGTTTGTCCCTGCAGAACTTCGTACCTTACACTGTATTGACTGTCCGCGGCCACAGTAACATTGGCGAGGCCGGGGGCTAGCGAGGCTTGGTCGATGAAGAAGTAGCTTCCATTCGTGAGCTTCTCGCCCGAGCTGGACGTGAGGCTGAAAACGAATGGTTCAGAATGGCTAAAGGAATACTGGCCGTATGATGTCGTGTAGACGTAGGCTTCGGGAGTTGATACTACCTTGGCTGGAATTTTGTTGTCGGTAACTTGGCCCATCACTGGCCCTTCTCTGGATCCGTACTGGATCGTCCCAGGCGGCAGAGGAACTCCTGGCCCGGAACTCAACAAATTCGGACTTTTGCTAGATTTGATCGATGGAGAAGATTGGGAGGCAGGGAACAGTGTGTTGACCAGCTCGGGCATGATCGGGAGGATTCCTCCGATAACCGTCAGAAAGATGAGAATCGTTGCGAGGGTCCAGATTGCGGCCTTCTTTGCGCGGCGGCCAGGGTAAGGCATCATCACGGGTTGACTTGCGTAACTCGCCAACTAAGTTCGGACCATGATTCATCGGGCCTAAATTATTAAGCGGGCCAGAAACCGAGTTCTAGAACTCAGTTTCTTTTTGACCCATTGAATCCGAGGATGTTACCGGCTGGCCCTGTTTGAGATTGGACCAGAGAATAGCTTGGAAAACTCCTTCTCAACCTTATCGAGATTTCTAAGAATTCGCTCACCATCGCTTGTTAGGAAGAACCGAGGCTTTCCATACTCCTCGAGGTCTTGTCGCAACCATCCTCTGTTTGAGAGGAATTCGATGTACCGGTCTGCGAGACGGAAACTGAGGTTTGCTCTGTAAATAATCTGAGTCTTCGAGACTCCGTCTGCGGCTACGCTGAGGATTTCATAGATCACTTTTGTGGCATCACGGCGTTGCCTCAACAGTAGTGCGTCAAGCGCGCCCTGCCTCAGCCCGAAGATGTTCAATGAACGTTTTTTATGTTCTGCCTACCTTTTTATCTGAGTAAAGTAAGAATGTGTCCACTCTCGACGAGATAAAATCAACACGCTCACAGAAACACACACCTAAGAGGTTCAGGGATGGGGTTCGAAAAAGGTGCGTGAAGATAGCGACGAATTCTAGTCGAACACTCTAGCGTCTTGACCAATTCTTGATGGATGAACTAGTTGCTTTTCCCACGTCCAAGACCTTCCGTTGGTGGTTACCGACGAACCGTTTGAACCTTGGCAGTCGTGAGCTTAAGAATTGGCAATGGACATTGAAAAACACTTTTTGAAATCAATACATGGAAATGCTTCTTGAATCCGACAATCGAAACGGTAACTGGATCCGGTTCTGACACCGATTATTGAAACGGGTACTGAAACTAGTTATTGAAACCAGTATTGAAATCGGTCACCGGTGATTTCCAGGGCCCCCCGGGGCCTACTCAAGTCGCGCGGCCCAAAGAATCCCGCTCCAAAGCTCCATAAAATGGACTAATTACGGCTCCCGGGATCGCGGGCCTCTACCTGAGAAGGGGCCAGATGTACTCCCAGGCCAAGTATAATATCACCAAGACCGCTGTGGCGATAATGAAGCGCCGACCCCATCTGCCGCGGTGTGGTCTGGGCTGAATGGTTAGTTCTCCTTCGACCGCTGACTTCTTGCTAGCCTCACTCAGTTCTGATTTCTTGTTAGGCTCAACCAGTTCGACAGCGGTTTCCTCCGAACTTTCACTAGATCCCACGTTTCGCATTAGCCATTTCTTTGTGACTGGTGGTCGTGGTACGCGGAAGACTCCGGAGCCTGTTTTTGCTACGTATGCTGTCCATGCGAGTTCTTTCCTGTCTCGTAGAGCGTCAACTTCGTGCTGGCGCATGGCATAGTAGACAACTGGGCCAAGCATCCGCTCGACCTTGTTCGCGTCAAACGTCCCAGGCGTTCCCGTACTCCTGACCAATAGCAGGTCTGCGTCAGCCCGGAGGTCGATATCTCCCCCGTAGAACCGGTGGAGGGCGGCGACCATTATTACCAGACCCTGTCGCATGCCGCGCTTGAAGAGCTCGCCTCTGATATCATACCACTTATCCAGCCAGTAGTCGATCTTCCGCATCTTCTGCAACTGTCCATTGGAATCCTTCACCACGACAGTCCCAGAGAGCTTCTTCAACGCCTTCGTCATATCATCAGCAAACAACAAAACCGCCTTCGGAGGCTTCCGAAACCGCTTGAACAGCTTATCCATATTTTCAAATAATGCCGGAAGGTCTCTGGTTGATCGTAGGGCCTTCACATTCTCCTGACCGTACCTACGAGCTAGCGCTTGAGCAATCGACTCTGATAATGTCGTCTTGCCAGTGTTTGGCTTTCCAAAGATTATGATGTTCAAATGGTGAATAGCATTGTCCTTACCGATCGACACTGGAAGAGGATCAGGAATTAATCCATCTAGAATAGTGTCTAGATCAAGCTTGTAGTAGGTAACCTTCGCCAGCGAGTCCTTGCTCGGGATAACTGTCTTGGCTAGGCCGGAATTTACTGTGGTGATTTCTGAGGGTGCGCGCACGATACTGCTTGGCGTTGGAATAATGTCAGTGTTTTCCGATTCTGGCGTGGCTATTCGCCCTAATCCCTCATTGCCTCAATCCGGGTAATTACGGGCTTCGCTGGCGCTGTTCTCCGCATGATCCACGATCATAGCTGGCATAGTCCGACAACTGGTAACCTGTTCTTGTTTTGTTGGGTATCAGAACTGTTTTGGCATTTCATGATCGTTCTGCGCGAGACCCACGATGACCCACCGTTTCGTT
>Ga0209058_1001087_pt1 | contig 23275 bp, 19 predicted proteins | sample GraSoiAngelo_147_FD_185904 | JGI IMG/M metagenome (GOLD analysis project Ga0209058, IMG submission 185904) | Grasslands soil microbial communities from the Angelo Coastal Reserve, California, USA - 14_1009_05_40cm (SPAdes) (version 2) | ecosystem: Environmental > Terrestrial > Soil > Grasslands ... | reverse complement strand
GTCTACTTGCTGTACGGTGACGAAGACGTCCTCAAGGATGAGGCGGTACGGATGCTGGTCGATGCCGCCGTGGGATCGAGCCGGGATTTCAATCTGGACGTGCGATACGCTTCCGATCTGAGCCCCGAGTCATTTCATGCGCTGGTAAACACGCCGCCGATGCTGGCGGAACACCGCGCGGTGGTCATTCGCGGCATGGAGCAGCTCGGCAAGCGCAAAACAAAGCTGCGCGACGAACTGCTCCGCTATCTCGCGACACCCAATCCGACCACCCTGCTTGTGCTCGTCGTCGCAGCGGGCGAGGAGCCCGATCCCGACATTATCCGGGCAAGCACCGCCGCCCGGCTGGACGCACTCGCCGCTGAGCGCGTACCGCGGTGGCTGCAGCACCGCGCTACAACGTTGGGGGTAACGCTTTCCCTCGATGCCGCGGACCTGCTTTTGAAGGCCGTTGGCAATGATCTCACCACATTGAGTCGCGAGCTCGAGAAGCTGGCGTCGCTCGGCGAGGGAAGTGGCGCTCCCCGCGCGCCCCGCGTCCCCCGGCCCGTCACTGTCGAGGAGATCTCCAGCCTGGTCGGCGTCCGGCGGCATGAGACGATATTCGACTTGATCGACGCCGCCCTGGAGCGGCGCGCCGCGCGGGCCGTGCAGCTGGTCGAGCCGGTGCTCGAGCAGGCCGGGATGAGCGGTGTGAAGATCCTGTCGCTGCTAGGCACGCACCTCGTGGGCACGGCCCTGGCGCGATCGGAACGCGATCGCGGTGTGCACTCCAGCCGCCTGCCGGACATCCTGTACCGGCAGATGCAGGCGGTGCGGCCGTACGGCATGCGGAGCTATAAAGAGGAAGCCGCTCGGTGGGGCGCATGGAGCGCGCTCTGGACCGCTCGGGAGTTGGGCGACGCCCTGCGAGCGGCGCTTGCGGCCGACAATGCGTTGAAAACGGCAACTGTTTCGGATGACCGGGGGATCGTCACGCAATTGGTACTCGGATTTGCGAAACTGAATCAGGAGGCTGCGTGAGCGTTGGAAGGATGGAAGGTTGGAATGTTGGAACGGTACTCGCCGTTCTGGCTCTTTCCATCATTCCAACCTTCCAACTTTCTGCACAGACAGACGCCCGCCTCCTCGAAGCCCTTCGCCTCGCCCAGTCCGGCCAGGTTGACTCCGGTCGCGCGATCGTGCGTCGTCTGCTAGCGACGCTGCCGCCGAGCGACTCCTCCTACTCGCAGGCGTTGCTGGCGGCCGCGAAGATCGCGCCGGATGCGCGGACCGTTGCCTCGAATCTCAACCGCATCGTGGTCGAATACGGAGCCGGTCCGTGGGCGGACGACGCGTTGCTGTTGCTCACGCAGCTGTACTTCGCGCAGCACGACCCCGCCCAGACGGTCCAGGCCGGCGAACGGTTGAATCGGGACTATCCCGACTCGCCCTTCCGCCCGCGCGCGAGCTTCTACGCCGGGCGCGCCTATTTCGAGCTCAAGAACGAAACCCGCGGCTGCGAGCTCATCCAGCAGGCGCTCGCTGGCGCCGGGGACGACGTCGAGTTCAAAAACCAGGTCAGCTTCTACGCGGCCCGCTGCGGTGCGACGGTCACCACGACCACCACAGCGACGCCCACGTCGACCGATACGGGGTCCAAGGCGGTGTCCACGGCCTCCCACGCCTATGCCGTCCAGGTTCTCGCCGTGAAGAGCGCGGCGCAGGTGGACGAGATGCTCACCCGGCTCAAGGTCATGGGCTTCGAGGCGCGCGTCGTGCGTGACTCGACCGGCTTCTTCAAGGTACGCGTCGGCCATTACGCCACGCGTGACGAGGCGGTCCGGACGCAGCAACGCCTCAAGCAGAAAGTCGGCGGGCAGCCGTTCGTGGTGGAGGAGCCATGACTGCGGTAACGCCTCCCGAAACGCCACTGATGCAGCAGTATCGTGACATCAAGGCCCGCTTTCCCCACACCATCCTGTTTTTCCGGATGGGCGACTTCTACGAAATGTTCGAAGACGATGCCAAGCTCGCCGCGCGCGAGCTGGGGCTCACGCTCACCTCTCGCAACAACGGCGGCGCCGCCGAAGTCCCACTCGCCGGCGTCCCCGTCAAGGCTGCGACGGAGTACCTGCGACGGCTGATCGCGAAGGGACACCGCGTCGCCATCGCCGAGCAGATCGAGGATCCCAAGCTCGCCAAAGGCCTGGTGCGTCGTGCGGTCGTCGAGACCGTCACGCCGGGCACGGTGCTCACGGATGATTGGCTCGTCCGCAATCGCAACAACTACATCGTCGCGGTAGACCTCCGCGGCACCACCGCCGGGCTCGCCGTTCTCGATATCACCACTGGCGAGCTGATTTTCGAGGTTGTGCCGACCGTCGAGATCGAGCCGGCACTCGCCCGCTACGAGGCGCGTGAGGTGGTGCTGCCAGCGGAGACGACGGTTGCCGCACCCGCGGGGGCGACGGTGACCGCCCGTGAAGCGTGGGAATTCGATGCCGAGCTGGCGCGCGAAGATCTGATGCGCACCTACGGGATTGCGTCCCTCGACGGACTGGGCATCGGGCCCGATGACCGGCCTACGCTCGGCGCGGCCGGCGCGCTGCTCCGTTACGCGCGCGAGCTCAAGCCGGGCGGCCTGCCGCACCTCGCGCGCCCGACCATCGTCCGGCGCGGCGACCTGCTCCCGCTCGATGAGATGACGCGCCGCAATCTCGAGCTGGTGGAGCCGCTGCGCGCCGGAGGGGGGGCCGAGGGTGCCACGCTGCTCGAGGTGATCGACCGCACCCTGACTCCAATGGGTGGTCGGCTGCTGCGTCGCTGGTTGCTGGCGCCCCTCGTGGATCCCGCCGCGATCACCGCCAGGCTGGACGCCGTGGCGGTGCTGGTCGCCGACGGCCGGGGTCGCGAGCGGCTGCGCGAGGCGCTGGACGGTGTGCGGGATCTCGAACGTCTGGCCGGGCGAGCGGCGCTCGGCCGTGCCACACCGCGTGAACTGGGGGCGCTGCGCGATTCCATCCAGCGGTTGCCTGATGTGGCGGGGGCGCTGGATGGGCTGCACGGTCGCGAGCAGTCCGAGCTGATCGACAAGAGCGCGCACGAGCTCGATCTGCTGACCGATGTCGGAGAAGAGTTGAGCCGCGCGCTGGTCGAGCGGCCCCCGGCGCAGCTCGACGATGGTGATGCGATCAAGGCGGGATACGATCGCGAGCTCGACGAGCTCAAGTCGGCGCGGGACGGCGGCAAGCAGTACATCGCCAGCCTGCAGTCACGCGAGCGCGAGCGTACCGGCATTTCGTCGCTCAAGGTGGGCTTCAACAAGGTCTTCGGCTACTACATCGAAGTCACGCACACGCATCGCGAGCGCATCCCGTCCGATTACGAGCGGCGCCAGACGCTCACGGGTGCCGAACGCTACGTCACACCCGAGCTGAAGGAGTGCGAGGCGAAGGTGCTGGGCGCCGAAGAGCGCATTGCGGCGCGAGAAGCGGCGGTGCTCGATCAGCTCCGGCGCCGCGTCGGCGACGCGATCGCGCGCGTGCAGGCAACCGCTGGACAACTGGCCCGGTTCGACGTCTGGGCGGCGCTGGCCGACGTCGCCGAGCGCGAGCGGTATGTGCGGCCGGAAGTCACGAGCGATTTCACGCTGGCGCTCGAAGGCAGCCGCCATCCGGTGGTCGAGCGGATGATGGCGCGAGAAGCCTTCATCCCCAATGACGTGACCCTGGATGAAGCCGGGCGGGTCGTACTCCTCACCGGTCCCAACATGGCCGGCAAGTCCACGTTGCTCCGCCAGATCGGCTCGTTCGTCCCATGCCGGCGAGCGCGGATCGGCGTGGTCGACCGTCTGTTCACGCGCGTGGGCGCGTCCGACAACCTGGTGCGCGGCCAGTCGACGTTCATGGTCGAGATGAGCGAGACCAGCGCGATCCTGCACGGGGCGACCGTGCGGAGCCTCGTGCTCCTCGATGAGATCGGCCGCGGGACGTCGACGTATGACGGCGTAGCGATCGCGTGGGCCGTCACGGAGTGCCTGCACAACACCATCGGCTGCAAGACGATCTTCGCGACGCATTATCACGAGCTCACCCAGCTCACCGAAGAGCTCGAGCATGTGCGCAACTTCAACGTGGCGGTGCGCGAGGTCGGCGAAGAGATCGTCTTCCTCCACCGGCTGGAGCCCGGCGGCGCGGACCGCTCGTATGGCATTCACGTGGGCCGCCTGGCCGGGCTGCCCGATCCCGTCGTAACCCGTGCGTGGCAGGTGCTCAAACTGCTCGAAGCGGGACATCACGTGGTGCAACAGCAGCCTCCATCGTCTCCGGATGCCACCCAGCTGGGATTGTTCGCCGCACCCGCACCCGACCCGCTGTTGTTGGAATTGGATGGCCTCGACGTCAACTCGTTGTCGCCGCTCGACGCGTTGAATCGCCTGGCGGCATGGCAGAAGCGTCGCAAAGACGGAGGCTCCTAGGTGCGGTTCACCGTGGTCATCGCGATCGTCATCACGGCATGCCGTGGGTCGTCAGGACAATCCGAGGCGCAGGGTGGTGCGCCGCCGCCGGAATCCGAGGCGCCGGTGGCGCTCAACCCCGATGTGCCGATCGCCTATCCGCCGGCCTTGTTCGAGCGGAAAGTGGAAGGAGACGTGACGCTGCGGCTGTTCGTCGATTCGACGGGCAAGCTGATTCCCGAATCGACCCGGGTCGCGGAGCCCAGTGGCTATCCCGCGCTCGACTCCGCGGCGCTCGCCGGAGCTGCGACGCTCAAGTTCGCGCCGGCCAAGCGCCACGGCGTTCCCGTCGCTACCGAGTTCCTGCAGCCGGTCGAATTCCGCCAGGTGGGGACCACGCGGACCGGAACAGTCACGCTCCCACCTGCCCCTGCGCCAACTCCCGTCCCTCCACCGGCGGCCGCGCCGCCACCGGCGCCTCCGAGACCGCGTCCGCCGGTCGTGCGTCCGGCGCCTGACACGACGCGTGCTGACAGCACGAGAGTGCGTGCGGACACGACCAGAGCGCGCCCGGACACGACGCACCCCGATACCACCAAGGCACGCCCGGACACGAGTGCCTCAACACACTAAGCCATACCAGAACGTCCTCGAGACGATCGGCTGGACCCCCCTGATCCGGATCAACAAGGTCACGCGCGGCGTTCGCACGCCGGTCTACGCGAAGGCGGAGTTCTTCAATCCCGGTGGGTCGGTGAAGGATCGCATTGGTCTGGCGATGATCGAGGCGGCGGAACGGGCGGGGAAACTCCGCCCGGGCGGACTGATCGTCGAGGCGACGTCGGGCAACACCGGCGTGGGCCTGGCGATCGCGGCGGCGGTCAAAGGGTATCGCTGCATCTTCACGATGCCAGACAAGATGTCACAGGAAAAAGCGCGCCTGCTGCGCGCCCTGGGCGCCGAAGTCATCATCACCCCCACCGCCGTGCCGCCGGATCATCCCGACAACTACATCATGAAAGGCCGCGCCATCGCGGCCGCGCATGAGAACGCGATCTTCGCCGACCAGCACTACAACCCCGTGAACCCCGACGTGCACTATCACACCACCGGACCGGAGATCTGGGAGCAAACCGACGGTAAGGTGACGCATTTCGTGTGCGCGCCGGGAACGGGTGGCACAGTGAGCGGCGCCGGCAAATACCTCAAAGAGAAGAATCCGCAGGTTCGCGTTGTCGCGGGCGATCCGGTCGGGTCGATCTACACCGAGTACGCCAAGACCCACAAGAAAGGCGAGGGGCAGCCGTACAAAGTCGAGGGCATCGGCGGCGACAAGATTCCCACGGCGCTGCACTGGGATGTCATCGACGAGTGGGTGGTGGTCAGTGACAAGGACGCAATGGAGATGGCACGGCGGTTGGCCAAGGAAGAGGGGCTCTTCGTGGGCGGATCGACCGGTGTCAACGTCGTCGCCGCGCTCGATGTTGCCCGGCGGATCGACGATCCAAAGGCGCTCGTGGTGACGGTGCTGGCAGACACGGGCGAGCGCTATCTCAGCAAGGTGTACAACGAGGAGTGGCTGCGCGAGAATCAGCTGATCGACGACGCGCGCCCGACCGTCGCACGACTCGTGGCCGCCAAGACCGGCGACGCACCGCCCGTGATCCACGTCGCGCCCGAGGCGTCGGTGCGCCAGGCGTTGAACCTGATGACGACGTACAACGTCTCGCAGCTGCCGGTGCTGGAGGACAATGACGGCGTCGGCGCCGTGTCCGAGCAGGCGCTAATGGCGCGGGCGATCGGCCAGCCCAAGATCCTGGACAGCGCGGTTCGGGACGTGATGGATCCGCCTTTCCCGGTCGTCGATGCCGACGCCCCCGTTGCGCTGCTCACGACTCTGCTCTCCCGCACCACGCCCGCCGCGTTAGTCCGCCGCAACGGCAAAGTCGTCGGCATCGTGACGCGCTACGACCTGCTGCATCAGCTGGCAGGAATTCGCTGATGCGGGTCACTGTCCTGACGGGCGGCGCGACGCCGGAGCGCGCCGTGGCGTTCGCGAGTGCCTCACAGATCGTGGCGGCCCTGCGCAGCCGCAACCACGACGTGTGCGTCGTCGATCTCGCCGGCACCCTGCTCGACGAGGGCGCGGAGCGGGAGCTGCTGGGAGGCGCCGTGGGGCTGACACCGCCCGCCGTCGACACGCTCGCTGAGCGGGAGCGCCGCATGCTGTCGGAGGGACTGGCGGAGCTCGAGCCGGTGCGGGCCGCCGACGTGCTGTTTCTCGCGGTGCATGGTGGTGCGTTGGAAGGTGGCACGCTGCAGGCGGTGCTCGACGTCATCGGCGTGCCCTACACGGGCAGCGGGCCGCTGGCCAGCGCGCTGGCCATGGATAAGGACCTTTCCAAGCGCTTGTTCCGTTCGATGGGAGTGCCGGTCCCGGTGTGGTTCATGGCTCCAGTCGCCGCCGAGGATGTGAGCACGGCCCTAGGATGGCCGGTGATCGTGAAGCCGTCCAAACAAGGCTCTTCCGTCGGATTGACTCTGGTCAAGAAGGCCGAGGACTTGGACAATGCGGTCAAGCTTGCGGAACGCTATGACAATGAGGTCATGGCGGAGCAGTTCATTGCGGGGCGTGAGCTGACCGTCGGAGTCCTCGGGGACGTGCCCCTGCCCGTGGGCGAGATCGTCCCCAAGCACGAGCTGTTCGACTATGTGACGAAATACACACCCGGAATGTCGGAAGAGACCTTCCCCGCGAAGATCGATACACTGCTAGCCCGACAATTGCAGGAGTATGCGTCGATGGCGCACCGCGCCTTGAAGCTCAGCGGCTACTCGCGGATCGACTTCCGGGTGAGCCCCGAGGGAGACATCTTCTGTCTGGAAGCGAACTCCCTGCCGGGAATGACCCGCACCAGTCTGTTCCCTCAGGCCGCGCAAGCGGCGGGCATCCCCTTCCCGGAGCTCTGTGAGCGTATCGCAAGCCTGGCCCGGAACAACAGGACTGGAAAAGGGGGATAAAAACTAGAAGCCTCAAAGGACACGTAGGAGCACAGATGGGCCCGCAGCGGATGTACGGTTTGACCCCCTGGGTACGGCGACTCCTCGTCGCCAACCTGCTCGTATTCCTTATTCAGAGCACGTTGCTGACCTCCCCGAGCTTTGCCGGCGCGTTCGGGTTCTCGCCTGCGCATGCCTGGCAATATCCGTGGACGTTCGTCACGTACATGTTCCTGCACGCGGGCATCCCGCACATCCTGTTCAACATGCTCATGCTGTTCGTCTTCGGCTCGTCGGTCGAAGACCGCATGGGTGGTCGCGTGTTCATCCTCTTCTATCTCCTCTGCGGGATCGGTGGCGCGGCGTCGTCCTTCATCTTGCGGCAGCTGGTGCCCGTGTCCCAGATCATCGGCGCGTCGGGCGCGGTGCTCGGTGTCGCGGTTGCCTTTGCCTGGTACTGGCCCGACCATCCGGTGTTCGTCTTCCCGTTGCCCGATCCGGTGCCGGCCAAATGGCTCGTCACGTTTCTCGTCGCGCTGGATCTCGTGCTGGCGCTGGTCGGCGCGAGCGACGGCATCGCGCACCTCGCGCATCTCGGCGGTGTGGGAACCGCACTGCTCTATCTCAAGGGCCAGGATTGGTGGGTGACGCGCAGCGACCGGCGGGGGCGGGGGGGCCCGCTGTCGGAGTCGAGCGTGCTGGTGTCGCAACCGCCCCGGATCAGTCGGAGCGGCGGCATCCCTCCGTCCGCGCCGCGGACGAAGTCGCGGGCTGGAGGCGAGCCCGACGCCCGGGCAAACGCCGAGATCGATCGCGTGCTCGACAAGATCATCGCGAGCGGTGTGGAAAGTCTCACGCCCGCCGAACGGAAATTTCTCACCGAAATCAGCCGCCGGTTGCGCACGCCTCCTCCGAAGGCCTAGGACGCGAGTTGTCAAGTCGGCCGCGGTGACGCCGCGCTTGTCCCGGAGGGGCGCGGTTCCCAAATTGGGTCCGGCAACCGCGCAATGCTCGTCAATCTCGTTCCGGAATTCCTCGCGACGCTTTCCGCGCCAGATCGTTCCGCGGCATACCACGAGTATCTCGATCGCCACCGCCCGGTGTTGAGTGCCTACTGGCAGAACTACGTGCTCGATCCCGCGTCGCCGCACGCGGAGCCGATCATTGAGACGGCGCTGCGCGCCGACCGCTCCGACCTGCGGCGCCTGTTCGAGGACGTGGATGTCGTCGCCGTCGCCGAGGACGGGTTGCGCCGGGCCATGGAGCTGCTCGAAGCCGACTGCCCGGTGGATCTCTACCTCATGGTTGGCGTCGGCGCCGCGAATGCAGGGGAGCTGGTCGTCGGTGGGCGCGGGATCGCGTTCGTCTGTCTCGAGCATTTCACCGGGCGGGCCAACGCGCAGACGTACGGCATGGGCCTGGCGCCCACGCTGTTGCCGCTCTGGATCGCGCACGAGGTCGCGCACGCGCTGCGCTACACCTCGGCGTCCAGCCGCGCGGCGATGCGCCGGCTGATCGGCGACTTGGGCGGCTATTACGACGCGTGGGAGCTGGGCTCGCGCGCGACACTGCGCGAGCTGGTCGTCAACGAGGGCGCCGCTATCGCGGCCGCGCAGGCCGTCGCTCCGGGTTTCGAGCCATGGGAATACTTCGGCTACAACCGGCGCCACTATCGCCGGCTGCGCGAGCTGGACGCCTTCCTGCGACGTGCGTCCGCGAACGACCTCGACGCGACCGGCCTGGGCCTGCGGTTGCGGTATCTGTCCGGCGGGATGAGTCCGGCGGCGCGGCTACTCGCCGGCAAGGTGTTGCCGGAGCGCTCCGGCTATTACCTCGGCTTCCGGCTGGTCGAGAATTATCTGGCGGAGCACGGCGCGGCATCCACGGTGCGGGTCGCGGTCGAAGAGCTGCGACAGGCGGACGATCGCGCCATGGGCGGGGGGGTCCAGACGGCGTGACCACGCGCGGCCGGCGGTCCGCGTCCGGACCCCATGGGCCTCCGCCCGTGTCGACGCCGCCCCGGCCCCCGCCCGTCGTCGACCGGCGGCGCAATCGGCCGCTGCGTGAGGTGCTGGACGAGCTGCTCGCCCATACCCGCGACATCGCTCGGCGCGCCAAGGCCATGACGCCGGCCGAGCTCGATTACGCGCAGCAACGGCTGGAATGGCTCGCGGACGAGGTCTGGCGGTTGTCGATCGGCGAGGCTCCGGGGGGGCCCCCCGAGTAGATTACGCGGGGTATGAGCACGCGCGGCGAATTCAAAGTAGCCATCACCAAGGAAGACCTCGTCTTTGCGGCGGCGCATTTCATCACGTTCGCCGGCCACCGCTGCGAGAAACTCCACGGGCACAACTACCGCGCCAGCCTCGTGGTCGAGGGCGGCCTCGAGGAAGACAGTTGGTTCGTGGTGGATTTCTCCGCCGTGAAACAAGTGATGCGGAGCCTCACCGCCGAGCTCGATCATCGCGTGCTCCTGCCGCGCGACAATCCACAGCTCAAGATCTCCGAGGAGAACGGCAGCGTGCGCGTCGCGTTTGCCGGACAGCCACGGTACGTGTTCCCCGTGGGGGATTGTGTGATCCTCCCGATCCCAAACACGACGGTGGAAATGCTGGCGCAGTATCTCGCGGGCCGGGTGCGCGCCGAGCTCGGCTCCTTCCGTCTCAAAACGATCGAGGTCGAAGTGGAAGAGAACTTCGGCCAGTCAGCGAGTTACCGTGAAACCCTCGACTAAGCTGTCGCCCGCCGAGATCACCGAGCGCCTGAAGACCTTAGCCGGCTGGCGGCTCGCGGATGGGGCAATCGTGCGCGAGTACTCCACCGACGGCTGGCCCACGACCCTGATGCTCGTCAACGCGATCGGCTTCTTTGCGGAAGCCGCTGACCATCATCCCGATCTCGCCGTCAGCTGGGGCAAGGTCCAGGTGAAACTGTGGACGCACAGCGCGGGCGGCGTGACGGCGAGTGACATGGAGCTGGCACAGCTCATCGAGCAGACGGCGCTGTGGCGACCGCACCCCGGAAAAAGCGCGCTGCGCGGCACGACGAAAAAATTCGTGGGCTAGGCGCTCACTTCCCCACGCAGAAGGCCGCGAACACGCGGTCGAGCACATCTTCTGGCGTAACCGCCCCGATCAAATCGTCGAGCGCGAGGACGGCCGCACGGAGGTGCGTCGCGGTTGCCGCGGCATCGATGCCCCGGGTGCGCGCGTCCCAGAACGCGTCGAGCTCCGCCAGGGCCCGCTCGAGCGCGGCGCGATGCCGCGCGCGCGTCACCACCGGTTCGACATCACCCAGCGCGAGTAACTGGCCGAAGGCGACTTCGGCGAGCCGGCGCCGCAGGTCCTGCAGCCCAGCGCCAGTGACGACCGAGACGGACGCCGTGGCGGCCGGACGGGCTGACGGCCGGTTCGGCAGATCGGCCTTGGTTACCACTTCGACGACGGGCGTCTGTCCGACATCCGGCAGCGCATCGTCATCGGCATCCCGGCAGAACAGGATGAGATCCGCATTCTCGAGATACCGTTTCGAGATCTCGATCCCCATCCGTTCGATCCGTTCCCCGCTGTCGCGCAATCCCGCGGTGTCCACGAGCCGGAAGGGAAACCCTTCGATGACCGCGTGCGCTTCGATCGCGTCTCGCGTCGTGCCGGGGATCTCGGTCACGATCGCGCGCTCGGTGCCGAGCAGCGCGTTGAAGAGCGAGGACTTCCCGGCATTGGGCCGGCCAGCGATGACGAGCAGCGCCCCTTCATGCAGGCGCTCGCCCTCGGGCGCGGTCTTCAACAAATCGGCGACACGATCACGCACGACGCACCACGCACGACGCACGGTCGTTTCAGCGACGGGACCTTCATCCTCTTCCGGAAAGTCAATGTCGTAGGCGATCAGCGCCTCGAGCTCGAGAATCTCGCCGCGCAGTGCGGCCAGGCGGTCGGATAGGCCGCGCTCCAGCTGTTGGAGCGCTCGCCGGCGCTGCGCCGGCGAGCCCGCGTCGATGAGATCGGCCGTCGCTTCGGCCTGGAGCAGGTCCATCTTGCCGTTCAAGACCGCGCGCCGCGTGAACTCCCCGGGCGTCGCGAGGCGTGCCCCCGCGGCGACCAGGGCCGCGAGTGCGGCCGCCGGCACCAGCAGTCCCCCGTGCGTCGAGATCTCGACGAGATTCTCGCCAGTGTAGGAGTGCGGCGCCGGGAAAGCGGCGGCGAGGCACTCGTCGATCGCCTCGCGGGAGTCCGGATGCTGGAGCCGGGCGCGGAAGACCGCGCGCGGCGTGGCGTGGAACGGCTCGAGGCAGCGGGCCGCGACCCGAAACGCATCGCGGCCGGAGAGGCGGATTAGCGCAAGGGCCGAGCGGCCGGGCGGCGTGGCGAGGGCGGCAATGACGTCGCTGAGCAGTCTAGGTCTCGGCCGGCACCGGCGGCCGTGCGCCGGCCACTGGCGCTTCACGCAGCCGGCGCTTCGCGATCAAGTACTGCTGCGGGATGCTGAAGATGTTCTGCGCCGCGTAATACAGGTTGAGCCCTGACGCAAAGTTCAAGAACAGCACCGTCATGAAGATGGGCATGAAATAGACCATCATCTTGGTCTGCGGATTCGGCGGCACGCCAATCTGCCCCACCTTCGACAGCCCGAACATTGAGAGACCGAGCAGGATCGGAATGATGCGGAACGGATCGGGACGCGAGAGATCGGGGAGCCAGAGGAACGGCACTCCCCGGAAGACAATGGTGTTCGCGAAGACGAAGAAGAGGGCGAGCAGGACCGGCCAGGGCAACAGCATCGGCAGACAGCCGCCGAACGGGTTGACCTTGTACTCCTTGTAGATCCGCAGCATCTCGCGCTGCAGCCGTTCCGGATCCTTGGCGTACTTCTCCTGTGTCTCCTTGAGCAGTGGCGCGACGGCCTGCATCCGAATCCCCGACTCCATGGCCTTTTGGTTCAACGGCCACAGCAGCAGGCGCACGACGATGCCGAAGAGAATCAGCGCCCAACCATAGGCCAGGTGCAGCCGCTCGTGCATCCAGAGCAGGATGCTGGTGACGAACAGGGACACCGGGCGAATGATCGGCCGGAAGATGCCGCCGTACGGATTCGCATCGTCCAGGCCGTGCCCCATCCGCCCGAGTTGCCGATAGTCGAGCGGTCCCGTGTACACGGAGTACCGGAACGTCCCCGCCGGCTGCACCGGCATGGTGATCAGGACGGTGGCACGCGAGGCCGCCTTGCCGCTGCGCGGACCACCGACGGCGATCGCGCCGCCAAACGTGGGCTGGCCTTCCTCCAGCGCCAGCGCTGCCGTGAGGAAGTATTTCGACTTCACCCCCACCCACTCGAACGGTCCGTTCAGGAGCGCGCGCTGATTGGGACGAATGCTGGAAAAGTCCGTGCGCTCCGTCTTGGACGCTTTCGTGACGACCGAGTAGTGTCGATAATCGTCCAGCGAATCCTTCTCGACCGAGCGCAGGCCGCTCGACAGGTCGATGAGCAGGACCGCGCCGCCGCTCCCAAGTCCCGTGACCGATCCCCGAACGTCGAAGCGGTACTCGTCCGGGACGAAGCTGTACTCGAGCGTCACGTGCGCCCCGCCACGTTCGGCGTCGAACCGCAGTGGCCTCGCGGTCTGCCCCGCCGGCACGACGACTGCCGGCGCATCGGGACTCGGCTGGAAGTCCCAATTGTCGAGCGATACGGTATCGCCGCTCGGCGAGACAAGGCGATGCCGCAGGAACGCGTCGCTGTTGGGCACGAGCTGCACGGGCCGCGCCGAATCGCCAGGAGCAAACGATCGGTATTGCAAGAGTTCTGCGGCCTTCAGCACGCCGCCGCGCGTGCTGAAACCGAGGCGGTAGAGCGGGGACGTCACCCAAACGATGCGGCCTGTATCGGCGGATGGGCGGATGGACGGATTGTCGGATGGCTGCGCCGTAGGGGGCTCAGGGGGCTCAGCCTGTCGTGCTGAGTCGCGCACGGCACTGCTATCCGCCGATCCGGCGATCCGGCGATCCGCCGGCTTCTTGGGCGGCCAAATGATCGATGGCGCGATCGCAACCATCATCATGAGCACGAAGGCGAGGAGGAGGCGGTTTCTATCCATTACGGAACGGGATCATACCCGCCGGCGTGGAAGGGATGGCATTTGAGAATCCGGCGGATGCCGAGCCACGAGCCTCTGAGCGCGCCGTAGCGCGCGACCGCCTCGTAGGTGTAGCGCGAGCACGACGGCTCGAAGCGACACTGCGTGAACACGAGATGCGACAGCGTGAGCTGGTAGCCACGGATGAGAGCCATTACGATCACGCGCGGCAATCGTTGCAGCGTCACGTCAGCGTCTCCACCGCGCCCGTCAATTCGGCGCGCAGCACTGCAAATGAGGCGGTGTAGGCGGAGCGCTTCGCGCGAATCACGAGATCGACCGACGGCAGGTTACGCAGGACCTCGCGCCGCAGGATTTCGCGCAGCCGTCGCCGCAGCCGATTGCGCCGGGCGGCCGATGACTGATGACGCGGAACGATGAGTCCGAGACGCGGGTGACCCAAGGGGCTGTGACGCCAGGCCAGATCGAGATGTTGTGTGCGCCTGCGGCGCCCAGTCGCCCAGCAGGCAGTGAGGTCCGAGCCGCGCGTGATGCGCACGCGGCGCGGATACCGCTCGCGCGTTTACCGGCTCCGGTGTTTGGATGGAGAACGAACGGTGAGACGCTTGCGACCCTTCTTGCGCCGGCGCGACAGTGTGGCGCGGCCCCACACCGTTTTCATCCGCGCGCGGAATCCATGCTTATTGATGCGCCGCCGATTGCGCGGCCGATACGTCGGACCCATAAATTTCCTCGAGTAAGGCCGGGAAAGTTACCCGGCTCGCGACGCACCGGTCAAGGTTGACTTTTCCACATGCGACCCGTACTTTCGGGCCGCCCTTGCTGGACGTCCTTCCTTTTTTCGAAAAATCGTGATGGAGCAGTCAGTCAACGAAGCTTGGAAGCGCCTCCTCGATGAGGCGCGGCGCGAACTTCCCGAGGCGACGGTGCGAACGTGGCTCGAACCTTCCGAGCCGATCGCCCTCGACGAGGGTCGCCTGATCCTCGGCGCGCCCGATCAGTTCGCCGCGGAGTGGAACGAATCGAAGCACGCGGCCTTTCTGGCCCGCGCTGCCGAGCGCGTGCTGGGCCGGCCGACCACGGTCGTGTTCCGCGTGCAAGAAGATCGGCAGCGACGGCCGCAGATGGATTTCTTCGTCGCGCCGCCGAGCAACGCCGCGGTTGCGACCGCCGCCGCGGTCGCAACGACGCCGCTCAACGAGCGCTACACGTTCCAGACGTTCGTCATCGGCAAATCGAACGAGCTCGCCGCGGCCGCCGCACACGCCGTGGCCGAAGCGCCCGGCAAGACCTACAACCCGCTGTTCATCTACGGCGCGACCGGACTCGGCAAAACGCACCTGATGCAAGCCATCGCGCACGCGGTGCTCGAGAAGCATCCCGAGACGCGGTTGCAATACTTCGGCGCCGAGCAGTTCATCAACGACGTGATCGAATCGATTCACGCCCGCACGATGTCGGAATTCCGGCGGCGCTACCGCAACGACGTGGATCTCCTGCTCGTGGACGACGTGCATTTCCTCGAAGGCAAGGAGATGACGCAGGAGGAGTTCTTTCATACCTTCAACGCGCTGTTCGAGGCGCACAAGCAGATCGTGCTCACGTCGGACCGGCCGCCGAAGGAAATCCCCGGCCTGGAAGACCGGCTCATCTCCCGCTTCGAGTGGGGGATGGTCGCCGACATCGGGCACCCCGATCTCGAGCACCGCATCGCCATTCTCCGGAAGAAGGCCGAGCAGGATCACCTCGAGCTGACCATTCCGGATGATGTGCTGCGCTTCATCGCGGAGCACATCCGCTCGAGTGTGCGCGAGCTCGAAGGCTGCATCATCAAGCTGCTGTTGTTCGCGTCGCTCAAGAATCGCGAGGTCACGATCGAGCTCGCGCGCGAGGCGCTCTCGGACAAGATTCGCCAGGGCGAGGAAGGGGCCGGGTACGGCGGCGCGAGCGGGTCAGCGCCGAGCATCGATCGCGTCCAGGAAGTCGTGGCCCGCCGCTGGGGTGTGACCCCCGAAGGCCTGCGGTCCAAGGCGCGGACCAAGACGCTCACGATCCCGCGCCAGGTGGCGATGTACCTCGCGCGCGACATGCTGGGGATGCAGCTGGTCGAGATCGGGCAGGCGTTCGGCGGCCGCGACCATTCCACCGTGATTCACAGCGTGGATAAGGTGGAGCGCCAGATGATGCGCGACCGCACATTCAAAGAGCGCGTGGAGATGGCGCGGCAGGAACTGTCCGCACTGTAAACAAGCGCAGTTGGGGAAAACGGCGCGGGATGTGGGTTATGGGGACACCGTGACGACTATCCGCAAAGCGCCAACAGTCCCAACAGTACGCTAACATCAGGTGTTCTAATGCAGGTGATGCACCAGTTGCGCTTTAACGACATCGCCCACATATCCCCGATGTCTACTACTACTACTAGTATTTCTATATAGAAGAGAAGTAGTAAAGACTTTCCCCATTTCCGGAGATGTCGGCGGCGTGAAGTTCACGATCACTCGAGAGCAACTGCAGGAAGGCCTCGCGGCGGTGGCGGCAGCCATTCCCGCCAAAACGACCCTGCCGGTGCTTGCCAATGTCCTCGTCGAGGCGTCCAAGGCGGGCGCCGGTCTGCGGCTCTCAGGGACCGATCTCGACATCGCGGTGAGCACCACCGTTCCCGCGGAAGTGGATGCCGACGGCGCGGTCACGCTGCCTGCGAAGAAGCTCGTCGATATCGCGCGTGAGTTGCCGTCAGGACCGGTGCGGGTCACCGCGGCGGGCGAAGCGCGCGTGTCGATCGAGTCCGGCCGCTCCAAGTTCAAGCTCCTCGGCCTGCCGCGCGAGGAGTTTCCCTCCTTCCCTGCCGTCAAGTTCGAGAAGGCCTGGAAAGCAGCGGCCGGCGTCGTGCACAAGCTCGTGGGTCACGTCGCCTTCGCCGCGTCGACGGAAGAGAGCCGGCCGATCCTGAACGGCGTGCTCTGGGAGCTGCGGCCCGATCGCATGCGGATGGTTGCAACCAATGGGCACCGCCTGGCCAAGATGGACGTGCCGGCGACCGGAGGATCCACCGCGGATCTCATCGTCCCGCCCAAGGCGCTGGAGCAGATTCGCCGGCTCTACGCAGGCGACGCCGAGATCGAGTTGGCCAAGAGCGACAACCATATCGGCTTCCGCGCCGGCGGCACGCTGGTGTTCTCCCGCCTGATCGAAGGGCCGTATCCGAATTACGAGCAGGTCATCCCGCGCGAGAACGACAAGCAGGCGACGGTCGACAAAGCGGCCATGGCGGCGGCGCTCCGCCGCATGAGCGTCGTGGCGAGCGACCAGACGCATCGCATCCGGCTCGCGTTCTCCGGCGGCAACGTCAAGTTCTCGGTGCAGACACCCGACCTGGGTGAAGCCCAAGACGAGCTGGCGGTCACCTACGAAGGCGAACCGCTCGAGATCGGCTTCAACGCGATGTATCTGCTCGAGATCCTCAAGTACATGCCGACCGACGAGGTGCGCTTCACGTTCAAAGCGCCCGAGCGTGCCGCTACGATAGAGCCGGTGGGATGGAACGACCCGGCCTCGTATATGGCGCTCGTAATGCCGCTACGGCTGGTGGACTGACGATCGCGTGGTGTCCGATCGGGTCGAGTCCGATCGCGTCGAGTCCTTGCGGGTCGTTGCGGTATCCGGAAGAGCGATCGAATCCAGTATGGGCGGCAGGATCGGCGGCTCGATCACCGGGACGCTCAGAATCGCGTTGAGGATTGAGTCCTCGTCTATCTCCGCGTACGGTACAGGTACGTTGCCACCGTAATAGCGCGCCAGGACGAGATCGCGCCGCGCGAGCATGCGCGCGGGCCGGAAGGCCGGATTCGAGGTTCGCGGCTGCGGCAGCGTGGCGGCGAGCGCGGCCGCCTGTGCCTCGGTCAGGCGCGCCGGCGACACGCCAAAGTAGGTTGCGCTCGCCGCCGCCGCGCCCCACACGCCTGGTCCCCACTCCGCCGTGTTCAGGTACAACGCCATGATGCGGTCCTTGCTCAGCGCGAGCTCGAGGCGCATCGCCGTCACGGCCTCTTTGAGCTTTCGGAAAATGGAGCGGGACGGCGAGAGGTACAGGTTTTTCGCGAGCTGCTGCGTGATCGTGCTCGCGCCGCGATGTCCTCCCGCCGCCCAGGCATCACGCAGCTCCACGAAGTCGATTCCGTGGTGCGTTTTGAATCGCGAGTCTTCGGCGATGATCACCATGCGCTCGAGCAGATGCGTGTCCGCGTCACCGCTCGGTCGCGCATCGGCCCGCCGGGTCGTCGCGCAAGTGTCGCGCAGCCGCATCATCGCCGTGCAGCGCGGTTCGTGATCGCGCCACCAAATCGGCGGCGGCCAGACGGCGAGCAGCCACACGAAAAGGAGCGCGCTGCTCCCTAGCAGAACGCGTCCCCCAATTCTAGCTTTTTGCACCGCCATGGACCTCGCAGCCCTCCAGCAGCGCCTGCAACAAGCGCTTGGACAGGAATTTACCGTGGGCCCCCTGCTGGGTGAGGGGGGCTTCGCCGCGGTGTTCCGCGCGCGCGACAACGTCTTGAATCGCGATGTCGCGGTGAAGGTCCTGGACGTGGAGCTCGCGCCGTCGTCCGTGGTGGCGGAGCGCTTCTTGCGCGAAGCGCAGACCGTCGCGCGCCTCGAGCATCCGCACATCGTGCCGATCTACAAGGTCGGCCGGCAGGAAGAAATCTTCTACCTCATCATGCGGTGCATCGACGGGCCGTCGCTGCGCCACTTGCTCGAGACCCAGAAGCGGCTGTCCGTCGGCGACGCCGCGCGCATCGCCCGCCAGGTGGCTGATGCCCTCGCCTACGCGCACAGCCACGAGATCGTGCACCGCGACATCAAGCCCGACAACATCCTGCTCGACAAGAGCGGGCACGCACTGGTGACCGACTTCGGGATCGCGAAAGCCGCGCAGGCGGCGCAGGCCGCCACGCCCGGGTCTGACCGGCTCACCAGCGAAGGGATGATCGTCGGGACGCCGGAATACATGAGCCCCGAGCAGGCGTCGGACGACAGCCTCGACGGCCGATCCGACATCTACTCCCTCGGGATCGTGCTCTACCAGATGCTCGCCGGATCGCCGCCGTTCGAGGGTCCCTCCTCGGCGGGGATTCTCGCCCAGCAGCTCACCGAGGAGCCGGACCCGATCCGCCGCCACCGCGCCGACGTGCCGGAAGAAATGGCCGTGGTGTTGGACAAGATGCTGCAAAAGAGTCGCAGCAAGCGCTTTCAGATGGCGAGCGAGGTCAGCCGTGCCCTGGTTGGCGCCCTGCCGACCGCGGCGCGCGATCGCGTGCGGATCCCGCTCCGGCGCCGGCTGCGGTCGATGTTTTACCGGTCGCTGGTCGGTCTGAGCGTGGCAGGATGCCTCTTGTCGATTGCATTTGCGGGGGGCGCGGCCGCCGTCGCGTACTATGTCTTCAGCAAGCCGCCCCGCATCGCGGCGCATGCGCCCCTGCCGGACAGCCTGGCTCGCCTGCTGCGCGCTCGCGGCGCGCTCGTCACCGGCGACGTCGCGTCCTACGCCTACCAGCCCGCCGGCACGGAAGACTCGACCTTGTTGCTCCTCACGCGCCGCCGCACCGTCGTCGTGACGCCGCATCAGGTGCGGTCCTACGCACGCGACAGCGTGCGCCGGCATCTGAATCTCGAGATTCACGGCGGATTGTCGTTTCGGCTGGTGATTTACGCGCCGCGGATCGCGGATACGGTCTACCGCAGCCTGTCGTTCCGTGACATGATGCAGCTGCGCCCGGAGCTCAATCGGACGGTGGAAGCTGCCACACCGACGCGCCGTGCGGTCGCACCGCCAACTGCTCGCCCCCGCCCCCGCGCCACCACTCCCTCCAAACCCGCGCCGCGGACTCGCCCGCGGACGGGAACGCGCCGTCGTCCCTAGGGACGACCGGGGGCGGGTTCGCGCGTCGACAACCCGTACAGGCTCAACTCGTTGATCCGGGAGACGTCTCCAGGTGTGGTCGCGATAAGTCCACCCCGATCCCGCCCGCCAATCGAAAGCCCGAACGCAAAGGCGCCGCGTCGGAGTCCGCCGTCCGTGTCGAGTCGCGCGATGATCTCGATGGGCCAGCGCGACGCTGTTGCCGTGCGCCAGCTCGCGCCAAACGCGTACGAGGCCACGGAGTCGGGGGTGATCCGCGCGTCCGCCGAGAGTCCCAACCGGGGGAGTGGCGGCAGCTGCCAGGTGAAGCCGGGAACGAACGTCAGCCGTTGCCGCAACCCGCGCACGATCGGCTGGCCGAGATTCGTCGCCACGAGCGCGACGGTGAGGCTCGGAAGCGCGATATACGAGGTGCCGAGATCCCAGCCCGTCGCATGAGTGCCGCCGCCCTCGTAGCGTGCGATGTCGAAGCCGGCGGCGAGGCCGCCAGACCCTCCCGCCAAGCCCAGCCGGTAGGTATTGCCGCGCACGCCGTTGTCGAGGATGTCGCGCTGATACCCCAACGACAGGCCGCGTGAGTTGAACCCGGCATTGATCTGTCGCAGTCGGCCTTTCGATCCGGGATCGGCGACGGCCAGTTCCGCGTAGATCGACGCTTCGCGCTGCACGGCCAGCCGCGCGGGATTGACCCAGATGGCGCGGGCGTCCTGCACGTTCGTCGGGAACAGATAGGCGGTGGTGCGGTTGGGAGCGACCGTTTGGGCGGCGGCCGGACGGCCCGACGGCCCGACGGCCAAGAGCACGAGTGCTGCGAGTCCGGCCGTCCGGCCGCCAGGCCGATCGGCCGTCAAGGCAATACCGTCACCGTCGTTTTCGACACCTGTGTTCGTGGAATCGTCATCGCCTGAATCGGCAGCGTGATCGTCATCGATGTCGAATCGCGCGATTCGCCGCCGATATAGCGGCCGTCCGCGGCGACGAAATCGGTGCCGCTGCGGACGCCGGTGCCCGCGACCTCGAACGGCTGGCCGGCCTGTTGCCCGTTCCCCTTAATCGTGAAGTCGGACGTGACGTCCACGCGCAGCGCCCGCGTGCCGATCCGATCCTCCCATGTTACCGCATGTGATCGGTTGATGCTCGTGACGGTCACGCTGCCCGCGGCACGATCGTTCTCGGTCACGGTGTCAGTCCACGTCGCGCCGAGTGTAAGGCCGTTGGGGGGAAGCCGCGGAAAGAAATTCTTGAACGATCCAACGATCGGCGCGAGGGATTGGGCAGCCGCGCTGTCGGATGCCTTCTGGTTCTGGAACTCGCCCTTCGGCGTCAGCCGGCCGACGAACGCCAGCGCCTTGGCGGCGCCAAGGTTGATGCCCATTGGCGCCGTGGTGCCCGAGTCGGCGACGATGGAGTCGATCGTGATCGTCGTCGGGTACCCACTGGTATCGGCAGGCCCGGTGATGGTGACGGCGAAGAATGCGCGCAGTCCGAAATCGAGCGGCTGGCGGATGCCCTGGAATTCCTGATCGATGTGGATGATCTGGTGCATCACGTACCGCAGGGCGCTCGGGCCCAGCCGGATTGCGCCATCCGCGCGACCGGGCGGGGACGGAGGGAGCGGCGGAGGTGGTGCGGGCGCGGGATTGGCCGGTGTCGGATTGGCGGGCGAGGGCTTTGGCCCGCAGCTGAGCGCACTGAGTGCGGTTGCCACGAACAGGAGGCGACGCATCCGCTATGCCTTCGTCTTGGTACGCCCGAAGATGGCCACGACCTCAGTCTCCTCGCTCATGACCTTGAGGAGTTTCCACCCGCGCTTGCGCATGTCGGTGCGCCAGCCGATGAGCTTCTCCCATTCTGCAGCGGTCGTTCGAAAGACGCGCAAATCTGCGACGTTTTCCCAATGGGGAGGATACGGCGTGGACGCAGGAGGCTTGTGGGGCGTAGCGCTCACAGAGGGGGAAGTGGTGAGACCATAAGCCGAGTTCTGTTTACTCGTTGGTACGAGCAGATGGTCATCTCTCTGGGATGGCTGTCGCCAGCCATCTCGTGCGGCCTACCCGCAGCTCGAACGACCCGGGCCGGGTCTCGCTGCTTATTTGGCCTTGCTCCGACCGGGGGTTGCCGTGCCGCGCCTGTTGCCAGACGCGCGGTGGGCTCTTACCCCACCGTTTCACCCTTACCCTTTGGATACAAGGGCGGTCTGTTCTCTGTGGCCCTGTTCCGTCGCCTCGCGGCGCCCAGGCGTTACCTGGCGGTCTGCCCTGTGGAGCTCGGACTTTCCTCGATGGACCCCTCTAGCCGATCCACCGCGACCATCGGCCCCACCACTTCCAGAGCAGGAAACTACCGGGCCGCCGGGTCCCCCGGCAAGGCTTACCTCGTGAAGCGGCGAATCAAGCGACCCAAACTGTCGGTCGCGGCGCCTCCCGCGTCCAGCCAGAAACCATCGTTTTCGCTGAACACGGTGGCACGGACCCGTGGCTCTCGTGGGTTCAGCTGCGTTGCGGAGAGCGCGAAGATCTGCCGGTCTCGATAGTGTTGCAGCAGGGCGCGCCCGTGGCGCTCGCGCAGCCAGAGCAAGACCGGCGCATCGGCAGACGAGAAGCCGCGCAGCAGTCCCAACGAGAACCAGTCGGTGGGCACCTCGGTCGCGTGAAACGCGAATCGCAATTCCGGATGCAGGCGCCGCAGCTCACCACGCAATGCGCTGGCGCGCTCGGTGACGGCCGCCTGCAGCGCGTCGAAGTAGGGGCCGAGCCAGCCGCGCTCGAGCAGCGTGTCGTAGCGCACGGCCGGCGGCAGTGCCCCAAGCCGGTCCGTCTCCGCGCCATCGAGGCCCAAGGCGGCCAGCCCGACATGATAATCGGCGTCGCAGAATCCGCTGCCGCGGTACAGCGTCATCGCGCTGTCGAGATCCAGCGCCACACCGGCAATGACATCGGGCCGGGCGCCGCCGAGACGCGTCAACGTACGGTAGGCCGGCCGCAGCGCGCCGCGCCAAAACACGGAATCGAGTCCGCAGGCGATCGGGGTGAGGTCGCCATGGCGGTTCACCTCGTCATTCCCCTGCGCCAGCGCGACCAGCGACACCGCCGGGAACCAGCGAACGCTCGTTGCCTGCAGCCGTTGGCCGGTCACCTTCCAGATGTTGCGTGTGCCCAGCGTATCAGCGAGCGCCGCTACCGGAATGACGGTCGCGAGCGCGTTGAGCGCCGCCACGTCCACGAATCCAAGCAACGAATCGAGCGACTGTGGGGTGAAGCGGCTCCACAGCACACGCATCCCCTGCCGGGAGATCCAGCCCGGCGCAGCGGCGGTCTCGGCTTCCCGGCTGGGGGAAACAGGCTGCGGCAGGGCGATCGCCGGGGCGCCGCCGGGCGGCCGCAGCGGCGGCGCATGGACGACGACGGGTTGCGGCCCGCCCGCGAGCCGCAGTGGCGCCGGCCGCGACGCCGCGCCGACGCTGGCCCATTCGGCGGGCCGGCGCGTCCACCGGGCCAGTGCTTCGAGAAAAGCGCGGGTGCGCGGGTCCTCGCCGCCGGAAGCCAGCAAGCTGCGGCTGGCCACGACGATCAGGCCATCGCCCACTCGGCTCGCGGCAACGAGCGCGGGAGCGCTGGCACCGGCGCGGGCGAGTGTCTGGCCCCGCTCGCGGACCTTTAAGGGAAGGTTCTTGCCGCCGGGAAAGGGAGCGAAGCCCGCGTTGTCGAGCGCCGAGTGCGGCAGCGGCACCATCGGAGCATCGAATTGCTCCGTGCCGATCGTGATCCCGGCGCCCAGAGCTGCCAGCCATCGATTCATGACCCAGCGATCCAGTGTCCCCACG
>Ga0209058_1001084_pt1 | contig 23297 bp, 29 predicted proteins | sample GraSoiAngelo_147_FD_185904 | JGI IMG/M metagenome (GOLD analysis project Ga0209058, IMG submission 185904) | Grasslands soil microbial communities from the Angelo Coastal Reserve, California, USA - 14_1009_05_40cm (SPAdes) (version 2) | ecosystem: Environmental > Terrestrial > Soil > Grasslands ... | reverse complement strand
ACCTCGCGGATGCGACGACATTTGCGCGGTAGGCATGTGTAGGGTAACTGTGCGAGCGCTGGCGTGCTCGGTGTTGATGAGGGGAATTTTCACGATCATCGGCTTGATCCTGAGACGGGCTATTCAGCGGAAGAGGCGAGGGAGCTTGCGGCCCTGTTCGCAGGAATGAGAAGGCTACTTGAGGGCTAAATTTGACGCGAGGGCTCCCTTTCGTTGGCCGGGCGGCGAGGAGCTTCTTACCGCTCGTACACCAGGCGAACTTGTTCCACTATGAGCTACAGGGGCGGTGGCGTTAGACACGTATGGAGTCATTGAAAGGAGGAGCCATGATCATCAAGACCAAGAACATCAAAGTGGACACGGCGGGCCTTTCTCTGAGGTTTGCCGAAGGAAGGCTCCAGTTCAGCCTTGACGGTTTCTTCATCCGCTTCCCGCTCTTTGGAGAGGCGTTCTACGCGAAGGACATCGGATGGGTGAGGAAGCCGTGGCGAGAAGTTAGGGAAGTGATAAAAAGATGGAGCAATGCCGGCTAAAATCCCTCTTCCCTGAGGGCACGCCCGCCAATGTCCCTCATCAGTGACCTCTACGCCTTCTATCGGGATCACCAGAGATGCGGTGAGCTTGATGAAGGCGTAGAGGACGACTGCATCCGCTGCTCCGACGGCTGACGGTACCGAGCGCCATCAATATAGTGCGCATCTTACTCGCTCGAACGCAGGCCCGCGCCGTGCGCGTGCGCCTGCAGATCGAGATTGACGAGATCGAAGGGCGAGGCCGTCGCTTCCAGCATGCCCCAGCTCTTCAGCCAGTCGAAGGTCCGCTGCATCTCGTCGAGGGGAATCGGCGCCGGATCGCACACCACGAGGCGGCTCTCGCGGAGATCGTCGATGGTGAGGGCGGCGATCTCGGGATCGTCCTTCGCATGATAATCGATGAAATAGTGGAGATAGGCGCGCTTGTTCGCGTTGATCCGGCTCACCGCCTCACGCACCGCGCGACTGAAGGCGGCATAGGTCTCGGCATCGACCCGCTCGGAGGCGACCTCGGTGCCGTGGAAGAAGGCCGAGCAGATCGGCCGGCAGCCCTTCTTCTCGGCGAGCGACAGGTGAGGTTCCGTCAAGGTCGTCGCCTCGACCTCGCCTCGCAGCATCGACGCGAGGCGGAAGCGCGAGCCGTTCGGGGCCTGGCACAGCTTGATCATGTCGCGCGGGAGGAAACCTTCCAGCATGTGGAGCGCGATGTAGTGCGTGCCGAAGTAGAAGGGCACGCCGATGGTCCGGTTGGCCAGTTGTTGCGGGGTGTAGACGGGGGAGTCGGGCGGGACGACCAGCGCCGAATAGGCGATGATGGCGCGGCGGCCGACCTGCCGGCTCTTGACACCGGTCTCCTGGACGCGGCAGTAATTGCCCCATTCGCAGGCGTTGTACATGTCCGCCTTTCCCTGCTCGAAGAGGCGTCCATGGCTCGCGAACGGGTTCACCCCCTTGGGACTTTTGACGTCACGCTCGGTCTTCTTCTCGACGCCGGCTTCGCGATCCACCCATTCGACAACGAGGCCTTCCCTCTCGAACAGACCCTCATGGTAAGCGACCAGCTCCGGCAGACCCTGGAATGGTGCGGTGGTTTCCAAGACCAGCCTTCTCATGACGGATCTCCTCATTCCCAGGCGTTCAGTAGCCGGTTGTCGGCGAACACCTCGACGACCCGATGCTGCGCCACATCCGTGCCGCGGATGACGAGCACGTTGATCGTGTGCGTGCGTCTCGCTCGCGAGCATTCACGACAGCGATGTCTCACGACGATGCCGAAGTCACTACGGAGCCGAGCCCGCAGCAGCGAGGCGACGCTTGGCCTCGGCGTACAGAGCCGGCGGCAGCGGTCCTTTCCGCAGGGCATCGACGTTGTTTTGAAGATGCGCCGGGTTGATCGTCCCCACGATGTTCGTGGCCATGCCCGGATGAGTGAAGGTGAAGCGAAGGATGAACTCCATCGGGGTCATGCTCCCGAGCAGGTCGTCGAGTCGTGCCTTCTGCCAGCGCTCCCATTGCACGGCCTCTTGCCCTCCGCCGGATGGCGCACCTTTGGCAGCCCCGCCCCTAATGACGATGCCCGCTCCCGAGCCGGCCGCCATGGTGATGATCGTCTCGTGCTCACGCTCCACGGCCGAGTATGGTATCTGGAACACATCGAACACACCCATCGCGATGTGATCCGCGAGGTGCGGCAGCGTAGCCGACATGCCGATGAACCGCACCCGGCCCGCCCGCTTGAGCGACAGCACCGCCTCGAGGGCATCGTGCTCCTCGAGCGTCTGTCTGGACGGAGAGGCGTGGAACTGGACCACGTCGAGGTAATCGGTCTTCATTCGGGCGAGGCTCTGTTCGACACCCGCGACGATGTTGTCGCGCGTGAAGACGTGCGGGTTCCGCTGGCCTCGCGGCGCCGGGGTCGCGCCGACCACACAGCCGCATTTGCTCGCCAGGTAGTACTCGGAGCGCCGGTTGGCGATATAGCGCCCGATGCGCTCCTCGCTGAGTCCGTAGTCGATCGAGGTGTCGATGTAGTTGATGCCGGCGTCGAGCACGGCATGGAGAATTGTCTCGGCTTGCGCCTCGGTGACGTCACGGCCGCGCGGCGCTCCCCGCAGCTCCATCGCGCCGTATCCGAGCATGGTGACCTGAAGCCCGGTCCGCCCGAGCTCGCGTTTCGGAAGATCCGTCATATATGCCCCCTCTAGACTTCGCGCCCGGGAGGGTAGCCCCACTGAACAATTCGGGTCAAGGGAGAGGAGAGTTCGTACAGAGTACGCCCCGATCTTCCCGGAGGGAGGAGAAGTGCCATGCCGAGAGCGCTGAATGCTTCACGGCGCCGAAACCTACTGGATCGACTTTCAGTGAGATTCCACGACCCGGAGCGACAACACGAGGTTCGGGGCGGCTCCACCATAACGCAAGTATTTTCATGCACTTCAATCCCGACTTGCGGCTCGACGGCGGTGCGTCAAAGTGCTGTCGATTGCGCACGGTTGCAGCCCGTTGGTGACACTCCCAGTGACATCGCGGGAGAGTCTCCGGAAGTTTCGAGGCGGCTGTCGACAGGAAAAAATGATCACGGTACCCGCTCGCGGCCCAGTCCTCCAATATGGCCCATGCTCCTTGATTCACGTTGGGATGCTGAGGCGTCATGTTGGTCAGGAAGAACATGTGCACGATGGCCGTGAGGGAGCGGTTCATGTCCGAGCGCGGAACCATGTGCCCCCGGTCGAAGTCGCATCAGGGCGCCGGAGCTCCCGGCGTTGCCTTGACACCCGCACGCACCTTCTCAGCGAACTACGCGGTCGGCTCGAAGGACCAGCGGCTCTGGCAACGTGATTCCGAGCGCTCTTGCGGTCTTGAGATTGATGACGAGCTCGAATCGCGAGGGTTGCTCCACGGGTAAGTCGCTCGGATTCGTGGGGATCAAAATCTTGCCGAGATAGGCGCCCGCGCGGCGATACATGGCGGGAAGGCTCGGCCCGTACGCCAGGAGGCCACCAGCGTCCACGAACTCACTGGCGCCGAAAATCGTTGGCACCCTGGCTCGGCTAGCGAGATCGACGATCTGTGGCAGGTGGCTCAACGTCTCGGGCCCTCCCGGAACGATGATCGCCTCTGCCCGCTCGGCGGGCGGTCCTGCGAAGAGGCTCCCAGGAGCATCCCCCTCCTGAAGGGCATAGGGCTGGATTTTCGCGCCCGTCTTGGCGGCGGCGAGTTGGAGGTTCGTCAATTCCACGCGGCTCGTTGGGCCTGCGTGATAGAGGACGGCCACACGCGAGAGTGTTGGACGAAGCTCTTTCAGTAACTTCAACCAGCTTTGGGCCAATTCCGTCGACGAATAGGTGACGCCTGTGATATTGCCGCGGGACTCCTCCCGGCGTGCGACCGCGTCCGCCGCGACCGCGTCCGAGCCGACCATGACGATCGGGATCGTGCTCGTGGCCTGCCTCGCCGCCTGGATCGCCTGGTTTCCGACGGCGAACACGATGTCGACTCTGAGCTGTACGAGCTCAGCCGCGAGTTCTTGGAGCCGATCGGCCCGCCCGTCGGCGGACCGGTACTCAAAGGCGACGTCCCGCGGATAACCGACGAGGGCTTGTATGACGAGCTCTCGATAGGGAGCAATGACCCGGCCCGAGTCGAGCCAGCCCACCCGGTACGTCTTCCTGCGCGGCTGGGCGTCCGCGGCCGACGTCGCCACCGGCTCGACGCTACCGGAGACCACCGCGGCGGCCCTGGATGGGGGAGGCGCAGGCACCGAACGCGATGTTGCCCGCGGCGCTTCTGACGCCGCCCCCGGCCGCGTGGCTGGCGGGGCCAGCCCGACCATGGGCTCCGCGCGCGTCCCGGCGGCGGGAGCATTCGGTCTCGGGGGCGTGCGCGCCGGCGCTAGCTCTGCTGCTGTGGGCGGCGCCGATTGCGCGAGCGGGAGCGGAGACGTCGGCCGCGGTGTCGCCCGCACCGGCGGCGACGGCACGACCGCGGGCTCTGGGCGAGTCACCGTGACAGGAGCACTCGCAGGAGGACTGGGGGTCGTGCGGGCTTCGACCGGCGCTTGCGGCGTCGCCGGCGGCACCGACTGCGCGAGCGGGGTCACCACCGACGCCCGCGGCGCGAGCAACCCCCAGGCCACGAGCACGGAAATCGACGCCGCAAGGGCGATGCCGCCCCCGATCGCGACTGGTCGCTTCCATCCTGTCGCCGAGCCGTTCGGCTCCCCCCAGAGCCCGTTGAGTATCTCGTGCATCCATGGCCGCAGCTCCGGCTCCTTGGCGAGCGCCTGCGGGATGATGCGCTCCACCGAGCCGAGAACACCGCTTCGGCGGCGCAGCATTGTCGGGAGCTCCGTGAGGTGCTTCGCAAGGACGGCCTCGCGCGTCGCTGCCTCGAACGGCGGCCTGCCGTAGAACATCTCGTAGAGGATGACGGCGAACGCGTAGATGTCCGTCTTCTCGGTCGTCGGAGCCCCACGGATCTGCTCGGGCGCGAGGTACTCGGCGGGCGGCCCCGAGGCCAGGACACTGTCCAGCGCCAGCGCGTCTCGTAGGCCGGCCAGCTCCACGTCCATCAGCTTGATGCGTCCGTCCGCGAGCACCATTACGTTGCGGGGGCGGAGCGCGCCGTGAACGAGGCCCATGTTGTGAAGCGACTCCAGGGAACCGCCGAGGTCCAGCGCCAATCGTTGCGCGGCGCCACCGTCGAGCGGCTTGGTCCCCGACAGCATCGCGCTCAGGCGACGACCCTCGACGAGCTCCATCACCGCAAAGAGCCGGCCGGGCTCGGCCTCACCCACCTCCAGCACGCGGACCAGTCTCGGATCGGCCGTCGACCCGGCGATGAGCGACCGGGCCCTGCTTTGGACCGCCCGTGCGACGCCGGGTATGGCGGCAAGCCCGCGCGGCAAGAACCGGATCGCGACTCGCTGCGCGGTAACCCCGTCCTCGGCGAGACACACGGTCCCGAAGGCGCCGGACCCTAGCTCACTGACGATCCGGTAGCGGTCCTGAACGCGCAGCCCGATCGTAACGCGCTCGTCCGCCCCGACGAGCGGCACGGCGGGTGGAACCACCCGGCCCTTCTGCGCGTCACTACTCATGCTTGATCCCTCGGCGGAGTCGATGTTCCCCTCCGCGGGCGGCTCAGAAGGGAATCTTCAGCCGCTGGGCGACTTCGCGATGGATGTCGTAGTCAAAGTCGTTCGAAACGACGATCTCCTTGTACTGAATGGACGCCAGGATGTCCTTCCCTTCTGGCGCCCAGTTGAGCTTGAGGAGCGCCCGCTGGATCTTCGTGACGACGCTCCGGTAGAGCCGCGGATGAACCGCAAAGGCCTGTGGCGCGACCTCCTCGGTCCGCCCCAGAATGACGAGTCGCTCGCGCTGTCCCGGATCCAGCGCGTTGAAACTCCTGGGCACCCCGCCCGCGGCCGCCACCTTGCCGTCGAGGACTGCCCGATAGGCAGATTCGTGGGAGCCCGTGTAGATCGTCTCGACCTGGTCCGGCGCCACGCCGGCGCGGGCAAGGTAGCCCTGCACGAGGAGCGTCCCGCCGATCGCGTCGGGGGCCGAATAGGCGATTTTCTTCCCGAGCAGCTCTTTGGGCGACTTCGCCCCGTCCTCTTTGAGCGTGACGAGCAGACCGGCGATCCGGGTGGTGTCGCGAGCAATCGCCACATACCCGAGCCGCTTGCTCGCCTGGATGTACGTCAGCGGGTTTCCCCACCAGATGTCGAACCGTCCTTCGAGGACGCGCTTCTGAAACTCCTCGATCGACGGCGCCGTCTCGAACGCAAACGCGTGGCCCACCTCGCGGTTGAGATATTGGAAGAAGGGCTGCCACATCGCGCGAACCTTCTCCGGCTCCTGCTGCGGCGCGATGCCGAAGATGATCGGCTCCGCGCCATGGGGGTGCGCCAACACGGCGGTGGCGGCAAACAGTACGATGGCAATGCACGCGGTCAAAATCGTCAATGGACATCCACGCATGGTTCGTCCTCCAGAACGGCACGAGGTCGCGCGACGTTCAGGGTCGCAGATAAATGTACCCAAGCTCCTGGAGCTCCATGATCCGGACGACCCCGCCCTGGGGCAGCACCAGCGACTTGGCAGGCAGTTGCTCGGTCGTGATGCTGAAATTCTTCATCGTGTTCCCGCAGGCGCCGAAGGTCATGCCCTGCCCCTGCAGCGTCTCCAGCGTCTGCTTGAGCGCGGCATCCATCGAGCCCTGGACGAACGACTTCAACGCCGGCCCGAAGACCACGAGCTCGAGGGATTCGACGTTCTGCCATCCGCCGACTCCAGCCACGTGATTTCGGATGTTCCCCAGGACGAACTTGGCCTTATCAAGGCCCGCATCGTCGAGCTGGTAGACGACCCGGTGCTTCCGCGCGTTCTCCTTGAGGTGGGATGCATCGGCCGCAACCATCGTCATCAGAACAATGGCGACCACGAAACCTGGAAACCAGCTGCGCCAAACGCTCATTCGACCTCCTCCTCGCGGGTGAGCACCGAGAATACTCCAAGATCCGTGCCACGGACGCGATATCTGAGAGGACGTCCGCCGTCCACCGTCTCGCCCTCGTACAAGCAGAGTTTCCAGGGGATGCGCGCGGGCATCGCGCGGCCCAGCGAACCGGCGACGGCCAAGGAGACTGAAGGTTCTTGCACACAGGGTGCAAGCGCATGCATCGGACATCCCCGGGGGAGACTCCGGTCCGCGCGTCTTGTCGCAAAGAGTCGATGAGCGCGAAGGATCTCGGTCAGCTTGCCGAGGAGCCCGGATGCGGTATCAGCGGGTAGCCGGAAGCCGCGAGGGAGGACGATATGCCCCGCTATGTCAAGATATGCGAGGCCCGACGGCGCTCGATCAGTGGCGGATTCCCGAGTTCGTAACCGTCCGGGGCGACCGGCTTCTGTGGCACGAAGGGCTCGGGAGGGTCGCGCGACCGAAACCAGGCATGCTTGAGGAGTTCCTCGGGCTCGCGGATCAGAGGCATGCCAGAGGGCAGCGACCCGACTGACCTCCGGTGATATTGCCGCCCGGCCGCGCCAAGCTGGTGACGAGCCCGCTCCCAACCGGATCGGCAGCCCAAGTGCGGTGACGAGTTGTATTTGCCACCGTCGATGGGTATCTTCATTGTAGATACCGCACTCAAATGGGGAGGCCCACGAGCATGCGCGTTCAAGTTCAGAAGTGGGGCAACAGTCTTGCCCTGCGCATCCCGAAGCCGTTCGCCGAAGATGTTGGCGTCAGCGAAGGCACGGTGGTCGATGTATCCATTTCAAAGGGACGATTGATCGCGGCACCTGTCGCGCCACGGCGGGCTCGTCTGGAGGATCTGCTTCGGCGCGTTACGAAGCGCAATCTGCACGGCGAGGTGGAAACGGGACCCGCGATCGGCCGTGAGGCCTGGTAGTGCCGCGTCGCTACGTACCGCGGCGGGGCGATATTGTCTGGCTCTCGTTCACGCCGCAGGCAGGGCATGAGCAGGCCGGCCGCCGACCCGCGCTCGTGTTGTCCCCGTCGGCGTACAACCGCAAGGTTGGCCTGGCCCTGTTTTGCCCCATAACGAGCCGCGTCAAGGGATACCCTTTCGAGGTGACAGTCCCCAAGGGCCTTTCGGTAGCCGGGGTCGTTCTGGCCGACCAGGTGAAGAGCCTGGACTGGCGAGCGCGGCGCGCAGAGTTCGTCGACCGTCTTCCTGATGCGGAGGTCAGCGGAATTCTGAGCTTGGTGATGGCGCTCCTGAGCGAAGGCGACGCATGATTGTTGGTCAACGAAGAACCCGGTGCCGGCGCCGAACTGAGAAGCAGTGTCAGCTGAGACAATGCGCGGTCTCGACCATGCGCAGTACGGCCGCTGCATCCACCCGGCGCCGAAACCAGACGACCAGCGCCTCCGGGGGAAGGTCTGCTTCGGCACAGTTCCGGCTCTCGTCGATGCAGAGGATCAGGTTTGACAAACGAGCGGCTCGGTACATGGAAGCGCTCGTAGTCCTCCCCACTACCTCCACATCCGAGACCCTTTCGAACCCCAGGACGCTCGAGTAGAACGCGGTCGAGCGCTCCATGTTCTCAATCGTCATCCCGACGGCGCCGACCGCCCGAATCAGCCCGGCTGGCTGCGCGTCCAGGGCCCGTTCGGGCGGAACCCCGAGGCCAACCGCGAGGAGAACCAGGACCCCCGCGAGCATCCGTTTCGGCGTCCTCATGACTTCTCCGGTCTCTTCCGGGCGCCGCGTTACTTGAGCCGCTCGAGCAAGTGATCCCCGACGCGGAGCGGGCTGCCATAGAACCCTCCCCTAAGCTCCGCGAGCGGAGCGACCAGTCAAACGAGCCAGCGAATCAGCCGCGCGAGACGGTTACCGCCTGCAGCCGCCCGGTCAAGCGGAGGCGCCAGGAACGCGTCCACACCGAAGCTGCGGCCGGCGTCCGTCAACAGGAAGAGGACCGGGAACATGATCAGCATCGTGTAGGTCCAGCCCCACTCGTGTGGCACGCTCAGGATGCCGATCGTGATGTTGGCGGCCATACCGATCGCCACCACGGAGGCGAGCCGTGTGCCGAGCCCGAGGATCAATGTCGCGCCGATGAAGGTCTCGGTGATCAGCACCATCCATCCGAAAAAGGTCCAGTGCGGGATCATGACGTTGACCAGGAAGCTCTTGTGGGCGGCCACGGTGGGATATTGGATCTGCTGCTGGACCCAGTACCAGAGCCCGCCACCGGACTTCCGGCCGAAGTCGTCCGACGGCACCTTCCAGCCCGACTGTTGCCACCAGAGGTAGCCGTAGAGGATGCGCGCCAGCCCGAGAGGCCAGAGCGGCGCGATCGCCCGGAACCAATCAGCGCGGCTTTGCTCCCTTCTCGGTGTCTCCTGGCCGTTTCGAAGGGACTCGGTCATCGGCGTTTGGGTCTGTAGTGTTGTCGGCATCGCCTTACCCTCCAGGCCTCGCGCTTCAGTGGGCGCGGGCGCCGTAAGTACACCGGAAAATGCAGGGCTGCAAGTTGTCGTGATGAAGCTTGGCGCAAAGGACCCTCTGCAACCCTTGACTGGCCACGTATAGCTGGGCCGCAGCGAGCATGCCGAGGAGCGGCGCGATGATGTAGATCCAGAGCGCCGTCCACACCTGGGCGTACATTCCCGAGCCCACGGTGCGAGCGGCGTTCATGCGTCGAGCATCAGCCGCAAGACTCGGGAGAGTTTTTCGCGGCTCACGATCGACAGGAGCCGGCGCTCCCCGCCCCCGGGCTGATCCATCGCCTCGAGGTGCTCGCGAAACTCCGGCCGGTTCCGGATGAACCAGTTCAGGCGGCGCTTGAAACCGGGGAGCCGGTCGACAACAGCCGGCTCCAGGGTCTCCACCGCGAGCAACGGAATGAGCCCGACCAGGGAACGCACTTTCATGTACTGGCGCTCGACGGTCACAATCGTGTCAAGTCTTACTGGGGCGCGAACGTCTCAGCCGGCGGCAAGCTCATGCCAGGCGCGCACCGTCTCGGCGACAGACCACGCTTGCGCAATACACCCGCGCGGGGCAAACGGCGAATCGCCATCGAAGATCTCGGCGACGGACCCGAGCCCGTAGTCGCCGAGGTGATGGGCCATTGGCGAGAGAAAGGAACGCGCCACCTCGGCGTTGCCGTACACCTTGAAGTGTGCGAGCGCGAACGGGCCGAGGAGGAATGCCCACACCGTGCCCTGATGATAGGCGCCGTCGCGGTGCCACTGATCGCCACCGTAGTGGCCCTGGTACTTCGGGTGGCCCGGGGCGAGACTCCTGAGCCCGGAGGACGTCAGGAGATGGCGGGCGCACGCATCGACGATCTGGCGCTGGCGTTGGGGCGAGAGCGGGCTCTCGCGGAGCGAGACCGCGAAGATCTGGTTCGGCCGGAGTTCGTCATCGTTTGCGTCGGGCGAGTCGATGACGTCGTAGCAGTATCCGGTGCGCTCATTCCAGAAACGATCGAATCCAGCTTTCACGCGCGCGGCCAGCTCGTCCCACGGCTTGGAAGGCTGCGTCAGCCGCTTTGCGAAGCCGGCCATGGAGCGGAGCGCGTTGTACCAGAGCGCGTTGATCTCGACGGCCTTGCCAGTCCGTGGCGTGACGATCCAGTCACCAACCTTGGCGTCCATCCAGGTGAGCTGGACGCCGGGCTCGCCCGACCTGAGGAGACCGTCGGCGGAATCTTCCTTGATCCCGTACCGCGTGCCCTCACGGTGGAACCGCACGATCTCTTCGAGCACGGGGAACAGCTCTTTGAGAAGCCCGTCGTCAGCCGTCGCCGCGTGATAGGCCCGGATCGCCTCGAAGTACCAGAGGGTCGCGTCCACGGTGTTGTACTCCGGCGCCTCGCCGGCGTCGGGAAACCGGTTCGGCAGCATGCCGTGGTCCACGAACCGGGCGAACGTCGTGAGAATCCGCCGGGCGATGTCCGCGCGACCGGTCGCCAGCGCCAGTCCCGGCAGTGCGATCATCGTGTCGCGTCCCCAGTCGCCGAACCAGTGGTAGCCGGCGATGACGGTCATGCCGTCAGGGTCCGCGGGAGTGGGCCGTCTCGCAACGAACTGGTCGCTGGCGAGCACGAGGTGCTTGATCCAGTCGGGGGCCGTCCGCGCCTCGGGGCGGGCGCGCTTCCAGGCGTCGACTAACCCCTCTTCGTGTTGCGCCCGCCGCTCCCACGCCTGCTCGCCTTCGAGCGCGGGCGACGACTCGGTCGATAGCACGAGGGTCAGCGCCTCGGCGGGCGCGAGTGAAGCGGAGAACGTCCCGGCGTGCAGATGATCCTCGATCGCGTCGAGCCCGCGCTCGCGCTCACCGGGAAGGTCGAAGTCCCGATACCAGGTATGCGCGACCTGCGTTTCCGCGCCATCGGCCAGCAACCAGAGCGGCGTGGCACGGTCGAACGCCTTCACGCGGAGCCCGTGCGTGACGGGTGCCACGTCCATCTGCCAGCCGTCGCCGCGTGTGGACCCGTGATAGTCGCGGTAGTTCACGAACACCTTGAGCTTGAGTGCGAGACGGCCGCGTGCCCGCAGTACACGATAGCGGACGTACGTCGTGTTGAAGCCCTGCTCCATCCAGACACGCTTTTCGATGAGCGCGTCGGCGACCGCGTAGGTCCACACCGGTGTCGTCCCTTCAAGGGTGAAGCGCTCGATCATCCGGTACCCGTGGGGGTCGATCGTGTTTCCGGCCCAGCGGTTGGCGAAGAGCGGTAGCGCCAGACCTTCGTACTCCGCGATCTCATCCACCTTGCTGCAGAGAAGGGTGCGACCGAGCGGTGGCTTGAGCGCGGCGACGAGGAGTCCGTGGTACCGCCGCGTCAGGGTGCCCGCCACCGTCCCCGAGGCGAATCCGCCGATCCCGTTGGTACAGAGCCACTCCCGGCGTTCGGCCGACGCCAGATCGCCGCAGATCTCTCGCCCCCAGTCGATGATCACTCGCGGCCCTCCTTCAAGGTCCCCCTTGAACACTCCCGTCACCCCGTTCGACACGCCAGCGCGGCGCGCGGGTTCGTGGTCAGGCAATCGGGACGAATCGATGCTCGTGCGAGACGTTTCCCAACTGCAGGATGACACCTCGCTGGTCTCGCTCGGCGGTTGCCGTCTTCTTCTTCATCAACGGCTCGGCGACGAAGGGCGCGCAGAGCGCCACCGCGCCCGCCGAGGAAGCGCAGACCGCCCGCACGTAGGCCGTGAAGGCTCCGCGTTCAGGGCGCGTGTCTCGCCGCGCGCAGCGCGGTGGAGAGAAACGCATAGCCCGCGCGTACGGTACCGAGAAGCGTGCCAGAAACCTTGGAGCGACCCGCGAGTCGAGCTGTATGCGACACCGGCACTTCGAGGATCCGCGCGCCGAGCACCGCGGCCTTGACCACCATCTCCACAGGCCACCCGAATGCGCGGTCTTGCATGTCGAGGCGCCGCAGCAGGTCCACGCGGACGGCGCGTAACGGGCCGAAGTCCGTGATCGGCACGCGCCATCGCCAGGCCACGAACCGCGCGACGAGCCGAGTGCCGGCCGCCGCATGCATGGGATGACGCCCCACCAGTTTCCGCGCGCCGAGCACCAGGTCCGCGCGGCCGGTGAGGACGGGATCCAGCACCAGCGGGATCTCCTCCGGTCGCTGACTGCCGTCCGCGTCGAGGAACACAGCGACGCCAGCGTCGAGCGGGAGCGCGGTGACCCCAGCGAAGCAGGCAGCTCCGTAGCCGCGCCTCGGCTCACTCACCACACGGGCTCCCGCATCACGGGCGACAGTGGCCGTCGCGTCGGTGGAGCCGTTGTCCACGACGATCACCTCGGCGATGATGTCACGCGGCGTTCGGCGAACAAGATCGCCGACGACGGCGGCCTCGTTCAGCGCGGGTACGATCAGGACCGCCTTCATCCTGCTCTGGCCCGGGCGCGCACACTCGGAAGCCATCCGAAGGCCGCGCGGAGCTTTACGGCGCCGGCGATCGCCAGCGGCGCCGCTTCCACGAGCCTGGCCCACACCGGGATCGTCCACGGTTCGGACAGGAAGAAGCTGTACGCGAAGCCCACGGTGCCGGTGAAGGTGATCAGCGGGACGGAAGGTGTCACCGCCAAGAACGGGACGAGCCACACGACGTACCACGGAAAGACATTTGCGCCGAGCACGATGACGCCCGCCACCATTGGCACGGTCCGCACGGCAAGGCCGCCGGCTTGCCCCCGCGACGCGACGACGACGATCCAGGCGGCGGTCGCCGCGAGCGCCAGCAGCGGCTCGTTCACGAAGGTTCGCACAAGGCCGGGATTGAAATACTCGGCAGAGACGTAGCGCCAGATCGGCGTGATTGGCCAATAGTCAAGTCCGCCCGCAGCGATCGTGCCCGCAACGACGACGGTCCCGAACAGCGCGTACACCGATAACCGGCGCCGACCGGGCAGCAGCAGGAGCAGCGCGGCGGGATAGAGCTTCACGAGGGTGCCGATGCCCAGCAAGATGGCCGCGAGGCCGTCCCGGCGCCGGGCGGATGCCAGCGCCGCGGCGGTGACCGTCGCGAGCACCAGCGCATCCAGGTGGCCACTTCCCCAGATCTCGACGAGGAGCAGCGGGTTCCACGCGTAGATCGTGAGCCGGCCGAGCGGTATGTCGAGCGTCCGAAGCAGGAGGGCGAGTGCGGCGAGGGCGAGCAGCTCGGCAATGCCGAGCGCGAGTTTCATGGCGAGTACGTCGTCGGGCGCGAACCGGTACACCACGCGAAAGAACGCCAGCGCGACAGGAGGGTACACGGTGCGCCACGTCGAGTGGTTCAGCCTCGGGTAGATGTTGGGGTCGCGCAGTCCCGCGACCTCGGGAGCCACTGGGGCGTAGGCGTAGGGATCGATCCCGACGCTGGAAACCCGGGCGTCCCAAACATACCGGTAAGCGTCAGTGGAGAGTGAAGGCACGGCCGGAAGCAGGAGCATGCGGCTCAGGACACCGACCGTCAGGATCACCACGACGGTGACCCGGCCGCGGAGCTGAGCCGTCACGAGTGCGCCGCACGCGTAGGCCAGCCACGCGAGGGTAAAGAGCGCCAGGAACGTGCGCGGCGCCAAGACGAGGTTCGACACCCGCGCTAGCCCCCAGCACGTGGCGCCCAGCGCCAGACCTGAGCCGACCAACAGAAGGACTGTGCTCGCGCGCTCGGTCGTTGGCGACGCGCAGAGCCATCTCGTAACGTCGCGAACGGTCAGCACGCCAGGGTAGACTCGCATCGATGGTCCGAGAGCCGAGGGTCGGGCGGAGGGAGGGAGGCGCCATGCCGTTCGGAGGCCGAGCGATCCGCTGGTCGATGATCGTCGGGACGTTGCTGGGTGGCATCGGCATCGGCGCGACCGGCCACCGTCTCGCCGCGGCGCCGCCTTCGTTCACCGAGGCCCCGCTTCTGCGCACCGACCTGGCGGGAATCGACAACTACGAGCTGATCGTCTCCCGGCTGGAGACCGCCCCAGGCTGGTCGCATGGCCGGCACTATCACGCTGGCCACGAGATCGTATACGTGCTGGAGGGCAACGGCGCGCTGGTCGCCGATGGAAAGCCGGAGCAACGCCTGCAAGCCGGTACGATATCGTACGTGCCTTCGGGGCAGATTCACGCCGGACGCAACACGAGCCGGACGGAGGCGTTGAAGTTCCTCCTGTTCCGGATCCATGTGAAGAGCCAGCCGATCTCGATCGAGCTGAACTGACCGCCGACATGGCGTCGGTCCGCGACCACTACGACACGGTGCTGTCGGAATACTATTCGCGCATGTTCGGCGAATTCGACGCGAAGGTCGCCGAGCAGCCGGACGGCTGGCGCTTCCGCAAGGGCGTCTACCGTAAGTTGCGGCTCACCCCCGTCGAGCGGCACCAGGCCCCGGCTGGGATGGTCGCGCTCGTCGGTGTTTCTGTGGGCCAGCGCCGTTCCTAGGTCGCGAGCTGTCCTCGTCAGCGCCGACACGGTTGGATGGCCTCGGGCCGGGGCACCACCTCGGGCCGAGCGAACACGGCGAGGTATCCGTCTGCCGGCGCCAGCGAGAGGAAGTCGATCTGACGATAGCCAACTGCGCCTAGCTCACAGCGGAGCAGCACCGGGGGCGTGCCGTGCTCTCGGGTGGGCTTGTCGTTGTCGATGACCGCCACCCGGCCGCTTGGCGACAGGGCCGGGCGCAGCCGGTAGAGGAATTCGTACGGATGCTCGATCTCGTGATACATGTGCGCCAGGAGCGCGAGGTCGACCGATTGCTCGGGAAGTCGCGGATCGGCCGGCGTGCCGTGCACGAGGGTCACTCCGGCGACGCCCTCGTGTGTGAGCCGGGCCGCCAGGCGATCGAGGTAGGGCTGCGAGACATCCTCGGCGTAGATCGTCGCGCCGTGTCCCAAACGCTTCGCTAGCCGCACCGTGTAATAGCCATCACCGGCACCGATGTCGGCGACTCGCATCCCAGGCGTGACGCCCAGCCGGTTCATGACTCGCTCTGCCTCGCGGTGCCGGTCGCGCTCCGCCTCGGTTGAGTAGGCGGGTGAGATGATCGGCGCCACGGGGCGATCGACCGGTGGGAAGCGCGCCGGTTGTGCGCTAGGAGCGCCGACGCCGTAGAACGCAGCCGCCCAGGCCGCGACGACGACGCGAGCCGGTCGGATCCACTTCCCGCGACGCCCCGCTTCGACGACACACCGCGGTGCGTCGCGAGCGCCGTGAGCGGCGAGATCATCCACGCGAGTTCTCTCGCCGCCGTGCCGCCAGCAGCACCCCGACGATCGTCATGCTGTCGACGATGTCGCCATCCAGTACCATCTGGAGCACCGTGTCGAACGGAAAGGCGCGAACGTCGATGAACTCCGTTTCGTCGGGGGTCGTCTCCGTGTTGTCGAGGCCGTCGGCCAGGAACAAGTGCGCCGTCTCGTCGACCACGCTCTTGCTCGTGTGATACGTGCTCACGTGCACAAGATGCCGTGCCCGATAGCCGGTCTCCTCAGCGAGCTCCCGCTGAGCCGCCTGCTCGAGAGTCTCACCCGCGTGCACACCCCCGGTCGGCATCTCCCAAGTCGGACGTCCGGCTACGTAGCGGTACTGCCGGACGAGCAGGACCGTGTCGGGATCGACGAACGGCAATAGACCGACGCAGTGACCGCAGGACACCACGCCATAGACTGTGGTCCGGCCGTCGGGCAGCGCGACGAGGTCCTCGCGCACCGAGATCCACTTGTTCGCGTAGACAGGCCTCGACAACAACGTCCGCCACGCAGTCTCGCTCTTGCTGGTCACCGTCGCCAGCTCGCCAGGAAGCGACGCGTCTGGCACGCCGTGGTCGTGTTGTCGGCGTCGAGTATCGCCCGCAGCCGTTCGAGGTCGTCGGGCGTGTCGACATCGAACCACGACGGCAGGCAGGCGGCCCGCAAGCCTGCGGCAGCAGCGCGACGCAGCGTGACCGCGAGCACGTCCGACGTGCTCCACGGCACGGCGTCGAAGAGCTCGCGATGCGCGAGACGCACGCCGATCAAGTAGTATCCACCATCCTCTGTCGGCCCGAGTATGACATCAGGCCCCGGTCCGCTCAGGGAGTGCACCGCTTGCTGCAGGAAGTCGCTGGGGAGGTTGGGCGTGTCGCTGTCCACGGCGATGGCGCCGGCGTGGCCGGCAGCGAGCAGGCACGCGAGCGTCGCGTGTAATCGCGCACCGAGGTCGGGGCCGTGCTGCGCGACGAGGGAAAAGCCCGGCGCGAGGTCGTCGAACTCGGCGCGCGCATCGTCCGGAGTGTAGGCGATCACCGGTTGCGCGTCCACGAGCGCCCCCACCGCAGCGATCTTGTCGAGCAGAAAGCACCGGTAAAGGGCAGCGGCTTCCGTCGCGAGCAGCGGGGGGCAGAGCCGGGTCTTCACGGTTCCGGGTCGGGGCGCCTTGGCCATGATCGCGACTGCGACCTCCTTCGAGGCCGATGACACGGCTCAGATGCTCCAGAGGCGTCCGCAACCTCGACACGGGTCGGGAGGTGTATCGCTCTCGAAGTCGGTGCGGAATCGCTGATAGCGGTCGCCATCCCAGATCGTCTCGAAGCGCTCCGTGAACGCGTTCCCCAGGATCAGCCCGCGATAGTCCTTCGCCACCCATGGTGAAATGCAACATGGTAGGACGTTGCCGTTGGCGGTGACGTACGCGAGCGTCCACGGACGCTGACAGCCCGCCCAGTGACGCGCACCGTCGCCATTGCCGTGCAAGCTGGCGAGCGGGGTAGTTAACCCCGAGGCACGCATGGCGATCCCCTGGCGTGTCGCGAGCGCATCTGCCTCGGCGAGCAGCGTCTGCTCGCGCTCTCGAAGCCTACCGTGCAGCGCATTGGCGTCCGTGGCGAGCCCGAGCCCGTTGAAGACTAGACGCTGCACATAGACTTCGAGGACGCCGAGATCGGCGGCGAGCTGCACGAATGCTGGGAGCTCCTCGACGTTCGCCCGCGACGCCGTGAACCACAGCGACACCCGCGGGGTCGTCCGGCCCATCTCGCGCTGGAGCGCGACGAGATGCGCGACGTTCGTCTTCACGCGCTCGAAGCGATCGACGCCGCGGAGCTTTCGGAAGGTCTCCGCGGTCGCCGCGTCCATCGACACGCGGTACTCGTCGAGCCCGCTCTCGACGAGCCGGATGGCGCGTGCGGGAGTCAGCCCGATGGCGTCGGAATTGAACAGCACGGCGGCGACACGTGTCTTGAGGTACGAGACGATGTCGAAGATCTGGGGGTTGAGCAGGGGCTCCCCGATGCCGTGCAGCACGACGCGATCGAGGGCCGGGAACTGTTCGGCGATCATCCGGACACGCTCGAGCGTCAGGTCGGCCGGCGGCTCCAGTGTCTCGAACGTTCGGATGCACGTCTGGCATTTCGAATCGCACCGGTTGGTTGTTTCCAGGTACAGCGAGCGCGGCAAGGCACCCACGACCGCCGGCCGCGATGGCTGAGTCATGGTCAGAGCCCCGAGACTACGGTCGTGCAAGCGCTGCCCACCTTCGGAAGATCCTGACGGGCGGCGCGCTCCCAATCGAGAACGATCCGGTCACCGCGAGCGAACGAGCAGTAGGGGTCCGCGGCGTCGGCCCGCCCAGTCAGCGCCCGGCGACCGGCACAGCCGCCGCGGCACGGACAGCCCACGCAGGCCGCCGGCGTGCGTCGCGCATCGACAAACTCGTCTGCCTCCAAGATGCCCGGGCCGGCGCGCTCGAGATCAGTGATCGTGAGGCGGCTGCCTGGCCAGTACGTGCAGGGCATGACTCGACCGTCGGGCGCGATGCGGACGGTCGACCGGCCGCAGCCCGGGCCCGTGAAGTCATCGAGCCCGAGCACGCCGGCAAGCACCGGCTCGGTGGTGGCGATCAGGCGGGTGGCCGCGGCCAGACCGCGGAAACCGTCCCAGAACTCCTCGTAGGAGAGCGTGAAGCGGTTCGTCCTCGATGGTTGGTAGACGTTGACGCGGAGGTTCGCGCCGAAGTCAGCCGCCACGCGAGCCAGCGCAGGCAATCGAAGGTAGTTGATGGTCATCATGACGGCTGTCACGGTGACGGGCACTCCAAGTCCAGCGCAGCGCTCCAGCGCGGCCACCACCGTGCGCCAGTTACCGGCCCCGCGGAACGCATCGTGCTCGCGCTCAGTCGGAAAGTCCAGGGACAGCTCTACACTGTGAAAGCGCGTGAGCTGCGCGTCGGCGAGGGCGTCGATGCTCAGGCCATTGGACGTGATGCTCGTCTTGATGCCACGCGCCGCGAGGTCGTCGAGAATGCCTCGGTACTCCGAGTGCAACCCGTTCTCGCCGACACCGAGGTTCATCGAGCCGACCGTCACGGCATCGCACACCGTCCGAACGTCAGAGCGCGTGAGCTGTTCCACGACCATGTCTGGACGGTAGCAGTGCGCACAACGCAGATTGCATTCGTTGGTGAGCCCAATGCCGACCGAAAACGCTATCGCCAACGCAGCCTCCCGCCTTGCCTTCGCTACCACCTGCGATCGGCCGAAGATGTCACAGGGATGTTAAATTGTCGAGACGTTGGCCGGCATCGAAGCGCGGCGCCGACGGAAGAGCAGGCGCCGGGCGAACCCCAGCACCATTTGGTCGTGTCCGACTATCTGACCCGGCTCCCCTGACGATGAATCAGAATCGCTGGAGCGCCATGCCCCGCGCCTCTGTCCGGTGATACCGGGGTCCAAAACTTCACGGGACGCGGTGACCCGCCTCGGTGTGGCCAGCGGGCGAAAGGGCGGCCTCCCGCAGCTCGGCGTCGACGGCGGCCGAGTGGTCGATGCCAAGGAAGATGCGATCTGTCGGACGCCGCCACCGGTCGGCCCCCTTGTCGGCCGGAAACTCGACGAGCTCGAGAGGATGCCCGTCGGGGTCGTTGAAGTGGACCGTCCGAATGCCGGCCGTTTCCGGATTCCAGTCGGCTTGGGGCGACGACACGGGCTGGACACGGTGGCGGCGCAACCAGAGGTATGCCTGCTCGATGTCGTTGACGACGATCGCCACCCGCTGAAGCGAGCGGCCGGCGGCCGGATCCTCGATCAGCTCCATCAGCTCGTCCCCGAGGCGCATCCATACCATTCGCACGCGTGAGCCCGGCCCTGGCAGCTCGTAGTCAGACATCTTCTCGAAGAACAAGTATGCCAACATATGATGCGCTGCCGCCGCACTCAGCCAAGTTCAACAGCGAGCGGGACAACCCCCCCTTTACCTGACATTTTTCCGTCCGCTCGACGGTAGAATCAAAGCACATTGGGTAGCCGTGAGCGCGAACTGAACGGCCCGCACCGGCTCTCTCCACAGCCTTTCCCTCCCCCTACAGATCGAAAAGCGAGCTGTGGCAGCGGCTCCAGGGGCGGCCTGGGCCGGCCAGTCTGGCATCTTATGTCACGGTGACGGGGCCCGCGGACGGGGCGACCGCCGCCGGAGGGTAGAGTTGCCTATGCTCCTCATCGCCATCCCACGCGCTCCGAAGCTGCGCACGCTGGTTTTGGCCAGCGTCGGCGCCCTGCTCTTGCTGTTCGCTCTCTACTACTACTCGCAGGAGCTCGACTCGCGATTCTATCCGCGTTCCGGGCGGAGCTTCCTTGCCTTCGCGCACTATCTGGTGGGCGACTACGCGAAGGCGGCGCGTCTCTACCGGCTCGACCTGGCCGTCGGCTTCCGTGGGCACGCGCCCGAATGGTGGGTCGCGTTTCTCGCCGGCGACCTGCCGAGGGCCGAACAGCTCGTCAGGCGAGAGCTCGCGCGCACCCCCAACGATCCTGAGGTCCTGCTGAGCCTCGCCGAGATCGCCCTCGCCGATCGGCGACTGCCGGAAGCCCTCGAGCTCGCGGGCAAGGTGCTCGAGCGTCGCCGCGACGACTACGACGCCCTGTTCGTGACGGCGCTCGCGCATGCGAGCGCCGGGGCGCCGGGCGAGGCGATCGCGGCGATGAATCGCGCGCTCCGCTACAACCGAACGGAGAGTCGCAAGACCGTCTTTCTGGCGACGCTGGAGCTGACAGGGGAGCTGCACGGTGATCCGGCGGCGTCACCCTGCCTGCTCGCCCATCTCCATCGATACCTGCGGATCTTCGACCCGTCGCACGCCCGGATCGCCGAGCGATATGCGCACGCGGCCATCGCGCGCGGCGACCACGCCGACGACGCGTACGTGACGCTCGGGGTGATCTTTGCCAAAACCGGCCGCCGCCGAGCTGCGCTCGACGCGTTTCGGAGCGGTGTGGCCGTCAATCCTCGGAACGTCCATGCGCTGCGGGGCGCGGCACGCCACCACTCCGAGCGCGGCGAGATCGCGGAGGAGTATCGGTTCCTCAAGCAATCAGCCGAAGCGGCGCCCGACGATCCCCTCGTCGTGAACGACTACCACGGATTTCTCACGGGAAAGCTCGGCGACTATCCGCAGGCGCTCGCACTGGAGCGCGCAGCGATCGCTCGCGATCCGAGCGACAGCGAGGCCTGGTGGCGGCTCGGCACGGTGCACTCGTATCTCGGAGATCATGACGCCGCCCTGCTCGCGCATCGCCGGGCGTCCGGCCTGGCGCCCACCAACCTGACGTTTCAGGACAGCATCGCCCAGGAGCTGGTTCTCCTAGGTCGCCTGGACGACGCTCAGGCAACCTACGAGCAGTCGATCAAGGCCCATCCGGGCCGGCCGATCCCGCGCGCGGGCCTCGCGACGGTTTACGCCAAGCAGGAGCGCTGGAAGGACGCGCGCAGGGAATACGAGATCGCCTATGCCCTCGGCGGTGCGGACCTCGAGATGCTCGTGAACCTCTGCCAGGTCTATCAGGCGCTGCTCGACAACGAGCGCGCCTTCAACTGCCTGTCCACAGTCCTGACACGTGACCCGGACAACGTCCGGGCGCGCGTGCTGCTCGAGCACGCCGGCGCCGCATTGAAGGCGCAGCGGTAACATGCTGGCGGGTCTGCGCGCTCTGCTCGGCGCATTTCGTGCAACCATCGTGCACGTGGCGCTCGGCAGCCTGGCCGGCTGGGCGGTGTGGGCGCAGTTCGTCTATCGCGTGCCCAACCGCTTTCTCGCCATCCTGCTCGGCGCGCTGACGGCAGCCAGCGTCGGGCTCACCGTGGTCTCGTGGATCGCGGCGGTGTTCACGGCCCTGAAGGCCTCGCCCGAGCAGTCGCGTTGGGTAGAGCGCGCCTATCGAGCTTGCGCGCTGACCGTACTCGGCGCGACGTTCTACAGCCTGTACCTGTTCACCAACGGCAAGTTCGACCTGACGGACCCGGTGCCGCATGCCACCACGCTCGTCAGCATTGCGCACGAGGAGACGGTGTTCTGGGGATCGACACCGTTCACCTGGATGACGCTGACATCGTGGCGTGATCCGAACCGCACGGAGCGCGTGCTGATGCGCTGGGACGAGCGCCTTCGGCTGTGGGGTGGACAGCCGGTCATGGTGCTCGAGCGACAGGGCTTCTACGGTGTTCGATGGGTCTCCGCCATCGAGCCGAACGTCGAGGCGCAGAGTCGGGAGATCTTGCGCCTGGCGCCCGACGCGCTTCAGATCTGGAAGGACCTCGCGTTGTTCTACGTTCGGCTCCTGCGCTTCGACGACGCGCGGCGCGCCGCGAGCGAATACGTCGCGCGCGCTCCGCACGATCCAGAGTTCCCTGCGCAGATTGCCTCCGCCATGATGGGTCGCGACCGCTTCGCCGAAATTGCGGCCATCCTCAAGCCGGTGGTGGCGCGGCACGAGCGGATGGACCTCTATGCGTCCTACGGCTACGCCGTCGCCATGCAGGGGCAGCGCGAAGGCTTCAAATATCTCGAGCGGGCGGCGGAGCTGCGACCTGACCACTGGTGGCCTCACTACGCGCTTGGCCACGCGTACGGCGTTCACCGCGACTACCCGCGCGCCGTCGCGTCATTCGAGCGCGCGCTGGCGCTGCGGCCGGGGCTCGCTGATGTCGGACGGCTCTTGCCGGGGCTGCGGCAGCAGGCGGCGGCTCAGCAGCGTACGCCCTGACGCATGGACCACTGACGCCTCCCGGATGCGCGCGGCGCGACGTCTGTGCCGCTGGTTATTTGTGACAGGATTCTCGCACCTTGAGATTACGCTTCTCGAAGCCCGCACCCGCCATCTGCGAGCTTGATGTCGCTATCTTCCTCATCCTCCGTTTCACTGGCATGCGTCGCGAGTCCGTTGCGACCCTCCGCACCCGAAACCTCGCCCTCGGCTGGGGGCTCCGCGGCGTCGTAGTCAAGGGTGGCAAGACGCGCGACATCCCTCTTCCCTCCGTCGTCACGCAGTACCTCGAGCAGTCGTCGAGCAAGTTGTCGCGAAAGAAAACGGCCCACTCACGCCCGACACGCCACTCTTCTGGTCGAGCTGGGGTCGGCCGCGTCAAGGCAAGGCACGCACCCCGATGAGCGGAAAGAATATTTGGCGGCTCTGCAAGACCTACGGCCGGCTGATCGGCTGCTCGCAGCTCGAGCCACGCGATCTTCGCCACGGGGTGGCGATGGAAGTCTACGCGCAGCACCACGACCTCGAGCAGTCGCCCAGCATCCGGAAGGGACGGAAATCCAGCTCGCGATTCCCGCGCGGCGGATTGATGAAAGTACAGGGCGAATCGAGTCCATTCGAGACCGGCTGAGTCCGCCGGGAAGGTGCTATCGTGGAGGCCGTCACAATCGCCGGCCTGAGGAGATGTCCATTGACGTGTCAGGCTGCTGGTCGGCGCGAGCTTGCTTGGAGGGGGGTGAGACTGATGCGGTTCAAGCGGATCACCGTCGA
>Ga0209058_1001083_pt1 | contig 23315 bp, 24 predicted proteins | sample GraSoiAngelo_147_FD_185904 | JGI IMG/M metagenome (GOLD analysis project Ga0209058, IMG submission 185904) | Grasslands soil microbial communities from the Angelo Coastal Reserve, California, USA - 14_1009_05_40cm (SPAdes) (version 2) | ecosystem: Environmental > Terrestrial > Soil > Grasslands ... | reverse complement strand
TCTCGCTCGGGCGTCATTTCGCGTGGCTCCTCGGCCTTGCGGCCGCGGTCGCCGCGTGGCTCGGCACGCTCTAGCAAGAGCGCTCGATCCGACTGACTATCCGACGAGACGGTGCGCCGAGGGCGGTATTGGATCAGTTAAGCGTATGACAGATTAGCGCCAAGGCCACCGGAGGCCGATCGGTGTCCTGACCTCTGCCTCATCGAGGGCGCGGCGCTCTTCCTCGTGCCATAGCTCTTCGCGTACCCCAATGGCTTGCTCTTCTTCTTCGGGAGTGCGGGGCCATCCGATGATCCGGTGCAACGTTCTAGTATCCAGCCTGCCATTACGATGCCTCCCCGCCGTCAGTTGCAGCGCAGTAGCGCGCGTTCATCCACGGTGAATCGAGCGCTCGCGGCTTCATAGCGCGCCTTCGGCGTTAAACAGAGCCTCCTACATCGGGAGCTCGGCGCACACCAGGGCGCCTAGAGACTAGGCACTTCGTACAGACGCACTGGTTGAGCGAAGCCCTTGAGCTGTGCGTCGCCGTGATCGCTGAACTGGATGCCTTTGCCCGCTGCCAGCTGCCGAACGACGTCCGACACCATTATCTGGCCTGGCTGCGCATGATCGCAGATGCGACGGGCCATCTGCACTGCAGTCCCGAAGATGTCGCCTTCTTCCGCAACTGGTTCTCCCGCGTTCAGGCCAATACGGATGCCGAGCACGGCGTCCGAGCTCTCCTGATTGCGCAGGCCTACGGCCTGCTGGATCGCGGCGGCGCAGCTGATGGCACGCGAAGCCGAGGGAAAGGATGCCATGATTCCATCACCGGTGTGCTTGACCTCAGCGCCACCGTAGTTGCGCAAGGCTGTGCGCACGATCTCGTTGTGAGTACGAACGATCTCTTGTGCTGCTTCATCGCCCAAACGCTGGGTTAGCTCTGTCGAGCTCCCTATGTCTGTGAACACTATAGTTTGCAGTCCCTCGCGCACCACGGCAGTGCTAAGCGGCAACTCGCCCCCGGCTAGAAACTCCCTGATGGCCTTGATCAAAGGTTCCACATCACCCAACGCTAAAACGTGTATGTCACCCTCGAGCGGCACGAAGCGGGCTCCCGGAATGCGAGCCGCAATTTCACGACCTTGCTGGAACGGACAGGTTTTGTCGCCGCGACGATGGAGGACGAGGGTGGGTGTCGTGACTTGCGGCAGGAGGTCCGTGGCGACGAACTCGAAAAAGCTTGTCAGGGTCGCGATCGCACCGTCCGCGCTCGCCGCTTGCCTCTGGAACTCTGCGAAACCCTGACGAGCCTCTGGCGGCAAGCCTGGAATGAACATCTCCATCATCGCCGTGGCACCGTAGCCACCCCAATCGGCCTTGATCAGCGCGACGAATCCTTCTATCAGGTCGCGGAAATAGGCTGTAGTGCCATCGTGGTAACAGCCGTACAGCAGTAGATGCGAAACGTTCTCTGGGTTCTGAACTGCGTAGGCGATGGCGATGGGCCCGCCCTGCGAATAGCCCAGCAGGGCGGGGCGACGCAGTCCCAGCGCCTGGATGATCACTTCCAAATCGCGCAGGTTCGCCTCGGGAGAGTAGTCTGAAACGTCTCGGTCCGAGAGGCCCGTGCCGCGCTTGTCGTACCGCACGAGTAAGTGGCTTTCCGCCAGCCGCTGGAAGAAGTCCCGACTAGCGGGAAACCCCCACTCGAGTTCGAGGTGACTGATCCAGCCGGGAATGATAATAAGCGGCGGGCCGGAGCCAACCGTGGCGACGGCCAGATTTATCCCATCCGGCGATTTCACGAACCGTATCTGCTGTTGCATAGGTTTGCTCGCGCTGACGGGCGCGCTTCAAGATTCTACTCCAATTCACGGGGCTGAGATGTGCTCGCGAAGCCAGCTGCTAGCGGGCGCCCTCGGCCCTGAGCAGAGTTTCCTTCATTCGCAGGCCGCCTCCGTAGCCCGTCAGAGACCCGTTGCTGCCAACGACTCGATGACAGGGGACGACGAGCGGCAGCGGGTTTGTCGCCATCACCCGGCCGACGGCGCGGGCTGCCCGCGGGCGTCCGACGCGCTCGGCGAGCCAGCCGTACGTCCGCGTCTGGCCGCTCGGGATGCGCTGCGTTTCTTCGAGCACGGCGCGGCGGAAAGAGGGCTCCAAATTCCAATCGACGTGCACTGCCAGGTTGTCGTAGCGGCCCGACGCAAGGGCGCAGATTCGCTCCGGCAGGTCCGCCAGGTCCGCATCACGAGCAGGTACGGTCGCGCCCAGCTCCATGACCTCCAGCAGCGCCTCATCTCGGGTATCGCGCGGCAGTGTCGTCGCCCGAAGGCCGTGCGACGAGAGGACCAGGCCCACCCAGCCGAGATCGGTCTCGCACAAGTGGAAAGTTAGGCTATCGGTCATGGGGAATCCTCACCGGAGAGCAAGCATGCGGGATGGACGGATTATAACACCGACTCGAGCAGGCATTTGCGATCATCAGGCTCGGCGCGATGGCAATTGACGCCTTGACAAACCCATTAGACTGAAGAGCCGTGACCGCAGTTGAGATTTTGGGCGGGAGCCTTCTTACTATTGCCCTAATCGCTACGTGGTACGGCGTAATACGTTGGCTCCGCGAATTACAAGCCTTTCGTAAGCAACTTGAGGCGCGGGGAATCGTGTTCCCGGAACCACCCGTTAGCTTGTACCTCTTGGTCTCTCTAGTGCCTCTCGCCCTCGTCTTGCAAGCACTTATCTTCTTCTTTTCGCGTGGCAGACATTGGGAAACGCTCGCGATTATCCCCGTTATGTTCGTTTGGCTATTGGGGAATTTGTGGGCAGCGCGGCGCGCGCATCGAAAGAAATTAGGCCGGTCAAGCTGAAACCGGAAGTTAAATCAGCGTCGGTGTGTCAAGTATCCACTTGCCTCCCTATTTCCCCATGTGCGATACGATAGTATCGGTGCGTCCCGCTCTCCTTACCCTTTGGCTGCTCATTGTCTTGGCCGCTGTCGTTGCCTGCGGCGGCAGCGACGCAGCTCCGCCTTCACTTACGATGATCCCGGCGACGGCGACCTACAGTCCGGACCCGACTCCAACCGCTAGCACATCGCCCACTCCAGAGCCAACGCCGGAGCCGACCCCGGCTCCCGCGCCCGCGATCGACTTAACAGCTAGCCAACCCCGTCAGGGAGGATTTCTGTTCGTGAGGCTTCTCTATCCGCCGGCCGGATTGAGAGAAGTCACAGTCGAGTTCAACGGCGCTTCGTACCCGATGCTTTCTTCGAGCGATCGCTGGTTCGCCGTGATCGGGCTCGATATTTACGTTGGCGTTGGTGACTATCCGATCACAGCAAAATCGGGAGACTCAGTCTTGGCCGCGGGCACACTTACAGTCAGTGACGGCGGTTTCCAGTACGAGTCCATCGAGCTGCCCCCATCAAGTATCGACTTGCTATCGGACCAGAATGCTGTCGCCAACGAGCGCGCCACGCTAGCCCAGGTGTATTCCAGGTTCACGCCTGAGCGGCACTGGTCCGGCGCCTGGATACTGCCGGCGCCCGGACCTATCACGAACGGCTTCGGACTCATGCGTTCAATTAACGGCGGGCCTTATTCCCCACACACCGGGACGGACATCGCGAACGAGAAGGGCACCCCCGTGGCCGCGGCAGCCAGTGGAGTGGTTGCGCTGGCACGGCCGATGTACCTCTATGGAAACGTCGTCATCATCGACCACGGTGCTGGAGTCTTTAGCGGCTACAACCACCTCGACAGCATTGCGGTGACAGAGGGCCAGGCGGTCACGATCGGTGATCTGGTCGGGTTCATGGGCGACACCGGGTTCGTGAGCGGGCCGCACCTGCACTGGGAGGCGATCATCGGCGGCGTCAGAACGGATCCCCTGCTCTGGACGCAGCAGCCTATCGATCCCTGATCGCTTAGGCGTCCAGCTCCCCGAGGGCATCCAGCACGAGCGCACTCGCGACAATCGCCGCGGTCTCGGAGCGTAGAATGCGGCGCCCCAACGAAACGATTTCAGCGCCTGCCTCGCGTGCGAGCTCGACCTCCGCATCCTCAAAGCCTCCTTCCGGGCCAATAAACAAGCTCACGGCGTCCGGACGGCGGGTGAGCCCGCGAAGAAATGTGCCGAGGCTTCGCGCGCGTTCTCCTTCGAACGGCATCAGCTTCAGGCCGCGGGCCTGCTGGACAGCTTCCTCGAACGACACCGGTGATTCCACGCGAGGAGGGCGGCCGCGGCCGGACTGCTCGGCCCCCTCGAGGACGATGCGGCGCCAGCGCTCGCTTCTCGCGGCGGCTGGCTCGCCGTTGCCCTGTACCTGCGAGCGAGCGGCGATCACCGGCACAAATCGCGAGACGCCGATCTCTGTCCCCTTCTCCAGCACGAGGTCGAAGCGGTTCGCGCGGATAAGCGACTGGTAGAGGACCAGCGTCACTTCCGGCTCAGGTGGAGCTTCACGCTCAGTGACGACCACTCCCGTGATCGCGTACGGAGATACGCCCGTGAGCTGGACTTCGTACTCACGTGTGCCGCCTTCGCTGAGCAGCACGCGGTCACCCCGCTTCAGCCGCAGCACGCGCCCCAGCCGGTGGGCGAGGTCCGGGCCAAGCGTCACGTTGCGGGCGCGCAACGAGCCCGGCGGCACGAAGAAGCGTCGAGGTAATTGCGTCACGCGCTAAGCGTCACGCGCGGGTGGCCAAGCCGTCAAGAATCAGCGATTATCGCCCGCCACACGCCGTCTCTGACAACACTTACCCTCAGGCCCACCCCTTCAAAGGTGCAGGAAAGAGCGGCGACGGCATCGTCAAGGAAGCCGCTCGTGATCAAAGAGCCACCCGGCGCCAGCGATCGAGCAAGCGGAACTGCCAGTCGCTCCAACGTTAGGCCGCTGATGTTGGCGACGATGACATCAAAGGGACCGCCCTCGGCTTCAAGTGTCCCTTCCCGTACCTCGATCACATCGGAGACGGCGTTGGCCGCAGCGTTTTCCCGGGCCGCGCGGACGGCGTTTGGGTCTACGTCGAGCGCGAGGACCCGCCTCGCGCCGAGCTTGGCAGCGGCGATGGCGAGGATGCCGGAGCCACAGCCGAGGTCGAGCACGCTAGCGCCCGTCCGCACCTGATCTTCAAGCGCCCGCAGGCACATCGCCGTCGTTGGATGCTGGCCCGTTCCAAAGGCCATCCCCGGATCGATCTCGATGACGATATCGCCGCCTTTGAGCCGGTAGTGCGTCCAAGACGGCTTCACGACGAGGGCGCGCCCGTGCCGCTGGATGCCGAAATGCTTCTTCCACGAGTCCCGCCACGACTCCTCGCGCAAACGCCGCACGCGACGCCAGCGCGGCGGGCGCTCGAGCGGCGCCGCCCTCATCGCCAGGCGCAACGACCGCCGGATGCGCTCGGAATCCTCCCCCGCCGGAAGATACCCGCACACCAGCGCCGGCGCGTCGCCGTCAGCGACATAGCTGTCGCTATCATGGTCGAAACGCGAGGCGGATTGGATCGCAACACCGCCCGGGCAAGCCTGGCGTAGAAGGTCGGCCGCCAGGTCGGCATCGATCCCCGCAACCTCGACGGCGATTTCGAGCCACTCGATGCCCTCATCGTTCGAACTCACGGCAAATTGACGGCTGACGGCGGCTCGTCCGGACGCGCCGCGCCTAGCCGAGGGCGTCTTTGATCTTGCCGAAAATGCCCTTGTCGCCGTTGGCGACGGGAGTTCCGAAGCTCTCGGCCAGTCGCTGAAGGAGTTCCCGCTGCTCGTCGGTAAGGTCCGTCGGAGTAACAGTCGAGGTGCGGACCAGGAGATCGCCACGGCCGCCCGTGTGAAGCCGCGCGACGCCCTTGCCCCTCATGTTGAACACGTGGCCGGACTGAGTGCCCGCTGGGACACGCAGCGGCGCGTCGTCCCCGTCGAGCGTCGGTATCCGTACTTCGAAGCCCAGCGCCGCTTGCGCCGGATTCATCTCCAGCTCGTAGATCAGATCATCCTCTTCCCGCGTGAAGAAAGGATGCGCGAGCACACCTATGTAGACATAGAGGTGGCCGGGGCTGCCGCCGTGCGCGCCGACATCGCCTTCGCCGTTGAGGCGCATGCGCGCGCCGTCGCTGACGCCGGCGGGGATCTTGACGCTTAGCTTGCGCTCTTTGCGCTGTCGGCCCGAACCACGGCAGTCCTTACAGGGGTCCGCAATTATCCGTCCTTCGCCGCGGCACTGCGGGCACGTAGCGATGTTCACGAACTGACCGAAGAAGCTCCGGCTGACGCGACGGACCTGGCCGCTGCCTTCGCAAGTGGCACAGCGGGGCGACTTCGAACCCGGCTCGCCGCCGTTACCGGCGCAGCGATGGCACCGCTCGACGCGCTCGATCTCAATCTCGCGTTCGCAGCCGAAGGCGGCCATTTCAAAGTCGATCTCGATATCGATGCGGCGGTCGGCACCGCGCTGAGCCTCCCGCGCGCGACGGCCGGTTGCTGTGCCGCTAAAGAAAGCCTCGAAGATATCTCCGAAGCCGCCGAGATCGGCGCCGTCAAAGCCGCGGCCGAAGTCGAAGCCCTGGAGGCCGGCGTGGCCAAAGCGGTCATACGTCGATCGCTTTTCGGGGTCTGAGAGCACCTCGTACGCCTCGCCGATCTCCTTGAAGCGCGCTTCGGCGCCGTCTTCCCGGTTCCGGTCCGGGTGGTACTTCATGGCCAGTCGCCGGAACGCCTTCTTCAGCTCCTCAGCCGACGCGTTGCGTGATACGCCGAGGACCTCGTAGTAGTCCTGTCGCGCGGTTGCCATATCGGGAAATATTGTATCAGGAGGCTCGCGCGCGGAGGAGTTCTGCCTGCGGGAACGTCACGCAGGCAACATTCACCCAGCGCCTGGATAAAAGCGCGGAATTAGACCGGCGTCAACTGACGACCGTGCTGCTGGAGCCGGAGCCGCTGTTGTTTGCAGGATTCGGGTCGCTGACGAGCTGAAGAGGATCGATCGCCGTGCTTCCGTCCACGGTGAAGCCCTGAGTCCCGGGAGAGGCGCACGTCACGTTCCAGGCTCGGCTGATCGTGGTGATAGCGCTGCCGGTCAATGTCGTGTTCTGTACAGTGATCGCCCCGGTGGTGGCCGTACAGCCCGCTGGCAGCAAAGGCGCGAAGGTGGTATCCACTACAACCGGCATAACGGGCCCGTTGTTTCGGACACGCACGTCGGCCGAAATCATGAAGGCAACGCCGGCAATCGCATTGGCGGGCGAGCTCACCATGACCCCGACGACCTGCACATCCGCACCGGGCGGCGGCGTGGGCGTTGCAGTGTCGGTCGGCGCTGGCTCCGCCGTTGCTGTCGCTGTTGGCGTTGCCGTCCCGGTGGGGGTGGGAGACGCCGTCGCGGTCGGGGTGGGAGACGCCGTCGCGGTGGGCGTGGTGGTTGGAGTATCGCTTGGTGCTAGCGTTGGAGTCTCGGTGGGCGTCGGCTCAACGGGAGGTTCGGTCGTCGGCGTCGGCGTCGGCTCCGCGCCAGGCGTCGGTGTCTCGACAATGTCGGCGCAGCCGCGTTGCTCCTGCTTCTCCTGTCCATGTGCGGAGTGCTCGTTCGCGTGCGAGGCCCCGTTCTCGGAGTCCGCGTTCGGGCATCCACCCTTATTAGCCAGAGAGCCGCCGGTGCCCACAACGGCAGCGGCAAGCAGACTTGCCACGAGAACTACAAGAACCGGGGTTGATTTGTTCATTTTTTCACACTCCTCTAGACATGTTATCGGACGCGGTGCTTGCCATGCGCGACCTGCGCGTTTAGAAGCGGTTCAGACTCGGTGTAGTCCGAAAATCCGCCCGTGGGGGCTTGACAACACGCGGTGTCGCGAATATGCTGATATGTGCATAGACGGAGAACTTAGACGATGCCAAGGTTAACTCAGCAGACGACGGTCGAGGCGCCCATACGGTTTGTGGCGTCTCCAATGCTTGACATGATGAACGCCATGTACTTCACGGGTCACGTCACCATCAGCGAGGGCGTCGAGGGCTGGCCGGTGGAGTTACGGCGGGAAATGGCGCCCGACCTGCTGGGCGCGCTGGACTTTGCGTTCGATTACCCGGCGGGCGACCCCGGGGTCCTTGGCACATTGTGCGATAACCTCTGGGTGCATCCGGAAGCCTGGCGCGACTTGGACGCGCTCGTCTCTTACGTCGAGAGTATGCCTAATGGCATCGGCGAACTCGAAAGGGCGCCCGGAATCCAGGGGCTCGTATACCAGGCGATGTTCCGCTACCAGGACGAAGTAGACAGCTCGATCTACGCGCGGATGCCGCACCGCGAAGCGATCGAACAGCGGCTGCGAGGCCTGGATGATCGCGATGCCGAGGCGATCCTTCATCTGTACGAGCGCCCGGCCGAGCTAAGAGAGCGGTTGGTAACTCTCATCAGCCGGTTCTATCGGGAGCGCTATGCGAGCGAAATGCCGCGCCGTCTTCCGGCATTGGAGCGCAGTGTTGCCCGACATCGCGTTGAGCCGTCGTCCGATGCCGAGGCAGTAGCCAGAAGGCTAACAGGGAGGCAGAAGTCGTGCCTGGAGGCCGGCTGCGCAGGCCGCTATGAGCAGCACGTCTTTGCGCCCTCTATGGACATGGGCGTGTACAACTCCTGCGCAATCGTCGGAGACGTTCACGGGCTCTTCTACCCGCTTGAGCCGGAGTTCGCAGGCATAACGGCGGACGCTGCAGAGACGCGCCTTGCCCGTCTGTACAAAGCGCTGGGCGACGAGCAGCGCCTGCGCATCCTGCGCATGCTGCGCGACCGCGAGATGTATGCCCAGGAAATCGTCGAAAAGACGGGCCTGCACCAGTCAGCTGTCTCGCGAGACCTTTCTTTTATGAAGGCCGTCGGCCTCGTGCAGGCGCGCAGACAGAACAATATGAAGTTCTACTCACTCAACCCGGAGGCGAGGGACATGCTCACGGGGACGCTCACACTGTTCGAATCGGCCGTTCGAGCCTAGCGAAGAAGGAGCAGGCATGCAGATGAATGAATACGTCGCCCAAAAGCTGCGTGAGCTTGAAAATGAGCGCACGGACTCTTTGCTCAAAATGCGCCTGGCGGAATCGGTCGCCAGCGAGCGCAGGCAGACATCCAAGCCTCTCATCGGGCCTGTCCTGCGCGCGGCAGGACGCGCATTGCGTCGCGCGGGCGAGGGCCTTGAAGGCTGGGGCTCGCCCGAGCCAGATCGCGAGCGAAGGCTGCATGCGGAGCGCAGGACGGGCTAGACGATAGCGTCGATCGCGAGCTGCAGCGCTAGCCCGGCGACGAAGAGCATGCCGAAACGCCGGTTGTGGATGAACGCCGCGCCGACGAACCACAGCGGCCAGCCGCGATAGCCCTCCGGCGGGCGTTTCGGCTTCGGCCGGCGGTAGAAGCGCACGACTAAAGCCAGCAACGGCAGCGCGCCCGCCACGAGCACGAGCGCCCACATACCCTCCCAAACGGCCAGCGCCGCAGCCGAGACGTACATGAGCGCCGAAAGGGCGATCGTGACCTGCCTCGCCAGTGATTCGCCCAGGACGATCGGCATCGTGCGGATGCCCTTGGAGGCGTCGAAGTCGAGCTTGTCCAGGTGCTTGCCAAAGAGGACCGTCGTGACGCCGAGGCCGTAAGGGATGGAAGCCAGCAGGACCCAGCCGGGAAGCTCTTCCGCCATCACGTAATACGTCCCGCCGATCATCAGCGGGCCCCAGATGAAGAAGACGGCGATTTCGCCGAGGCCGATGTATTTCAGCGGGAAGGGGCCGCCGGAGTAGAACATCAGCAGCAGCGCGCCCGTCAGAGCGAAAGCGAGCACTCCAGCCCCGGCGGCAGCCACCAGGTAGACGCCAATGGCAGCGGCGGCCGAGAGGACGAAGGTAGTGACGAAGAGGAACTCTCGTAGGCTATTGCCTTCGCCGGAAAACGGGTGCGGGCCGTAGTTCACGCGCGGCGAGTCCGGGGAGTCGATGCCGTGGCGGTAGTCCCAGAAGTCGTTGACGAGGTTGCTCCCAGTGTGGGCAAGGACCAGCGCGACCGCGACGAGAATCAGCAGCGGCAGGTCGAACACGTCATCGCGGGCGGCGAGGAGGCCCGCGATGACGGCCGAAATCGCCGACATGACGACGACGGAGACTCGGCCGAGGATTAGCCAGCGACTAAGCGGATCGACTTCTGATGTGTCGACCTGGGGGACAGTGCGGAGCGCTTCGAGCCAGAGCTTCGGGCCGCCGAGCGCCTTGTTTGCGGTAGTCATCGGGCATCGCCTCCGGCCCTTCTACCGTTCGCCCTTAGCCTGTCGAAGGGCCGAGTTGATTTTACGTCGCGCGGGCCTGTTTGTGAAAGTCCTCACATTGCCCCACCTTGGCAACTTAATTTGGCGTCGCCTCGTCATAAACACGGAGCGAATTCGGTGTCTATTCGGGTCTTAGCCTACATGCTCACCGGCTTCATGTGCGCGGGTAGTGCTGTTGCGGTCGTTGCTCTGGCTGGATCACCGCTGGCGGGCGCCGTACTCGGCGTGTTCGTATTAGCGATTCCCCCTTCCATGCTGGTCCTTGCCGTAGCGAGAAAATTTACAAATCGCGACGGTCAGGACCTCCAGGCGAAGCCGACGGGGCCACAACTTCCAGGGAGCAAGATGTTCCTTGCGCTTGCGGCCCTAGGAGTCGCTGGCATAGCGATGATCATCAGCAGCACCGCGCTGAGGAATGAGGGTGGTCTAGCCGCGGTAGGGGGATGGCTGATAATCCTGGCCTTTGCATGCTTGACGATTGTCCCCGTGGCGGGAATTATTTTCTTGCGTATCGCGCCGACGCTGCCCGTGGCCGTGCGATCGCTGACCGGCCCGCGGAGGCGGCTATACCGGGGCATGCTTCGCTCTCTCGACGGCAGGCTGGAGGGAGCCGCCGAGGCGCTGGTCGCGTATGAAAAGGACTATCCCGACGACAACAGGGCACCGGGTGTGCGGTCGGCCGTGCTCGTGCGGCAACACAGATACGAGGATGCGCTGCTCCAGGCGGAGAGGGCGGTGGATATCCGCAGAACTCCTGAGGCGCTGATTACGAAGGCCCAATGCTTGGCGCTCCTGGGCGCGTACGAAGAGGCCCTCGCCGAAGCGCAGGTCACTTTCGCGATGAAGCCAGACCTCTTCGCCGCTAGTCACATACCCGGAGCAGCGCTTGTTGAATTACGGCTGTTGGACGAGGCGATATCGCTGCTTGAAGGTGAGCGTCGCAACAGAAGGACCGCCGCTTCCCTCTTTACGTTGGCAGAGGCTTATCGGCTCCGCGGCTCAAGGGCGGATTCAATAAAGGCTTACGAGCAGACCGTCAAACTGATGCCGCTCAATATCATCTTTCGCATCGTTCCAAACGAGGGATTATGGGCGTGCGCATTGGTCAAGCTGGGCAACCTCGATAAAGCCGAGAAACGCGCGACGGCGACGCTTAGGGCCGACCCTACCGACCTCCTGGGTCTGCATGCAAGGGCTCTAATCGAAATGCGACGCGGCGATCGTGATCAGCTTGAGGAATACCTCAGGCGATTACTTAATGTGCGCCCAGCCAGTGCGGTTGAGGCTCTGATAGACCCAGACTTCACGCCGCTTCTGGCCGAGAAGCGGTTCCGAGAGCTGCTCGCTTGGGCGCTCGGTGCCCAGCGACAAGCGCGAGAGCGCGTTTTGGCCCGGTCCAACTCGCCCGCCTAGGCGGCGCCTCTGCCGTTGACTTCAAGCCCCTTCGGTGGTAGGATTTCCCTAGGTTAGCACTCTCCCACCGAGAGTGCTAATTGCCTTACGAAAATGCCAAACAAACTCACCGACCGGCGCCAGCGACTCCTCCGGTTCATCATCGACGAGTACGTCTCGACGGCCCAACCCGTCGGCTCCAACGCGCTCGTCGAGAAGTACGGGCTGCCGGTATCTGCCGCCACTATTCGCAACGAGATGGCGGCGCTCGAGGACGAGGGCTACATCGCGCAGCCGCATACCTCGGCCGGGCGGGTGCCAACGGACCTTGGCTACCGCTACTACGTCGAGGCGCTGATGCGCGAGGAGCGCGTTCCCGACGATCTGAGGCAGATGATCCGTCACCAGTTCCACCAGGCGGCGCGCGAATTGGAGGAATGGGCACGGCTCAGTGCCGCGATCCTGGCCGGCCGCCTGCAGAACGCAGCGATCGTGACAACCCCACGTTCGCCGGAGCCGCGCCTGCGCTGGCTCGAGCTGGTAAGCGTGCACGATTACCTGGCGCTGCTGGTAGTAGTCCTCGAAGAGGCGCGCGTCCTTCAGCAAACGCTTGCGCTCGACCGTCCGTTCTCGCAGGAAGAGCTGACGGGCATCGCACGGAAGCTGAACGATCTGCTGGCAGGCAAGAGCGCCGCGCAGATCCGCGAGCAGCGGCTGCTGGCTGTGGCGGTGGAGAACTCCATCGCCGGCGCCACGGCGGGGCTGATCAAGAGCACCGAGGAAGGCATCCGCGACCCGGGGTTCCTCGACGGGCTGCGCGACTTACTGCGTCAGCCGGAGTTCACGCAGGGAGAGCGAATCCTCGGGCTAATGGAACTGCTAGAGGAACGCAACCTGCCGCGGGCGATTCCGCCATCCGCCGGAACGGCCACTGACGTTAACATCATCATCGGTAAGGAGCACCCCATTGACGCCATGCAGGTGTGCAGCGTGATCACCACCAGGTACAGCGGTCCATCCGGGCTCCGCGGCACGCTAAGTGTCGTCGGCCCGACTCGTATGGACTACCCGCGGACAGTCTCCATGGTCCGCTACATGTCGGCGCTGATGGAGGAGCTTCTCGGCGTCTACTTTGCCTGAACGGATGGTTCTGTCAACGGATAGAGAACGGATTAACGGACACAGGTTTCCCCAGGGTGACTAGGAGATGAACGGCGATCCGACTGAACGCAGGGAGCCGGCGACGGGTGATCCAGCGGAGACCAGCGCTTCACCGCCTCGGCAATCTGTCGAGGAGCAGCTGTCAAAGGCCAAAGAAGAAGCTCAGAAGTTCCGCGACAACTGGCACCGCGCCGAAGCGGACTTTCAGAACTACAAGCGCCGCACAGAGCAGGAGCGCGAGGAACTCAGGCGCTTCGGCAACGTCTCGATCATCATCAACCTCCTCCCCGTCCTGGACGACTTCGAGCGCGCGTTCGCCTCGCTCGACAGCCACCTGGCGGGGCTGTCGTGGTTCGACGGTATGCTGTTGATATACCGCAAACTGCGACAGCTACTCGAGAACGCCGGCGTCAAGCCGATCGAGACGGAGGGGCAGGCCTTCGACCCGCGCTTCCACGAGGCAGTCGCGCACGTGGAAGGGGAAGAGGGAAAGGTGATCTCGGAAGTGCAGCGCGGCTACAAGCTGCACGACCGCGTGCTGCGTCCGGCGATGGTGGTGGTCGGGAAGGGACGGTCGCAGGAGTCGGGAGATAGGAGTCAGGAGTCAGGGGAGGAAGAAGGAAAAGGGAAGAAAGAAGAAGGGGAACCGAAGGGAGACTAGCATGAGTGAATCGGAAGTCATTTTCCGCTCCACCTTAAAACGACTAGACCAGTCGCAAGCCCGCTTGGACGAGCTCACCCCTAGCCCCACGAACGTCGTGCTTGGTGCCACATTACAGCCGGAGGACCTGACGGGGCCGGAGGGTCGATCCAAGCTCGCGAAGTGGCATCGTGCGAAGTCGGAACGAGATTCAGCGTGGCGGAGTTTGAGAGAACTTGCTGACGCTCTCAAGCCGCGTGAGGAGTGATACCTATGCCTAGAGCAATTGGAATAGACCTGGGAACAACAAATAGCTGCGTCGGGGTAATGGAAGGCGGCGAGCCCGTCGTTGTGCCCAACGCCGAGGGCGGCCGGACGACGCCGTCCGTCGTCGCGATCTCGAAGAACGGCGAGCGGCTCGTCGGGCAGGTGGCGAAGCGTCAGGGCGTGACGAACCCGGATAACACCGTGTTCTCGATCAAGCGCCTGATGGGCCGCCGCTTCGACGACCCCGAAGTGCAGCGTGACCTCAAGATCCTGCCCTACAAGATCGACGCCGCATCCAACGGCGACGCGCGCGTCTGGATGGGCGACAAGTCCTACTCGCCGCCCGAGCTCAGCGCGATGATTTTGCAGAAGCTGAAGGCCGATGCGGAAGCGTACCTGGGCGACCAGGTGACCGAGGCGGTCATAACTGTGCCCGCATACTTCAACGACTCGCAGCGGCAGGCGACGAAGGCCTCCGGAGAGATCGCGGGGCTGAACGTTCTTCGCATCATCAACGAGCCGACGGCCGCCGCGCTCGCCTACGGGCTGGACAAGTCGGACGAGAAGGTGATCGCCGTATACGACCTTGGTGGCGGGACGTTCGACATCTCGATCCTCGAGATCGGCGAGGGGACGTTCCACGTCAAAGCAACGAACGGCGACACCCACCTGGGCGGCGACGACTTCGACCAGCGCATCATCGATTGGTTGATAGACGAGTTCAAGAAAGACCAGGGGATCGACCTCAAGCAGGACCGGATGGCCCTCCAACGCTTGAAAGAGGCGGCGGAAAAAGCCAAGGTCGAGCTTTCCAGCACCCAGGAGACCGAGGTCAACCTTCCTTTCGTGACTGCCGACGCCTCGGGTCCGAAACACCTGGCGATTAAGCTCACCCGCGCCAAGCTGGAACAGCTAGTTGGAGAGCTGGTGGAGGACACAATCGGGCCCTGCCGCCAAGCACTCGAAGACGCGAAGGTGACGGCAGACCAGGTTGGCGAGGTGATCCTCGTCGGTGGGCAGACGCGAATGCCCTTGGTGCAAGAGACGGTCAAGAAGTTCTTCGGACGCGAGCCGCACAAGGGCGTGAACCCCGACGAAGTCGTCGCCGTGGGGGCAGCGATCCAGGCCGGCGTCCTCAAGGGTGACGTCCGCGAGGTGCTTCTGCTGGATGTGACGCCGCTGACGCTGGGTATCGAGACGCTGGGAGGCGTGGCGACGCCCATCATCCCGCGCAATACGACGATCCCGACATCAAAGTCGCAGATCTTCTCGACAGCGGCCGACAACCAGACGTCGGTGGAGATACACGTAATCCAGGGCGAACGCTCGATGGCCGCCGACAACAAGTCGCTCGGGCGGTTCATACTTGACGGAATCCTGCCGTCGCCGCGCGGAATGCCGCAGATCGAAGTAGCATTCGATATCGACGCAAACGGTATTCTCCACGTTTCCGCCCGCGACAAGGGCACGGGCCGTGAACAGAAGATCACGATCCAGGCCGGCACGGGCCTCTCGCCGGATGAGATTGAGAAGATGAAGAAGGACGCCGAGTCCTTCGCCGAGGAGGACTCGAAGCGGCGCGAGGAGGTCGAGGTGCGCAACCAGGCCGACTCCCTGGCCTACACAGCCGAGAAGACGGTTCGCGAATCGGGCGAGAAGATACCGGCGGACGTCCGCGCAGACATCGAGGGCCGCATAAAGGACGTCCGCGATGCGCTTTCCTCCGACAGCAGCTCAGCGGAGACCATCCGCAACGCCATGACGGCGCTCAGCGAGGCGTTGCAGCGGGCCGGCTCAGCTATCTACGGCCAGCCGGGAGACGGAACGGCCGAAGGCGCGCCGCCGGAGGGCGAAGGCGAAGCGCCCGCGGAAGAAGGCACCGTGGAGGGCGAGTACCGGGAGGTCTAGCTCCGGAAGCACCGGAACTAAGCGGTCAGACACTGGAGGTCAGGCACGGGCCGAAGGGGCGGCTACGCGTCGCGCCCCAGCGCCGGCACTTCGAATACAATCGTATTCAAGAAGAGTGGGATGCTGTTCACGGCGCAGGCCGTGATGTGGAGGTGATGATGATACGGGATCGGAATGCCGCCAGACACTTCCTCATGCGTCTGGGCCTGGGCTTTGTCATGTGCTGGTTCGCGGTCCAGGAGCTGCGCACGCCCTCTGATTGGACGGTATTCGTGCCTTCGTTCGTGACGGACGTTTCGCCCGTCGCTGTCGATCAGTTGGTCCTTCTGCATGGCTTCCTGCTCCTTCTTGCTGCCACATCTGTCGTCCTCGGCGTGTTTTACCTTCCGGGGTGTCTACTGGCGTCGGGTTTGATACTGGAGATCCTCTTCGGTCTCTGGTGGGACGACGGGATTAACGATGTGGTCGTGCGTGACCTCGGTCTCCTCGCGCTCGCCGTCGCGCTGGCCATTGATCCTGTGCGCTCCTGGCAACTCGATAACCTCCTGCCCACTCTCTTCGCGACGAAATCGCCTGGCCGCGCCCTCGGACATCTAGCGGCGGCCCGCCGGTCCGCCTGGCAACTGAGGGCGGGCGCCGGCGCAGGTCTCCTAGCGCTCGTCTTGACGACGGCGCTGGCGCTGTACGCAATGGGAAGCGGAGGCGAGAGCCTGCCGGAAGGGTCCGTCGCCGCGCTCACTAATGCCGGGACGCCGGCGCCGCAAGCAAGCCCGCGCGCAAGCACTGGACCCGCCGCCACACCGGCTCAACCACCCTCCATTCGCTTCGACGACTGGCGCTACAAGCAGTACGCCTTCCAGATCTACCCGGGCGAGGTAGGCCCCGAGGCGAAGAAGGCGCTCGCCGGCTTCCAGCTGAACCTGCAGGACCACGGTGACAACGTCGTCGTTCTCTTGAAGGCCACCAGCCCCCGCTATAAGGACGCCCAGTACACCGTGGACAAGCGCGATACCGCGTACTTCATCGAGACGACCATGCGCGACGACCCCAACGATCAGGAGAACAACCTGAGAGACGACGGCGTGATCGAGGTCGACCCACAAGGGTACATCGTCAATTCGTAGGGCGTAAGCCCTCGCCGTTAGCGACCCGCCGGCGACGGGTCGCTAAGGATCGGACTTTCGACCGTGGAGGGGCAGCCGGGAAGTGTACACCAGCAGTCGAGAGTTAGACGTATTGTTGACTCCACGCGTCGAAGTTAGAGAGCCCCTCTAAGCAGCGAACCGCGCAGGGCTGAAGGGTTCCAGGGGCATATCAGTCCGGCCCTCAACGATAAGCTGTGAGATCAGTTTCCCGGTGATGGGCGCTAAGAGAATACCGTTGCGAAAGTGGCCTGTCGCCAGATAGACGTTGTCTTTCTCCGGCAGCCGTCCGATTGTCGGAAGGTCGTCCGGAGAGCCGGGCCGCAACCCGGCCCACTCGCTGGCGACCTGAGCGCGACGGAGCCCCGGTACCAGCACCGCCGCCATGCGGCGCAGCCCGGCCAACGCGCGAGGCGTGGTCCGTTTACGGAAGCCCACGTCCTCCACCGTCGCGCCTGCGTAGAGAAGGCCGCCTGCTTTTGGCACGAGATAGCCGTCTTCACCCCAGATCGCATGCCTGACCGCGTCGGCTCGGTAAGCTATCATCTGCCCGCGCCTCGGTGGCGTAGGCACCTTTGCGCCGAGTCTCCGCGCCAACGCTTCCGTCCACGGGCCCGCTGCGAGCACTACGCAATCGGCATCAGGTATATCGCCCAGATTGGTGCTTACGCCGGTGACGCGCGACCCGCGGCCCAGGAACCCCGTTAGCATCGTCCCGGTCCTCAAGTCAGCGCCCCTGGCCTTGGCGGCAAACGCGAAGGCCCGGGTGACCTGGCCAGGGTCTACGTTCAGCTCACCCTCGGAAAAGGCGGCACCGTGCACTTGCGGCGAGAGTGCAGGCTCGAGTTCGCTCAACTCCGCTCGTTTCAGCCAGCGCGTGGGTACGCCGTGCTCCGTTTGCCACCGGGCATGCGCCTGCAGTAGCGCCACCCGCGATTCTGTTTGCGCGACGATCAGAATCCCAGCTCCAAGGCATTGCACGTCGATCCCGGACTCACGCTGGACTCTCTCGATCACGGGGCGGTAAAGCGCCAGGCTTGCCAGGCAAATGTCACGGAATGGGCCGGGCGCGGCCGCCCTGTCCGGCGGTACCAGTAGGCCGGCAGCGGCGCCTGACGCCTCGCCTGCAAGCTCTCCCCGCTCGACGAGGACGGCGTCCGCACCAGCGGCTGTCAGGTAGAAGGCGATCGCGGAACCGATCACGCCACCGCCGGCGATTACTACCTTCATGCGTTTGGCAGATTGATAGACCATCCGTGCGGCAGACTACACTCCTCGCTGGTTATCCGCCGCCGACGGCGCGGACGATCTCTAGTGTGTCACCGGCGCGGATTTCGGTCTGAGCCCATGAGTCCCTCGGCAGAACCTCGCCGTTGATAGCGACGGCCACCTGGAGCGGGTTTATGTTAAGGCAGTCTAACAGACCGAACACAGACTGGAAACCCTCAATTTCAGTATCTTTCCCATTGACTACGATCTTAATCACAGCGCCTACCCGTCGCCGTCCACGCCTCATCGAGCTCGGTTCTTAGCGCTTGCGCGGCCCTACCCGGCGACTGTGCGGACAAGATGGAGGAAATCACCGCAACGCCGCTGGCCCCGACGCGAACGACATCGCGCACTCGCCGATCAGTGATCCCGCCGACAGCCAGAACTGGGACTGCGACGGCCCCGGCAGTAGACGCGATAAGTCCGAGACCAGCCGGCGTGGCATCCGGGTGTGAGGCGGTCTCGAAAATGGGGCCCGCGATCAGGTAATCGCTACGCTCGGCCCGGGCTCTCTCGGCCGCTTCCAGCGAGTGCACGGAGCGCCCGATCAAGAAGGGACGCTGGGGCCTTTCGACCATTACTACATTTTCCGGGAGATGAACACCGTCTGCCTCGGCGGCAAGGGCAACTTCGAGGGGGCCGTTCAGGATGAAGGCCGCTTGGTTTCGCGTCACAGCCCGCAGCAGCCGCGCCAGAGGAAGTAACTCTTCCGGAGGAAGATCTTTTTCGCGCAGCTGGACGGCGGTGACGCCTCCTTCGAGCACTTCCGCAGCTGCGTCAACAAGAGCACCCGCACTTCCCGCGAGCCGCCTGTCCGTGATCAACATCAGACAGGGGACTGGTAAGCGAGCGGACGACGAGGTCTGTCGTCCTGCCCCTTCCGGAGCAGCTCTCATCACGCCGGTCGGGCGACGCCTTCGAGAGGGCTAGATGCTTCGGCGAGCTCTTTGCGCGCGATCCGGCCCGCCAGGTAGGCCTTGCGACCCGCTTCCACTCCGAGCCGAAAGCCCTCCGCCATCGCGACCGGGTCCTTGGCCTGCGCGATTGCCGAATTGACCAGCACTGCGTCGGCCCCAATCTCCAATGCCAGCGAGGCGTCGGACGGCGCACCGAGTCCTGCGTCTACCACGACGGGCACCGACGCGCGCTCGATGATGATCTCGATCTCCTCACGCGTGAAAATGCCGCGGCCGGAGCCGATGGGCGAGCCGAGAGGCATCACCGTCGCACACCCAATCTCCTCCAGGCGCCGGGCGAGGATGGGGTCCGCGTGAATGTAGGGCAAGACTACAAAGCCTTCCCGGACCAACTGCTCGGCTGCCTGGAGCGTCGCGATCGGGTCTGGCAGCAGATATTGCGGATCAGGGATCACCTCGAGCTTCACCCAAGTAGAACCAGTCAGTTCGCGAGCCAACCGTGCGGTGAATAGTGCCTCATCCACCGTCCGGCATCCGGCTGTGTTGGGCAGGATCGTGTACCGTCCCCAATCGAGGTGGTCCATCAGGTTCTCTTCGTCCGGCCTGTCCAGGGGCAGGCGCCGGATGGCGACCGTCACCATTTCCGCGCCCGAAGCTTCGATTGCGTCCCGCATCTCTTCCATCGTCCGATATTTGCCGGTGCCGACGATAAGCCGGGAGCGGAACTCGCGTCCGGCGATGATCAGTGGGTCGTCAATCATCGTAGTGCCGTCCATTAGCGTTCCCCGTTCAGATTCCATTGTAGTCCCCTCAACTTCCCTCAGCGCTTGCCGGTATCGCTGAGGCCTCGGCTCGCCTTGGTCGCAGCAACCATTGCGCGCCCGCCCAGTAGGCGACGAAGCTGAAAACCAGCGCCGGCATTGTCCCGCCGATGTGCGTCGCCCAGGTGGGCGCCCAAGAGATGAAATCTGCGTTCTCGAGGAGCCACGGGGGTTGTGCCGCGAGCGAATAGAGCAGGAACCCGGTCACCCAAACAGTAACGGCAAGCAGACTCACGCCCTTTGTGTACCAGTACGCGCCGGGCCCGCGATATAGCTCTTCCATCTCGTAGCTGCGCCGCCGGACGATGAAGTAATCCGCGATGAAGATGCCGAAAACCGGTACGAACACCCCCCCGATGAGCAACAGGAAGTTCTCGTACTGCACCAGGTCGATGCTAATGGCAATTATTACCGCGATGACGCCTACCGCCACCGCAATCAGGGCATGTCGAAGCTTCGGCGCAAGATTTTGTATCGAGACCGCCGTCGAATAGACATTAGCGAACCCCTCGTCGGTTTCGCCCGCGAGCAGCACGATCAGCGCCAGCCATCCAGCCGAGAGAGGCAGCAACATCGTCACCAGCGAATCGATGAACCCACCGGGGTCGGTTTGGAGGGCCTGCACGTAGAACACGCCGAGCGCGAAGAACCAGGCGTTCGCGACACTGTATCCAACATAGGTCGCAACAGCCCCCGCCGAGCCGCGCCGGGCGAACCGGTTGTAGTCGCAGACAAGGGGCAACCACGAGATAGGCAGCGCGACGACAAGGTCTACGCCCTGGAAGAAGTTTGGGAACCCACCTTCGCCGCTGCGGTCCCAAATGGCGCCGACATCGTAGGCGTCGAACAGATGATATGTCAGCCACAGCGATGCCCCCACGACCACCCAGATGCCGAACTTTTGCATCCATTGCCGGACGACAACCACCGGCCCGCCTACCGCCATCAAGGTAGCGAGCACACCGAAAACCACCAGCCAGAAGTAGTAACCGGAGAAGCCCAGGTATTCTTTGCTGAGCGCGCGCGCCGCCTGGGACATGATGATAATCTCGAGCGCCGCCCAGCCGACGAGCTGGACAATGTTGAACCCCGAGGCAAGATAGGAACCGCGCACGCCGAAGGACGCGCGGAGGCCGACCATTGTCGGCACACCCATCTCGCTGCCCGCGACGCCCGCGAGTGCGAGCAACACAGTCCCCAACGCGGTCCCTAGGAGGATCGCCGCCATCGCCTCGCGCGTGCTCAGGCCCGGCACCAGCAGGCTGCCTGCCACCATAACGAGGAGACTTACGGCCAGGTCACCCCAGAGCACGGCCAGGTCGAACGGGCGTAGAGATTTCCGTTCCGCCGGCACAGGGCGCACTCCCCATTCTTCAGGTGCGCGCGCGGTAATGTTCGAACCCAGCCGCCTGAGAGCAGGAAAAAGAGAGACGCCGCCGGGCGGCGCCTGTTTGGACTCGACCATTCTCAATCCCTCCGCTGGTATTACCCAGATCAGGTTCCGCGGTCGCCCCGACTGGTCGGGGCCTCTCAGCCCGGCCTCCCCAATTCCCTAAGGGGTACCCGAGCTCCCGCTATCCAGTTCGGCTTGAGACTAGCACTGATGGCAGAAGCCGTCAAACAGCGGCCGCTAGATCTCGTACTTTGTGATCTCGCTACGGCGCCTGTCGGAATCGGGGGTCAATAGCACTGCTCGGTCCAATGTATTCCGCCGTCAGTGTCGATAAACATGTATACACTGCCAACGTCGCCCCACATGAGGTAATCGGGGTCACTGGCGTATCCCCTTCGTTCGACGGGCGCTTGGACATTCAACCACGGATACGGCGAATCGGCCTCTGGTTGTATTGACCCGAGGGCGCAGAGGAAGCGCCCGGGCAGTTCTTCCGGGGACTGAATCCATCTGGGCACCCCGCCGATTTTGGTTCCCTCGAGCACCGCCACCTGCTCCGCCCGATCAAACTTCTCTTCGTCATCGATATCGAGGAGAAAGTATGTCTGGCTATCGGGCGCATCGTAGGTCCGATGAATGGCCCCGAAACAAGGCTCGATCCGCCATCGAGTCGGCGGGATCTGCTCTTCGGAAATTAGATCCGCCATGCCGAGGGGTAACCACTCAAATAGTAGGCCTGATTCATCGTGGTTCCAGACTGCCTGTTGATCACCAAAGATGACCACGACATCGCCAGGGAGGTTGGCTGCAATGTCGTGTGAGTCTGCGAAGCAGAACTGGCCTACGAACGTCAGTGGCTCATCGATGATGTTATGGGGCCACGGCCGGCTCGATGGCCAATAGGGGAGCCCCCCAATCTTAGTGGTTGCTCGGTTCTGCGGCTCTCCACGTGCAAAGACGAACAAGTCGGTCGGTATTCTTGTTATTGACTGTGGAATCTGCGCCTCATCTCGTAGCTGCTCAACAACGGCAATGTGGATTGGCCCGGTGATCCCCTCGCCGCCGGGACCGACTAGCAGGATCGCTTCCCGCACCTCCTCGGCAGTTTGGTACCTATTCGGGTCACGCGCCTGCCACTCTCTAACCATTTGCTCAGCTCGTTCACGGAGGCTGGCGAGTGGAAACATTCGCTTCCAGCGGGCGATGTCGAGACGTTCGTGAATCATTCTAACCTCAAGGTCGCTCCCATCACACCTCATACGTCGTGATTTCGATGCGGTGGCCATCCGGGTCGGCAACGTAAATCGAGCGCGCGATGCCATGATCCGCCGATCGGTACTCCATGCCGAGGTCACGGAATTGGTGCTGAGCCGCCTCGAAATTTTCCCGGTCCGCGCGGAACGCGATGTGACGCAAAGGGGGCGTCTCACGCGGCCCATCAGCTCCCTTCTCGGAGCGGTCCGAGACAAATAGCGCGACGCACGTCTCATCCACGCACATCATCGTTGGCACATCGCCCCAGGCGTCCTGAAAGCGCCGCTCGAGCCCGAGAATGTCGCGATACCAGGCAATCGATCGCTGAAGATTGCTGACCGTGATCGCTACATGGTCGATGTGGTGAAGTTTCATTCTCTTCAAGCCTCCCCCACCGCGACTGTGACCAGCAGCACGCTCGCTTCGTCAGCCCTGATATCGTGGGCGATCCCGGCATCGGCGACCAGCAGGTCACCGGCTGTAAGACGCTGTTCGCGCCCGCCAACGGAGAGCAGAATACGTCCCAGAAGGCATTGGATCGTGAACGGCCCATCCTCAGCGTGGTCCTCTAGTAGACCACCCTCGTCCAGCGCAACTACATTTACTCGAAACGGACCCGTCTTCAGGAGGCTGCTGGCCGTGCGCTTGCTCTTGTTCCCACGGACGCGCTGGAGCAACCCTGTCATCTCGGCGAGCACAGCGAACTGGTGTACCTGCCCTTCCACCGGACGGAGTTTCGTTCGGGTCGTCTTCTTCTTTTCGGCCATGCGGAGGTTCCCTCCTCTAGTCGCGTGGACATCCCAAGAGTGGTCTAGTGGCCTGTGTACCTGCCTATTGGCTGCTCACGCCACACCGGTGTCGCTCTTTG